>WNFQ01001682.1_pt1 | contig 28290 bp, 26 predicted proteins | sample 5400171 | NCBI WGS metagenome assembly WNFQ01 (sample SAMN13153356, study PRJNA577476) | soil metagenome | isolation source: 20 cm soil under Madrone tree | place: USA:California | collected 2016-06-14
CTAGCTTTGCACCGTGAGGCGGGGGATCGCTGTGTTGCTGGTGGCGGCGAGTGCACACGCCGCGCCGGCAGCGGCCCAAGTCGATGGCTCCGTCGGCGTGGGCGCTGGTACCGTGCGCTATCCCGGGGGAACGAGCTTCGGCTCGGCCATTTTCTCGCCGGGCATTCGGTACACGAGTGCGGCACTTGTCGCGGATCTTTCCGGCTCGATCGCCTCGCTCCCCGGTGGGGAATGGGCCGGCCTCAGTCTGGCGGATCTGTCGGCAGTCACCGCACCCTCCGCCAGCGGACGCCAGCTCGGCGTCGAGGCGACCTTCGCGGGCACCACGCGCACGGGCGCGGGCCCGACCGCGGCGGCGCACGCCGTGGGGGAGTTGCGCTGGTCTCGCGCAACCTGGGGAGCCGGGGTGGGTGCCGGTCCGTCCACCGGATTGATTTCGGGTGGGCTGCCCGTGACGGCGCTCCACACGCGCGCGCGCCTGTGGTGGCGGCCCAGCGAGGCCGCGACGTCGTCGACCGTGCAGCTGAGCGTCGAGCCGACACACTTTCCCGATGGCTGGTTCACGGACGCGACCGCGGGCGCCACATTCGAGCGCGGACCTGCGGTCGTATCCCTCTGGACCGTGGCACGCGTCTCGTCCACCTACGCCTCGACCGCAGCGGGCAGCGTCTACCTGCAGTTCTTCGTAAGACCACGCGTGTCGCTGGAGCTTGGGGGCGGGAGCTCGCTCAGCGAGCCCTACCAGGGGCTCCCTCGCGCAGGGTTCGTCACGCTCGGCGTGCGATTCCACAAGTCTCCCCGCCCGCCGCCTGTGGCCGCCGTCCCCCAGTGGGCCCCCCTCGTGCCGGAACCCCGGGGCGACCGTCTGGTCGTGCGATTCCGCATGCCCGACGCCCACTCGGTCGCCATCGCGGGCGATTGGAACGCCTGGCGAACGGTGCGGCTGCGCCCCCTGGGCGACGACGTCTGGGAGGGCACGTTGGTGCTGCGCCGCGGATTGTACCACTTCAACCTGCAGGTCGACGGATCGGACTGGGTCGTGCCCAACGGTGTGGCGACAGTCCCGGACGGGATGGGTGGGATGGTGGCGGTACTAGTCGTACCGTAAGGCTAGACGCACAGACGCGCAGACGCACAGTTGCTTGACGGCGGTTGCATCGGCCCCTACTGTCGGGGCGGCGTGCTGGTCGCTCTTCTCCCTCCCTGAGGTCACTATGGGCAAGATCAACTGGGGTCGCGTGGTGCTGGGCGGGCTACTGGCAGGGGTGGTGCTGAACATCGTCGATTTCCTGACGTACGGCGTGTGGCTGAAGGCGGACATGGCGGCCGCGATGACGGCGCTCGGCAAGTCGCCGGCCGCGATGGACAGCGCCATTCCGCTGTGGGTGGCGCTCGATTTCGTATCCGGGATCGGCCTGGTATGGGTGTACGCGGCCATCCGGCCGCGGTTCGGCGCGGGAGTCAAGACGGCGGTGATTGCGGGGCTCGCCGTGTGGTTCTTCGTCGGCCTGCTGCACGCGATCGGCGAAGCGCCCATGGGCATGATGCCGCAGCGCCTGATGACGATCGGCACGTGCGTGGCGCTGATCTCGATTCCTGTCGCGACCGTCGTGGGGGCGTACGTCTATAAGGAAGTCTAAGAACCACAAGTAGGAAAAAATGGAGGGGCGCAGCGTGCTGCGCCCCTCCATTTCTTTACTCATCTCCACTCAGGGACTGAGCGGCGTGCACGTTATCAGGTCGCCGACCGTTTGGGGTGCCAGGTTGCGGGCGTCACACTCCGGGAACGGCACCGGCATCGCCTCGGGCACGTTCCCCCCGGCCACAGCCGGTGGAATGGTGGCGAGCAAACCGAAGCGCCGGGCATCGATCCAGCGCGTGCCCTGCTCCCACAAGAGCGAGTAGCGCCGCTCGTACAGGAGGCCCGCGATGAACGCCGCGTCGGTCGAGGCGATCGTGAGCGTCGTCGGCGGGAGCAGACCCGACTTCGTGCGCACGTTGTCGAGGTCTAACAGGGCATTGGCCTTGGCCCCGGTAAACCAGCTCGCCTCGGCCCGGAGCAGCAGCAGCTCCTCGTCCTTGATAATCGGAATCGGGCGACCGGCGTCCGCTGCACCGTTGGAGAAGTACAGCGTGAACTTCAGCACACCCGGGATCGAGATGCCACCGAGGATCTGGGGAACTTCCGCCGGAGCGATCTTGTCGAGCACCCGCTGATCTTTGGAGCCACCAGCTTGGTTCTGCGCGTCGACGGTGTCGCTCGTCAAGGCGAAGTACGTCGCACCATCCAACGGCTCTGACAGACCGTTGGTCTGGTCACCCGGGTCAGTGGAAAAGTCGAGGTGGGCGCCGGTTTGGAAGTCGGCCGCCACAGTGCTCAGAAACGTCTGCCCCAAAGCGGCGAGCGCCGCCGCATAACAGGTGCTTGGCGTTCCGCCGCAGCCGTTCAGCGCCGTCGCCCGCAGCACATTGGCCTTAGCCGCGAGTGCGCGGTTGAACTTCAGGAAGTTCGCCGGCGTGGCGAAGGCAGCGAGTCCCGGCGGGATCGAGAACGGGAAGGCGGTCGAGCCGGCGGTGGTAAGATCGGTCGCCGCGGAGTTCAACAGGCCGAGGATATACCCGTAGACGCTGTCCTCGGTGACCCACGGCGCCGGGCCCTGATCGACGGTGCGATCCACGTCCACCGGAGCGCCGAGCTGCGCGCGCGTCTCGATGATGTACAGGAAGGCCAGCGCCTTGTAGGTATTCGCCATGCCGCGTGACGCCGCCCGCTCAGCGTCGCTCAGCAGATTGGGGCCCGTCTGGGACGTGTTGTTTGCAAGCGCTTGGAGGTAGATGTTGGCGGTGCGGATGCTCTGATAGCGGTCGAGCCACTGCGTACCGCCGAAGGAGCCACCCCCCTGTACCGGCCCGAAGAAGGGCTCGGCGTAATCGGGCTGGTTGTTGCCCGACAGATTGATGCCTTCCCGCCCCATGGCCCCTAACCGCCAGATGAAACCCTCCATACCCGTCCGGGCGCTGGACATCACCCCCGTCGCGGCGGCGGTGAGCTTGTCGCGTGTGGGATTGGTCAGCAGATCACCAAGCGTCGGCTGGTTGGTGTTGAGAATGTTGAACTCACAGGCCGCCAGAACGAGGAGGCCGGCCGCGATCGCGAAGCGTCTCGTGCGCATGGTCAGAACCCCGCCTGGATGGTGAAGAAGAACTGCCGCGACGGCGGATAGGGCCCGAGGTCGATGTTGCGCGTGATCGCCTGCTGGCCGTAGTTGGAGACCTCGGGGTCGTACCCGGTGTAGTCCGTCTTGGTAATGAGGTTCACGCCTTCCACGCTGACCCGCGCCGACCTCGCCCCGAACGCGTTGGCCAAGTGATCGGGGAGATCGAGAGAAATGCTCGCGTTGCGCAGCTTCAAGAACGAGGTGGACTCCACGAATGGGCGGGCATCACCCGTGTTGTTGCACGCATCGTATCCCGCCTGCCCGCGGGGCGACGAGAAGTCGGGGGCGAGGCCGTTGCAATCGTACAGCGACAGGGTCTGGTTTTGCGCCACGCCGCCGTACTGCCAGTCCAACATGAAGGACATGGTCAGGCGGTGATACGTGAACTGGTTCGTGGCCGCCCAGCGGAACTTCGGATTCGCCTGGCCGAGCGAGATGGTGTTGCCGAGATCGTCCACACCGATGATCTGGGTGATGGGCCGTCCGACCTGGACGAAGAACTCGCCGTACGAGAGGCCGTAACCCGCGTTGGCAGGCCGGAAGCCCTGGGCACCCCCGGGGAGGTTCAACTCGAGTACCCGGTTCCTGATGCTGGTGAAGGTGGTGCGGAAGATCCAATTGAAGTGCTCGCGCTGGATCGGCGTGATCCCGGCCGCGATCTCGATCCCTTCGTTCTTGATCTTGCCGCCGTTCAGGAACTGCAAGCCGAATCCCGTGGACGGCGCCGGCGTCACGGGCACGAGCAGGTCGCTGGTCTTGCGCTGGAACAGGGTGAGCTCCAGGCTGGCCCGACCGCGGAGCAGGCTCGCGTCCATACCGGCCTCGATCTCGCGCGTGCGCTCCGGACGAATGTCCGGGGCACCGGCTATGTTGCCGACGACGGTGCCGACGTGGCCACCGATCACCTGGCCGCCCTGCAGCGTCGTGAACTTCTGGCCGAACAACGGCTGGTTGCCCGTCTCGCCGTAGGCGACGCGCAACTTGACGTCGCTCCCTTCCCCGAGCAGGTCCGGGAAACGGTACGAGCCCGCCGCCTTCGGGAAGAAGTAGAACTTGTCCACCTCGCCGTTGGCGCTCGAGCGCTCGGCGCGCACGCCTGCGGAAAGCAAGAGCCGCTCTCGCAGGCCCAGCCATTCCTCCTGGCCATAGAGACCGATGGTTCGCTCGTGGGTGAGCTCTTCGAACGCCTGCAACACCGAGCCCTGATTGACGTTCTGCTGGCCCGGGAGGAGCCCGTTCGCCGTGATCCGCGCTCGACTGAGCCGGCGATCCTCCCATTGCACGCCGGCCGACGTCGTGGTCTTAAAGCTGCCGCTCGTCGGTGTGTAGGCGTGGATGGCGTTCAAGTTCCAGTTCGTGAACCGGCTGTCGGCGTTGCCCAGCGTCGATACGCCGGGGTTCGTCTGGCTCGCCTGGAAGTACAGCTCCGGCGGTGCGAACACTTCGTTCTTCTGGTTGAAGAAATCGATGCCGCCGGCACCCACGAGCTTCAGGCTGTGGTTGGCGGTCGCGACCGCCTGGTACGTGGCCGTGACTCCGCCCGTGAAACGCGACGCGGTCTCGTCGTTCTTGCCGAGCGCGATGTTCTGCAGCGGATTCGATTGCAAATAGCTGATGCCCGGCTCTGGGAACGCCCCGTTGACGGGGGTGATCGGAATGAAGCCGGGAATGTAGGCGAGCGCATAAGTGATGCTGGCGCCGTTGTTGTCGTTGTTCGTGAACCCGCGCTGCGTGTTCGTGTGATTGAACGCGGACGTGAAGGACACGTTGAACCGGTCCGAAAAGGCCTGATCTACATTGGCCCGTAGGGTCTGACGCTGGAACCCCGTGTTCCCAATGATCCCGCCGTCGCCCTTCACGTTGCCCGACAGGAAGTAGCGTGTTTCTCCTGCGCCCCCCGACACGTCAAGCTGCGTCTCGTAGTTTATGGGCTTCTCGCCCGCCACTTCGCGCAGGTGGTCGTAGGTGGGCAACTGGCCGTTAACGAGGTAGGAAAGGATCAGGGCGCGCGCCGTCGAGTCGTCCTTGACGTTGCCGGAGCTCGCGTACAGAGCCTTGGCGCTCGTCGTGTCGAAGACGCGCGTGTCGAACCCGCGCTGCAACTCGGAGAACCCCACCCGCTGGGTGATGTTGGCACGAGGCTTTCCCGCTTTCCCTCGGTTGGTCGTGATGATGACCACTCCGTTCACACCCTTCGAGCCGTAGATCGACGAGGCAGCGGCACCGCGCAGGATATCGATCGACGCGATGTCGTTGGGATTGAGATCGGTCAACCGGTTGACCGAGTCGTCCTGCTTCTCGCCGTCGTTGCGCGTCGATTGCGGATTTCCGCTCGAAGTCACCGTGAACAGCCCCGAAGAAATCGACGCATCGCTGTAAATCACGCCGTCCACCACGAACAGCGGGTCCGCGGATCCGACCACGGTGTTCGAGCCGCGGATCTGAATCTGGGTACCGCCGCCCGGTGCACCGGAGTTCTGCTGGATGTAAGCCCCCGGGACTCGTCCCTGGAGCGCGCGATCCACCGCAGGAGCGGGCACGCCTGTGATTTCCGCACCCGTCACGACCGTAGAAGACGTCGCGGCGTTGGCCCGGGAAATCCCGGTCTGCTGGCCGGTGACCACCACCGCCTCGAGGTTAAACACATCGGGGTCGAGTGTCACATCGGCGGTGTTCTGACCGGCCGGGACTTGCACCTCGCGCCGCTTGAACGCGATGCGGCGGAACACGAGCGTCACGGCGCCGGCGGGTGCCGCGATCGCATAGCGGCCCTCGGCGTTCGTCAGCGCGGCAAACGCGGTCCCGGTGACGGAGACATTGACGCCCGCGACAGGGTCGTTCGACACAGCCGACGCCACGCGCCCGGCGATCTGGCGTTGCTGCGCCGGTGCGCCAGCCACACCGCTGAGCGTCGCCAGCGCCAGCGTGAATAGGGAAATACGCATTACCACGAAAACCTCCTCAGAGGATGCCACGGAAGTCACTGCAGCCGCACGAAGCACCCCATATGCTGCCGCCCGAACCGCGACACCGCAAGAAGGGGCGGGTGGTCGCGGATTGCGACAGACCATGCGTCCGGACGCATGAAAAACCGCCGAGCGCGAAGCGCTCGGCGGTCGGGAATCCACGCGGGCGGTGCGGCTACTGCCGCGCCTGCACTTCGAACAGGTTGATCGGCAGCGTCGAGAACACCACGTCCGGCGGGATGCCTGCCGACGCGCAACCCGTGGGCCGATCGATGATGACCTGGTTCAGACGGCCGTAGCGCCGCAGGTCGACCCAGCGGTGCCCCTCGTACAACAGCGAGTAGAGCCGCTCGTGCAGCAACGCGTTCACGAACGCCGCGTCGGTGCTCGCGATCGTCACCGTCGTGGGGGCCAAGTTCCCCGAGGTCTGCCGAATGAAGTTCAGGTCGCTGACGGCCTGCGCCTTGCTTCCCGTGGCCCCGAACCAGTTCGCCTCGGCACGGAGGAGGAATAGCTCTTCGTTCCGGATCATCGGGATCGCGGAGTTCGGGGTCGGGTAGCGGATCCAAGCCAGTGCCGACTTGAGGCACGCGAGCGAAAACGTGTCCGGGACCGTAGCGGTGGCGCTCTTCCGATCCGTCACCTTCGCGAGGAAGCGCCGGTCGGGCAGGGAGCTGATGTTCTGTACCTCCGCACTGTCCTTGACCATACGATGGGCGAGCTGGATCGCAGACGCCGGATCCTGCGACAACCCGTTCGTGACATCCTGGTTTCCCGTGCTGTACGAATGGTAGACGCCCATGTCGAGGGGGGCGGCCGGGTCGATGAACGATGCCGCAAGGTTTGTGAGCACCGTGTCCCAGCACGCCGTGCACGCTACGCCCGGCGCGGAGGGACTCGCGCGGTATGCCTGCAGCCGCGCCGCCAGCGCCCGGTTGACCTTGAGGAACGTGGCGGGGGTGTTGAAGCCCACGAACCCAGGGCCGGGATCGAAGGAGAATGCGGTCGCCGCTTGGAGCTCCGTCTTGGCCGAATCGAGCAGCGAGAGAACGTACTTATAGGCCGAATCGTTGGACACGAACGGCGCGAGCGGCTGGCTGACCGACCGGTTCACGTCGACGGGGATCGAGTCTTGCGTGTGTGAATTCAGGACCATCAGGAAGGCCACGGATTGCATCGTGTGCACGAATCCGCGGGCAGCCGCCTGCTGTCCGGCGGGGATCTGGGCCGACCCGATGACGTTGAGAATCGCGTAGCCGCTCTGGATCGCGCGGAATTCCGCCGCCCACTGCCCGCCGCCGAACGCGTCGTTGCTCGGATCGAGCGGCCCTGCAAGCAGCTCCGTTGTGAAGCGGGGGTCGGCGGTGTCCAGGCGGTAGCTCTCACGTCCGAGGATCCCGTTATTGAGCACCCAGCGCGTGACATCCACGCGGAGCGCAACGAGCAGCCCGAGGGCGGCCGATTTGACCTGGTCCGGCGTCGCGTTCGATCCGATGGGTGGGGGACTGTTGGGGTTGACCAGATCGAAGTTGCACGCCCCGACCGCGAGCGCGCCCACCAGCGTGAGCGCGACGATGGCTTTCCTCATAGTGGGACTCCCTGTTCCGTGCGCGCTCATGGTCAGAACCCCAGGTCAATCGAGAAGAAGAAGCTGCGGCTTGGCGGGAACGGTGCCACGTCGATGTTCCGCGCGATGGCCTGGTTGCCGAAGTTCGACACCTCAGGGTCGAGCCCCTTGTACGGCGAGAACCGCAGCAGGTTGCGGCCGCTGAGCGAGATGCGCGCCGTCCGCATCCCGAAGTGCCGCGGGATGTCGGGCGGCAGATCGTAGCCCAGGTTCAGCTCGCGCAGCTTCAGGTACGAGGCGTTCTGGATGTACACCTTGGTCTGCCCGCCGGCCCAGTCGCCGATCCGTTTGTTCCCTGCCGGAACCTGGTCGACGGAGTTGCCGAAGGCGTCGAACAGGAGCTGGGTCAGGTTGATAATGTCCCCACCATGCTTCCAGTCCCACAGAAAGCCCAAACTGAACCGTTTGTAGTTCAAGTCACTCGAAAACGACATCTGGAACTTGGGATTTGCATCGCCGTCCACGCCGTCCAGTCCGACGATCTGGGTCGCGGACTTGCCCTTCTCGATCCGGAACGCGCCCAGCGATAGCCCGAACCCAGCTGTGTTGAACGCGGGAACGGGTAGCTCCAGGATCTTGCTGCGGTTCATGTAGAAGGTCGACCGTAGAATCCAGCTGACGTCGGCCGTACGGACGGGCGACACCGCGAGCGCGGCCTCGATGCCGCGGTTGCGAAGCTTGCCGCCGTTGAGGATGCGCTGCCGATACCCCGTCGATGGCGCCACGGACTGGAGCAGCAGCAGATCGGTCACGTTCTTCTGATACAGCGTGACGCCCACCGTGGCGAACTGGTTGCCGAAGGTCGCGTCGAACCCGCCCTCGATCTCGGTGTTCCGCTCGGGTGTGATTGAATCGAGCCCGAGCGTCAAGGCGCGGAACTGCCCAACCTGGCCGCCGAGCGCGCCCGTACTGTCGAGGACGAAGCGGACGCCGTACAGCGGCGGGTTACCGGTCTGGCCCCAGGCGGCGCGCACCTTCAACTCGTCCAACCCGCCGATGGGTTGCACGAACCGGTAGGACGCGGCGGCCTTCGGGAACAGGTAGTACTTGCTGGGATCGCCGTTCACACTCGAGCGGTCGGCGCGGATCCCCGCGGTCAGGAGCAGTCGCTGGCTCGCGGTCAGGAGCTCTTCTTGCGCGTACAGCCCCGCGTTTTTCACCGGCTGCTCCGCCTGGTTCGACGTGATGCTCGCCGCTTGGCTCACGTTCTGCAGCCCGAGCGCGATCGTGCGCCCGACGATGTTCGTCAGATTGAGATCGCGGTTCTCGTACTGGAAGCCCGCCGACGTCGTCGCCTGAAAGGCGTTCGAAGCCGGCGTGTAGGTGTGCACGACGCTGCCGACGAGGTTCAACCGGAGATCGGTCGCCTTCCCAAGCACGACGGTGCCCGGCTGACCGTCCTGCGGCTCAAACTGAAGATCGGCGGGCGACAGGACGTCGTTCCGCTGGCTGAAGAAATCCAGACCCCCGGTGAGGTTGAACACCAAATGCTGGGTCGACGTCGTCACCACATCCACTTTGGCGGTCGTCGTGCCCAAGATGCGCCACACGTCCTCAGCGTTCGTGAGTTCGGCGAAGGTCGCCAGCGGATTCGACGGCGCGAACGGATTTCTCGGGTACACCCCGTTCACCGGCCGCAGATCCACGAAGCTCGGCGTCGTCGGATAGACGAGGTACGTGCTGGTCCCCGTGTTATCGTTGTTCGAGATGCCGCGATTCGACAGGCTATGGATCGCGTTGAGGTTGACGCTGAGCTTGAACCGGCTGCCCAGGAGCTGGTCCAGGTTCGCTCGGATCGACTGCTTCTGGTAGCCGGTGTTCTGGGCGATCCCCCCGTCCTTCTTCACGAGACCCGACAGGAAATAGGTCGTTTGATCGTTCCCGCCGGTGACGGTGGCGTTGGTCTCGACGGACAGTTGGTGCTCTCCGTAAAGTGCGCGCTCATTGTCGAAGACCGGGCACCCGCCGCCCGACAAGGTACAGAAACTTGCGGCGTTTGGTCCGAAAGCCGCCGTCGCTTCGGCGACGCCACTGAAGCGACGGAAGCCGAGGGTGTTCGACAAGGCGGAAGTCCCGAAGCGCTGGGTGACGCTGAAGCGCGGCGCGCCCGGACGACCGCGCCGTGTGGTGATCACGAGTACGCCATTCGCCGCTTGCGACCCGTAGATCGCCGCCGCGGACGCGCCTTTCAACACTTCGATGCTCTGAATGTCGTTGGGGTTTAGATCGGCGATGCGGTTGACCGAGTTGTCCTGGTTGGACGCATTGCCCCCCGCCGCCGCCGCGGTGACGGCATTCATGTTGCTCGCGATCGCATCGTTGGCGATCACCAGCCCGTCGACAACGATCAGCGGGTCGACGCCGGCATTGATCGTCGTCACGCCGCGCAGGTTGATCTGGCCGCCCCCACCCGGTGCCCCGGAGTTCATCTGAATGACCGCCCCGGGGATCTTCCCCTGCAGCGCGCTCTCAATCGTCTGCGTCGGGGCGCGGTTCAGCTGCTCGGCGTTCACGGTGGTGACCGCGTTGGCCAGGTTCCGCTGCTCCACCCCGGTCGCCTGCCCCGTGATGACCACCGCCTCGAGGTTGAACACGTCCGGCTCGAGGCTCACCGTGACGGTCGACGCATCCAGCGCGACGGGCAACTGACGACTCCGAAACCCCACGCCGCGGACCAGCAGCGTGACGGCACCCTGCGGCGCCGACAGCGAGAACTCGCCCCGGTCGTTCGTGATGGCGGTGATCGGCGTTCCAACCACTGTGATGCGGACGCCGGCGACCGGCTCCGTCGTCGCCGCGCTCACGACCTTCCCTGTGATGGGGCGCTGCTGAGCTCCGGCGCCGAAGCCGACGGCGAAGCTCAGCGCGAGCGAGACAAACAAGGTGCGCTGTACCACGATTCCTCCAGACCTGGTGCGCAGTGGCAGCGGCTCTAGCCGCGCGAAATTTCAACGACCGCTATGTTGCGCGCGATTCCGCAGGTCCGCAAGGAGGGCGAAAAGGGGTCACTCGGGCTTGTGGTCGCGCTCCATCCCCCAGACGACGGTCGGATCGTCGCTCTCGAAGGCCATCACGTGCACCATCCACCCGAAGAGGCGGGGCACGAATCGCCCGTCCACTGCCGCGCACGCCTCCGCCGTCGCAGTCGACGACTTGGGACCGAACAGAGGCTTCCCGTCGCGCGTCTCGCGCCACCGCTCCCGCTGGCCCCTGGGCGGCAGCAGTTCACGTGCTCGTGCCACCGCGCCACCGACAAGGGAATCCGCTGGTCGAGGGCGTCGAGTGACGTGCGGGCCGGAGCCGTGTACATCGCCCCCGCGAGCACGAGTCTCCCGCCCGCACCCTCCCGATACAGGAGCGACGTAGGCTTGGTTGGATCGAACCGGCGCGTGGCGCGGAGCGCCCAGCGCCAACTCGTGAAGTGGTAGATGGCCGCGCGGTCGCGATCGAGAGGGCGACGAGCACGGCCGTCGCGGCGGCAGCGAGCTTGGTCATGGAGGGTAACTTAATGGTCGCCATGTTCGACGTCGCCGTCGTCGGCGCCGGCCCCGCCGGGGCGACCGCCGCGCTCACCCTCGCCCGACGCGGGCTCTCGGTCGCCCTGCTCGAGCGTGATCGCCTCCCCCGTTACAAGACGTGCGGCGGCGGCCTCGTCGGCCGGGCGCTCCCGCTGCTGCCGCCGGAGGTGGAGCGGGTGCTCGAGCGGCGCTGCGGGGAGGCCGACCTCCACCTACTCGACGCGAACCAGCGCTACCGTGCCACGCGCGATTCGCCCGGCCCGCCGATCATGGCGATGACCATGCGCGACCGGCTGGACCACGTGCTCGCGTCGGCCGCCGCCGCCGCCGGGGCGGCGCTGCGCGCGCCGTGCACCGTGAGCGGCGTGAGCCTCGAGCAGCGTCACGTCCGGCTCGACACCGACGCGGGTCCGGTGACTGCGGCCTTCGTGATCGCGGCGGACGGCGCCACAGGTGAGGTCGCCCGGCTCGCGGGATGGGAGGACGGACGGCACCTGATTCCCGCGCTCGAATACGAGGTGTGCGTCGACGACGCCACGCTCGACCGGTTCGCACGAGTGCCCCGCTTCGATGTGGGCATCGTGCCTCACGGGTACGCCTGGGTGTTCCCCAAGACGACGCACCTGTCGGTGGGTGTGCTGACGACGCACCGCGGCGCGATCAACCTGCACCGCCAACTCGAGGAGTACCTGCGGGTGATCAGGCTCGCGCCGCAGTCGATGGAGCGCCACGGTTTCGTGATCCCGGTCCGCCCGCGCGCCGGGCCGCTCGCCCGCGAGCGCATGCTGCTGGTCGGAGACGCCGCTGGTCTCGCGGACCCGGTGACGGCGGAAGGGATCAGTCTCGCGGCGCGGAGCGGCCGGCTCGCGGCCGACGCGATCATCGCGAGTCAGCTCGACCCGCGGCGCGCGCGCGCCGGCTACGAAGCGGCACTCCGGCCCATGCTCGCCGAGCTGCGCGTCGCCCGCACGCTCGCCCGCCTGCTGTACGAGTACCCGCGCGCGCGCCGCTGGATGTTCCGGCGGGTGGGTCAGCGGCTGGTCGAGGCCATCACCGACGTCTTCATGGGCGCGCGGACGTACCGCGGATCGGTGATGGGGCCCTTCGCCGCCCTGGCGCTCCGGCCCAGCACTCGTTCGTAGACCGCCAGCTCCGCCCGCGCGATCCGCGGCCAGGCGAACTGGGCCGCCTTCTCGACGCCGGCGCGACCCATCGCTGCGCGGCGCTCCGGGTCGTCCAGCAGGGCGATGGTCGTATCTGCCCACGCCGTCGGGTCGTCCTTCGGGATGACCACCGCCTCTTCGCCGCCGTCGATCACCGAGCGGAAGCCGAAGTTGTCCGAGACGATCATCGGCGTGCCGCACGCCATCGCCTCGAGCAGCGTGACGCCGAACGAAGCGATCGTGGTGGGGCAGAGATACAGATCGGCCGAGCGGTAGTACGCGGGGCGGTCGTCGAATACCTGCCCGACGAACCGCACGCTCGTGCCTAGTTTTCCCCCCCGGGCGCGTCGCTCGTAGTAGCGCCGCCACGGCCCGTCTCCCACCACGGTGAGGACCGCGCCGGGAAACCGCGCCAGGATGCGCGGCATCGCGTCGAGCAGCGTGCCCAATCCATTGCGGGGCTCGATGCGCCCGAGGAAGAGGAGCCGCGGCCGGTCGGTCGCAGCATCGGTCGGCCGGCGACCGTTCGGCTGGAAGAACGTGTTGTCCACACCGTTCGGGATGATGTCCCAATCGGCGCGGAAATAGCGGGCGTTCGCATCCACCACCGGCTCGCTCACCGCGATCGTCGCCGCGTGACGGTCGAGGATCCGCTGCAGCGGTCGCCGAAAGACGCGGCAGCCGACTGAACGCGAAAACCACGAGTGGAAGGTGGCGACCACCGGGATGCCGGCGCGCCATGCGGCGAACGGTGCCGCCAACCCGAGCGTCGGAGCGAGCCCGCCGTGCACGTGCACGATGTCGTAGCGGCCGCTTCGGAACACTTCCTCGAGGCGTCGCCGCAGGCGCCAGCCGGTGGTTACGCGCGACACGCCACCATTCGAATAGATCACCCGGCTCGTCCCCACCCGACGCACGAACTCGGCGTCGGGATAGTCGCCCATGTAGGACGTGACCACGGTGGTGGGATGCCCCCAGCGGTTGAGCTGCAGGGCGAGGTTGTGCACGTGCTCGGGGACGCCCCCGAGCTGCGGATAGTAATCCTCGGCGACCAACGCGATGCGCATCGGGCGAACCTCCGTCACTGTGACCCGCGGGCGTGGACGGCGGTCACGCTCGCCTTGAGGCGGGCAACGCCGGCCAGCACCGCGCCCGGCTCTTCTTCTTGAATGAAGTGCCCCACGGCCGGCACCGAATCGAGCACGAACGCGGGAAGTGTGCGCTGCAGCAGGTCCACTTCCCGGGCCCCCACGTCACCGTCGTGGCGCGCGCCGCCGACCATCAGGCGCACGGGACACCGGATCTGCGACAGGCGCGGCGCCAACGGTTCGGGCTCGCGGGCGTTCGCCATCGCGAGATACGCCTTCAGGGTGGCGTCGAGATCGCGCGCGGCGGCGGCCGTGTACCCGAGGACCGCCGAGTCCGTCACCCAGCTCGCGTCGCCCGAGGAGTCTATAAGCATACCCCGGATCTTGCGCCGGATGAGCCGCATCCCGCCGAACAGCTTGATCCACGGCGCGAACCGGAGCGCCCGCTTGAACGCCGGTGTGATCGCTTTCTCGGTGGGCCCGCCCTCGATCGACAACAATCCCCGAACGAGATCCGGCCGCCGGTAGGTGAGGCGGAACGCCTCGGAGCCACCGATCGAGTGCGCGAGGACTAGGGCGTTGCGCACGTGCAGGGAGTCGAGCACGGCGGCGATACGATCGGCCTGGGCCGTGAGCGAGTAGTTCGCTTTCTCGGGCCGGGCGGAAGCCCCGACGCCCAGCGGCTCGATGACGATCGTCCGGTAACCCGCGTCGACGAGCAGTGGGACGAGCTTGCGGAAACCGAAAGCCGAGCCGAAGAGACCAGGAATAAGCACCACCGGGTCACCCCGGCCCGTGGTTTCGACGGACAAGGACTCCGCCGGAGCAACCGGCACCATGAACGATTGCGACACCGACGCGCTGTCGCTGATCAACAAAACGGCGAGCAACCACACGAGTTCTAGACCCGGGTCAGAGGAAGAGTCACGCCGACTTTCCGAGTGCCGCCCGCAGCTCCGTGAGCCGGTGGCCGATCGCCTCCGGCGGCACCGCGGCAAGGTCGGGAGGCAAGAGCTGACGGCTGGTGCACTCGAAGGCCGCGATGAGGCGCTGGTACTCGAGCTCCAGCGGATACGAAGGCGGCTGGAAGTCCCGGATCAGCTCGCGCAACAGCGCGGCGCTCAGGGTCTTCTGGCCCCCCGACGCCATGCGACGGCTGCTGCGCACCAGGATCGCTTCCAGGTCGGCCGCGGAGAGCGCGTCGCGGCCCTCGGCAAACAGCGCCGCAGCATCGACGCCGGGCTCGAGCGTGATCCCCAGCCGCTGCCGCAGCAGATCAAACACCTTCACGCGCTCCGGCACGGTGGCGGGCGGGAACAGCGCCAGGTGTTCCTCAGCGCGCCCCTGGCGCTTCAAGTCCACCGGCACGAGGTCGGGCCGGCTGGTCATCAGGAACCAGATCACCTTGCCCCGGCGGCGCGTGTCGCCCATGAAGGCGGCGAGCGACGCGAACACCCGTTCCGAAACCCCGGAGTCCGCTCCGCCGGTTTCACGGGTCCCGAGCGCAGCGTCCGCCTCGTCCACCACCACCGCGACCGGACCGATCGCGTCGAGCAGCGAGAGAACGCGCTCCAGGTTCGCTTCGGTCTGCCCCTGCCACTTGGAGCGGAAATTCAAGAGCTCGACCACCGGGATCCCGATCTCTTTCGCGAAGCACCGGACGATGAAGCTCTTGCCGGTCCCCACCGGCCCGCAAATCAGGTAGCCCATCGGCACGACGTCGAGCCGCCCCTGCGACAACGCCCGCGCCGTCTCGCGCAGCAGCGCCTTCGCTCCTTCGTGCCCGGCGACCGCATCGAGCCCCACTTCGCTGGTCATGAACGTCAGCAACCCCCCGCTCGCCTCTTCGATCAGCCGCTTCTTTTCGCGCGTGAGCGCCTCCTGATCGAGCGGGGCGCCGTTCGCCTCCGCTTCGGCGAGCAGGCTCTCGAGGTGGAGGCGCGTGAGACCCGCGGTGAGGATCGCGACGCGACGGGCATCCACGACCGAGAACGTCTCGGGACGGCTGCCGCGCCCCGCGAGGTACGCGTAGCGCTCCTGCTCGTCCGGCACGGGAACGCCGATCTCGAACGTACGGGCGTCGCTCACCAGGGCGGCGGAGAGCGTCGCCGTCGTTTCCACGAGCACGCAGAACGTCACCGTGCGCTGCAGGAACAGCGGCTCGCTGGCCCAGCGGCGCAGATCGATGATAACGGCAGCCGAGAAGCGCGGGTTTCCGGTGAGCTGGTAGCGCAGGTAAGTCTCGATCAGCTGCAGCGCCCGGTCGGGGTCGCGCGGCTGCGCCTGAGCCAGGTTCGTTCCACCGAGCTTGTCGTATGCCTTGAGCACCGTCTTGAAGTCGTTCTCGACGTCCCGGTCCGAGAACCCGATCCCCGCGCCGCGGTCGTAGGTGACGATCGCCGAGCGGTCGTTCAAAATCACTTGGGCGAGGCAGTCGCCGATCGTGCCGAACCGCCGGGCACCGAGCGGATGGAGGTCGCGCACGCCGGGCCCGTGCAGGATGAAAAAATCGATCCCGCGCTGACGGATGCGCCGTTGGAGCGTCTTGGCCCAGGCCGGAAGGGACGGCGGATCGTTCATCGTGCCGAGAACTAGTATGAAGCCCGAGGCCCTGTCAACGACGCGGCGGCATATTACCGGGCATGCGAGCCCTCTGGCTGGAGGATCGCCGCCTGTGCATACGGGAGGACGTTCCGATCCCCGAGCCGCCCTCGGGCGAAACGCTCGTCCGCGTACTGCGCGCGGGAATCTGCAACACCGATATCGAGCTCACGCGCGGGTACTACCCGTTCACCGGGATCCCGGGCCACGAGTTCGTCGGCGTCGTCGAGCAGGGTCCGTCGCCGCTCGCCGGCCGCCGCGTGGTCGGTGAGATCAACGCCGTGTGCGGCGCGTGCGGCGCGTGTCTCGCCGGCCGGCGTACCCACTGCGAGCGCCGCACGGTGCTCGGCATCGCGAGTCGGAACGGCGCATTCGCCGACTACCTGATCCTGCCGGCCGAGAACCTGCACCCGATCCCGGACGCCGTGTCCACGGACGCCGCCGTGTTCACCGAGCCGCTCGCCGCCGCGCTCGAGATCCAGGAACAGGTCCCGACCGGCCCCCACGACCGCGTCCTCGTGGTGGGTGACGGGAAGCTCGGCCAGCTCGTGGCGCAGACGCTCGCGCTCACCGGCTGCGCTCTGCTCGTGGTCGGGCGGCACGACGCCAAGCTGGCCTTGCTCGCCGCGCGGGGCATCGAGACGGGGCGTGCCGACCGAGTAACGCGCGGGGAGTTCGACGTCGCCGTCGAGTGTACCGGCAATCCGGAAGGGGTCGCCGTGGCGCAGCGTGCGGTACGACCCCGCGGCACGCTGGTCCTGAAGAGCACCTACGCCGGCGCGCTGACGCTCGATGCCGCGGCGGTGGTGGTGAACGAGCTGACGCTGGTCGGGTCGCGGTGCGGGCCGTTCGCGCCGGCGCTGCGCCTACTCGCGGAAGGACGGGTGACGGTCGACCCCCTGATCCACGCGCGCTACCCGCTCGCCCAGGCGGTCACGGCGTTCCAGCACGCGCAGCGCCCGGGCGTGCTGAAGGTGCTGCTGGACATTGGCTAGACGGGCGCACGCGACAATGGCCAGGGGCAGAAACACTCGACCTCAGATTCCGAGGTAGCGGTCCAGCCCAAGACGACCGGCGCCCGTGAAGACGAGGGCGAGCGAGAGCGCGAGAAGTAAGAACTCGAGTTCCCATCCGGCCTCCTGCGGCCCGGACGCGAACCGAGACTTCCCGATTCGCACGGTCGCGAGCGCTACCACCATATCGATCGCCAGTCCCAGCGCGAGCAGGCGCGTCGCGACGCCCAAGATCAGCAGCACCGCCCCGACCGTCTCCAATAGCGCGACCAGCCACGCGGAGAACAGCGGGGCCGGCACGCGGATCTGCCTGAGGAACCCCGCAAACGCGGCCGGATCCTTCAGCTTGCCCCGGCCATGGGCCAAGAATGTGATCCCGAGCGCCAGCCGCAGGATCAGCTCGCCGACGCCGGCGTACGGTGCGAATACACTGTCGAGCATACGCGCCTCCCCCTGTTCCGTCCCCCTGTGTTCGCAATCTCGTTCACTATGGCCAGGGCCGGAATCGAACCGGCGACACGCGGATTTTCAGTCCGCTGCTCTACCAACTGAGCTACCTGGCCGGGCTATGCAGCAGAAGAACTTAGCGGGCTGAATGATGGGGTGGGAGTGGCGCTAGCTACCGAGGGGCGGCTTCCCTAACATACGACGTGGTCGCGTTTCCGAAGAGCGTCTTCTTACCCCTCTCCGTGGTCCTCCTCGGCGCACTCGCCCTCGCGGCTCGCGGGACGGGAGCGCAGGGCGAGCAGTACGATCTTGTTCTCATGGACGGGCGCGTGCTCGACCCGGAGACCGGCCTGGACGCCAAGCGCAACGTGGGCATCCGGGACGGCCGGATTGCGGCAGTGACCGTCGAGCCGCTCGCGGCGCGCGAGACACTCGCCGTCGCCGGTCTCGTCGTCGCGCCCGGGTTCATCGATCTCCACGCGCACGGACAGGATTCCGAGAGCTACCGTTACTACGCGCACGACGGCGTGACGACGGCGCTGGAGCTGGAGATTGGCACTTACCCGGTCGCGCGGTGGTACGCCGAGCGCGACGGCCGTGCCCTCATCAACTACGGCGTCAGCGCCGGCCACGTGGGCGCGCGCCGGGCACTCATCGCGCACGACGAATCACTCCCGGGCGTTGGCGCGATCACGCGCGACACGAGCCGGAGCTGGACTCATGGTGCGCTGCCCGACGCCGACCTGCCCCGACTCGATTCCCTGGTGGAGCGCGGACTCGCCGAGGGGGCACTGGGCATCGGGTTCGGTATCGCGTATACGCCCGGCGCGAGCCGCGAGGAGATCCTCCGCGTATTCCGGGTCGCGGCGCGTCACGGCGTGCCCTGCTTCGTACACTTACGCGAGGGCGGGCGGGACCCGGCGACCGGGGGCAGCGTGGCGGGGCTGCAAGAGGTGATCGCCGACGCGGCGGCGACGGGTGCCTCTCTGCACGTGGTCCACGTGACGAGCATGGGCCAACGAGACACACCGCTCCTCCTCCAGCTCATTCGCGGCGCGCGCGAGCGCGGCCTCGATGTCACGACGGAAGCGTACCCGTACGCCGCGGGGTCCACCGCTCTGCAGTCCGCGGTGTTCGATCCCGGCTGGCAGCAGCGCATGTCCATCACCTATCACGATATCCTCTATCCTCCGACTGGCGAACGGCTGACCCGCGCCAGCTTCGCGCGACTCCGTCGGCAGGGGGCCACCGTGGTGATCTTCCAGATTCCGGACAGCACGGTCCGGCAGACGCTGGCCGACTCGCTCGTGATGGTCGCCAGCGATGGCATCTCGCCCCACGGTCATCCGCGGCTCGCGGGAACACACGCGCGGGTCTTGGGGCGCTATGTGCGCGATTCCGGCGCGCTGAGCCTTCAGGATGCCGTGCGCAAGATGACCCTCATGCCGGCTCAGCGACTCGAGCGGGTGGTGCCGGCCATGCGCGCCAAGGGTCGGGTCCAGCCAGGGGCGGACGCCGACCTCACCGTGTTTGACGCCGCGCGCGTCGTGGATCGCGCCACGTACGAGCGGCCGGCGCAGTTCTCTGAAGGGATCGTGCACGTTCTGGTGAACGGCCTGTTCGTGGTGCGGAACGGAGCGTCGGTGGCGGCCCATCCGGGGCGGGCGATCCGGCGCGGGCCCTGAACCGCCTGGACGTCTCGCCGTCTCACGCGATACTTTCTCGTCCATGCCGCACCCCAAGTTCCCCAACCTTACCGTGCTCGATCACCCGCTGATCCAGCACAAGCTCTCGATCCTCCGGGACAAGAACACCCCCACCCGGGATTTCAAGCAGCTCGTGAACGAGATCGCCATGCTCATGGCGTACGAGGTGACGAAGGACCTGCCGCTCGAGACCGCGGAGGTGGAAACCCCGCTCGAGCGGATGCACGGCGTCCGGGTCGCGGGCAAGAAGCTCGCCCTCGTACCGATCCTGCGCGCGGGACTCGGCATGGTCGAGGGCATCGCGCAGCTCATCCCCTCGGCGCGCGTCGGTCACATCGGCATCTACCGCGAGCACGACACGCTCGAGCCAGTCGACTACTACTTCAAGATCCCATCCGGCGAGGACGCGCGCGATTTCTTCGTGCTCGATCCCATGCTCGCGACCGGCGGCTCGGCGGCGGACGCCGTGAGCGCGCTCAAGCACGCCGGCGCCCAGCGCATCCGCTTCCTCTGCCTCGTCGCGGCGCCCGAGGGCGTGCGTCGCATGCTCGAGACCCACCCCGACGTCCCCGTCTTCGCCGCCGCGCTCGACCGCGAGCTCAACGACCACGGTTACATCCTGCCGGGGCTGGGGGACGCGGGCGATCGGCTGTTCGGCACCCGGTAGGGCGCATCGGGCTGGTTGACAGTTTACGTCACATTAGTGTATTATGACGTAATTCGTCATATCGACACAATGTGACATAAAATGTCAAAGTCCTACGTCGCCCTCATCGCCGACGCGATCGCCTCGCGCGAGCTCCCCCCGGCCGCCCGCGCTCGCCTCCAGGCCGACGCCCGCGCCGCCGCGAAGGACCTGAACCAGCGCTACCGCCGCGTCCTCGCCGCTCGCTTCGCCGTCACCCTGGGCGACGAGCTGCAGTGCCTGCTCCCCACACCCCAGCCGGTGTGGCACCTCGTGCACGACCTGCGGGCCCACCTCCCCACCGTCGATTGGGTCGTGGCCTGCGGCCGGGGAGCGATTACCACGCCCCTCGCGCCCACGGCCCCCGAGATGGACGGCCCCTGCTTTCACGAGGCCCGGGCCGCGATGGACCGCGCCAAGCGGCAGCGTCAGGTGTTCGCGTTCGGCGGCTTCGCTGCCGCGCTCGAGCCGCTCGCCAGCTACTACTCGGCGCTGTACTGGAGCTGGACGCCCCGTCAGCGCCGGGCCGCCACCCTGTTGCGGCTCGGCGACCAGGCGGCCGCGGCCGCCCGGCTCGACGTCGATCGCAGCGCGATCTCCCACCTCGCCCGCCGCATGGCCTGGCCCCTCGTGGCCGCCGGGGATAAGATGTTTCGGGCTCTCTTGGAGACCGGATGAATCCGCTGTTCGTGGTACCGCTGCTCGCGTATACGCTGGCGGCCACGCTCTGGCCCGGCCAGGTGGACGGCCGCCGCCGCGGCCGCGCGCTGCTCTTCGGGGAGGCGCTGTTCGTGATCGCGGCGCTCGTCCTCGGCACGCTGCTCGAGCCGCTGGCGCGGCCAAGCCTCACCGGGCTGTGGTGGGGGCGGGTCGCCCTGCTAGCGACGGCGTACCTCTACGTGTCGGGCCGGGGAATCGTCCTGATCCGCAGCGTGCTCGAGCTGCCGACGCTGCAGATGCGGCGCGACGAAGACCGCACCGCCGGCGCCATCGATGTCGCCCGCGGCCGCGCCGTCGGCTCTCTGGAGCGCGCCCTCGCACTCACCATGGTCCTGCTGGGCGACTATGCCGCGGTGGGTTGGATTATCGCCGCCAAGTCCCTCGCCCGCTTCAAGCAGCTCGAGGACCGCGAGTTCGCCGAGTACTTTCTGGTCGGCACCCTCGCCTCTTTCCTGCTCGCCGTGCTCGTCGGCGTGGGCATCCGTGTCCTTTTGAGGCAGGCCTAGCCCCCGCGCAACCCTCCCGCGCTTCGCCGTGTCACAGAGTTAACCGACACTGCCCGCTGCCCCCCGCCCCCGCCGCTCGGAGCCTGGTGGACGAACGCGAACTGATTGCCAGAGTCCGGGCCGGGGACGGCGCCGCGGAGCGAGCGCTGTACGACGCCCACGTGGATCGCGTCTACCGCCTCACCTACCGGCTCGCCGGAGACGACGAGCTGGCGCGCGAGTTCACCCAGGACACCTTCGTGCGCGCGTTCGAGCGGTTGGGCGGGTTTCGGGGCGAGGCGAAGCTCTCCACCTGGCTGCATGCCATCGCCACGTCGGTTGTGTTGAACGGGCTGCGCAAGGTGAAGCGCTTCCGTCAGCGGGAGACGGATCTGGACGAGGCCGCGACGACCACCGCGAGTGGGCGCGCGGCTGAGCCGGATCTGAAGCGGCGATTGGCACAGGCGATCGACGGTCTCCCCGACGGCTATCGCATGGTGTTCGTGATGCACGACGTCGAGGGGTACACGCACGACGAGATCGGCGCGACCCTCGGCATCGAAACGGGAACGTCGAAGGCACAACTGTCGCGGGCGCGCGCCAAGCTGCGTGATGCGCTCGCGGATTTTGCGGGGGAGTGGGTCTCATGACCGAAGACCGGTTCGAGGAGCGGCTGCGGCAGGCGGCGCAAGACTATCATCGCCCCCCGGCGACGCCGCGCGAGGAGCTATGGAACCGCATCGCGGCGGCGCGCGCAGCGCGACGGCGGCAGGCCTTGGTGATCCGTCCCCTGCTGCGCTGGGGTGCGGGCATCGCCGCCGTGCTCGCACTGGGCATCGCGATCGGACGTTGGAGCACGACGGGCTCGCCAATGCGCTCTGCAGCTGCAGGGACGAGCGAGCGCACCTCCACATTCGTCTATCAGCTCGCCGCCGCCCAATACCTCAGTCGCACGGAGGCTCTGCTCACAGGCTTCCGCGCGGAAATCCACGGGGGCGCGTCCACAGCTCAGTTTTCAGTTCAGGCCCGAGACCTGCTCTGTACGACGCGACTCATGCTCGACTCGCCAGCGGCTCGAGACGTCAGGCTGAGGAGCTTGCTCGAAGACCTTGAGCTCGTGCTGGCGCAGATCGCCCAGCTGCCCTCGAGCGGCGGTCGAGAAGACCTACAATCGATCAACCAGGGCCTGGACCAACGCAGCGTGTTGCTGCGCCTGCGGACGGCGAACCCCGCCGGCCCCGGCCCCGTGCGCACGCAAGGAGCACTGTGATGCAGCCGATGTATCTGATGGTAGCGGCCGTCGTCGGAATGCAGCAACCCGTCGTGCCACGTACGGTCGCACCCGCGCTGGCGCGCGCGCAGGTGGCGCTCCGGGGATTGGACGCGCTCGACGCGCTGGTTGCCTTGGACGCGCTGGATGTCCTGGACGGCCTCGACGCGCTCGATGCCCTAGAAATGCTCGACGGACTCGATGCGGTGGACAGCTGGGATGCCGGTACGCTTCAAGACGAGCAGGATCCCACCGACTCGCTGTGGCGGGCCGGACGCAAAGCGCTCAACCGCGCGGACTATCAGAGTGCCGCCACGCTCTACGGCGACCTTGCCCGCCGGTATCCGAACGCGTCACGCGCCGGCGATGCGCTCTATTGGGCGGCCTTCGCGCTCTATAAGAACGACAACCTCGACCGCGCGCGCGGCCTGCTCGCCACCCAGCAGCAGCGCTACCCCAAGGCGGCGACGCTGCGAGACGGTGACGCACTTCTCGCGCGGGTGCAGGCCGCCCTGGCAAAGCAAGGGGACGGGGAAGCCGCCGAGTGGATCAGACGGCATGCGCAGCCTGCGGCCGACACCGGCAGGACTCGCGGAGGCAGCTGCCCGGGAGAAGACGATGACGACGACCTGCGCATCGCGGCGCTCAACGGCCTCCTGCAAATGGATGCCACGAGCGCGCTCCCCATCCTCAAGAAAGTCCTGGCGAAGCGCGATGCATGCTCCGCCGGACTGCGACGCAAGGCGGTCTTCATCGTCTCCCAGAAGCACGGTGGCGAAACGGAAGACATCCTGCTCGACGTCGCCCGCAACGACCCTGAGTCCGAGGTGCGCCAGCAGGCGGTGTTCTGGTTGTCACAGGTGGGCAGCGACCGGGCCGTGACCGCCCTCGACTCGATCCTGCGCAGCGCCAGGGATCCCGAGCTCCAGGACAAGGCGATCTTCGCGCTGTCGCAAATTGATCAGCCACGCGCCGGGCAGATCCTGCGCGACTACGCCGCCAACGAGGGCGCCCCGGACGAGGCGCGCGAAAAGGCGATCTTCTGGCTGGGGCAGCGGGGCTCCCCGGAGAACGCCGCCTTCCTGCGAGGCATGTACGCGAAGCTCACGGGCGAGGACTTGAAGGAGAAGGTGATCTTCTCACTCTCCCAGATGGGCGGCGCGGACAACGGTCGCTGGTTGATGGATATCGCGCTCAACGAGCGCGAGCCGGTGGAGATGCGTAAGAAGGCGCTCTTCTGGGTCGGCCAGACCGGCGGGAACTTGGACCAGCTGGCCGGGCTGTACGACCGGATGCAGAACCGAGAAATGAAGGAGCAGCTGATCTTCGTGTACTCGCAGCGCCACGAGGCCGCCGCACTCGATCAGCTGATCCGCATCGCGAAAACGGAGCCGGACAAGGAGCTCCGTAAGAAGGCGATCTTCTGGCTCGGCCAGTCGCATGACCCGCGCGCCGCGCAGGTCCTGCTGGAGATCATCAACCCGTGACCGGCCGGCTGGTGCTCGTGTGGGCGCTCGCGGCGGGGCCCGCGGCCGCGCAGCGCCTCGGCGCCCGGCTCGCCGCCGCACCCGACGGCACCGTCCGGCTGAGTTTCGCCGCCCGTCCTGGGGTATGCGGCGACGGACACAGCGTGATCGCGTTCGAATGCACTGGCGGGCAGTGTGGGCGGGGAAGATGGGGACGCACGATCACTCTCGACCACGGCTTCGACGACGATGAGGTCGAGTACGTTTGCGAGCCGGGACCGGTGCGCGTCTCGCTCAGAGTCCGGGCCGGCCGGGTACAGTCGCTCCGCACCTACGTGGGAGGACGCTGGGTCACCCCGCCTCGAGACGCCGCCGTCACCGATCTCGGCACCACGTCGGCGCGCGAGGCCGTCGACTTCCTGCTCGGCCTCGCCACCCGGGAAGACTCTCGCGGAGGCGAAGAGGCGATACTGCCCGCGACCCTGGCGGATTCGGTCATCGTCTGGCCGATGCTTTTGAAGCTCGCCCGCGACGATCGCGCGCCCGGGCGCACCCGCGGTCAAGCGGTGTTCTGGCTCGGGCAAGCCGCGGGCGACGCCGCGACTCGCGGCCTCACCGACCTGGTAGACGATGCCGACCTGGACCGGGACGTGAAGGAGCAGGCGGTCTTCGCCTTGTCACAGCAGCCCCGCGAGGCCGGTGTCCCCGCCCTCATTCGGATCGCCCGCACACACCCCGAGCCGGGGGTGCGGCGCAAGGCGCTGTTCTGGCTCGGCCAATCCGGCGACCCGCGCGCACTTGCGCTCTTCGAGGAGCTCCTGACCAAGCCCTGAGAGATTCCGTGTCGCGCTGTCCCCCTTCCCTCTATCCCCTTCCCTTGTTGTCTTTCCCCCATGCCCTTCTGGACTCTGCGCCGCAAGCTCACCGCGACGGTGATGGTCCTGGTCGCGCTCACCTTCGGCTGGGCGGCGGTCGTCGTCGCGGTGGCGCTCGCGGGTGCGCACGACCAGGCGACAACGGCCGATGCGATCGCCGTGCTCGGCGCGGCCCAGTACAACGGCCGCCCGTCGCCCGTGTTCCGCGCGCGACTCGACCACGCGGCGGCGCTGTACCAGCGCGGACTCGCACCCGTGGTCCTGGTGACCGGCGGCGTGGGATCGGGCGACACGGTGAGCGAATCGGACGTGGGTCGGCGCTACCTCCTCAAGGCCGGACTCCCCGACGGCGCAGTCGTCGGCCTACCAGCGGCGGCGACCACGTCGGCCTCGCTCGAAGGCGTCGCCCAGTGGTTCTCGGGGAAAGACAACCGCCGGGTCCTGCTCGTGTCCGACGGCTTTCACATGCTGCGGCTCCGGATCATCGCCACCCGGCTGGGACTCCTGCCCTTCACGTCGCCCGCCCCCAATTCCCCCATCCGGTCGAATCCGCGGCGCAACGCCGCCTACTTCCTCGCCGAAGGGTTCAAAGTTCCCGTCACCTGGGTCTTCAACCGCTGAGGGTGCCATGCAGCTCGAGAGCCGCCGGGTCTACACCGGCCGGGTCGTGCGGGTCGACGTCGACACGGTGCGATTCCCCGACGGCTCCACCGGGGAGCTGGAGATCATCCGCCACCCGGGTGCCGCCGCCATCGTGCCGTGCGCTTCCGACCCGCAGGGGGATCCCGATCCCACGATCCTCTTGATCCGCCAGTACCGCTACGCCGCGGGCGGTCTGTTGTGGGAGATTCCCGCCGGCACGCTCAACCCTGGCGAAGATCCCGAGGCGTGCGCGCGCCGCGAGCTGCTCGAAGAGGCGGGGGTCACCGCCGGCCGCCTGCAGCGGCTGACCTCGATCTGGACCACGCCGGGCTTCACCGACGAGGTCATCCACCTGTACTTGGCGAGCGGGCTCACGGCGGGGACACCGTCGCGCGAGCGCGACGAGTTCATCGAGGTGGTGCCACAGCCGTTGTCGCAGGTCCTGGCCCGCATCCGGGACGGCGAAGTCCGGGACGCAAAGACCGTGGTGGCTATCCTTTATATGGCCGGGTTCGTCCTCGGGATGTAGCAACCCGATGTCCCCCGACGAGGACGGACGTGTCGGCCCGACTCGACGCTGGATCCGTGAAGCGGTGATCGTATTGAGGGTTACGTAGGTGATGCGACAGGTACGGTTCGTGCCGTATCTTTACATAGAGGAAGTGCACGGGACATAGAGGAAGTGCACGGGCTTGAAACCATGGAGCGGTCCATGCGAGCAACCCTCAGGCGGAATAGCCAGGCAGTCGCGACGCCGCGCGCGCTCGAGCGCCAGGCGCTACACGAGTTCGACGACGGCCGGCTAGTGCTTGAGCACCTGTCGGGCGACCCCCAGGCGTTCGGCACCCTGGTGGACCGCTACCAGACCCGGCTGCTCAACTTCATCAATCGGACCATTGGAGATCGCGAACGGGCGGAGGACCTCGTGCAGGAGGTCTTTATCCGCGTGTTCCGGCACCTCCACCGCTTCGACCAGACCAAGAAGTTCTCGACCTGGATCTACACCATCGCGTCGAACCTGGCGAAGAACGAGCTGCGGAACCGCAGCCGTAACCCGCTGGTGCTGTTCCAGACGATCAAGAAGCACTGGGAAGCGGACCACCGGCCGCTTCAGTTCGAAGACACCACGGCCCGGCCGGACGACCTGTACCGCAAGCGCTTCCTCAAGGAAGCGGTGGACCAGTGCGTGGATCAACTGCCCACCCACCACCGGGCCGTCTTCGTGCTCCGCGAGCTGGAAGGCAAGAGCTACGCCGAAATCGCCGACATCACAGGCTGCAACCTGGGCACGGTGAAGAGCCGCCTCAATCGGGCCCGGAACAGCTTCGCCCAGCTCATCGGCCCGCTGCTGAAGTAGGATCCCCACAACCCCCCCCGCCCCCCGCACCTGCGAGGGGCGGGGCCTTTTGGGGGGGGTCCGGGAACCCCGTCCCGGCCGGACGGTAATAGATTCTCGCCATGACGTGCGCCGAATTCCTCGAACGTTATACGGACTTTCGTGACGGCCTGATCACCGCCCCCCGCGAGCTGCGCCGCTTTGACCGCCACCTCGTGCGCTGTGCCGGTTGCCGTGGGTACGACGCGGCCGTGCGGCGTGGCGTGCTCGCGTTACAGGCCGCGGGGACGATCCAGCCCTCACGCGACTTCCGACGCCGCCTGGACGCCCGGCTGGAGCGCGAGCGCCGCGCCGCCCGGGAGGTTCCGGCGAGTGCGGGCGTGGCGGCGGCGCTCGTCATCGCTGCAGCGCTCGCGATGCTGGCGCTCGAAGGCGTCCGGCGGCCTGAGGTAGCGCGGGCCCCGGTGCTCCCGCCCGTTCCCTTCCCGAATCCGGTGGTACAGGCCGGTGTGCCGTTCGTCTCGTTCCAGGACCCGCGCGCGAGCGTGTTTGCTGGGCCCCAGGTCCCAGACGGCGCGGTGCTCGTCGAGCCCGCATCCGCGGGGCGGTAGGCTTTCTCTCGACTCGAGGCCACGGTAACTTCCGCCCCGTATGGGGGCTCTCACCTTTGACGCGCTGCTCCGGAGCCTGAAGCAGGGCGCGCCGGATCCTGTCTACTATCTCCATGGCGAGGAGGACGTGCTGAAGGACGAGGCGGTGCGCAGGCGTTCAACGCCCTTGTGAACACGCCTCCCATCCTCACCGCCACCCGGGCCGTGGTCCTCCGTGGGATGGACCAGCTCCGCAAGACTGCGAAGGTGCGCCAGGAGCTGCTGCACTACCTCGATTCACCCAATCCCACTACGGTGCTGCTGCTGGTCCACGGCACCGCTGAGCCACCCGACGCCGAGCTCGTGCGCCGGGCGACCGCCGTGGAGGTCACGGCACTGCCCCCGGAGCGGGTCGAGCGCTGGATGACACACCGCGCGAAGCAGCTTGGCTTTACCCTCGCGCCCGAGGCCGGGGAGCTGCTCCTCGCCAGCGTGGGAAACGACCTCAGCGGCCTCGCCCGTGAGCTCGAGAAGCTCGCACCGCTCTGCGCAGGGCGGCCGGCCAGCCGCGACGAAGTGGCCGCACTCGTGGGCGTGCGCCGCGGTGAAACGCTCCAGGATTTTGTCGACGCGGCCCTCGAGCGGCGCGCAGCGGACGCCGCCCGGCTGGTCGAGCCTGTGCTCGAGCAGGCAGGGATGAGCGGCGTCCGCATGCTCAGCGCGCTGGGCACTGCGCTCGTCGGCACGGCGCTCGCCCGAGCGGAGGTCGACCGCGACGCGCGGCGACACGATCGCCTCGATGGTGCGTTGCTGTCGCATCTCCGGGCCGCGCGACCGTATGGCCTCGGGAGCTGGGAACAGACCGCTCTCCGCT
>WNFQ01004675.1_pt1 | contig 28284 bp, 30 predicted proteins | sample 5400171 | NCBI WGS metagenome assembly WNFQ01 (sample SAMN13153356, study PRJNA577476) | soil metagenome | isolation source: 20 cm soil under Madrone tree | place: USA:California | collected 2016-06-14
TAGCGACACTTAATTATTGCTCGCTAGCTCTTGTTAGCAAAACTATTGCTCATTGCAAAGCGGGTTTTTCCTGATGGCATGGAGCGTTTGTATCCTCCACGGTATTCTATCTCAGCATCTTCACATCGCTTCACAGCCTCGAGGGGTAGATGGTTGTGAGGTGGTTGTGAAATCGTGCCAGTGCCAGGACAATGTTGCAGAATGCTTCCTCATGCCCAACACGACCCTTGCCACGTGGATCAACACGTGGGATGCTCATGGCATGGTTGTCATTTAGGCCAGGGCAGATACTTTATATCCGAGCAGTCCAACAAACTGGCACTGGGATTGATGACCATCGTGCTAAAAATGACCGCTTAATTGCGGAATGTCCCCACAACGGCTCAGTAATTCTAGTAGAACAAGAATTCCAAGCTTCCTGGACACGATGTATCATCCTCGTGTGTGATCTGGTAACTATATATATATTGCCCACATGTGTTCTGATAGGAGAGGTTCACCCTGACAGAGATCTTTGTGACAAAGGCCTGTTCTGATCACGGAAGCACAGGGGCCATGGAAGGGGTAGTTCCAAGACGATCATGGCCAAAGACCTAGAGCTCCGAGTCAATGTACCCACTGCAGAGTATAAGAGATATACTCGGTGCGTTCTTTCCAGACGAGCGAGCTTTAGAGGTCGATTGTGCTGAGACACAACAGCGGCCTTGTTGAGTGCTTGTGAGTAAGGTTAAGGTGACGGCCGCCGTTCGTGCCAAGAGGCGGATTGCAGCACAAGGTAGTCACCTAAGTTGGCAATAGAGCAAGTTCCCCGAACCGATTAACCCCAGGGTACCACAGGGGCGTCCATCACGTCGGTCATCACACAGCTCAAGTTGGGCCTGAGGTCTGAGTGCTCGGCGCCAACCCCCTCTCGTACAGGTTCGTCGCGACCAGGGATCTCAGATGTCTTCACTGACGTCGTTCTGTGGGAACTGAGTATGTTGCAGCATTGCACAAGCTCAGTATCAATGATAACGGCTGCAATGTAAATTTTTCGTTAGTTTTCTCAAGGTTGTCAGAGCGGCAACTTCCGTAATGACGCTGGGATAACTTTACGTAACTCCCACGCTCGCTAGCTCCGAGGCCGAGGACGGGTTTTAAACCTCCCCACATTGCAGGCTGGTGGCGGGAATACGTCTGGCATATTTTCGCGCGGGGAACACGAGCCGAAAAACTCCTTTCACTGACCTGCGTGCGCCGGCGCAACATCCTCGTGTTGCTTGTCATATTCTCCATAAAAGTTGACTTCCGTTGTCGCCCGCCCGCCCGCTCGTACCTCCCAGGAATTGGTTACCTCCCCACCTTTGCCGTCAGACCTTCGCAATGGGAAATTGCTGTGGCAGTGCCGCTACGGTCCCTTCTGAGCCTCATCCTGGGCCTCCAACAGAGCTGAGGCCAACTGTGCCGACGCCATCTGCGCCAGTGCCATTACAACGTAACATAGCGAATGAGCCTCCAGTCCCGTCATCCTCTCGACCGCCGTCCCGACATCGCAGTCACTCGTCAGCATCTAAACGCGAATCGACTCACCACAGTGGAACGTCCTCCCAAGATCCAACCCCCCGTAGTAGGACCAAGTCTGCACCACAGCCGCCTCAAATATCCAAGTCGCCATCTCCCCAGGATCCGAGGCCTAGGGCTCGTTCAGTGCACCAGTCTAAAAGAAGTAGTCGTGCCGATTCTAGACCCACGAACCCAGGTGAGATTAATGGAATGCCAGCTATGAATTCTCAATGACCGCTTTATAAGAGCACGCAAAGTCAGGAGTCCGTGCACCCACTATGAGTTATCCCAGCCGTAGATCACTCAACTCAACAGTGAAACAAGTGCTCACTGAAAATCCTCAGTATGTAGCCCGGTTTTTTACGTAAAAACTGCACCTATCTCAACTGTCCATAGATTTCGAATTCTCGTAGTGGGGAAGGTAAGTATATGACACACTCAGCTAATATTTAAGCCAAACCGATACAACTCTTTAATCATAGAGAGGTTCCGGAAAATCTTCGCTCATTAATGCTACTTTCAGGGTGGACATGTCGGTACGTTCTCGGTTTTATTTCGTATTCTGGTCTATTTAACGTGCCCGTGCCACAAAAAAGGCTGCGCCAGGACGCGGGTTCGACATCAATCTAGCGTTTCGTCCAGATGATAATCACCATCTTATTGTTCACGAGTACTCTGGACTTGAACCCGGCGATGCCCACAGCTTGCGAACCGTCCGAGAGTTTATCACAAACCGTACGGACCAGACCCGTGCACCTGCCGAAAGATTACATGCTATCTGGTAGAGAAGTGGCGTTTGAATTGCTTAATTTTTCATTTGTTTGATATGTCTTTTCACAGGATCTGTATCCCCACGTCCGATGCCATTGGTGGGATCATTGGCGAGGGTATAGATGAGATTTTGAATATGAGAAGAGGTAAGCACAAGTGAAGTCCAAGGCTTTTATATTCCATTAATAGGAGACTTAGTCCCCGTTGTTGTCGCATTTACTAAGTCTGACCTGGATTTCCCTCATATCTTGGGGTCCGAAGGTGGAAATTATCAGTACCAGGATCGTACCAGGACCAGGGCATACGCACAATGCGAACAGTTGTGCCGTTCCTTGTTTCGCAAGGAAGCCAGGGATGTACCAGCAGAGCTCGTTTCTGGTGATTACTATTACTCTCTTTGGAATAGTCCTTGGACGTCATCATTTGCTAACAGTGGTGCCACAATACGGTGCTCTTATAAACAATTTAATTGTGACGACCGATCGATTCATCATGGGCTCGCGTACTGCCCCTTCTTCGCGGTCGAGTTCACAAGGAGCGAAGCCACGGATTGCGCCTATTCCTCTTGCGTGGTCTGTGGCCTTGCGAGCTTCTCGGGATATCACCATTCAAGCTTCTATTGAGTACGTTGCTCGTTGTTTGTCTGTCGACACTCATCTCATTTATCTGTTTTGCTTCTCAGGATTGGACGAAGCCGTGAGTATACCGACCTTACGGACAAACCAAGTCTGATAAACTCATTCTCCCCTAGGATATTGGCGTAGCCTATGGTCGAGTCTCGACTTCGCTGATCAACCCCTCAAGAGCTGCGTGAACATCATTCATGTTGATATCGTCGAAATATGGAACTTGTGTGACAGGCACAATGTTAGTTCTCCCCAGTTGCCTGTTGTTTAGGCTGCTCAACGGAATCAGTATCTGTCAAGCAACCAATTCAAAATTAGCATGTCCCATGTTGTTAAAGATCTAGCTATACCAGCTGGCGGCGCATCGCCGAGGTAGGTGTATTACACAACAAGTAAATATGTCCTGTGGATTGAACTTGCTGATAGTGACTGGAATGTATCTGGAGAGAAGCTTGCGGATTGGGTTTACGATGTATATCGAGGCAGGTGAGTGAACATCTAGAAGTGTCACCAACTGGCTGCTAACTCTCTTCTTGCTTACCAGTCAGGAGAATGTTCGATGCGTGATGGGCTACATCGTAAACCTCACCGTAATCCTGGACGACATTTTCAGGACAACCGGTGGTAACGTGACAGAAAATGCCGCTCTGAAGGTTATGGGCACCCATTTCAGGTCTGGTCGCAGGGATAGTATTCATCGGGACATCCGCAGCTTTGTTACCGAGACATTCTCGATCAGATTTGCCGTCCCGCAAAAAGATTTGGTCTTGGAGAAGATCATCGACTTGATTAGACAATATAGTGTTCCCCCCAATAGCTGACGATTGCTGGGTTGTCAAGCATGTCAGCACTGGATTTCTTATTTGTTAATAAGTTACATGTTACATTCAATGTATATATTTTCTTTAAGATCTGCATTTTTACATCGCACCACGGAACAAAGAGCAAACTCGGCAAAGACGCCATCATGATCGCAGTATACCGTGGGACTAACCTGAGAGCGGTGAAGTAGGGATTCTATAAAGCGGAAGCTTAGCGAGTGGGCTGCACAGAGCTTGACTAGCTTGACGGGTGACAACTGGCAGTTGTCCCCCGTCAAGCTAGTGGATGGGTGCTCGTAGTCGTTCACCTCTGTTGGATAGCAGTACAGTGACGTGGCTATGGAAGACTCCCACATGACATCTGCTGTATGCTCTAGCAGTGCTCTAGCCCCCCCGAGGCTCCGTGTAATATCACCTGAAAGAGAAACACAATCGGTGCGAGCCATAGTAATGGTCCCGAAAATACCATTCCAACCCATTTAGTAATTGGTCGGTGATAAGATGGTCGTACCGTATACGAAATGCTCTTCGTGATGTACACGCGGTCACCCTTTTTCAGGCTTGCGAACCCCATGAGCGGCCTAGTCCCAGAGGACGACAGTATCTATTGAACAGGCGCAGATTAGCGTCATCCACGATTCAATACATAAGATAAAAGGTGCTCACACATTGCTTCGAGAGAGGGGAGTGAGTTCGACGATAGGCCCATAATACTACCCAGTAAGGAAAAGGACGCACAACAAAAGTACACTTGTGTCCTGGAGGCTGGAGCGGGTCAGATGCCCAAGTGTCGCATTTGTGGCGTCAGATTTTAATATCTTCAAGCGGCTCAAAATTACTTATGACATCACTAATGCGGGGTTAAACACATAGGCGCTCATGAGGGATTGCGAGGCAAATACTGCAATACAAGGTCATCCCCGACTTTTGTGATGGAGATCAACTCGTGTTGAAGAACGCCTTGCGCTCATTGTCGTAATCACGGAATTATTTAGGATCGAGCAGACGGCGTCAAATATGGACGGTAAGCACAAAAATAGCCGCATTGAGAAAGCGCATGGACGGACGTTCAAGTTTGCCAGTGATTCATGGTTTCCTTCTCGCTATCTGCCACGGAGGCGTTGTTGTCAAACCACCCGTCTTCGCATTAACCCAGTCCCCATGAAGAGTGCTGCTGTTGAGACGCCTGTAGAAATACATGACATAGTCTATCATTTACGCGGCCATCTCCATACATCCTTCCAGCGTCAGACGACCCTGCAAAAGTTTGTCTTCATCAGAGGCTCCAGACGAGTGAGAGAAAGATCCGAGTCCCCATGGAGCAACTAGTACAAGCTCAGCCGCCGAACCATGAAGCCAGAAGACGGAGAAAAGCTTAGCCAGGTCAATGAGGTCGCGTAACTTAAAAAAATAAATCCGAGTCGGGCCTGTGGAAAAACCGTAGAATGCGCTCATTGATGCGCTCTGCCTTGGCTTCGTTGACTCGGATGTGATCCTTTCAGCGTTGACGTTCTCGGGGCTCCTACAACCTGAGCTCGTTTTTTTGGCGAAGCAGTGAGACGGTCAATGCATACTATTTTCTCCACAATTATCGCATCTTTCCAATCCAGAAGAGATGGTCAGTGCTACTGTACAAGACATAACTTATATTGACCCACAAAAGAATAGAGGTCATAATCTACTTCATTGTGCCCCTACATGACTTGATTGATTGTGTGGTCGTGACCGTGACCGCCTCCAAGGATGAAATTTGATTGAAAGTTTGACATGCGTGGGCCCGCTTCTCTGGTATTTCATATTTTATCAAAAAATTCCAGGTGATTGGGCCACGTTCCTGTCACTAGTCCTTTTTTATAATGTCCGTACTTTACGGTATTACCATAGCAAGTATCGTCCTTGGCTATCCGTTCCTGTACGTCACTAGACGTGTGAAGCACTGGTGGAACCACCAGTAACTTAACTTGAAATACAGATGGATACGTAGTTGATCTGCATTCTGGAAAGGGCATCGGAAGCCTGAGCGTCAGATAATGACCCTTTCCTTGATCTCCTGTCGAGCGTGAGTACCATCCACTTGAAGATCAAGAAGAGCCTATCACAGCTGTTGACATTGCGTAACTGAGAAAATTTTTCAAGGTATCAGTCAGGAAGCTAGGAGACTTCGGAGCGGAATTGGCGCGAGTGGTACTGTACCGTAATATTGACAGCCTGCAGAACGTGCAAGGCGTCGGCGGTACCTGCCACATGGGTGTTAACTCTGCGCCAATGCCGCACGAGGAAGCTCCGCGTCTTTGTTGGTGTTTACATTGAAGCCCTTACGCGCTTATGGATTGTTTATCATGATAGCCATCGGCCTCGGCGATTCGGCCGAAATAACCACCCAAGCGATTCTGAACGTTGATCTGAATAAGGCCATCTCGGCGGACAAATGCGAATTCAGTGTCCCAATGTCCTGAGCGATCATCATTGACCTCGTCGTTTCAGAATTTTACTACCTGGTCAAGACCGTATTCAGATCTAACATATAGAAGTCCAACTTACTCGCGCGGGTACTTTCGTCAGTTGGTCTACAAAATGTGAAATTCCTCGCCACCGAGCAAGCACGGTGATCAAACCGCCCACCGGGGCCTCAAATGGGACCATGAAAGCTGCAATAAGGGAAAAAAAATGAGTAGGAGTAGAATGTCTTGAGAAGCGCCGTTGGGTAGCACGAGTGAGTTCAGTAGGATAGAGATAAAAGCCAGAATGGAGGGGTCGCCAATGCACAAACGGCTGGGTCAAGGTACGACGGCTCGTCACTCGATAGGGCGTGAATATGCCTGAACCACTGTGGCAAAATGGCCATGGAGGAATCCAACATGACAGCTGCTGCAACTTAAGCCCCTCAGACGCTTAAAATGTGTAATACCACCTCGGAGAGAAACACAATACATGCTGTTGGGGGCATCCACGATTGTGATGGGCATGAAACGGGAAACGGGAAAGAAGGTCGGCGATGGCTAGGTGACTAGAGATGGAGAGAATATGTTAAAGATATACAGTGGTCAGCATGAACTTTTCCAACGACGAGGATTATATAGGATTTATGTATGTACAGTAACAGCGTCTATTGGCCTGGGGAGTTCCGAGGGGCGACGCAGCGAATAGGAGACACTTCTGGTGTTGGTGCTGGCCCATGGGTGGGTCTCAGGCAATGGGAGAGCAAAGAGACAGTCACGGTTGCAGTACTGCCGTAGCGATTTCCGATGGGAAAACATGGGAAATTGCTGCGGCAGTACTGCCAACCGTCCCTTCAACTGACCCCCAGCCCTCAGACTCTACAGAGTAGTAGACGTTCAAGTTCCAACCCTCACGCCCATCGTACCCACGGGCCTTTTCAATCAACTGCCAATGGGCAGAGGGCACAATATGACATCACTCGCGTCCTCGTCATTCCAACGCCTTGCGCCCAAAGTCGTCAGGCAACGGCGACTCGGAATTGACCACTACCACTCGAACCCTATACCGGCGTGGTGACACCTACACGCGCCGGATTGTGAAGGCGTATCAATGCCCTCGCAAAGCCGCCTTGACGGTGGCCCGTTTTCGTCTTTCAGTTATTCGGACCACGGTTCACTTCCTTTTTGCAGAGCCCACTTTCTAAAGAATTCAGGTACGTAGTCAGACGTCGTCCCATTAGTTATTATTGCCACTCTACCACCGTCTCTAGATTCAGAATTCTCGTTCAGTTGTGGGAAAGGCCCCTGTTACCTACTGTCGACGGGCCAGAGACACAGACGCATTTTCTTCGAAGCAAGGCTCTGACAAGTCCTCATTCATCAATGCTATCTTGGAAGTGGATATGTCGGTATGTGTTCAGTCGTCTTTGCGTTCCTGCCTTACCAACTTGCATATGCCTCGTATCCGGGAGAACTGCAGCACCGCTCACGTGAAGACTACCACTTCATAGTTCAGGAGGATCCTAATTTTGCATCCTAAGATTTGCAAACCATCTGATTCGCAGCGACACGAATCGCCCAACTTCCAAATTCTGGGTAGAGGCGAGCGTGCCCAACGAATCGCTTTCTATTGAACTAACAGAGATCACAATTGACCCTTGTCGTCGCCTTCACGTGGTTCGCATCGCTGATAGGAACGACTCTCGATACCTCGAATACGCTCGGGCTACTGTAAATGTTCGAGGTTCGAATGATTCTGTCCTGTCCCCCTATTTGTAGAATCTAGAATTATTCTTTCAGCTCGTAGCGCATCATTATAAGCTTTACTGTAAGGGAAAGTGAGCCCACCGGCGTCGTATGTGAACCTAGGGTTCTCGTGATGAATATCGAGACCAGCATCGCAGGCTGAATTCGCAATTATCAAGGCCCTCGACAATTATCAAGGCCCTCGACAATATTTTTTACCATTCGATTTGCTCCACTACTTCGCTTCAATGGTCAACGGGTTAAAGTGGAAAGCATCTGAACAGGCGCAATCGATTGCCCTCGACTTGCGACATTGAACACAGTGATATCATGTTACCGTTTGACCAGATTAAGTGTAGCATCTTCTTAATGCCGATCTGTCATACACAGACCGTGACTACAGTATCCTGAATCCTGGGATTCCGAGAAAAAAAAGTGTCTCGAGGCCTCACCTCACCTCGGATTTTTAAATTATTATTATTTTCAGGACACGGGAGCTGCCTCCGCGACCGCAACCATGACCCTGTGGAATAAAAAGTCATGGTATCCGAGTACTATCACTTACGCAGGTGAAGGTGCAACAACAAATTGCTCAGAAGAGCCGTGTGTGCCACCCGCTCCCTCGCTGTAAACACAGTGAACACCCATGTCGAGGTCAGAGGCCCTGGCATTCAAATTTATTCGATGATGCACCCATCTTATTCATCACCTTCTAGTGCCGCCGTATACTCGCTTTTTCGGCTTTGGAGAGATCTAGCTCTTCCTCGTCTGTGATACTGTCGACGCTTTCCATCAAATGGAATAGCCCTCCAATTGTCACAGTGGTCCCTACTAGCACTATGATATGGGCGTCTATTAGATACTAGTGCGGCCAAAACACAGGCTTCTTTCCGCGTTCACTCTCCTTGTTCTTAACCCACATTTTCGTCGTTGAGGTGAGTGTTTAAAGTTCGCATTCTTCTGGAATGGTCGGAAAATTCCTTCGACGATATAGCTAGTGGACTTGACAGGAACAGGGGAAGTCCAGATTTGGAGATCAGTTAAGGATAATGATATCTGTATGCTGGCGTTCTCGACCTGCGAACATGCCAGTTCAGCGCCTCTTAGATTAAATCGTCCCGCAAAAGGCCCGGGTCACACGAGGACTACACAAGGCTAGCATACGTCTATCTTTGACTACACCTATTACTTGCTCTCCGGCATGGGCCTTTGTACATCAACCACCTCTCAACTCCAATACACAGAAGGGATTGGCCAAGATTCACTGTCAAGGAGTGGGAAGTCCTATCGACAGAGGTATGATTTTTTCTCCCTAATACGCTTGTCAGATTGTGAATAAACATGGTCCATGGGCAACAGTTCACAAGCTAACTCGATCCACATTCTCGACAACGACTCACTTCTGAACATCTTCTATCTCTATCGACCGGCCATCTTGGATGGAGATGAGAATGAGAATGAACTCATTACAGGGGGAAAGGATTGGGACCGCGAACGTTGGTGGTACCGACTCGCACATGTTTGCAAAAGATGGCGAATCCTCCTACTCGCTTCGACATCCTACCTAGGTCTTTCCCTCGTCTGTACCTATGGTACACCCGTCGCAGACATGCTGGCACATTCACCGCCTCTTCCACTCCTCATTGATTATTTTAACCAAGATCGTAACTTCACCGCAGAGGACGAAGCGGGAATGATCCTTGCTCTCCAGCAGCGTGGTCGCATCCGCCGCATCCGTCTTGTGGTGCCTGTTCCTAGTTTGCTGAAGATTATCCTGGCCATCGACGAGGAATTCCCAATCCTGGAATACCTGATTATCATGCCTCCGACCGAGAATAGGAATACCCCCTTGATATTTCCTGAAACATTTCGAGCACCACGTCTACGTCACCTCCTGCTGGAAGACTTCACCCTTCCGATAGGTTCTCCATTGCTCACGACAGCCATGGGCCTCGTCACACTCTGCCTGGCTTTCATCCATGCCCCAGCTAGACACATTCTGGGTCTCTTTTTCATTCCCTTCTCTCAGTCATGATGTAGAGGCGCAAGTGTCGCATGCGCCGATCATGACGCACATCACTCTTCCTAACCTTCGCTGGTTTGTGTTCCGTGGTGTCAGCGCTTACTTGGACGCGCTCGTTCGTCGGATTACCGCACCTCGCCTCGAAAAGCTTCAAATTGAGTTCTTTGAACAGCTCACGTTTTCCATCCCAGGTCTCATGCAGTTTATAGGCTCAGCAGAAAACCTTAGGTTCGACAGTGCCGACTTTGAGTTCTCGGACAGGCGAGTTCGTGTAGAGCTGTATCATCGTGAAGTCGAAGCGTGTGTTTTTTCCACAAGAGTCTACTGCTGGCACCTCGACTGGCAGGTATCTTCCGTGGCGCAAATTTTCAACTCAATTAGTCAAATATCCTCTGCGGTGGAGCATCTCACTCTTCGGCACAAGGTTCATGGTCTATCACCTGAAGAGCACAATGAGGTGGATCACGCCGAGTGGCGCAGACTTATTAGGTCGTTCAGCAACGTGAAGACCCTTTCCGTCGACGATGGGCTCGTCGAAGAACTCTCTCGTTTTCTACGATTGGATGAAGGAGAGTCCCCATCGGAGCTGTTACCCGAACTGCAGGAACTCATATGTTCTGGGAGTGCCTTCACCTCGTTCATCCATGCTCGCCAGATTGCAGGAAGCCCGGTGGCCCTGGTCCGTCCTAAATGATCAGCGAGGGGAGTAACCTCGAAACCTGCCCTCAATACTCAATACAATCCTTAGTCTTTTCTATCATTTTACTGACATTTTTTTACAAATTTCCTGTACGTCCGGCACAGCGACGACGCTCTTTCATAAACCAGCTCGATCATCTTGAAGGACTCGGGTGTATTTAACCAACCTCCTCGCTCGTCGAGGAGGGCATCAAAAATCTCAGTGTGTGTCCCTTTCTTCCTCTTTTCTCTCCAATCAGCCGCACGTTGGGCGCTGCGCTACCTCGCCGTCGCTATCATGCTCTCCCAAGCCGCGGCGACGCCCGACGCCCGTCAGCTCCGAGCCGCACGTACGGCACGTGATATGTGAGATCACGTTGTGCAGTTGGTCTCGGGAGTCATCGTCCGTCTCCGCTTACGTCTCTGAATCCGCCCCAGCCTTTTGCCTCTGTCCTCTGCCATGGGGGTGCTCCGACGTCGTGGTCTAACCTTGGGCCTTCCCGGCTACGCACCAAATTTGGGAGAAGCGTAAGGTGACGTAACTCGTACATCGTGGCGGTGGACATCGAAATGCGCCCGAATTGCTATGCCCTCGATCTTAGCATCGATCTCAAGTGCTCAATATTGCCGTAAGCACCACAAAGAAGCCATTCTACACCCGTGTATACTGTGGCTAAGCCACGAGTACTCGACTCGTGGAGATGGAGGGAGGGAGGAAGGATAGTGTCTGCGCCAAGAAAGATAGTGTGGAGCTCGAGCAGGCATTACCACCCTAAGTGTGGTGACATTCTGTGGTTGTGAACGGGAGAAGTATGCGATCAAAATCATCGACACTCCTGGTGTGTTTGTTCCACCATATTTTTCTAGTCTGCTTACCGTGGTCGAAAATATCCAGGTCACGTCGATTTACGACAAGACTCGGGAGGTCGGGCGCACATTGCCTGTGCTCAATAGCGCAATTTTGGTGCTGTGTGGGATTCGGATGTTTGTCATTCAGGTGAGTTGCTCTGTGATGGTCTATGCTTCCGTTCCGTGACGAGACCTCTCAAAAAGTCAAACAATCACTAGCCCTATTCGGTCTTTGCTGCATACTGCCGCACTGTACATCGTGACGATGCCAGAGTGGTCTTATCGACGGTACAAGCTCTAGCGGCAGTGGAAGCTCAAGCTCTGCCTTTAGCTTGTAGAGGGGTGTGGGGTCTGCCATCCTATATAACCACCTGTTCCCGCATTTGGCTCGCCATTAAGAGCCCCGCCTCGAGCGCGTAATGAGCAAGGGTAAAAAGAAATGTACATTGACCCAAGCACGAACCGAAGAAGTGGTAATAGGGGATGACCGTGAACGTAAGAAGCATTGGCTGCGAGAAGACCCCGAATTACAGGTCAACGACTGCAGGGTGACGAATGCTTTGGGGCACTGACTAGTTCTACCTGCCCGACGTTTTCAACACCCGGGACCACGCCCGGACCATCACACGTTCCCACTCCCCGCATCTCGAGTTCATTACCGATATCTATCCCACCTGCCGAACCTCATGCCTCAAGAGTGGGCCTTGAGCGCTACGCGTGCAAGAGCATCGATCATGCTAGGCCTAAAAACTCAACACGTAAGCATTTGGAATCTTCCACTCCTCTCACTGTAGTTTGATTTATTCTTCTCAATCTGCAGAAAGATGCGCAAGCCCAGTCCTGCACCGCCTTTGTTGAAGCGGACACTCTCAGACTCTCAAGCCCCGTTGAGCGAGAACTCACGCCCCTCCCGCAAGGATACACCACGGTCACCGAATGATAGTGCAAGTTACGCCCGTACCCACCCATGGACATGGACGACGACGAGAGTGACGGTGCCGAAGCTAATGATGACCCACTTGCGAGAACGAATGTTCGTGCTGGCTTGTCAACGTTGATATGCGCTGTCGTCTCAATACCCTGGCGGTCTCTTATTGAATTGTAGCGCGGATGGAACGCGCAGGTGAGTTTAAGCGGACAGAGATTAGGTCTAGAAAGGGAGAGAGCGGGCAGCACTTGACGGGGCGAGAAATACGCACGACGGTTCGTTGGCTCGGTTTTGCGTTTCGTCGCACCCGAGTCAGGGTGCAATGAGCTGAGACGAAAGAAAAGAAAGACACGTGGGGGCTGAAAAGAAGAGAGAAAGAAGGGGATTGGGGTTCCAGGTGTCTGAGAGCGTGTTTATATACATGTCCCCTGTAGCTACGAGTCCAAATGAGCAGCGTTGGAAGGCGACGAACGAGTAAGTGAAACCGAGAGAAACGAGACAAGGCCTACCAGTGACACGTGGCGTTTGGAACAGACTAGGAAACGAGAGCATGGGTGTTATTAGGTCGAAAATAAGCGGTAGAATGGAGGCTAGTTCGAACGAAGGACAAGTGGAAGATCTAAATAGGTTATGAAAAAGGCGGGAGCGTCATTCCCACCCTTTTCTCAATTTGCAATCATACATGAAAGAACTGCGGAACCATGCTTCTTGGCTTCTATACTTGTATTCAGTTGGAAGCCTGCATAGTCATGCGATCAAAACAGGCCGCAACAGCACATCTGGAAACGTGTTGATTCAAGGTGCTAATGATGAATATGGTGCTCATAGTGCGACATGTGGTCTCACGCGATTCAGGCAGTGAGTGCCTGCCAAGGATTTCCATCCCCTTGACCAGTCCTTTTCGCACTATTTTCAGGACGGTGTCGGCTGCGAGATGAGCCAGGCGACGATGCCAGGTGTTCAGGTCTGTGGCAGAGGAAATTTTGCGGCAAGTGCGGATTCCGGCACTTCCGAGTATTCGCCCTCAGTTGGGAGCCGGAAGATGCCGAGTGGTGCGACGCGCAAGGTGGGTGGGCTAAGCACTTCGACACAGAGCGTACAGGCTGCCACGCAGCTGGCCTTCGTGAGGGTTTCCGAACCGTTGAAGATCCGACATTTATTGCCTTTGAACCGGACCTCCGCGCCTCGTTTTGTGATCTGTGGGACGGACAGAAAGTTGCCGTGAAGTTCGGGGACGTAGAGGACGTCTGATAGCATCGTTTGGTGCCACGTTCCTTTGGCTGGGGACTACAAGTTGCCGAACGGGTCCTAAAGTATTATGTTTCAAATGATGCATAATGAGAGATCTGGAGCTATTCGAGACAAACCGCGGCCATGGTCTATGGGGTTCAATAAATCGCCTCATCGCGACATATCGTACGACTTACAATCATCATCCGATAAACGCTGAATCCTCACATCGCTCTGTAGGGCTGTGTTTGGGCATCGTAACATCATAAACTACGCGGTAACCGGTAACCGGCTAGTGACTATGTCCGACTGGGAACCTAGTAGGGAACCTAGGACCAGAGAGTTAGAGTTCGACACGTTGCTGTGTGAAGTCGCTGCAGTGTAACTAAAAATATTTTTTGTCAAGCTGCGACGTGTTTTTGCTCGGCATCAAATCAAATATTTTCAAGCGACCCCCGGACGACACAATAATGGCTGTTGGGGTTCGCGAAGGAAACACCCTTCGACCCGAAAATTTTGGGAAGACCCATGGGTCCTCAGCCTCTTAGCTTCTTTATCTAGTAGTAATGCGGGGTTCTCGTGTTCTCTCCCTTAAATAGTACCATGTGCATACGAACCCCTCGCATTGTCTCATGGGAAATTGCTGTGGTAGTGCTGCTACAGTCCCTTCTTCACCTCCGTCGCCTCAGGTGACAAGGAGTCCAGCACCCGCGCCGGTGTTACCCGAGCCTAGCATGGAGATCCCCCCAGTCTTGTCATCTCAACCACAGTACCGAACAACACCCGGGAGGACACAGCCCGGCGGGACGTCTTCACAAGACTCAAACCCCCGAAGTCGGACAAAGTCTGCACCACAGCCGCCTCGGGCCCAATCCTCAAAGTCGTCATCGCAGCCCCAAAGCACCAGGCCTAGGACCCAGTCGATAACCATTCCTAAAAGGGGGGATCGTTCCAATTCTAGACCCATGAGACCAGGTGAGATTCATGAATAAACTATTGAGCTATCAATCCTCAATGACGGCATACTAAGAGCCAAATCGCTCGATTTCAGGGGTTTGCGCTGCGTTGCCACTGGCTCAGCTTGGAGCAGCTGGCCAAGTAGATCAAACCAAATAATATCTAAGCCAAAAAGCGAAGAAGACAAGACCCAGAACCGCGGGTGCTGGCTCTCGACTCGGAGTTTCGGAGCTCAGGTGCGCCGCGTGGTATGAGCGCTTAAAGGCCAGATTTACCCGTATGCTAGCACGAGGCATCGAGCATGTCTCTTTTAGATAATAGTCCACAGTACTTCATAGTTCAGCGAGTAGCAAATGTGAATGTCCTCGGGTTGTTGTCATGTGGTTCAGATTCCCATGGATAGACTCGGAATACGGTGGCGCGGCCAGACAGTCCAGTCAACTGCATTAACACTACCGAGGTCACCAACTCACCATCAGATCCGGTATGATGTGGAGACACAAACAAAGATAGGCCAAGGCAAATCTGTGTCGAGAGCACGACGAGTGTGCCATTGTTGTTGAAGTTCTGGCATTAAGGTTCTGGTTGCTTGATAATGGGGCAGGTGTTACGAACATAACGGAAGGAACACACGTCAGCAGCAAAGTCGTTAAAGTTACAATGCTTCGCAAGACGTGATTTTTGTAGGTATGGCTGCAAAAAGGTTAGACATCCACGACGGTGGAGATAGTGTGAAGGGTTAGGATGCAAAGTGTACAGTACCACAGGTGCTGTCGTGAGACACTTTGGATGTTGTAAAGGATATCACCTCCCATTCCCCTTATTGCCGGCAGACGCAACGTAGTTGGGCACGGAAGAATGGGTTGAGTCAACGACAATTGTACAGTCAGCATTTGCGTGTGGCCGATGTCACGGTAGCAATTTCCTAAATAAGTAATTGCCTACGATCTGAAAATGATCACAGCCGGTCTCAATGACTCACGTCTCCTGACTCTTATGCTTTGGCCTCATGAACTTTCCCAACTACACTCTACTAATTTTGGGGGCAAGAAGACTCAAATGAAGCACGACAATTGCGCAAATTACATCCTGCCGTGAAGGATGACAACGATGACGATATTGGCCCTGATTGCCATTTTCTTGACCTTGACATCAACCTCAAGCGCACAAAGCCGCGGGTCCGTCGAGATTATATTCGGATTTATGACTACTGCACGAAGCGTCATATAGAGGGACCAACTTCTGCGACAAAGATAGCACGCTCTGTCGTCATAAGCGGACAGCCGGGAGTCGGTGTGTTCCTTTTCTCACCAACCTCTCGTTCACTCCATAATAAGCCATTTTAGAGGTAAATCATACTGGATCACTTCCGCCGTCCGCCGGTGTCTCGGCGAACAGACTCGGAATCCGTTTCTTTTGTATAAAAATGGAAATTGCTTCTTATTTGTTGAGGATGGCGTTTTTCAACAAGACGTCAAGAATATCTCCGCCTGGGATTTTGCTCCGTTCCTACGGACATTCATTGATGCGGATGAATGTCCAACCGGCATTCCCGAAAGACTCGCTGGTAACACAAATCTTTATATCATGTTTACCACCTCTCCGGGGCGACAGCGATGGAAGCCTCTGACAAAGGGTTCAACATGCGCAGAGATTGTCATGAGCCCACATAGAAGAAATACGCTTTGCGTGAGCTTCCTGGGTTTTCTCACGACACGCCTTTGTTCACCGGTGTTCGGTTCGCCGTAGTGCCAAACTTCACGACCTCACAGACGAATAGCAGTGCCTCGCCGAGGTTGCGTTTCAAGAATTATGGTCCCATTCTTAGAATTTGCGTCGATTTCATCAAAGATCCGGGTGCATCTGAGTCGTATAAAGCGTACTGTTTAGCCGCAGTTGGGCAAATCAAACCACTGAAGAGCCTTCGACACTACGCTTTGAGAGTGGCAATCCTTGCCTGCAAGCACAGTCACATACAATTCTTCTCATCAGACGCAATGAGGTGGATGACCTCCATGGCATCTAGAGCCCATCTCGACAGAAGTCGAGATGCAGCTGATAACTGCCGTTAGTGCACTGGAGCAGACCGATTGGAGCAAGTTGTATGACACCTTTTCATCCGTTCCTGCGACGATGGTGCTGGCTGGCCCTTGCGTACGACAACTGGGCCACACGCGCCTTCGAGATGTGGTACACTCTTTAAAACCAATGATAAAACGGGGATGTCCGTCACTTTTCCGGCCAACACTACGACCGTATACGAGAGCAAGCTGACGACGTCAGTCGATTGCACGTGCCGGAGGCAAAAATCATGTCACTCGATTCTTTCATCAAACTCAGCCAGATTCTATACCTTTTCCAGTTCACCGTGACATTTATGCAGATCTGCATGGAGTCCCTTTTCCTCACTGCCGAATGTACTCCTACCAAAGACCAATTGACATTTTATGTCCATCACTTATCCTGCCAGTGGTTGCGACTCGGAGGTCGTGTGCATGGAAGAGATTATTAGTATCATTCTAATCTAGTATGCACACTAAGAAAACTGTCAGAATACGAGCTAAAAGGACGAGCCGCGCGAGCTCGATATTTCAACGGGTACAGTACGGGGGAGGGAATTAGATCGGGTGTTTTTTTTGTTCTGTACCATGTCGTACGTACGACCGAGTCCCAAATCCACTATTACTGTAATTGCAATGCGATGACTCGGATGTTGACCGCGTCGCGTCATCGATTGATGGCTTATCCGATAAAATTCCATGTTTCAGATATAACTTACATGTAAGTTACTCGTAATTCGTCGCTTCGTCGGGTACAGTACACGAAACGAGATTTCTGATCCATCATTTACCGTGTTCTTCCGTGCAAAATCCGAATGTTAATCCATTTAGTCCTACATCGAGGCGGACGGGAATAAAAAATAGGTTCGCCCTCCCAATCTACCGCATCCAATGCATGCGTGTCAGGCTTGGCACGCTTTTCAGGGTCTTTCAATGCCAGAAGTCAGTTTTGATCATTTAAACCTGTGCTAGTCAATGCTGGTACAGTACTTGGAAGTCCAGATAATGTTACATGTTTCATAAATTAATAACAAATATGAGTGTTCTCGCGCTGCGATCATGCGGGTATAATACCATGAAAGAATACACCACAGAGTCAACCTACACCATCACCACCGTAATTTACCATCAGGTCCGATTTTGATGCGAAGATGCAACGACGAATCACCGAAGCCAGTCCGCTTAAATCAGAAGCGTCACAACCCCGGCGAATATCGTGCCGAATATCGCGGCACTGATGACGCACTCCCTCATGTCCACCGCGCCACTTGAATTTCCACCATTGTTGCCGCTGCTCGCGTTCGTCACCGCGTTCGAGCCATTACGCGGGCCGGACCAGGGCAACGTCTTGTTCTGCTGGGTGAGGTTGACCGGAGCAGGTGCAACCGCCGCGGTAAAGCTTGTGTTCATACCGGGGGCAACGAAGACAGATCCGCCACCAGCACCAACGGCGGACGTGTTAGGTGCCGTGAAGGGTACGTAGAGTTCCGGGTTGAGCGGGCCGGGTATCGTACCGGTGGCATTCGTGAGGACTTCGGAGCTGGAAGCTTTCACGTTTGTATAACCTGTTGCGGCAGCGACGAAGGAGAAGACATTCGAGAGGGTCCTGTGGGATGTAGCGAGATATTTGTAAGTCATGCGAGCGAGGGTAAGGGGCACCGCATAAGACATACTTGTTGGTATCGCCACGGCCAAGCGAACCGAGGCCCCAGTTCGCCTCGACGGTGGAGAGCAGGGAGTAATGCGTGTAGTAAGTCGAGTCAGTGGTGCCCCGTGCACTTTTAGGAACGGCGCCGCCAAGCAGTAACGTCAAGACGCAGTTATTTTCAGTATATGACTCGTTCTCGTCGAAGGTGAGAACGACGAGCGTGCCATTGTCGTTGAAGTTCTGGTTGCTTAGTAGTGGGACAAGCCAGTACTGGAGCCACGAGGCCGCATAGTCGATCGAGGTATCGTGGCCGTCGTTGACCATATTCGGAGTTACAAATACCCACTGTGGGAGCACAGATGCATTCACGTCGGCAGCAAAGTCATTAAAGTTACGGTGCTTCGCAAGACGTGAGGGCACTGATGCAACCGAGTCGTAAATGATCGTGGGGTTGTGCTTGCGGACGTAAAAGACATAATCGGGTGCAGAGGTATTGACGTAGTTCTTGGAGGTGTAGCTGCAAGAAGGGTTAGACAGTATGTGTAAAAGAGGGTCAGACTCACTTGAACCCCTCGTATCCGTCAAAAGGGATGTTCTCCAGGTAAGTTGCCCAGGAGATGTTTTTCGCTTCCAAGAGATCCACGACGGTGGAGATACTGGTGAAGTGTTAGGATATAAAGCGTATTACAGATGAAGTCGTGACACACTTTGCTGGGATGTTGTAGAGGTCGTCGTCCCCCATTCCCCAAAAGTCGCCACCGACGGACGCCACATAGTTGGGCTCGGAAGGGTGCGTTACCGCACAATACTGATCAAGGCGAATGCCCTGTGCAGCGAGGGCATTGAAGACCGCCTGAAAGGGAGAGACAGCCAAGATAAGGTAAATGGAGGTAATAATGATACGATGATTTCCTCACCGTCGAGTTTGCGGATGAGAAGTCCGTGTTTTCGAGCCAGATCTTGGGTGGTCGAATGAGAATGGGCAATCTATGCGTTATGGGGCCAGATTCACCTTAATGATGCGGTTGAAGGCCTTCCCAGGCACGACCGACGTCTTCGGTAGGCTACCATTGCTGGCCCCAGTATAGTTGGACGATGCCACTAGAGGACCCTCCGAGGGAGGGACAAACTGCGGCACCTAAGAACCAAGGATAGCAGCGTGATTGAGTGTGACCATATTAGGACGGGCAGAAAAGACTCACTTGCACGGCGAGCACAACGGGAAGAAGGAGCAGGTAGGAGAGCGCGATCATGGCGATGGGGGGTCGGCGGAGCGCCAGGTGAGTCGCTACCGAGCTTTATATCGTGGCCGTAGGTATTCCATCAAGCTGTGCGGAAAGAAGCATGTGCGTCGACGAATAAACGAAGTACTTAGTGATGTCGCGGCTGGGTCCAAAAAGGAAATTTCGTGCATTTTTTAATTCAGTAATTCAGTATTTCCTTTTTAGACCAGCCGTTGGCAACACTAGAAGTACCTTGTCAATTGGCGTGAGATATGATGCCACATGGAGTCCTCCCAGCGGCCAATCAAACGCTCCCTTCCACGCACGGGTCCTCGACTGCCATCCGAGAGTCACCGCCACATGCGCCTCTTCTATCGCTTCTCAATTGTCAGGGTGCAGTAATTCTGTCCACCACTCAGGGCCGGGTCAAAATTGAACCCTAAGACACCGGTTTTATTTCACTTGGCATGTCTATCTTGCCATTTTGCCAACTACAACTACTGTTGTCCTTCTGTTCAGTCGTACCTGGCCCTTGCGTTCGTGATGGCAGGCACAAAGCCCCTCAGGTCGTCATTTGGTCCCCATCTGCGCATCGTCACAGCTTTCGCGACCGCTATCGTTATTCTCGTTCTGGCCCTCGGACTTGGTTTGGGCCTCGGGCTTAATCGCCGCCACCACGAAGCCTCACAAACTTTCCCGTCGACTGAGGCATTGCCATTTCTCACCCCGCAGACATCCAACAATTTCGTCGTAGGCTCCATCGTTGGCCAGTCGCCCCAGGACCGCAAGTACAACTTCACGCTCGCACTTGCTAACGGGGCACCAGATGGCGTAAACAAGACAATGCTGGTCGTCAATGGTACGTTTTTTTTTAATCACTGCGGCAGCGCCTTTCGGTACTCGTGACGTCCCTTCTGGCTTCTTTTATGTTCTTGGTAGTCGTCCAAGGAGGCAATTAGGTGCCCTCTATGGTTTTGGTATATGCGTTCTCTATTAGCGGACGTTCACTGAGCATCAACCCTAGGCATGTACCCTGGTCCGACCATAGAGGTTAATCAGGGAGACCGCCTTATCATCAAGGTCCAAAATAGCCTCCCCAACGCCACAAGTATACATTGGCACGGACTCGTAGGAGAAACAATTTCACTTGAGGGGCTGTCCATATACTTACGCGTGGTTCGAGTTTCAAAATGGGACAAATTGGTATGACGGCACGTCAGGAGTTACGGAGTGTGGCATCCCTCCAGGCCAGTCTCTGACTTACAAGTAATATTTTTGACTGTCATATACACGGGTGGTTACTCACGTGTCCTCTAGCTTCACCCTCGGTGAATTTTCTGGAACCACTTGGTATCAGTGCGTCTGTTCTATTTTATGATATGACTGGCGCTTATCAGCCACATTTAGCGCCCGTAAGTTTCTCGAAACTTTCGGCACGTGACGCCTCTAATATCTGGTAAGATTGTAAGCCCACTGCTTCGCTTCTGCTTCAAGATCTTTCCAACACCACAAAGACTCGACACAGTACACTGATGGAGTTTCCGGAGCGCTGGTAGTGCACCCTACCCAAAACACTGCAGGTCTTCCTGCATATGACGGCGAGATTGTGATCCAGGTATGCGAACCTTGTGCCCGAACTGAACCGACATTACCTGACAAGCACTTAGATGGCAGACCTTTACCACGACCAGAGCCAACTTCTTCTGGAAGAATATCTCTCGGTGCGAGGACACTCCCTCATCCAATTACAGTAAAGCAACTGCAACTTTGTACAGCCAGAGGGTATCCAAGGTCAACAAGGAACTGAGCCCGTACCGGATGGTGGTGTACGTGCACCTTTCTCCTTTCCTCTATAATCCACTGATAACGTGTAGACTGTTAATGGCTTGGGACAATACTCCGCTCTTGGCACGGGGGGATCATACTTTGATGTGAGAGCCATTCGATTCTACACGACGCCGTTCAAACTGAAAGGACATGTTCAAAGTATACCGTAGAACGCAACAAAACTTATCGCATCCGACTCATCAATTCGGGGTCCTTTCCGGCGATCCGTTTCTCGGTTGACAACCACCCCCTGACACTCATCGAAGCCGACGGGACGCCTCTCGCACCAACTCAGGTTTCCGGGGTTGTTGTCGCAGTTGCACAGCGCTACTCCGTGCTATTGCATGCCAACCAGACGAGTGTTCAGAACGGGACATTCTGGATACGCGCCACGCTCCAAACTGCCATGTTCCTCTACCAGCAGCCGGGGCAGAACGTTGACATCCGAGGCGTGATCCGGTATGCCACCGATCGTTTTTAGTCGCAGTACGCGCAAGTGTCACTAACTTAACACATCAACTTTTAGATACTCAGACGGCGCAAAATCAGGAATTCCTGGCGATCGTGCCTCTGCTGATCCTGGCCCAGGCGTATCTGGTTTGATCGATGTAAATGGGACGTCTGTGCTTACGCCACTGAAACCCAGCCCTGCACCAAACGCGACGCGCGCGGCATCAGTGACGATCTCGTTTCAGTCCACTGCTGATGGCCAGTTCCTTGGATTCATGAACACTACGAGTTATGAACCTTTGAATGGGATATCGACGTTGTTGGCGGTGCACCAGAATCCGACGGGGTTTGTGCCAGAGGGCGCGGGCATTGGTTCAGGAGACCAGTTGCTGGTAACGGAGGACTCGATACAGGTGCTTGACTTACGTGTGGTATGTGTGCTAGTGCGCATCTGCATGTCCCACTCTCTAACCCGTGGCTGAAAGGACAACCTTGACGACGGAGACCATCCATTCCATTTACATGGACATCGTCCTTGGATGTACGTGTATACATACGATCGTATCTGGCCATTGTTGTGAATTCTGATATCCTGTCGAAACCAGAATGGGTTCAGGAGCAGGACGGTATACTGGGCAAGAGCTGAACGCGACGTCTCCCCTCCGTCGCGATACGGTCCTCATACCAGCCTTCAGCTGGACGGTTTTACGTTTCGTGACGGATAATCGTGAGCATGCATCATTTATTTGGAATTATGATCGACTCATACATTCATCTCTAATCAAAAGCGGGTGTTTGGGCGTTCCACTGCCACATTACCTGGCATATGGCGGCCGGGTTGCTGATGCAGATTAACAGCCAGCCTTCAACGCTGTCCAAGCTGACAGTCCCGGAGGCAATTGTGACGCAGTGTCAAAAGCGATGATAACTGGGTAGTTTCTTGGACCCCTAGGTGGTCATTAGACGCGTAATTGAAAGCACAATGACTTATGTATAATGTGGAGTCGGGTCGAGGAGTGCGCTTGGGACCTTTGGTGGCCCGCCGACGAGGTCCTATACAGTGGGCTATGTACTATTCGCGATTCGCGATAACGTTGTACCGCCAACAAGACAGGGTCCTAATAAGGTGATCCTCGTGACCCAGGTATTAGGTTTTTAATCTAGGAAGGAAAATGATCGTTTCTGGTTTCGGCTAGTACCACCAGCACGGCCGCTGCCAGGAGGGCTGTGCGAACACATATTCACCGTTACTGTATATCGCATCATTGTTCTCGCTTGTCATTCTCGCTTGTCTCACTTGCGATGGTTCAGGCCTTCAGGACTCTGGTTTGGCTGTGCCTGCAACAACCCCTCATCAATCGGACATGGCTTTGAGTTGTAGTAAGGTTACTACAAACGTTGGCAATACAACACGACCAGTGGTACGTGAAGCACGACTGGGCTTTACTATAGAACGACGAATATATGGCCGTGCATCGCCACAGGCACCGTGACGTGTGAGACAATTCCTGCGCAGCCCAAACCGAAACGCACAATGCGCGCGCTGTACCTAGGCGCCCAAGACGTCGTCACGGGGACATGGAAATGGTAATCGGCAGGGCTGTGTGAATTGGACACACGGTTGATTACCACGGATGGCTCTGCGTAGTGATGTGCATAAAATCGGACATTCCTGGAATAACATAGCATTTGCCCCTCTCAACTGCGCCTAGTATAAACTGAGTATAAATTCGAACCCCCTCACCTCCTTTCCCATCCTTGTACTCCACAGCACTTCTACGCTCTCACCACAGTAATACCCTCTTGACATTGATACTAGCAACATGCCCACACCTTCAGATTTCGGTGATGGCGTGACTGTTGTCGAAGGCCCGACTCCAAGCCAAGCTCACGCACATGGTGCTCACGTGCCGCAAGGCGCGACCAGCAGCCGCGGCAAAGGAGTCGAGACCTTGGTCGAGACGTCCGAGCCAACGAAGACCTCAGGTGGCTACCGTGACATCACGACGTTCGCCAAGACGTCAGACTACTTTTCCGAAGAACGGCCCTTCGTCGTGCGCATCGGGAAGAATGGTGTCATCGGCGCGCTGCGAACGCTGGACGAGCATCTGCGAAATGTATGCTTTTTTTCTCCCACTCTCATCACTTCTCACGCTCGTCTCCCGCTGACAACTGATCTTTGTGCTGGGTTGGTTGCAGGCGGGATATAACAAGATTCTTTCTGACAAGGTGTGTGATTGTGACCGTGTTTGTAGCAAGGGGGAGGCCCCTATCAAGGGTCCATCCCTGAGATGGCCGGCCCAGGCGTATCATCATCACCCCGATTCGAAGGGCTAACATAGTTTCTTTTTTGCTCGCGTATCATAGCGTCCCACGGACTGGATAGGCAAGGAGATCGCGCCTGGACGGATCGGACTCATCAACCATGGTGGCATGCCGAAGCTACTCACAAAACCGGGACGCTACCCAGGTTACCCATTCCGCAACTGGTGGGCGCGTACTTACAACGGGACACGCGGACGTAAGTCGGTGGTTCTATCTGCATCAAACCCCATTCTGTTGGAGCTTGGCTAATTTTTTTAATTAATCTTTGAATCCGGCAGTGTCGGATACCGTTATCAACTTTCAGGGTTTGACCGTGGTGCAGGTATCGCAAAATCAAGCTGCGGTCGTTTCGGACCCGCAGAACCATATCTTCGTGCTCAAGAACACCGGCTTTGCCTCGTATGGCATCACTGGAAGTTACGACGTGCTCGCGATCGTCGACCAGACTCATCTTCCCCATGCGATCAAGGATCATGTCACGGGCTCCGTTCTTGGCCGTAGCCTCGAGGTTCGGATGTCCTCCAACACCGGCCCGGCGCATGCGACGTCGGAGAGCTACGTCGTTGCGTTGTTGTAAGCCCCCTTTTTGGTTTTGTTTTGGATCACCCCGCGCTGATGAAGTACGCGGTGGACGGTGTTTCAGTTTGGACATTCCGGCAAACAATTGCGCGATTTTGCAATCTGGAAATGATCTCGAGTTGCTCCCCGCCGGACAACATTGTATTACTCATCCGAACGTCACCCTGCGTGGTCTCTACACTCTCGGCGAAAATCAATTTGAGATGCCGACGAAGGATATGTGCGTTTATCGTCTCCTCTGTTTTTAATCTTTCTTGCAACTCACGACTTTGTACGAACTAGATTTACTCGTGACCAGGTGCCAGTGAGCTTGAAGCTGTACCTCAAGTGGCAGCTCGAGGAGCCACTCAAGCTCGCGACACATGGCTATGAGACCCCCTACGATGCCCTTCGGGACAAGACGCAATCCATATTGACACAGATTGTTGCCCATCGTAAGAAATCTCTTGCCCAGACTAGATGAGAGTTGACGCCTGTGTCCAGTTGACTACAGCTCAATGGTCAAGCAACGCTCTCTAGGCGGTGACGGTATTGAGGAATTGGACAGCTCTTCCCAGTTCCTTGACGCGTTAAGGACCCACGCAATGGATGACTTGCATACAGCTGCCCTCGAATACGGTATAATTTTGAAGGACCTTGCAGTTATTGATCGACAGTTCAAGGGTGAGATATTCTGAGATATTGTCTGGCCAGTGTTTGACAAGTTAATAGGCGAGATCGCGAGCACAATGGACAAGCTCACCAAGCGTGCTCTGCAAGCTCAGGTTGAGGCTGCTGTATGTCTTCACAAGCCCGGATGATCCAAGATACTTACACTTAGCAACCCCACAGAACGTCGATCGGGAAAACAGCAACAAGGTCAAGCAGGAGGAGGGTGTCCTTGCGGTCGCCCGCATCAAGGCCCAATCCCGCAACGTACGTACCCTACCTCTCTCTCTGCTCCAAGCACGACACAACCAACCAAACTGACCAAAACCGTTTCTTTCGTTTAGACCGAGTCCGACGCAGAAGCATACTCCGTCATCGCAGCCGCCAAAGCCACCGCCGAGCGCACCCGCATCGAAGCCGAGGCACGTGCGCACGCGACGCGTCTCGCCGCCGAAGCGGATGCGGAGGCAATCCGCGTCAAGTCGAACGCGGACTCAGACGTCAAGAATACGTTCGCGCAGCATATGGCCGGGAAACGGCTGGAGGTCGCGCGCGTGGCAGCGTTTGGGAACAAGGCCGTCTTTGTGCCCACCGAGGCTATGGGTGTTACGGCGCCGGCGTTAACCGGGATGGCAGCTGGTCTCGGCGCCGATTTGAGAAAGTAAATGTGATTATTGTATGGCCCTTTCTTTGCTTTGGAAATCTATCGAATCGCTCTCGCTAGTATGATAGCCTCTGTTACCAACCCTTCCCCCCTTTCTCACCTCTCTTCTCTCTTCTCCTAATGGATATAATTACACTCTCATTCGATGGTTAGCCGTACGATCATTCGATACTCTGTGATTGTAACTTCATGTACCAGTAATCTAGCAACTCTAGTATTTTCTCGACAGCGACAGATTGTTAGTGATCGACCCGACCCGACCCTGCAGCTCGCTTGGAGGCTGGCGGCGCCGCCACTGCCAGTGGTCGTCGCGGTCGACATTATTCCCACATATTTTAGATAACTCGGACAGGAGGATGAAAGACCTTTCAACTGTCATGAGACCAACTACCTGTATGGCTCCATCTCTCAGACACAGCCATCATAGAATCGCCGTCGGCGAGATTACTGCCTTTCGCCACGGCGCAACTGTTTTTCTCGGGTTCACTCGTCATATTGCTATCGTCATCACCTGCCCCTCATCACTGCAGCTGCCTCACCAATACTAGTAGGCAAAGCAATACGCATACCCATCGTCGTTTTCGTTGACTGACTTATACGGTTCAAGTGATGAAATTGCCAACGACAATTCCAAAAGGCATTTGATGTACAATACTTCTCAAGTACGATATTATAGACTTCGCGACAATTATTCTCAACTTGACGGCCATGCTACTGTAATTCAAACAATGGTATCACGGTTTACTGAATACAGCGTAACGTAGACCAGTTATGAAATAAATAGATCATCTTCTTCCAAGTCCAACACCCGCAACTGAGCATCCCTTCTGTATTCTCCAACCTGCCTAGCCACTTCGGGATGCGCCGATCTTCAACCGTTTCCTCGCTAGTCTTTGCGCGATGTCGTGATGGCCTTCCTTCGATGCTAAGTCCAAAGGTGTCTTGCCATCCGCATTCTGGATGTGCTGATCCGCATTATGCTTGAGCAGGGCCTCCACAACCCCAAAGTGTCCATAATATGCGGCCAAGTGTAACGCAGTTTCGCCAACCGCCTCCTTGATATTCACCTGGGCCCCGCGGGCGAGTAGTAGTTCAACAACCTGCAGATGCCCCTTTTGCGATGCCATGTGTAACGGAGTCCAACCAGAATCGTTCTGCACATTTACATCCGCGCCACCCTCGATGAGGACCTGTGCCACTGCGCACTTTCCTGTCCGTGACGCTAAATGTAATGGAGTCCAGTAATACACGTTCTGTGCATCAACCGTCGCGTGGTGCTCGAGTAACAACTGGGTGACATCATGGTGTCCATTTTCTGACGCAACATGTAGGGGCGTCCTCTTTTGCCAATTCAGGTGACTCACGTCTGCGCCATGCTCCAATAGTAGCCGCGTGGCCTCCAGTTTCCCGTTTCTCGATGCCGGGAACAGTGGAGTTTCCTTGTCTTCGTCTTCCGCCTTCGGATCTGCGTCGTGGTCGATCAGCTGGCGCACAAACCCAGGATGTCCATATTGTGCTGCTATGTGTAACGCAGTCTGACCCTCGTTGTTGCGCGCAAATACGTCCGCACCGTGGTCAAGTAATAATTGCAGAAGTGCGTGGTAATCCAGTTGTGACGCGAAGTGTAACGGGGTCCAATCCATCTCGTCTCGAACATCCGCCTCCGCGCCAGACTTGAGCAGTGTCACTCCAGTCACAAGCTCTCCTCTGAGCGCAGCGAGGTGTAGTGGAGTCCGCCGCGACTTGTTCCGCGCATCGACATTTGCACCATGCTGTAATAACGACTGAACGAGGTTGTGATGCCCCTGTGCCGACGCCTCATGTAATGGTGTCCAGCCAATCGAATCTTGGTGATGTATGTCTGCCCCATGTTTCAATAGTAGTTGTATGGCCTCCAGTCTCCCATTCCTCGATGCCAGAGAAAGTGGAGTCTCCTGATCATCCTTTGCGTTCGGATCATTGTGCTCGACTAGGGAAAGTATGGCGTTGCAATCCCCATGTTCCGCTGCTTCGTGTAATGGCGTCCGATGCTGGTCGTGCCGGCGTAGAGCACCGGTCATAGCGGTCATAGCACTATACTGCATTATTAATTGGTCGAATCTACCGAGTTAATATCGATTATTTGTTCACAGATATTATGTGCAGTATAAGAAGGTGCGTACGGGATCTCAGGCGATCTTTGAAATTGCTCGAAGAGTAAACCCTGTCGAAGGAACAGAATCAAAATTGCCATCCATGAACCGCATAGAGG
>WNFQ01001434.1_pt1 | contig 28270 bp, 33 predicted proteins | sample 5400171 | NCBI WGS metagenome assembly WNFQ01 (sample SAMN13153356, study PRJNA577476) | soil metagenome | isolation source: 20 cm soil under Madrone tree | place: USA:California | collected 2016-06-14
ACCTGGTTCGAGTCTAAGAGAAGCCTCGCTACTTGGTGTTCCCTCCAATGGGCCCTGTTCAAAGGGAAACTCCAACGCCACCGCCCCGTAATTGTTTCGATTGCTCCGAGTCTTTCCGAAGACGCAACAACGGACATCATATATTCACGATCTACATTCCCCACGTACTTTCAATATTCCATGGTCGTATCACTTCGTCTGATGGGAACCTCCATTTCGTCAAATGTGTGTAGAAAAATTAAAGCTTCTTTGGCAATGTAGTTTTGGACGCGTGAACGTGGACCTCAACATCGTCTTTGCGTGGCTAGGGTTTCCTACCTGCCTAATTATTTGGTGGATTTACTCGATATGAAATCGATCCAGTCCTCGAGTTATTATCAGGTACCGAAAATAGGTTTCAGATGGTCCAGATTCAGGAAACTGGGCCTAAGACTGATGTTGGATGGCATGTAGCGAGCGCGTGTCCATGTCAAACAGAATCCAGTTACTGGCAGGCGGAAAGTGCCTTTTGTCAGTGTCCGTTAGGATCGTATTACAGCAATTAAACACATGCGCTCCTTCTCGAACTCGAGGACAGTGGTCCACCCATGGTCAAACCCAATTTTTGGAACACGCAAGTTCGTGTAGTGTATATTTGATGAGTTTTCATTTCCCAGTTTAAAAACGACTTGGAGCCGATTTCCGAGGAGGATCATGACGCCAAATATGCAGCAACTCAAGACTTCAAAAGCTTCGAATTTTTTCAGAACCACGTGGTACTTTACTAGTAGGATAATAGACATAATTTGGGGGGACAATCTCGAATCAGGTTGTTGACTTGAGGTACGAACCATTGGGGATAAACTTTTTACCCCACTCGCCCACGTCCCCGTCGTTCTCGCGTAAGCACTCGGGTTCATCCCAAAATGGGTCACCGACGCTGAGCGGCGCTCAAGTGAGCTTACGAACCTTTACAGTTTCCTTTTTCATAGACGTCTTGATAAGTACTACCCCTGGCAAGCGTGTGTCTCTTGACGTACTTTTTGGAGGAAGGGAACGAATAGCCTTATGTATCGTTTATGTACAAACCGTTAGTAATGTGTCTACTCCCGAGAGCGCGGACATGCAGCACATGGGCGGTTCTTAAATCCTGAAACCCCGAGGAGCCCAGGGAGCCCAGGGAAGGTGTGGCGGCGAGCTGAAGACGCAGCTGAATTATTCTCCTAGTCCCTTTGATGTTCAAGTACAGCACTCACCTTCTCACCCACTCGTAATCACTAGTACTCACTGGGAAAAAGGGCGCGGACGAACAGGTGGATCAGCGGCATTTCCGGCCAGGGCCGAGTTTCCGGCTCTTGGCCCCCGCGGTTCCGGTCTCTCTGGGGAGGGGCCATGAAAATGCCCGTCGCTGGTGGTTGGTGGCTCGCCATCCAGGGGAACAATCGTGATCGGGAGAAAACGAAACGGAGACGGATTGATTGCCAAAATACTTGATCCAAAAGGCGGAGAACGGAGGAAGAAAAAAAAAGACCAGGTCTAGTATCGGAAATACATCCGGCTACGTTCTGAGATGTTTCGCCCATGTGGAATTTCAATTGCTTCTTCAGCCAACTTAGTCTCGCGCTTCTGCACTCTCGTTGGGCCACCACCACAGAACACCGCAAATTTTTTAGGCTAATTGCTATTGGTCTGGAGCTTAGTTGTTTGGCTCTACTAATCCCTGTTCCTTCTCCGCTTATTTGCTTCGTTCTGCCTACTAAGACCCACCTTGTTTTGACACAATTATTACACACACTCTTCGTCGAAGGAGCCCTCATTCTGGCTACATGCCTATAAGCTATTGTCCTCGCTCGTTCATTCTCTGGCTGGTCATCAAAGGCAGCATGATGGTACTGTCCTTCAAACGCGACAAAGTCACCATTCCTTCGTTTGGTGACTATCTCGAATCGCGGAAGGAGCCTGCTTCGTTTTTCCGTGAAGGTTCAAAGTCCCGAGGAGGTTCAAAGTTCATCTCATTACCCGCAGGAACTAGTGTGATCGACCGGGCTTCAGGATCGAATCGTCTTGCTCAGCGATGGCACATATCCTAAGAGCGGTGGTACCGCCATTCTAGCGACCTCTTCAATCTCGGAATATCTGTACTTCCGTGTACCGACAACGTTCTGTGCGATAAACTAGGTTATACCGTGTGTAGGAGCAATTCTGTTGGATCCGAGCGATCTCAGGAGTATAACACTCAATGCGCATCGCAACGAACCTGACGTGGAATATTTGACTGGTCGAACTTACCCCCAACCAGGTCCTGTATTTGCTAACAGTACCTTCAAGGTCAATCCAGCTGTCCGATTTTTCCCGTCCGGGCGAGACCGAAACCAAGCACCAAGCGTCGTCACCTCAGTTCGTTCCGTCTTCTCCCTTTTCTCTCTCTTTCTCCCCTTTTCGTTCCCACCAGCTCACGGTCTTTGCCCACCTTCTCGGCTAGGTCACTTTTAGATGGGCCCTCCGTACGGTAGCAGGACAGATGAATACAGACTTGTAAGGCGTGCGGTGTTCAGCCCTGCCTCTAGGTGCGAGCACCCCTCAGTTCGAGATGTTTCATCGGATTGTCATTTTTTTTCGCACCATCTCCATACCACTCCACTCCCAAGAGCGGTGTTTTGATTCTCACAATTCCGAGTTTCCAGTGCGCCCTCAGATCCTGTCATCGCATTGGAATGTGATCTAGATGTGACGAGATGTAGTGCACTTTTTTCCTGTGCGATCACGGACACAATTAACCCGATCTATCTTCCATCGGACGCGATTCTGGCGGGGCCTGACGGAAACAGTGGCGAATGCAGAGATGTTGTTATATAGGCTGTCAAATGAATCCGCGGGAAAGGGATGCACGGAATCATCTGCGATGGAGGCGCATCGAAATTTTCTTGTTTAGTGGAGTCCTTGAACTTGGTACGTCGAGGATTATTGCCTGATGCAAAATGCCGCGCTTTCGGGAGGTCGCGCGATCCGAAAAAGGGCTAGCAGGGGGGTAGGCAAGGCAACGAACAACGTTTTGCACTTTCGTGGTAGTATTTGTGCAGTAATGGGAGTGTTGCCTGTCGAAAAAATAAATAGAAACAAGGGGAGGCCGGGGCCTATGAAAAAAATTCGTTGACAGTGAGATCTTACGCACAGGGGATGTATGGCGGAGATACGAGCTGACGGCCAGCGGTGTGGCCAAACAGAGCTGAGAGTTCGAGTGCGCGTGACCGCGAAGTATTTTTTTTTGGCCACCTCGGGCACCGAGAAAGAGACAGTGAGGCAAAGGGCAATAATAAAGGTCGTAAACTTTCTTGGATTGATGTTCTTCAAACGAGAAGCCCGAATCCGAATTGGCTTGACTGAAAAGGGTAAGAGCTGCCCCATGGCCGCATATTATCACATCATCGCGACATTCATTTCTTGTGCCAAGTGGGCCCCTGGCAAACTGGCAGGCAACTGAAGGCAAGGGGAATTCCGTCTCCGCTGTGCCTCCAATCTGCCTTCTGTTCCACGTTGTGGAGACACACAGGACGCGCGTGGCACGGGTGTCTGGGAGCGCACGATTCTATTTGCGCAGTTGATTCCGTGAGGAAAGTTGACAAAATGGCACTGGCACCCTGAGATCTCTCGTTCGGCGATCCTTTCCCGATACGCGGTGATCCGGCAGTCGCCTGGTTCGACCGCTCGAACAGGGCTCCCATCCCTGGACTTTATAAGTCCCAAAGAATAACTTCCACGGCTCCCTCGTCCGTCGATCCCAACTTCCAGAACCGTCCGAAATAGTATGGCCGACAACCTATCTTAGCGAGTCCCTTCATTCGGTATCAACCTGCGACCCTTGCTGACCCTCCTCGCCCACCAGCTCGTCCTCAGCGCATTACCTGCCGCCCTATTACTCGTCGTCCCAGTCTCCTGCCACTGGCAATCCTCTTGATCTTGCTGCGCCCCTTCCCAGAGCTGCGGACACCACCCAGCGAAGACGACCCAAATATACTCGCAGCAAGACGGGATGTATGACCTGTCGTCAAAAGAAAATCAAGGTCCGTTTCGTCCCTGGCCGTGGCACGGCTGCTCCGAGCCTTTGTGCTCAAGTGAACGTTTTTTCAGTGCGACGAGAATAAGCCCAAGTGCCATCGGTGTGCACACGGGCAACGAGACGTGAGTTTATCGTAAAGAGTCCCTCTTTCGGCGAGTCTCATATGCCACTCAGTGCACTTGGCCTGTGGGGGTCGAGCCACGAAAGAGGGCTCCCACCAAAAGGGTAGACTCCATTCATATGGACCATCCCGACGTTCGACCATCGACCGCCAGCTCTTCGGGGATATCTGAGGGATCAACTCCGCCGACCAGGCACCACACACCCCCCAAACGCGAATTGCCAGAGCTCGACCTGCCTCCTCTGACTCTGCGGAGACCCAGGTGAGCGGTATTTTGACTCCCATGCCTCGTTGCACCCAGCTGACATACATTTAGTGACCTTCATGGACAGCCTCACCACCCTCATTCGATGACTTCTTTGATGGACCCTGGGCATCGGTCCAGGTGCGTGGTGTAGAGTTCAATCCATTCACACCATCACTCACCGCATGGACAGTCTTCTTCCCGTTAGCTCGAGCTCACAATTTCACGCCCCCTCTTCACACCATTCCAATATGTCTATGATACCTGAGCTGTCCAACTCGTACCTCACCCTACCACCCGTGGACCAGCTCTATACTCCCGCACCTCAGCAGCAGTATTCTTCATCTGCACCTCTGGGCGGAGTCCCTCGTGTAGCTCAGACGTCTGGTTCCGGTTATAGATACTACGAAAATATGCAGTCTGTGTCCAATTGGATGCCCCCAGATCCATCGCATTTGGAGCCTATGGATTCCTACGTAAGGAGCCTTCCCGTCATTACCCTCAACTTCCCTAACCTTCTTGTCCCGTATCCAGTTCTCTCATACACAAGACAGGTTTCCCGCGGGGACATCGTCCGCCGATACCCAGCCCAGTCGATACCACTAATTCTAATAGTAATGCATCACTGCTCTCCTCGTGCACTTCCCAACCGTCCGTATCACTCTGCTGTGCTACCGAACTTTATAGCATTATTATACCAGTGCATACATACACTGTTCGTATTCTGTACTTCTCAACATTATTGTATACAGTTTTTAAGTTATAGGACTGTCGTTTATCATTATTGACCGCACAATGCACCCGCGCTCTTCATTGGAGGTTTTTGACGCGGACAGTGGTAGAACTACCCCGATGAGCGCGCATCAAAGAAACTTGCGTCACCTCGCCGTCATCTCGAATCTGGTTTCCCGTGCCAAATTCTCTTTTCGGAAATTCTGCTGTTTTACACAACTTAAAAAAGCGGTCCATGTGTCCCCGAGGGTTCGGTGTGGTTCCAGTGAGTATCTTCTGGCACGAAGCTTCCCCAATACGCCAATTATGAGTATGTAAAAAGGGTCGGCGGTCCATACGAGGACGTCACTTGACACAGGTGCCACAAGCACGAGGCACCCATCGGACGCTGTCGGATGCCTTCCCCCCAATGTCCTGGGCCTTCCGGGGCCTTTGGCGCCCAGATTGTTTCATGCCGTCCTTCGTAAGGGGGTCTATCTGCTTCCGCGGGCTTGTTGAAATCGCCGCACGTCCAAGTCAGAGACCCAGGGCGTTGTACGGTGAGATCACGCCACCAAGCGCTCTCGGACTAGTGTGAACAAACAACACGCAGGCTTCCCCAAACGGAGTTCCGTGGATCTAGCATTGCTATTGTCCATCTGTGTCATGGTGTGGTTCTTGTGCAGACCATATCAGTCATAGGCTGAGGAATGGAACCCTGCCTGGAGGTATTGTATTCTCTTCAAGGGGAACCTGAGCCGTGGCCTCCGAGGGCCCTGACACTGGCAGGTTTGTTCCGCATCACGCTGCTGCCCGACCGCAGGTATTCACTACGGGTTGTTGAAAGAGTCTCGATCTCTCTCGAGGGCATCAAATATCACGGCACGAGACACAGCACTCTGAATCAGCGTGGTTGACGCATGTGGGGGGCCGCACTGGGGTCATGAAAGAGCCAGGTCTGCGCCTGTCATTGGTCATCTCAGTCGGCCATAGAAGTACAAGTTTGATTCCTCACGCCATCAAAAGCTCATTTTATTCGTCGCACAATTTCCACCTCCGATTGCATTCAAACCCCACAGTTGACGCGTTGCAAAACGTAATGCTTCATGCTGGGAGACTGTCTTGTGCCATATTGCCCACCGACACGTGGAAGGGCAAGTACGACAGGGCAGCATTTCCTCGGCAATAAGCGTTTAGGCACTTTTCAAATAATAATAACAGACAGTCGGAACCGTGATCAGACCACAGCCAGTTCGAATTACCTGCTTGGGGAAGAAGGGTGCGGCCAAATTAAGTTCTAGAACGATGAGGGTAAAGCGGGGACCTTTCATCTCTGAATCAGTTAGTTGACATCTTCCGAAGCAGAGTCACTAGTAGGTAGGCTGCACATTAGACCCACAAATAGCTACTTCCCTCCAGCGGTGTAATCGGAGGATGAGGCAATCCTGATTGATCACTGCTGCAACAAATTCACATCATCGAGGAGAACTCAAATAACTCTGGAAACCCATGCTACCGTAGGATGCCTCGAGACAGACAGACGTTAAGCGGAAGGCTTTAAGCCGGCGGCACTTGGCTACCCATGAGAACGATTGAATCAAACTAGGTTTACCGAAGTTGAACTGCTCACAAGGGTGCTATGCGCGGCTGCATCGCGCTGGAATTCGGCGCTTGGGCATGTGGCAAGCCCGGGAATCAGATTTTGATTTCTGGATCAGTGCACAACTCGACAGGGCGGTGTTCGAGGCACAGGCGGCGACGTGGGTTTATGATCAAGGCGATCTTGAATGGGAGCATGCATCACAACATGCGTGATGGATGCACAACAAGACAAGACGGTGTGTTTCCTGAGGAAGCCCTTTTAGAGATTATGGATGGATTGACTACGCTGTTCGAACGTTTTTGCAGCGAGATATGCGTGCATGTGAACTGAACGGAGTCGTGATCTGAGACAGTCACGTGCACGTGCATTAGCCCTCAGCCTGGCCATCGACGGCACAACTTGTGTCTTCCAAGTGGCGTCCTGCACTTTTTGTCTGCCATCCTCCTCGGTTGAGAATCACCTACCCAAAGGTGTGTACAACTAACTGGTTCTTTTTCCCCCGCTCAGACTCGTTCATTCATACAGCCGCCGTGCCGCTTCACACGCCAATATGAGATCGATTTTCACAAGAACCTCCGAAGACGACCCCAACAATGTTTCACACGCGGACAACCCAGCGGGCGTCGGATTACCTCACGTCGCCACCGTAAGTTCCTCTCCCCACTGAGAATTTCCTTCGTGCAGCCTCACGCGCAGGGAGACGCCAAATTTCTGGTCCCTTACCCAACCAACTTTTCGGTTTGGCGTGTTGGACGAAAAGGGACCCAGGCGGACAATGGAAGACGCGCACTCTTACGTGTTCGATTTTGATGGGGTGCATGGCCAAGGATTCTTTGCCGTCTTTGACGGACATGCTGGCAGGGAGGCAGCTGACTGGTGCGGCAAGAACTTCCATCAGGTGAGTCCGGAATCGTTGCATTCCACGATGTTCATTATGTCTTCGTTCTAGTACATGCTCTCGACCCTTCAAGCCAATCCTGAAGCCAGTGTGCCTGAAGTATACAATCAGACATTCCACAAAGTAGATACAAGCCTGTCAAAAATTTCCGAAGATTCTCATGGCAAGATACATTCTGGATGCACGGCAGTCACCGCCTTCCTTCGCATCGAAGATGCTGAGGGGCGTCAATCCTTCCTCAAGGCCTTGCCTAACTCGCCGCCAACTCCCACTTCTGGCAAGGATGCCCAGGGTGCAGAATTCGATGACACAACAAGTGCAAATGGTGAAGCCTCTGATGGCCAAAGCAAGACGTCGTCACCCAGCCGACTAAAGAAAGCTTTTAAGCGGTTCAGTCAATCTAGTCGGTCACTGTCATCCCCACCACGCTCATCATCATCTAGCGCCAGTTCCTCTGAAAAAGCTGCCTCTACCGTTCTACAGCAACCCCCAGATGGGCCTCCCCTCCGCCGAATGCTTTACGTTGCCAATGCCGGGGATGCCCGTGGCGTTCTCTGTCGTAAGGGACGGGCTTTGAGACTTACGTACGATCACAAGGGTACAGATAAACAAGAGGCGAAGCGGATTATGGACTCAGGGGGCTTCGTCATGAGCGGACGGGTCAACGGTGTGCTGGCTGTGACGCGGAGCTTAGGGGACTCGTCCATGAAGGAATTTGTTGTTGGCGCACCTTACACCACGGAGACGGAGTTGACTGCGGACGATGAGATGCTAATATTGGCCTGCGATGGGGTGAGTAGCTAATTCTTCAGAGGCAAACGTCGTTTCTGATCGGCTCTACATATGAAACGCAGATTTGGGACGTTCTGGATGACCAGACAGCCTGTCAACTTATACGGACCATCGCGGATCCCCAAGAGGCGGCGAAAACATTGGTTCACGAGGCCACGCAACGATACACGAATGATAACATCACGGTCATGGTGATTAGACTTAAAGACGTTCCTTCCGACCTCGAGACTTAGTGGAGCATGACGGATCCAGAGGGCGCCGTCCATTTGGATGTGATTTCTATTCAGTCATGGTTGTAAAACAGTCATGTTCGTTTGTAAAGCTATTCACGAATCGAATGGACACTGGAAGCGCGCGAATTCGCTCACAGAAAACCCATTATGCGAGTGCGATCTCGGCGGCTTGTGTTTGCACCTTCCAAACTGTTCGCTTTTGTAGTCGACAACCACAACCTCAACATAATACACACTGATCTGGTTCACAATGCGATCCCGTATGTCAGGCAACAGGGCATGCAGTGTGTCCTATACTAAACATCATTCGCAAAGGTGATCAAGGTACTGTAGCATAGATTCGGGTGCTCCAGATTCCGGCCCAAGGCTACCCCATTTTCGTGTTATCTTACACGTTGTCCTGGGGGAGGAAATATTGGGACCTCCATTACCCTAGACCGTGACGTGTACGCGGTATCCGAACCGAACCACATTATCGACATTTCAGAAACACAACCAAGTAAAAAATGCCCCCTCGAAACTCGTTGCCGACGCGGGCCTGGTGGTGGTCCTGTCCACGTCATATCATGTCCCAGTTCGGAGGTTTACAAGGTTCATCGTACCCCATATATCTCTTATCCTCCTCTCAATTTGAATGTGTTCTGTATGTCTTTTCTCGCGGCGCACGCCTCATGAATCGATGGTGCAGTGGGATATGCATATAGTTACTATGTCATGACATCAGGCTTCCCGGATTTTATTCTCTGCAGCCATCGCTGGTTTGATCGCTGGTGTCGACTGCGTTCACTCTTGCTCGCGTGTCTCGGCCGCCGCCATCGCCCCCTTGTCTATCATATTCTATGCGGTTTTCCACCGGCAGTCCTCCGTCTCCATTCCTCCAAATCGTTGTAGACATTGCAAAACATCACAGGATTGTATACCTTGACTGTGTTGGTATCCCAGGCATTTCTATATGCGCGCGTCGCCGCCACCATCCTTGTTGAGTAGACATCTCAGGTTGGTATATCCTTGGGTGGGATCTATTTACCGTTGTCGATTGAGTCTACAACTGGTACGCCGTGAAACGGACGGCCTGGAAACCAGGTCAGCTTCAGCCGTCATCGAGGCAACTACTCGGCTGGTTGTAAGTAACGACTTGTAGTGAGGGCACATCGGTGTTTTCTGGTACAGTCGCAAGTGGCCCTCAGGAAGGCTTAACGTCCAGGCACCCAACTCTAAGCGCTTTCTACTAGAGGGCTTCTACGTTGTTCCCTCAGGGTCTGTTGCCTTTGCGCCCCTTGTAGTTACAGTCCTGGCCCCAGGCGCTGCACTGATGCTGAGGGACTTCGTGATTGGAAGTCATACTAGTGCTGTACTGGAGACTTCGCAACTCTGACCATTGGCAGTGTGCTTGATAGTAGTCCTAGAGGGCGGTCTTAACATGCTGTGCTGTGTGCATTATTGGCTGCATAAACGGCATGGCCCAATATATTAATAGACAGGGATGTAATCGAGGTGTTACTTCACTGGGAGATATTACAGATATATGCATATATCGAGATAGGTGAGTGCCGTGAGCATGTTTGCGATCATGTTAGCTTTGTATGGGAAACCGAATCTCCGTCTGTCAAGGGCACATGGAACCTATTCAACGGCAGGGGTGTGGATGCCTGCAGACAACCGTTCATACCGATTGTTCATATCCCGCCTGCAGGTGTCGATGCACTTGTCAATCACCCCGTAGTAAGTATAAGTGAGTCGATCCATTTACCGGTTTCGCGATCCAGGGCCTGACGTTCTGCAGGCCTCGGCGTGAGTGCTTTGTCCACTGTCTGTATTACTGTCTTTGCTGTGCGAGGTTTTACCCAAAAATTTGTGTTATCGTCCTCATGTGAATGCCGTCAGAGAGACACCCACCACATAACGATCATGGCTAATAAACGGCCTCTGTTGTGCAATTTTCTTTTATCACCAGCGCCCGGTGCGTGAGTAACATGTGTTATTGTTGGCAACGTCGGAGTGGTAATGCCTTTGCGTTAGTTACAGGCTGACACACAGGCAGGTGCCATTGCCAGTGAAGCGGGCATTTCGGCCATGTATTTCAGTTCTTTCAGGGCTCTGAAGCGGAAAGCGCAAACGATCCCGCTTCAGCAGCCGAGTGTCTTCGGTTGACCAATTTGAGTTATGTGCGATTCAGGTGTCGTCTCGACCGTTCATTGCGCCAGTACCTTTTGGGATGTGATCTGGACATCCACGTGCCCTGCCGTCAAAACTCGCGTTGACCATCTGTGGGGGGGTAGATGATCGCCGAGAGATACCAGCTTGCGGTCCAGGGCGTTCCCTGCGTTTGAGGGTACTGTCCATCAACGTGGCTTGGTCCCAAGGGCAAGGCAGGATCGGATTGGGACATGACGTCATAGTGATATGTAAGATGAACGTGGGCAAATGGGTTGAGCTGGCGGTGAGATACCGTGCATAAAACTTGAGAGAGTCGCCCACGATGAGGAAAACATCATATGTCGTCATTTTTCTCCTCGTCTCGGTGAGCCTCACTCTTGTAGGTCTTTATTCCTCTCTCCATTTCGTATCGATAATAACTACTGCCCTGTTCAAGAATATCATTGCCATCCAACGCACAGACTGGTGACTCAGCCGTTTTTCGCATCTTATCCACCCTTTAAATGCCTTGTTTTCAGGCTCATCGATCCAGGACGAGAGTTTCTCCACACCAGGTTCATTGTCCACTATGGCCTTATGCAACGTTGCGAGCGTCAGGTGCTCAGGATACCGGACCCAAGCGTCAGCGATCGCTGTGAGAAGGAGAATCGCCTCTTCTGCGTCGAGTGGACCAGTGCCGATTACTTGGCCCAGATGGCTGCTGGGTTTGGCGTCATGGCCCTTTTCGCCCTCCTCATTGGCGTGAGCACCCACTCGAGGCGCAGGAGGGTTTGGAGGGCCGTCGCTGGGCTTATCACCCTCAATGGTGCGTGGCCAATCTTATTGGGGTTTTAATGAGGAATACTCGCTTACTTCTCTTTATAGCTCTCTTTTCCATGATCGCGTTCATTATCATGTCTGATTTGTATCGGACCTCTCACCTCCCCGATTTCGACTTTGCTTATCCTGGTGAGAGGCTGTTGTGTCCCCCTTCATACCTCGCGATCCCTCATCTTGTTCTCTTCACAGGCCCGGCGTGGTACATCGACCTGTTATCATGGGTTTTCAACTTTCTCATCGTATTTGGGGTTATCTGGACTGGCAAGGCGGCTGACAAGGGTCACAGGTGGGCTGCTGGCAACCGCGCTTATACTCGTATTAGAGACAACAACCCGTGAATAACAAAACTATTCACTACGTTGTGACCTCTATGCGATTCCCTTTGATGCCTCGTGAAATCTTTGTATTTCTTGCCCTAGATCGTATTCCTATGTACACGTCGCCATGGCTATTATTACGAATCCTCTGACGGATAGTCGGATAGTTCGTACAATCGCAGTGTCTCATTCCAATCTCGCTTTCGGCGTCGCCGCACAGAAAAGTAGTTAGTCTCCTTTGCCCAGCGACCAACCACTCTGCCCTTGTCCTTCTCCCCGCTCACTAAAAAGTGCCTCTCAGGGTCAGATGGAAGCCCAAGCCCGTCCACTGCGAGATGGACAACGCGGTGGTGTAGATCCGAACGCGTGGCGCGCAAACGCGATAAAGTGTCGGGATTGACGCAAAGGAGTCGCCCAAGGGCAAAAAGCGCGCGAGCCGCTGACACGGCGTCTTCAAACCACCGGAGTGACATCCACATCGCCACAGGTACCACCACCGACGTCACAGGGAAGATAGGGAATGTAACGACTATTGCTGCGACATAAACGCACAAGCCAGAAATGAGTCCATAGATAAGCTTATACTGGGCAATCTCGTCCCATGTGTCCCAGACGGGTCCCGTCTTCTTGAAGTTGTGCACGGCGTAAAACGTCGTAACGGCCACGGGAAGCCAGAGGGCAAGCCCGCCCAGCGAGATGAAAAATAGGAAGGAAGCCCAGTAGAAGCGTAGTATCATGCGATACACGATCACGGGACGTGAGAGTGGACGACGAATGCGATCATCTCTGATCCGCAGCTGATATAATTCGGACTGATACGCCTGCCGGAGTCCTCGTTTGAGAAGGGGGTTTGTATTGTGGATGGTGAGACGATGACTTACTTGGAGATTATCCTTCAACTTGACAATGTCCTTATCGTTCAGCTGACTGCTTACTTCCTGTCCAGCCAAGTCCGTGCTAGGAGCAGGAGTAGGATCGGGAAGGTGAGCCATCTTGAACAACTCCAGAAATGTCCTTGTAACTCGGACATAATCGCCGAGGCTCATCGCAGTGCCCAGTGGAGCGTATATTGGCGTCGCCATTTTTGCTGCTCTTATCAGATCCCAAGAAGGGGCGTCGAATGTTCCTGTGGCTATCTGCCGATGCATCTGGGCCGTAACAAGTCGAATGTTATCAAAATTCAGTGGTTCCAAAAGCTCCGGGTTATCCTGGGACGTGTTAGAACTGAAAGTAGCAGCAATAACTGGCACACCTTTGGGCGGAAGTTGAATGGAGGATGGAAAGTGACCAATACGTCGGAACGGAAGTGCTGTCGGTGCCTTGCGCACCAATAAATGAGTGAAACTGGCCTCACTCGGTTGAAATTACTCACATGTACGTGATGGAACACGTCAGAATGGAAATTTCGAAGTCGGCGTTGTCGCGATTACGAGTCAGCATGGCAGACACAATACGCGCAACTGTGCCGTTGGTGAGGCACATAATCACAGGTCGATTGACAGAACATACCTCCAGTCTTCAGGGGAGCGATAGTTGGATGATACCTACTCGCGCCTTCCGGGAAAAGGCACATGGCACCACCCCTCTCTAGGGTCTACGAGGAAATTGCTCATCAGAAGAGTTCACTATGGCTTATAAGACCCCATACTTGTGTCAGTTTTGCCATGGAGGCATCATTGTTAGCCACGCCTTCTGCGAAATCTTTGTGCCTTTGGATGGGCACCGTCCCAGCAGCTTCGACGAGCCAGCTCGTCAACGTCTTCTTGCCAAATTGTGTTGACTTAGCTGTGAGATGCAGCATATTACGTCTCTTCATAGACATGTCTGAGTAATAGGAAATCAAATTGGACTAAGACTGACGTACTCGTGAGGGAATAGCAGTGACAAGAATTCTGAAGAAGGTTCGTTTGAGCATGAAGTAGAATTATAATGGATAGAGTTAGAATGGGCCGTACAAGGCATCAGTCAACGAGTTGGTGTGGTTAGCGCAGACGATGCTGGGTAATTGATGCGGTGTCAACACGAGAGGATGCATAGGGGCTGCATGCTCACCAAGGTCGCCCGGTCTGTGGAATGTTTTCCACACCTTCTACGACAATGGTGCCATAGAATATCTTGAGTACAATCCTGAATAGTATTCTGACAGGATGGAGATGAAAAACTGGTGCTTAACAAGAGCCAGGTTGATTCACCGTATGAGAAAGTATGACCAAGGGACAGGAGTCTCTGGCGGCATACAGCAGTATGGTCGGTAATAGAGTAAGCCCTGATGGTAGCGGAAGATGAGCAACTTGTAAAGGGTCCGCAACCCATCGCATCGCCATGAACGTTCGTTACGGCGTGGAGGCAAAGATTATGTCATCAACCTTTCATCAACGACCATAATGTCAGAAGATGGCTTGGATCTCGCTTTATCAAAAATTCGACCGCATATCGCGTCTTCCCTTGGACATCAAAAAGCACCTGCAAACTTGCTGAATGCACTCGAGGCTACTATTGACGAGCGAAAGGCCGAGAGATCCCCAACTGCCTATTTCGCGGCATTACTCACTGCCCTGGGCGGTACTTTGCGAAATGATGTGTCCTCGGGATTGGCCCTTGACGAGGGCGATATGATCCCCGCAGAGCTCTATCTTCTTGCTCTTGTCGCGCCATTTGTCCCTCCCCCAGTCATCCGTGGAAATCTCAATGCCATTCTCTCTCTCACATCACCTCTTTTCCCTTCGTTGATGACTCGTCCTCCTCCCTTGCGATCGCAGATGGGACTATACGGCTCGGTTCTCAAGGCGCTTGACAGATCCCAGCTAGATGTTCAGGGTGTCTGGCAGTCTTTCGCCTCCATTCTCCAGCTTTGTGTCGATGCCCGACCGAAAGTGCGCAAACGAGCAGCGGAGGTTATCAAAGACGTTTTGTCCTGCCCCCCAACCCCGTTGATGCGGCACCCCTACAGTGACAGGGTTGCGGAGTGGGTCAAGTCGACATTAACTGATATTATCACAAATGCCGCATCAAGATCGAAGCATAATAGTTCCAATCTGGACGCGGCGGAAGTCGCACTACATCTCCTTGCATTTTTGCAACAAGTAGTCTTGAGGTTTCCACTTTCAGTGAGTCGCAACCTATGTCGTTTCTTCCTCGTAACCTTGGTTTTCAGTCCCTCTACGAGATTTCCACCTTGCTTTCATCACTACATCGCCTAGGAAACCCGTTTCTTTCGCAAAGCGCTTATTCGATATTATCTGACGTTCTTACCGCCACTACAATAGATGACGATTCTAAAGTCGTCCTCGAGGTACCTCAGATCCTGAAAGCTCTTCTGTCTTATCCACCAGAAATTGACAAGGCCATCGCACCTGTTTGGCTGGGACTCCTCGGAAATGGATTTCTTGCTTACAAAAATGCCGATCCGCGAGCGTCTGCTGGTGAACTGTGGGAAGTGTGGAAGGCTATCTGGATGTTTTTGGAGTCATCCGATGTGACCGTTAGGAAAGCCTCCTGTCAAACACTCGAACTCCTGGCGCAATGCTTGGCCACCGAAACCATAAGGCCTACCATGCAAGAACGTGGCCAATCCGGGACCGAGTCTACTCTCAGGAGAATCGCTAGAGAGGCCGAGAAAGCATTCGAGTCACTTTCATTTGCGCGTTCGATGTCAGAACTCCTTCTTGTAATTCCAGCGCTTATTTCAAACCTTCGCCACCGCGAGATGCCAGCAGGACCGACCGCCGCGGAAGTCTTATTACTCCCACTAGTACAGAGGATCGGAAATATGAGGACAGAGAAAAACTTTGAGCACAAGGGCGCGGCCGATCGGGTTCTCAGCCAGGCTATGGGAACAATGGGTCCTTCAGTTTTACTGAATGCACTGCCCCTCAATTTGGAGCCTGCGGATCGGTCAGTTCATCGGCAGCTTTGATGTACAGGTTTAATTTACTCATATACTTTGTCGTGACACCAGGCAAGCTGGTCGTGAGCCACGTGCGTTCCTCTTGCCGCTGCTGGCACAACCACATCCCTCCCCACTCGGACACTTTGTGTCATACTTCGTTCCTCTTTCTGAACGCATGTTCAATCTTCAGCAGAATGCCGAGGCTGAGAGCCGTCAGTCTGAGGCGAAGTTGTGGACTGTTCTGATTACCCAGATCTGGGCAGGGTTGCCTGGCTACTGTTGGGCAAAGGCAGATACGCAAGAGGTAGCAGAGATTTTACTTTCTCGAGCTTTCTTCTGATCATATTCCCATCTACACAGTTTTTTTCTCCTGCATTCTCGCAGATGCTTTCACAGATACTATATACGCAAGTAGAACTGCGGTCCTTCGTTCTACGAGCGTTGAGCGTCCTTGTAAACTCCAATGTGGCGGTTGCATCGCAAGACACATCTCTTTTGAATAAACTCCCTTTGGCCGCCCGCATGGATTGTATCTCTCAAGATCAAGCGGCGAAGAACGTCGACTTCCTGCGCAATCAAGCGGAGAGCTGGCTTGCGGTTCTATTCAATATTTTTGGGAGCATCGGTCGAGAATCTCAGGGAATGGTTGGGGAAGTTATCACCATCTGGCTAGGCATTGCAGGGGAAACTGTGCGCTCTGCTCTAATATTGGCATCATTGTTGATTCATGCGCTGGCAGGCCGTAACTCAAGGGTACCGTAAGGTGTTCGGTCTCTTCAGCCAGAACCTGAAAAAGTCACAGAGTGCCCGCGGTTCAACCGACACCAGCAGCACTACTTCAATGACCTTGGACATCCTCGTTCTCCTTATACCTCATCTCTCAAACCAAGATGCGTCAGAGCTGTTTGACGCCATCTTTTCCGAGGAAGTGCTCGTCAACCCTGACAATGCTGTGCAAAAGCGCGGCTACAAAATCCTCGCAAGACTAGTCGAGGGCGGTAAACTGCCGCTAGATGTTGAGCAATTGTTCAAACGACTAGATGAATTGTTGGACAGGCTTTCCCCTGCCGCGAAAAAGGTGATACCTACTATTCCCTGCAACATGGTATGTAGCTCACATAGTATTTTATGCGCCAAACAGGATCGATTACAGCTATATGCGAACTTACTTCCCTCGATCTCTCCTTCAGCTTTACATGTTATCCCATTGTTGATTCCTGAGGCAGTCCTGGGTACAAAGGAGCCTTCAGAAAAGGCCCGCGGTGCAGCATTTGAACTCATAATCGCGATGGGAAAGAAGATGGCAGAGGGTGGTGTCGTAAAGCGCAACTTGGATGAGGATGGTGAAGGTGAAGGTGTGAACCTTTTCTTTCGATCAGCTTACTGTATATTAAATGCGGAGGTTAGCCAAGGCAAGCCTAGAAGAATACATTACGATGGTCGCGGCTGGCTTAGCTGGTGCAACGCCCCACATGATCAGCGCAACCGTCACTGCTATATCGAGACTAGTCTTTGAGTTCAAAGGTATCATTATCGCATGGAACTAACAATCCCTATTGACAAGTGCCTTTTTCTGTGATAGAAATAATCCCTGTGAATATGCTTAACGAGATTGTCTCAACACTCCTTGTCTTTCTTTCCTCTGCGAACCGCGAAATTGTCAAGTCGACTCTTGGCTTCATCAAATTGGCAGTTCATGTACTCCCAGAGAGTTTGATGCGGCCGCAATTGCATCAGCTTGTACCCGCTCTTCTTGGCTGGGCTCATGACCACAAGAATCATTTCAAGACAAAAGTCCGGCACATCTTCGAGCGTATTATCCGACGTTTTGGCTTCCAAGAAGTATGTTCATGTGCCAACGGGGAGGAGGCAGCAAAAATGCTTGTCAATATCAAAAAGCGCAAAGACCGCGCAAAAAGGAAAAAGGCCCATGCCGGAGACGCCAGCGACGAGGTCAGTGCCATGTCGTTAACTCTCATACAACCATGGTTTTTACTTCGTCCTCATAGGGAGCACCGAAGAAGCCGACTACAGGCTATGCATTCGAGGACGTGTTGTATGCTAGTGAAAGTGACCTCAGTGACAGCGGCAAGGACGAACAAGAAGTTACTGCGACGAACAGGAGGCGCAGGGGCGGGGACTTCGCGGCCCGCATACGACTCGACGACGACGAACCTATGGATCTGCTCTCAGGAGCAGCTTCTTACTTTACAAGTGAGCAACGACACTCCTTGTTCTCATAGCAACGAAAGGAGTCACGAATATTTTTTGTAGATGCGAGAGGTAGCCGTCAATCCAAGAACCGACAAGATGCTGGTCACTTCAAAACGGATGAAGAGACTGGAAAGATGCTTGTTGAGGAGTCTGACTCTGACTCTGGTGGCGTAGCCGAGCCAGATGTCGCCGGTACCGCATACCGAGAGGCGCTCACTTCCGTGGATGGGTTCACGCGCGGACCTGGCGGGCGTATCAAATTCAACAAGGATACCAGAAAGCGGCGGCGCGAGAATGCCATCGAAGACGAGGACGTCGAGATGGCCGAGACGGAGGCCGCGAGAACGACAGGGAAGAAGAGGATTGAGGTGAAGCTTGGACAAGAGTTCAGGGCAAAGGTATGAATCGAAATGTCCAGTATTCTTGAAAAAACACTGACAACCATGGTCTTTCACGCACACAGAAAGCCGGCGGCGATCTCAAGAAAGGCGGACTTGATCCATATGCATATGTTTCTCTGAAACATGCAGCAAAGAAAGCTAATCGACGGAACCATCTTGGTGTGGCGGGAAAACGATGATTCCCTTTATCTTGCTTCGCCGTCCGCATTTGAGGAAAGAGACACCACCGCGTGGTTGGGATGATTGTGCCACACTTTTTCATGTCACTTCGCAGCAGATGAATTAGGTCTTTTTGAGGTCATGTGTACATCTCCCTTGTCATGGCAAACACCACGAATTCAGAACTCTTCCCTTCTAATTTCCGTCTCCCAAAATATCATCGCTAACCATATAAGGTCTGGTCATGAGGGGTTCCGAATAACCCTTGTTTCCAGCTGTCCGGCTCCCTCCACTCTTGCACCTCTAAAGAAAGTACCTTGGCCACAACTGCGGCCATGAGCGATGCGTCGGAACTATTGTTTCCCTCGAGCACGAATTGAACAAGTGCTGCTGTTGGAATTTGCCAAGATTTGGGAATGTTCGAGAGGATCCGCCGTGTGAGGCCACCGCCAGGGATGAAAGGGATAGGCCCTTCATCCTGCGGGGCTCCGGGATACTGGGCAACAGGCGATGAGTATTCCGGAATGGGAAGCTGGGAGATAGAGGATAGCGGCGAATTATCCCAAGATGGAGAACTTGGGGGCCAAATGTAGTACGTCGACGTGCTTGAGGAGCAACTATAAGCGCCAAATAAGGATGAGAAAGGTCACGAACATCATTTGTGCATCTGTTCTGTTGGACATGTCAACACCCGACAAGAAAAGCGTCGCAGAGGGCCTTGATTCCTGGAGAAACTGGAGCAGTGCATCGATGAACTCTTGCTTTCTCGTCTGGACTCGGAGGAACGAACTTGTGGCAGGGGTACAGCTTGGACACGAGAGGACTGAGGAGATGTACCACTAGCACGGGTGACCGCTGTTGAATGACCACAATGTCGCATCCTTCACTGCCAAACACTGTAGGGGGGTATCTGAGTCACGAGTTAGGAATTGGAGAATGAGCTCGAAGCTCACGTTCGAGAGGCGTACTGATGCCTTCCTCTCCGTCTTCCCGTCCACCGACGACGGGCACCAAATTGCGCGGATCAAACACGCCTATTACCCGCAGAGAGAGCGAGGCGATCAGTAGATCGACGGCTAGCTGCGCGATATTTGCGGAGGATACGACGGGCTGCCTTGTGAGCGGTATGAGTGCGCTGGGCCAATATTCTTGAACTGCAGAGGCATGATTGTACTGACGACAACTAAAGTCTTCCCGTAAAAATTAAAGGGAACAATTGGATGATAGAAGGACATGTGGGCAGTGAGAAAGAAAATGCGATTCTATTCTTGGATGTAATCACGCTTATATTCCGAGCACGAGACTAATGTGACCCTGCCGCCATCATGAGGTGAACTTCGAACCCATCCCGCAATCACGGCTCGTGGGCATGGATGCGAGTTGCCGCTGAATTTACAGATGGTACAAAAAACATAACGCTGCTGACTCTTCAGAACCCTCAACAAGACGTTCGAGGAGCGAAAGGGAATTTGAGCCTCCCAGAGGAATCATATACCCCGTACCCAGGCTCCTGGTTGTCAGAGTAGATGTGCGCGAACCAGCCGACGCCACCCCCAACGACATTCTTCAAGTAGCTGCAGTGTTGATCTAGAAGGTTGTAGTAGGACTATAGTAGTGCAGTGTCACTTTTTCCACATAGAACATATCGCGCTAGTGCTTACACTTTCGTTCTCGATGTCTGCGACAGCACGGAAGCTGTTAGGCTGAACACCTTCTGAAGTTACGGACGGCCAACCATTCTGTGGCGCCTTGAGAAACGACGACGTGTATCTCGAGATAAAGCGCACCTCGTCAAAATACATCTTCTTCCCCTTCCCGTGTTTGATAAACCAATTCAGGTCATCGAGAACCAAGGGCCACGCGTTTAGTCCTGTGATAGGCTGAGTGGCGATCACACAGGAGGTGAGATGAAGAGACCTTGCCTGTCGACGCTTTTGAAGAGAAGAATGGAAGGATGTGGATATTAATAGAGTCGATGGCATCAAGTACGTTCTGCGCTCCCCCGTTCGCTTGATATCCGTACGCAAGCTCGCTAACTGTGACTGGAATGTCTAGACTCGCTAGGCTTTCCTTGGCAGACAACACTTGGGCGGCAAGTTCATCGGGTGACAGGACGTGATCAAACAGAGGCTCAGAGCCAAATTGGACCACGCGTGTGACAAACTTGGCTTTTGGGTTCGAGTGGAGCGTTCTCAACAGAGAATCACGACGGTCGATCCACTGATCTGAGTTGTCAAAGCCAAACTGGCTTTCAAATAAGGATGAGATGAGCATACATGTGGCATGAAGGCTCACCCAGATGAGAGCATGCACACCCAGAGAGTTATCCCAGGCCGCCTCAATTACGTCGTCGTAGAACCCGTCACGATCGCATGCGCCGTATAGGCGGACATATCTTGAATGAAACGTATTGTGCATATCCGCAAATTCTGTTTTGAGTTGCTGTAGGCTCTGGCCTACGGACAGGCTAAGGCTACGAGTATGACCCGTTGAATAACAACACACGCACAAGCCGTGACTTCATAGCTAAACCCAAGAAAGGCATATTCTGTGGCAGGATTACACCACCAACCGTAGATACTGCCAGGAACCTTGGAGGGCATCTTGAAGCCAAGGGCAGGGAAACAGTTGGAACGGGGACCGAAAGAGACAGAAGTAGGCGCAGCCAGGGAGGAGGACGCAGATTCACTAGATGTGGAATCATTGCGGCAATGCGAAAGACGCGACAAAGGGCGTGCGGCCAACGCCAACACAGCTGGGAGGAAAAGCAGGAGAACTGAAAGCATGATCTCTCGAGAAAGAAGGTCAACCTGGGCCTTGAAACTCGTAGGCAAATCAGCTCCGTAGATTTTATAGGACCAGTCATGGGGAAAGGCGACCGGTTCGAATTAAAACCGAGGAATGTGCAAGGGGAGCCCGAGGACGCCGCTAGTAGTAGTACATGATCATGTCCTCAATGGGCGATTGGTTGACGAGCATCATGAAACCGCGAAGAGGCGAGGAGAAGGAAGTTTTATGGATGCCAGTGAATGTCATGATTGTCCCAATGACGAATTTTGGGTTGTAGATGTAAAATTTTCGTGCGTCACGGTGTAGTTGGAGGTGTACTCGACAACAAAGATCACATTCGGACCGGCTCACAGACCCTCGGACTTGGACGGATGCATATATTATCTCTCGCTCATCAGGCTCGCCAATCGTCTTCGTCAAAATTTTCCATGGCAGCTCAACCGCAGTTGGTTTTTTTTTCTAGTACGATTCTCTTTACCTCACACTTCTATCAGGCTGAGGTTGAGCCTTCCCCTACTTCCTACGAATCGGGCTCAGCAATTTTCATGAGCTCCTTCTGGACACGGGACGCAATCATGCACCGTTCCATCATAGTACAACTGGCATCCTTTTCGCGTCCAGCTGTACTGTACATCTCATGTTCTCTTCGATACTATTTTCGCAACTATCATACCTTGTGACTTGATCTAAGCAGTTTATCAATAGCGGTACTTGGAAAAAAAGGTTTTACTATAATATGCTTAAAAAGGCTAAGCCTTTCAGCTGTTCTCAGCAACCAACTTTCCGCGTGCTATCATAGTACGGGCGTATCCACATGGGACTAGTCTGGTCTTATCCCTTGCTTAGTCTCTCTCGTATCGCCGGCACCTTCTGGTTCTCTCCCTCCCATTATCGGTTGCCCGATCCATCACAAATTCATATTGTCCCTATTGGGTGCTTCGTGTAATAAATTGTTGATGTCAAGACCGACTAGAACGTGAAAAAACTGATTGGGGGATGTCTACCCAAATCAGGTGAGGGACGAACTGCGAACATATGAACAGAGGAGGCCATAAAGCCTCGAAGCCGGAAATACTGAAGAGCTAAAAGAGGTTGAGCCCGATCTCATCACGCAACGCATCGAGATACATCAAGAACACACGCTGCACACCGCAAATCGAATACTGGCTCGGTCCAAATGGACACCCTGCCAGTGTCAGCTGGTTCCAGCAGCTTCGATAGCAAAGCCTTTGGCTCTCGCTCGCTCGCCTACAGCACACACATGTTTGTGTCCTACGATAGTAATCATGGAGACTGACACGACATCCTCGTAACCATTTTCAATTGACTGCCAATTTCGTACTGAGCAGATTCGTTCCCCACAGGTACATTGAGTTGAGGCTTCCAAACTGGGATTAATATCACCGTGGTACGGGAATGGGCGTCTCATCGACCGACGGTTAGTGATCATGGCAAACAACAGGTGGGGTCAATGCCCAAAGGCAGCATCGTAGGGTCTTTCAAACGCGACTTCTCCCACTTTACTCTCTCGAGCTGCTCGCGAGAAGTTTAATCAGCTCGGTAGAAAAGAGGTTAGGGATAACCCACATCGAAGAGCGCCTCTGATAACTCCAACAAGTTCATATGGTCCGGTTGATACGTTCCGCCGTTCTGAAGGCCACAATGTCAGTTGCTTGAGCACGTGAAAGAGAAACACATTTTATGTACCATCAGCTCTTCATCAAGATCTCGGAAATGTGAACGCAGATCCAATGGTATTTTTGATGGTAGAATCAGGACATGGATGGGCGGTGTGAAGGGGCGTCTGGCTGCATTCAGCAGTGAGGAGAGGTCCTGTGGTCCTTTGAGAACACCGTGTGGATGGTAGAGAGGTCCGTACGCACCCTTGCCGTGGATACTGCCAGGCGAATATCCCGCCTTGCTTTACGGGCCTTCGTTCCGACTATCACGAATAACTCCCAGATACAGTCAAGTAGGAACACAGATAAATCGACATTTGATTGAGTGGTGAATGCTTGGACGGTCGTGAGCTGCCTCGATGGTTAATCCTAGAGGCATGCTATCAAAACGTTTCCTTACGTATGGGGCAGATGAAACGTCCACACGCCAAATTCGCGGCAAAGCAGCCGCCAAATCTGGTCGCCATTTCCAATAGTCAGCTCTGGCATAGTCGTCGTTTCCCAGCATCATCCAAAACATTTCGTTGTCATCCGATTCTTGCTCGACGAGTTCCACGGGACTTGATTCTACCGAAAGGGTTAGGGCATATTCAAGTGCGGCCTGACGTTCTCCGAGAAGCGACCCCTTCCCATGCCAGACGTAACGAGTGCCAAGGAGAGTCAAGCAGTAGCTGAAGGCAGAGCAGAGGTTTGAAACATGCTTCGAAGGCATGTCAGCCCAAATAGTAAAGACGTATTCCCAAAACGATGGCACTCACAAAGTTAAGCTCATCAATGAATATGTTTCCGTGCACCAATCGGACTTGGTGCATCGTGGTATTCTCCGCACTCCAATACGAACGCGTGCCCTGGGGTTATCACCGGATCAAAAACCAAAAGGTATCATCATGTTCATTTTTCAACCCTACCTGCCGTGTGACAAGCCGTCCACCGAGGGCATGCACCAACTCCGGTGGCTCACAACTTTGTTGCACTGGGCACAGCCTCGTTCCGTAATGCCGTGCCATATCCTTCAACTTCCGCTGCTCCCGCTCACTAATCTGACTTCGTCGACCTTGCCAACCCCACAATGTCGTCTCGACAAGGCCGGAGGTTTTCAACTTGACCCGACGAACAATCGCGAGGATCTCTGACTCGTAGAATACGTTCGTATCATTCTTTAAACCCGTGGCAGCTGTACTATTGACCGACATCACATCGACGGAAATGGTAGTGAAATCCGTGTTAGGCCAATACCCAGAGGAGGAGGAAAGAAGTTTATCCAAGTCAACTTGCGGAAGGGCTTCGTCATTATGGGCTGTGATCCAGGCTCAGGAGTCTAACCACACAAGTGATAACCGGTCACTCACGTATCTCAATAAAGCGGGTATCTTGCTGGACAGGCAAAAAACCATCAAGGTAGGTCTGCTCTTCTCCTCTCACGTCCGGGTCGACCTCGACTTCCTGCATATCAAGTTCGGGCTGTATGCTCTGTCTTGTGGAGAGGCCTTCCTCAGCGAGCGATGGCATCACGTGATCCGAGTACATGTCAAAACCCGACTTGCGTTTCTCAATCGGCAGCGCAGGAAGCTCAGGCTTCACCTGTCCTGGCGCGGGATGTGAGATAGGGCTCTGAGCTGTAACTTCTGCCTCGGTTGTTGCTTCTTGTGCCTCTTGCAATGCCTGCGCAACGTCCATGACCAACGTTCGAGATCCCGTGCTCGGAATGCGGGTTTGTCGTCGAGGAGAGCGCGGTGATGCTAAAGGAGGCCGGACTTGCGATGGCTTTGTTGGTGATGAAGAGGGAGTAGAGGGGCCCAGGAGGGGATGGACTATCCCGACAAGGAAGGGTTTGTCCTGGAGGTTGGGAGTGGCAGGCCGGAGAGGATCAGACGATCCAACACCGATCAACGTCCGCTCATCCCACTGACAGGTGCCGCTAACACTAGGTCTGTCTGTTTGGTTAGTAAGTTGGTGAACGCGAAGTTGTGTCGGTACATCTGTGTGAGAGGTCATGCCAATGACAGGTATAGGAGGCGAGGTGATGAGGGATTGCGAAGGTGTGATGGTGGGTGTGGCTGCCTGAGCCATCGCACTCTGGACTGGTCGCCCAGGGGTCGGTACACGCTGGGAACTAGCAAGTGTCTTTGTGGCTCTTGTCTCAGACAGCTGTTCGCTGGTGTTCTTCCGATTCGCCTTCTTTGGCTTAGGTCTCCCCTTTGTAAGCTGTTAAGAAAAATGCACGTTGCCCACACAGAGAGAAAGAGAACATGTATAGGAACGTAGAAAGACATTAATCATTATCAAGCAACACGGTTGTCACTAGGGACGTACATGAACCAAAGGTCTGCCCGATGGTGCAGGAAAGCCCGTCACACCATCCCGCTGCCTCTGACCATTCAAGCCCACCCCTGTGCGATGACCCAGCTCATCCGCATCTCGCGTGGATACCATACCACCAGCTGACACGTGTTTAGGCGTAGTCGGCCGCGAATGAGGATGAGGACGGTCAGTAGCGCGATCATCACCTGTCTTCATTGGTTTGATATATGAGAACAACGTGGATGAGGAGCCAATACCATGACCTCCCGGTGACGCAGGAGGCGGTGTAGACGGACGGGAGGGTACTGATATAGAAGGCAATGAGGGTGCCTTGTGGATGGAGCGTTCAGCATGATCACCCTCCGGCATTTGCGTAGACTGCCCTACATGTTGGTGCTTGACGGCATGTGCGGATCGCCCAGTGTGATGACTCTCGACGACGCGTACAGAACGATTGGTGCTCTGGTGGTCCGATGCACGAACAGGGCGCTCCCGCTCGGATTCCTCGATTTTCAGAGGCTCTGATGTTGTCCACGACTTGCGCTGGGCAGCTGTCTTCTGCATCTGCATCGATGGGGTAGCAGCAGTAGGTGTCCACGACTTTCGGAAGTTCGTGTGGGTAGACGTTGCTGTGGGCTGTGAAGAGGATGGTAGTGGCAATTCGGACTTCCACCGAATGGGGACAGGATGTGAGCGCTTGGATGGGCTGAATTTTCCGACTTCTGTCTTGGTGGAACTCGCTGCAGCCGCTTCGAGAGCGCTGCTTGCCTTCACCATTGATTGAACAAATCCACGGCCCTTAAGACGACTGATACTGGGCGTCGGACCCTTCTCTTTTGGTGGGTGAAGGGAAGGCGTGCGATGCTGTAGGTTGAGCGGGGTTGCCTTAGGTTTGGAGGATTCTGCAGTGGGTGTAGAAAATGCGGAAAGTTTGACGCCAAATGCAGGAGGTGAAGCGCTTGGAGTTGCGGACTTAGTTGACGTTATGAATGCAGTCGTAGATGATTTCGAAGAAGGGAGGCTAGGTGACTTTGAGAGGGGGAAATCGCCGTGGAAGGCTCGTGGAGTTCGGTGCGCATCGAAGTTCGGACTGCGAGGCGGGGCGCGAGCTCGCGGGGACGCCGGGCGAGGAGATGGTTGCATTGTAGGATGTGTAGGATGGGTGCCACTGGGCGTGCTCATGGTTCGTCGGCGCACATCACCCTCGAAGGACATTTTGCTAGTCGTTTGAGTCGACGCAACTTGTTCAACGCGTTCCATGTACCGTTTCAGCGCCATGGATGGGGTGCTTGTACGCGGTTGACGAGAAGCGTCCACTCCTGAGCGGTGATCGCTGTTCGTAATGGGAGCAGGTTCTTTATTGGACTCGTGCTTTGCAAGGGGAGAATGAATTCGTGTCGATGTTGGCGAGTAGGATTCGTGGTCTTGGATAGGAGAAGTCACTCTACGTCGCGAAGTAAGGTCAGGCATCGCCATGCTCCCTTGTCCGAATACCGGGTGAGGGACGGAGGAAGATTTGATGTCCCATGGTTCAATAGAGGCCGCATGAGACTTGGACGCCAGAGATGAAGGGGCAGTCTCGGGACGAGGAGACGGTTTACTGATAGGCTTCTCGAGAGGCTCGGTTTGCTCGCCACGGCAAATGGTACTTGACTTATGAAACTCGGGAGCATCAAAGCGACGTGACGTGGGTGAAGGGGTGTCTAAGGGTACTTAGTAAGTACATCGACTGGGTCAATCCTCATGTTGAACCACAACCGACGAAGAAGGCATACCAGCAGCAGGGTCGAGGGAGGTGCGGCCATAGGTAGTACTACGACGGACACGAGCGAGACGGGATGCAGCTATCTCCTGTTCGAGCTTCCGATGTTCCTCCTCCTCATCTTCATCAACTTGACGCTGTAGCGCCCGAATCTTCAGTGCCCATTCCGCAAGGCCGGGTTCCCCGGTCTTACGCACGTTGAATTGATGAGATGAAGGACTTGCTGGGAGCTCCATGCCTGTGTCGGCGTTGTCTGGGCTACAAACTACAAGGTGAGTAGGGAAACAAACTTGGAACGGCCAAATTCGGTAATTTTGGGGGTTGAGGGTCCTCGATTGGGCATCTCGCCGTTCAAGCTCACGTCGACCGTCGTGCACCGCAAAACTTCGACTCAGAATGGACCCCATCACCCAACCAATTACTCCATTCTTTCTACAACACGTCGCTGATCTAGTGGATGGCAAAATTTCGGTAAAATGCGATCCCAAGCTCAAATTATCCATCTTTAAACCGAAACACCCCGCGTTGGCTGGCCTCGAACTGCTAGATTACTTATTTGTAATTTGGATGATACAGATTGATGACAGCTGTGTTTATAGTAAGGGATGGGTTATAAAAGTCCGCCCACATCTCAGTTTCCCCTTACCCATCGAGGAAGCTTGACAGTCAACCGTCACGAGAAGCTTTGTTCAATCGTCGTAGCGACCCTCCAGGAGCAGGGCTGATAACCGGGTCAATTTTTACCTGTGCACTTGCCCTTTGGAACAGTCCAGCGAGCCCCTCGAGCAGTGGCCTTGCACTCTGGGCTTGTCTCTTCAAATGTTCCTCCAATGCCCTGCGCATTGACCGCTCGTCAGCGATCACCTGCTCGGACCTCCTTCGTGCATTCGCCTCCATGCGAACGAGCGCTTGGATGTCATTGACCCGTCTCTGCGCTTTGGCGAGTTTGGTTTCGAGGTTATGCAGTGTCCGCTCGAGCCGTCGTCGTGTAGCACGTTCGTTGGCGGCTTCATCCTCGAGGCGCCGCTTTACCTCTTGCGTGTGAGCCAACTCTTGGAGGTGGAGTGCTTGGCGATCGCGCAAGACCTGCAAATCACGCTCGAGGTCTGTTCGTCGTCGTTTATCGAATGTGATAGGCTCTCCC
>WNFQ01000833.1_pt1 | contig 28231 bp, 29 predicted proteins | sample 5400171 | NCBI WGS metagenome assembly WNFQ01 (sample SAMN13153356, study PRJNA577476) | soil metagenome | isolation source: 20 cm soil under Madrone tree | place: USA:California | collected 2016-06-14
TGGCCGGCATTGGACTGGGGTTGCTCGCAACCCTGGTGGCCGGAATGGTGCTCGAGGTGATTGCGATCCGCCCACTCTACGGGCGCGATCACCTCGACCATGTGCTCGGGACCTTCGGCCTGCTGCTGTTCTTCAATGAGCTGGTGCGGCTGATCTGGGGTCCCGCCGGCCTGACCCTGTCGCTCCCGCCGGAGATGCTCAGTGCAGTTCAGGTTTTGCCGGGCGTCTATTACCCGCTCTACAGGCTGGTTATCATTCTGGCCACCCTCGCGGTTGCGCTGCTGCTCTATGCCCTGGTGATGCGCACGCGCATCGGCATGCTGATCCGCGCCGGCGCCTCCAACCGCGAGATGGCCGGCGCGCTCGGCGTCAATATCAAGCTCCTCTACACGCTGGTGTTCGGCCTCGGTGCAGCACTAGCCGGATTTGCCGGAATGATGCAGGCGCCGCTCTCTTTCGTGCAGATCGGGATGGGCGAGAACATCCTGATCCTGGCCTTCGTGGTCATCATCATCGGCGGCATTGGTTCGATCCGCGGTGCTTTCGTTGCCGCCATGCTGGTCGGAATCATCGACACGATAGGCCGCGCATTTCTGCCGGACCTCATGCGCAACTTCGTGAGCTATAGCGCCGGCTCGAGCGCAGGACCCGCGCTTTCCTCGATGCTGATCTACACGCTCATGGCGGCGGTGCTGGTCTTCCGACCCGAAGGTCTGTTCCCGGCGGCTCAGCGATGAGCGTGCGGCTGACCCCGCGCAACGCTCTCGTCGCAGGTGTGATCGCCATCCTGGCGCTAGTACCGGTCTACGCCGAGGCCAGTGGCAATGCGTTCATAATCTCGCTGTTCACGCGCATCGTGATTCTGGCGATCGCGGCGGTGAGCCTGAACCTGATCATGGGGTTCGGCGGCATGGTGAGCTTTGGTCATGCCGCCTATCTCGGAATCGGCGGCTATGCGGTGGGAATTCTCGCCAAGGAAGGAGTGAATTCAGGCTTCTTGCAATGGCCGCTGGCAGTGGCGGCGTCGGCGCTCTTCGCGGTTACGGTCGGCGCGCTGTCGCTGCGCACGCGCGGCGTCTATTTCATCATGATCACGCTGGCGTTCGCGCAGATGGTCTACTACGTCGCCATTGGGCTCGATCGCTACGGCGGCGACGACGGCATGACCATCTACAAACGCAGCCAGTTCGGCGCAGTTATCGATCTTTCGAACAAGACGGCCTTGTACTATCTCTGTCTCGCGTTGCTGCTGGCGGCGATCTACTTGGTGTGGCGGCTTGTACATTCCCGCTTCGGCATGGTGATCCAGGGCGCGCGCTCGAACGAGCGGCGCATGCGGGCGATCGGCTTTCCCACCTATCGCTACAAGCTCCTCTGTTTCGCGGCGATGATGCACTGGACCCGCTCAGGCGACCTCATCGTGATGGCGGTGCTCGGCGGCATGGGCACGGTGTTCGGGCCGGTGATCGGCGCGCTGGCGCTGCTGGTCCTGGAAGAAGCGCTCTCAGGCATCACCCAGTACTCGCAGATCATCCTTGGTCCCCTGTTCCTGCTGGTGGTGTTGTTCGCGCGCGGCGGCATCGACGGTCTGCTCGTGGGCGGGCGCCATGGCTGATGCGCTGTTGAAGATCGAGGGCGTGAGCAAGCGTTTCGGCGGCGTCATTGCATCCGATGCGATTTCGCTCGCCGTGCCGAAGGGGGAGCTGCACGCCGTCATCGGCCCGAACGGCGCCGGCAAGACGACGCTCATTGCCCAGCTCGCGGGCGAGATCGCGCCTGATGCCGGCCGCATCCGTTTCGACGGCCGCGACGTCACGGCGTTGCCGGTCGATCGCCGCAGCCAGCTCGGCTTGGGCCGTTCGTTCCAGATCACCTCGCTATTTCTCGATTTCACCGCGCTCGACAATGTCGCGCTCGCCGTGCAGGCCCACGCCGGTCACTCCTTTCGCTTCTGGCGCGACGCGCGCCGCGAGCCGGAGCTGCGCGAGCCGGCCCGCGCGGCGCTCGCGCGCGTCGGACTTGCCGGGCGGAGCGACGTCATCGTCTCCAAGCTCAGCCACGGCGAGCACCGCCAGCTCGAGATCGCCATGGCGCTCGCCACCAGCCCGCGCATGCTCTTGCTCGATGAGCCCATGGCCGGGATGGGGCCGGACGAGAGCGCGCGCATGGTCAAGACGCTGCGCGAGCTCAAGGGCGAGCTGACCATCCTGCTGATCGAGCACGACATGGAAGCGGTGTTTGCGCTCGCCGACCGGATCACGGTCCTGGTCTATGGCCGCATCATCGCGTCCGGCCCGCCGGAGGCGATCAGGGCCAATGCCGAGGTGCGCGAGGCCTATCTCGGCGAGCAGGAGGCCGCGCATGGCTAGCTCGCCCCTGCTCGAGGTCTCCAACATCGAGACCTGCTACGGGCTGAGCCAGGTCCTGTTCGGGATGTCGCTCGCCGTCGCGCCCGGCGAGATGGTGACGCTGATGGGGCGCAACGGCATGGGCAAGACCACGACGGTGCGTTCCATCATGGGGCTCACGCCGGCGCTGACCGGCTCCATCCGCTTCGACGGACGGGAAATCCGTGGGCTCGCGGCTTATCAGGTTGCCAAGCTCGGCATCGGGCTGGTGCCGGAGGGGCGGCAGGTCTTTCCCAATCTCACCGCGCGGGAGAATCTCGTCGCGACTGCGGCCAATCGCAGCCGTGCGGCCGAGCCGTGGACGCTGGAGAAAGTGTGCACGCTGTTTCCACGGCTCGCCGAGCGCATCGCCAACATGGCGAACCAGCTCTCCGGCGGCGAGCAGCAGATGCTGGCGATCGGCCGCGCCCTCATGACCAATCCTCGTCTCTTGATTCTGGACGAGGCGACGGAGGGCCTGGCGCCGCTCATCCGCGCCGAAATCTGGCAGTGCCTCACAAAGCTCAAGGCCGCCGGACAATCGATCCTGGTGATCGACAAGAACGTGCAGGCGCTGATCCGCATCGCCGAGCGGCATTATCTGATCGAGCGCGGCAAGGTGGTATGGACCGGCAGCTCCGGAGAGCTTGCCGCCGCGCCGGACGTCCAGCACCGGTTCCTCGGCGTCTGACGGCGGGCTTTGCCGAAGGAGCGCCGCAGGCGTGCCGCGACACCGCCGCGCGGCAACCGTAAATCGATCCAAATGCTAACCTGTTGGTAACCGCGATAAGGTCCAATTCGCCCGCGTATCGAGGACCTTCCATGGGTGACAAAGAGTTTATCGAGGAGACGTCTTCGCCGTCCGGCGAGGCCGAGCTCCTGGCGAAGCCTGCAAGCGAGCCGGCCGCGGGCGTATCGAAGACGTTGGCCGGCGCTGATGCGGGTACGATCGAGACCACCGCGGCGGTCGCCGCGCCGAAGCTTGCCGCCGCGGCCGACACGACAACGGCGGCGGGCAAACGTGGCTTCGCGAGCGGCGATGCCGGCGATACCGATGATTTGCTCGCAGAGCCCGCCCAAGACGCCTCCTCCGTGAGCCGCTTCACGCTCTTCGCCGCCGCCATTGCGCTCGCTGCCGCGCTCGGCGCGATGATCGGGGCGCTGACCGCCTATGGGCTCGCGCGTCCCGCCGGCACGGCTGTTGCGGCGGACGCAATGAGCGTCGAGGACATCCAGGCGCTCAAGGAGAATGTCGTGCAGGCGCGCCTCGAGCTGGCGGCATTGAAGGTGAGCATCGATTCCGCCAGCCGCAGCGCGGCGGCGCAACTCACGAGGATCGGCGAGCGCATCGAACGCCTCGAGCGCGCGCAAACCGACCCGGGCAAGCTCGGCAAGGCCCTCGACGCGCTCGATAGGGTTTCTCGCGCTGAAGCCGCCGCGCCGCCGAAAGACGCGACCGGTTCGATCGTGCCGCCGATGAACCAACCCGGCAAGCTCGAAGGCTGGGTGGTGCGCGACGTCCGTCGCGGCACCGCGCTCATCGAAGGCCGCATGGGCCTCATCGAGGTCGATCAGGGCGATGTCGTGCCGGGGCTGGGTCGCGTCGACGCGATCCGCAAGCAGGACGGCCGCTGGGTCGTGGTGACCTCGAAAGGCCTGATCATGCCCCCGCGCTGATCGCAGTGCTTCGCCTGCGGCGGGAGAGCCGCCGGTTCTGCGCTCGGCGCTGCGCCCGTGGCGCCGCATTCCGATCCGTGGCACATTTCGCGCGAACCCCACTCCCGCGCCGGCGCACGCTTGCCGCGCGCTGACAACGCGCACGAAGGACGTCTCCATGCCCGGTACGGCTGCTCTTGTTCGCACAACGGTGCTCGCGCTCCTCGGGCTGTTCGCCTCGCCCGTTGTGGCATTCGAGCTCCTGCAGGCGCCAACGCCGAAGGCGGAGCTGACGCAGACATGCCCGGGACTCGTCGCCTTCGATGCGCCGCGCATCGTGCCGGCCGCGTTGCGCGTCTCGCTCGATCCGGAGCAGGTCCGCATCACCTATATCGGCCACTCGACTTTCCTGATCGAGTCCCCGCAGCTTGTCCGCATCGCCACCGACTACAACGATTATGTCCGGCCTCCGGTCGTGCCGGACATCGTGACGATGAATCACGCGCACTCGACCCATTTCACCGATCATCCCGATCCCGCCATCAAGTACGTGTTGCGCGGCTGGGGGCCGACGCCGGATCAGCCGGCGCGCCACGACATCACCGTCAAAGACGTGCGCGTGCGCAACGTGCCGACCAACATCCGCGACTGGCGCGGCGGGACCGAGCGGCACGGCAATTCGATCTTCATCTACGAGACGGCGAACATGTGCATCGCACATCTCGGCCATCTGCACCACACGCTCAACCAGCAGCAGCTCAACGAGATTGGCCGCGTCGATGTGCTATTTGTCCCGGTCGACGGCAATCTGACGCTCGATCTCGACGGCATGATGGAAGTTCTGGGGGCGCTCAAGGCGCCGCTCATGATCCCGATGCACTATTTCAGCTCCTATAGCCTCGACCGTTTCCTCGACCGCGCACGGCAGACGTGGACGGTGGAAACGAGCGAGATCCCCTCGCTGGTCGTCTCGAAGACGAGCCTGCCCACCACGCCCAAAGTGATGGTGCTCCCAGGGCATTGAAGCCAAGCGGGATGCGCGCGCTCAAGCGCCCGGCGTGAAAAAGCCGAGCCAGAGCGTGCCCAGGACGACCAGAGCGAGCGCCAGGCTCACGCAGAGGACGATGAGCACATGGCGATCGAGAAACCCGGCTCGCGCCTCGACGCTGGTCTCGACCTTGCGTCCTCGTTCGTCGCGCATGATCCGCTCCTTGCGCGCCTTGAGATTGCAAAGGTCAACGCCGGCGCGGTCGCGCCGGTTCCGCGCTGCCTAAGCGCCGCAGCGACGTGCGAAGGACTGGCGCCGACCGCGCGCGATCCGCTAGATTTCCGTCCCGACCGCGTGGAGCGAAGACGCGTGCCATGTTGAGCGCCGAGCAAAACGATCTCCTCACCCGCACCGGGGCGGGCACGCCTGCGGGCAAGCTGATGCGGTGCTACTGGCAACCCGCCGCGCTGGTCGACGAATTGACGGGCAACCGGCCGGTCAAGCCCGTTCGCCTGCTCGGCGAATCGCTGGTCTTGTTCCGCGACGAGGCCGGCCGTTACGGCCTGCTCGAGCGCGCCTGTCCGCACCGCGGCACCGATCTCGCCTATGGGCGGCTCGAGCACGGCGGCTTGCGCTGTGCGTTCCACGGCTGGCTGTTCGACGTGACCGGCCAATGCCTGGACACGCCGGCCGAGCCGGAGGGCAGCCGCATGTGCGCCAACATCCGCCAGAAAGCCTATCCGGTGGTGGAGAAGAGCGGAATCCTTTTCGCGTATATGGGGTCTTCCGAGCCGCCTGCCTTCCCGCAGTTCGACTGCTTCGCGGCGCCGCCCACCCACACATTCGCGTTCAAGGGCATGATCGACTGCAACTGGTTGCAGTCGTTCGAGGTGGGCATCGACCCCGCCCACACCTCCTTCCTGCATCGCTTCTTCCACGACGAGGAACCGGCGCAAGGCTACGGCAAGCTGTTTCGCGACAAGTCGATCGATTCCGACATGCCGATGACGCGGATCATGCGCGATTTTCCCCGCCCGCAGATCGAGATCGAGCCGACCGATTACGGCATGCGCGTGATCACCCTGCGCCGAATCAGCGGCGCCGACACGCACGTGCGCGTGACCAACCTCGTTTTCCCGCACGCGTTCGTCATTCCCATGTCGAGCGAGATGACGATCACGCAATGGCACGTGCCGATCGACGACTGCAGGCACTACTGGTACGCGATCTTCACCAGCTTCGGCGCGCCGGTCGACAAGGAGGAAATGCGCCGCCAGCGCCTCGCCCTTTACGAGCTGCCGGATTACATCCCGCGCAAGAACAAGAGCAACGATTACGGCTTCGATGCGCACGAGCAGGCGCACGAGACCTTCACCGGCATGGGCACCGATATCAACGTGCACGACCAGTGGGCCTGCGAGTCGATGGGCCCGATTCAGGACCGCACCAAGGAGCATCTCGGGCAGTCGGACAAGGCGATCAGCGCCTACCGCCGCATTCTGCGCCGCGCCATCGAAGAGGCCGGCAACGGCGGCAAGCCGCTGATGGTGCTCGATGGCGAAGCCGCGGCGAAGTTGACGGGACCGGCGGCAATCGACGGCATCGGTCCGAGCGATGGCTGGCAGGCCTATTGGCAGAAGACCGACCTGGCGCGGCGGCAAAAGTCGAGCTGGGCACGCGCGTCGTAAGCTGCAGCGGTCTCCTGCTGCGTCCCTTGTCTGCGGAATCGCGTGGGAGGTCGGCGCAGGCCGCGGTGCAATCATTCCGAACGAGGACTTTGGTTCAGGTGAGCGAAGTGTTAGTCTATTTTAGGCGGAAGACCTGCCGCTCGGATGCGAACGCGAGAGAGCGACGATGCAGCCCGAACAAGCTCGACCGACGGTAAAAATTGCGCCGAACAACCCGGTGTTCGACCTGCCGGTGATCGTTGGCATCGAGGAGGGGCTCTTCGCCAAGGCAGGCCTTGATGTGAGCTTTTCGGCCACCTACGCGGATCGAGAAAAGGACAGTGTGCAGACGCCGTTTTCGATAGCGGTTGCGCCGACAGCTACAATGTCTGCGAATGGGCAAGCATCGATCGCCTCGAGCGCGGCAAGCGCGGCGGCAACATCGCAGCGCTGCGCGCGGCCGTCGCGGCGCAGGCGATCCTCACTTTCGACGACAAACTCCAGGTCCCGCGCGACTTGTCGGACGTGCCGGTCATGGTCCAGGAGCTCACCGGCTCGCACTATACGACCATTCAGATGCTCGAAAGCGCCGTCGGCGCGGAGCACGTCAAAATTCAGAACGGCGGACTGCCGCAAATGCGCTATGCGGCGCTCAAGGCCGGCGCCGCTCGGGCGGTCGCGGTGATGGAGCCGTTCATCAGCCTCGGTCTGAAGGAAGGCGCCCACATCATTGCGGCGTCCTTCTATCGCGGCGGCGAGGTCATCTCGCCCGATCTCACTGCGGAGCAACGCAAGGCCTATTACGACGCGGAGAATGAGGCGGTCGACCTGATCAACGGCGACTTCTACAAATATGCCCACCACGTCACGGCGCACGCCAAGGGCGCCCTGCAACCGAGGGAATTGCTGCGGGCGTTCGTGCACTACAAGCACGTCGATTATTATGACGCGACGCTGTTCGACCGCGCCTACGAGTGGATGAAGGCCCGCGGCATGAGCGAAGGCCAGAGCCGGCACGCGGCGCTGGTTGTCGGCTGATTTCCATTCTTCCTGCTCGGCCGCGCCGACGAGGTGACGAATGGAACGGCGCGAGTTCATCAGGCTTTTTGGCGGCGCCGCTGCTGCTTGGCCATTCGCGGCGCGCGCGCAGCAGCCGACAACGCGACGGATAGCGATTTTCCATCCGGCAATCCCGACGGCCCTCCTTACCGAAACGGGTGCGGGGAGCGCATGGCGCGCGTTTTTCGGCGAGCTACGCCGCTTGGGTTACGTCGAAGGCGAAAATCTGATCATCGAGCGCTATTCCGCCGAAGGGCACCACGAGCGTTATGCCGATTTGGCTCGCGAGATCGTGAGCCGCAACCCGGATGTGATCGTCACCGGAACCAATCCCGTCGTGATCGCCTTCAAGGCGGCAACCAACACAATACCTGTCGTTGCGTTCATGCTGGATCCGTTGCACGCGGGGCTCCTCACCAGCCTCCGCCGACCTGGCGGCAACCTCACCGGGATCACCCTCGATGCCGGGATCGAGAACTGGGGGAAGCGCCTACAGATACTAAAAGAAGCCATCCCTTCGATAGCGAAGGGCGCGTTTCTGGGGATGCGCGAGGGGTGGGAAGGTTCTCCTGGGCAAGTCGTGCGGGACGCCGCCGCTCAATTGGGAATCTCGCTGGTTTTTACCCTCCCGGAACGAGGCACTCCCTCGGAGATTGAGCGCGCCTTCGCTGCGATGGAGCAGCAACGGCCGGACGCAGTATTGGTCAGCGGGGAAGGGGACCTTTACGCGCACCGCCTCCTGATCGCCGAGCTCGCTGAGAAGAAAGGGTTGCCGACGATGTGTCCGTACCGCGATTACGTCGAGGCTGGTGCGCTGATGGGTTATGTCGTCGATCTCGCAGAGCTGCTCAGGCGCATGGCCGATGACGTGCACCAAATCCTCAAAGGAGCCAAACCGGGCGACATCCCGATTTATCAGCCGACCAAGTTTGAGCTCCTGATCAACCTGAAGACGGCAAAAGCGCTCGCCCTCACGCTACCTCCGGCGCTGCTCGCTCGCGCCGACCAGGTGATCGAATAGCGATACTGTTTTGCTGCGGTGCATAAGTCCGCCATCGGCGCTGTCGCATCCAGCAACAGTGACCCAGAGTGATCGTTTGCCGTGCGCAATAAACAAGGCCCGCGCCAGTAGCGGGAGCCATAGGAAGTGCTTAGCTATACTCGCATGAGCATGCTGTTATCCAGAATGGTGGCCTTCGCCATCGCCGTTGTTCTCCTTGGGACGGCTGCAACCGCGTCGGCCCGGCCCAAGAAACATAGCCCGGAGCGTACATCGACGGCGATCACGATGTGCGATGGAACGCCGATCATCATGCAGGGGATCGAGTGCAAGAAACGGCCTGCTAGCGGGGAGGAGCAGGCAACCAGGCCTGCGGTACGCCCCCATATCACGGCCCGTGGCAGCGGCGGTCTCTACGCCCCGGCACGTCTAAGCCCACCATCGCTGGCGCTGCCCCAACAGTCGACGGGTGTTTACATTCCGCCGCCCATCAACAACCCCAGTGCTCAGATCAACCAACTTAATCAGTCTTTTCCGCTCAACAGGGGCTTAGGGAATAATCCCACCGACCGCGATTCCTTCATCCGCTACAATCTCACGAGGTAACGGCTGCCGCTGTTCGGGTTTATCAGCTGGTCAAGGGCGCAGAACGCCCACCGGTTCGTACCCTCATCGCTATGACGTCTCAAACATTGCGGGGCAGGCGCATCGTCGGAGCGCATCACCTGGGCGCACGCTCAGCCTCACCGTAAACTTCGCATTGCCTCGATAATCGTCAATGCCGTGGCGCCGCCAAAAACGGCGGCGAAAAACGTGTCATCGTGAGCCCACGCAAGACCACAACAAAAGGCGCCAAGCAGGGAAAGCCCGGTCAACTCCCGCAGGCCTGATTTCATGTCCCTTGCTGCCATCTGACGCGCAGAAGCGAAGCGTTACACCGGAAGTACCACGGCCCGTCTCTTGCCTGCCGATTAGGACGCACTCTGTGTGGGCACTCTTGGTTTGGTCATCCATACCGCGAGCAGCCAGGAAACCCAGAGAAAAAGGAAATACAGGACTAGGAAGACGATTAAGCTCGCGTATGAGCCCCATTCGTACTCGACCGATAGCCCAATAAAATAAGCCGCGAGGTCACCGGCAATCATGAAAATGACGTAGTACGCGATAAGCAGCATAGCGGTCTCCCATCGCAGACGGTCGCAGGGTGATTTCTACCACATACTACTAAGCCCAGCGAATGCCTCGCATGGACGAAGTTCCTCAGGAGGAAAAGATGGCTACACCCGTTGTGCCCAGCCAGTTTGCGGTCGGCAAAAACAGAATAGTTCACAAACCGACGACAGCGACATTTAATTTCGACACAGGCGACACTGCCTTCAAGAGCATCGATTGGGGACGTGCGGGTGAGCAATCATCATCCGATCCAGATTATCGAAAAGACGACATAATGCGGGTTGCACAGCAGTTGCTGAGCAAGTTACCCAGGTAGACGGCAACGACGTGGCCGAATGAGTCAGCCGAACTTTCCGTTCAATAGAGGGCCGGCCGCCCGTATCGCTGCTGCCGCCCGTTTTCACGCTGCGCAACTTCATCATCCCATCGGTTAGCCTCTCCTCGCGCTGCCGCGAGTCGGCGGTTTGCTCTTCAAATTTGACTGGGCGTACTGCAGCAGAGCGCCATCACGTAGGCGGCGCTGGTCCCGTTCGCCATAGCGGGCCTGTTCGATGATGTGCTTCGCGAGTCCGTCACGTACGGCTTCCGATTCACGGTCTGACTCGAATGTAACGCCGCTCGCGAGGAGCGACCGCCAAGCGTCGTCGAAGGCGGCGACCAGGATGCGCATGTCGTCGGGCTGGAAGACCCCGCGCGCATAGTTATCGATGGCCCTGAGCAATCGCGTGTCCTGCCGGCAGCTGCTCTGCCGCCCTTCTACGACTCCTGCTCTCGATCAGTGGGAAGTTTAAAAGGTACCTTCCAAATATCTTGGGCGTACTCGCCCACGGTTCGGTCGGAGGAGAAGAACGCCATTCGTGCGATGTTGAGCATGCTTGCGCGCGTCCAATCCGAGTTGGACAGCCACAGGTTTTCGATGCTTCTCTGCGTTGTGCAATAGGCATCGAAATCCGCCGCCACCATGTAGTAGTCGGACTGCCGCAGCGCGCTCATAAGTGCGGTGAATCGGTCAACATCGTCGGGCGAAAAGGTGCCGGTCTCGATCGCCTCGATGGCCTCGGCGAGCTTAGGAGACGATGCAATTGCCGAACTTGCTTGCAGGCCCGCGCGTCGACGCTCCTCGACCTCCTCCGCCCGCAAGCCGAAAATGAAGATGTTCTGTTCACCAACGTGATCGCGAATCTCGATATTCGCTCCATCCAATGTGCCGATCGTGAGCGCACCGTTCAAGGCAAGCTTCATGTTGCCAGTGCCGGAAGCTTCCATTCCCGCCGTCGAAATCTGCTCGGATAGGTCGGCAGCAGGAATAATCCTCTCTGCCAAGCTGACGTTGTAATCGGGCAGGAAGACGATCCGTAGGAGATCGCGAACGATAGGATCCCCATTAATCACCTTGGCCACATCATTGATGAGCTTGATGATTAACTTTGCTTGTGCGTAGTTTGCTGCCGCCTTTCCAGCAAATATCTTCACCCGCGGCACCCAATTGCGAGCAGGCTCGGCCCTGATGGCATGATAGAGCGACACCGTTTCCAGTAGATTCAGAAGTTGGCGTTTGTATTCATGAATACGTTTGATCTGCACATCGAATAGCGCATCCGGGTTTACACGCAGATCAAGGCGTTCGACGATCAGACGCGCGAGGGCCAGCTTGTTTGCGCGCTTGGCCGTTCTGACCCCTTCCTGAACCCCTTGGTCCTCGGCGTAGGCGGCAAGACGGACCATTTGTGTGGGATCATCCAGAATGGCGTCGCTGCAGACCTCACGAAGGACCCTCGTGAGATCGGGATTGGCCTGCAGCAGCCAGCGCCGGAACGTGATTCCATTGGTTTTGTTGACGATCCGGTCGGGATAGGTCGCATGCAGCTCGCGGAACACGGTCTTGCGCATCAGGTTGGTGTGAAGCGCTGACACGCCGTTGATGCGATGGGAGCCGACAAACGCAAGGTGCGCCATTCTCAACTTTCGGCCATTCTTCTCGTCGATCAATGAAATTGAGCTGAGCGCTTCGGAAGCCGACGGATTTTTCAGCTTCGCTGCCTCAAGATGCTCCTCATTGATGCGATAAATGATCTCCAGGTGCCGCGGGAGAATGCGCGCGAACAGATCAACTGGCCAAGTTTCGAGCGCTTCGGGAAGGAGCGTATGGTTGGTGTAGGAGAAAGTGCCGACCGTGATACGCCACGCCTCGTCCCACGGAAGGCCGTGAAGGTCGACCAGGATACGCATGAGTTCAGGAATTGCGATGCTCGGATGCGTGTCATTGAGTTGGATCGCGCATCGGAGCGGCAGGAAATACAGATCACCATCGGTCCGCAGGTGGCGTTGCACAAGGTCCATCAGCGAGGCTGAAACAAAGAAATATTCCTGGCGTAGGCGAAGCTCTTGGCCGGCCGCGGTCGAATCGCTGGGATAGAGGATCTTCGAAATCGCTTCGGCGCGCGCCTGCTCCGATAACGCGCCGACATGATCACCCATGTTGAATGCGTCCAGGCGCAGAGGGTCGACGGCTCGCGCCGACCACAAGCGCAAGGGATTTACGTGTCGACCGCGCCATCCCACGATTGGGATGTCATATGCGACTGCCTCGAGCGTCTCGGCGGGATGCCAGACCGAGCGTTTGACTCCAGTCGGCGAAATGCTCGTCTCGACCCAACCGCCGAACTGGATGTCGTAGATCACCTCCGGCCGCGCAAACTCCCATGGATTACCGAAGGACAGCCATTCCTCAGGGTACTCCTGCTGCCAACCGTCCCTAATAACTTGGCGGAACAGCCCGTGATCGTACCGAATGCCATAGCCGTAGGCAGGAATTCCGAGGCTCGCCATGCTCTCCATAAAACAGGCGGCGAGGCGACCAAGGCCGCCATGACCTAATGCCGCGTCAGGCTCCGCGGCTCGCAGGCGGTTCAGCTCGATACCCAGATCCCCGAGCGCCGCTCGAAAGATCTCGGTCCAACCCAGGTTGCAGAGCACATCGGCAAAAAGTCGCCCGATGAGGAACTCTAGCGACAAATAGTAGACGCGCTTGCGGCCTTGTGCATGAGGGGCGTGATCCACCGCCAGCCATCGATGGACGATACGGTCCCGAACGGCCAGCGCTGCCGCGACGAACCAGTCTCGGTCCGTAGCTTCAGACGCATCCTTGCCCAGGTCCAGCGCCAGTTTGGCGAGCACGGCGCTCTTAATTTCGTCAAGGTCGTCCTCTGCTGGCGACGCGGCAGGACGCGTCGACAGATCGACGCCACCTTGTTTCGCCTTCTCTGGCGCCGACCTGCGAGTGGACGTCGGCTCATCCATGCTCATACTTCCTATGCCCGCCTGGCTGATCTGTGCTGAGACCGAGTTCCCTGTGGCCTCCAACAATCACGATTCCTGCGCACCGATGTAGTCTGCCCAGCACCGCATCTGCAACGGCGAGAAATCTTCCAGGCCGGCTTCATCGGTCGCCTGTGCATCATTCCCGCTGTATGGTTGGTTTCTGTCGATGCTCAAGGCCATGTCGGCTATACGGCAAAAGACCGGATCCTGGTGGTTTTCGTCCCTATCGGCGGTCGAGCACAAGTCCGCAGTTGTTGGAAAGTGTGACATGCGCGTTCCAAAAATCGCGCTCGCATTGCGGTACAGTGCCGATCTCGCTCTAAGCTTGTCGCTCGGGAGGCGCTTGCGGTCCGAAAAGTGAACCCACAAAGGTTGAGTCGGCGAGGGTAGTAAAGGGCTCGTCATGGCAAAAAAGCGAATCGGCATCCTCACTGGCGGCGGCGATGTTCCAGGGCTCAACTCGGTTATAAAAACCGTTACCTACCGCAGCAGCGAGAATGATATCGAGGTCATCGGCCTGCGTCGCGGCTGGGAGGCGCTGACGCACTTGAACCTCGAGGACCCGAACAGCCGGCGCCGGTACGTCATGATGCTCGACCGTGAGAATACGCGCACCATCGACCGGCGCGGTGGCACCGTGCTGCACTCGAGCCGTACCAATCCCGCCAAAGTGACAAAGCTGCCCGATCATCTCGCTGGCAACGACTTTCCGCTTTCGCAAAGTAGCAAAGGCGGGGCTACCAATACCTGGGACCTCTCCAAGCAAGTGCTGGCCAACCTCGCGGCGCTGGGCATCGAGCATCTCATTGCCATCGGTGGTGACGACACGCTCGGCTATGCGGCCAAGCTCAACGAGCTCGGCGTCAAGATCATTGCCATCCCGAAAACGATGGATAACGACGTTCACAACACCGAGTATTGCATCGGCTTCTCGACCGCGATCACCCGCGCCTCCGACGCCATCCAGCGCCAGCGCACCACCGTCGCCTCGCACGAGCGGGTGGGCATTTTCCGCATCTTCGGCCGCGATGCCGGCTTTACGGCCCTCTACACGGCCTATGTCACCTCGATCCGCTGTGTCGTCCCCGAATACAAGGTCGATCTCGACAAGCTCATCCGGCTGCTCATCGAGGAGAAACAAGCAAACCCGAGCAACTATGCACTGGTTGTGCTCAGCGAAGGCGCCCAATGGGAGGGTTATCAACTGCGCGAATACGGCGAACCCGATGCCTACGGCCACCGTAAGAAGGCGAGCGTCGCCGACTCGCTTGCCGACGAGATCAAGCAGCGCACCGGCGAGGAGACGATGACGTCCGACCTCACCTACGATCTGCGCTCGGGCGACCCGGACTTCGTCGACAAGCTCGTGGGCTTGACGTTCGGCAACATGGCCTACGATGCCATGCTGGACGGCAAGACCGGCCTGATGTCGGCGGTGGTGAAGGGCTGCTTCGAGCTGGTGCCCATCCCCGATCCTAAACTCGGGCCGCGCAAGTTGGACGTCGCCACGATGTACAATACCGAGCGATACCGTCCCATGTACGCCAACAAGCGGGGGCTGTCGGTATTTCTACAGCGCGCGCCCAGGCCACAGAATGACTAGCAATGGCGCAGGCGCGCGCCGGCGAGGCCGAATTAACAGCGTTCCCCTCAGCTCATGGAAGGTCAGCGAGGGAAGCGGGTCCGGGCCCCGGTGTGACCCGCATCGGCCACTGTTTTGACTCGAACGGCACCACCGGAGGCAGGAACGGAGTGGTTCCGAGTTTGGCGCTTTCAGCGATGATTGCGGCGCGCGCATCGCCGCCCATCAGTTCGTAGTCCATCATGTAGTAATTGCCGAAGAACAGCGCTCCGTCCGCGCGGTCGGCGATGATCCGCGTTAGAGCCTCCATCATGTCGTCGGGCGACGTGGTAAACGAGATGGTCTCGATCAGGATCAGCCGGTCGTTCATGGCGTCCGGCTCGAAAAATTGCGCCAAAACGCTGAATAAGACGTTGTTTTGACGCGTGGCATAGATCGTATTGCTGGCTGCGTAGGTTTTCCCCCAATCATCGCCGAGCATCCTCTTCCAATCCGCGAGCACTTTCATCCAATGGGCGACCTGGGTCTGCGCTGCCCACTCGACGTCCAGCTTCAGGTGCGGCGCCTGCTTCTTGGTGAATGCCTGCAACGCGGCGAAGGAGACGGCACGCTTCGCCAAGCAATCGTCCATGAACGCAATGTTGTTCTGCAGAACAATTCGATCGTTGTCCCGCCACTCCGCTGGCATTGGCGTCTCGTCTAGGCCATCCAGCGCGGATTGCATCCGGGCGCGATAGGCAAGCATCGGGCCGCGCCACGACTGATCGGTGGGATTATCGAGATAGGGCCCCACGACCTGAGCGAGCGCCATGGTGCTGTGGTCAACGGATTTGAGCAATTGATAGACGATAGGCACCGATGGCGCCTCGAGTGGCGCCATGCCGGGCCGATAAAGAATAAATCGCCCGCCCGCCCCCGAGAACAGGCCGAGAATGACGGGATGCTTGCTAAGAATGTTTTTCTCATAGATTTTGGCCGCGTTGTCATAGAGCTCGAACATGCTGGTGTTCAGCGCCAAAACATTGTTCATCGCGGTCTCGGCCGGGCTGGACACTGTGCGACCCGAAATTGGCGCCATGTAGGGCGGAAGATCTTGTGCCTTCCCCGTTGCGCCGAGACCCGCCAACACGATCGATGTCAGCGTCGTATAGATCAGCGTTTGCAGGAATGAACGAGCTCGCATTAGCTTGCCTCCCAAGCGGATACCCCGGATGATCGGTCGTTGGCGTCAATCGATCCTCGAACAATACCGTGATCGATGCGCAAAGGAAGCCTTGCGCGCGCTACCATCCCCGAACGGCCGTTGCGCGGTCAAACCGGTGGCGTGACGTGACCGTCGCGCGTCCCGGCATTCTCGCAATCTTCAACAACGTCGCGCCGGGTCGTGAGGCGGAGTTCGAGGAATGGTTTCAGCATGAGCACTTGCAGGAGCGGCTCGGCGTGCCTGGCTTCCTTCTCGGGCGCCGATATGAGGCCGTGAGAGGAGAGCCGCGTTATTTCAACTTTTATCTGACCCGCTCGGCGGAAGTTCTCAACTCTGCTGACTATCGAATGCGGCTGAATAATCCGACACCGATGACGCGCATGGTCATGTCGGAAATCTTCAAAGACATGATCCGCACCGTGTGTCACCAAAGCTTGCGCATCGGGAAAATGCGCGGCACGGTCGCGGTTGTGGCGCGATTTGGCGAACGGCCGGACGAAAACGAGCTTGCAGCCGCGTTGGAGAAGTTGTTGCAGGATAAAGGGGTCGCTTGCGGGGAAGTCTGGTCCGCTGCAAGCTTGGGTCAACTTCCGGTATCCGAGGAAGAGCGTTTGCGCGGCGGCGACCGCAGGATCGAAGCCTGTCTGATGGTAGAGACGCTACGGGTACAGGATGCCGACAGGATCGCAGGCGCGCTCTCCAGCCAATTTCCGCCTGCGACAATCGGCGTTTATCGCTTACTTTGCGAAATCAGCCGTAGCTCAGACGCGATTTTTTTGCTCGAGGCGCCAATGCCATGAGTAGAAATCTTGGGAGCTGCGATTGGAATGCTTATGGGAGTCGCGGCGCCTGCGATAGCGCTTTGGCACGCCACCGCCTGCCCGCCATCTATCGATTTCACGAATATGCGGTGGCGGGTGGATTGCTGAGTTACGGTGTGAGCATCACCGACGCCTGTCGGGAATATGGGGTGTAAACGGCGCGGACTCGTGCGAAACCCGTATGAACTCGCGCCGCTCATTCAATCACCTCGTCGGCGCGGGTGAGGAAGGTCTCCGGGATCGTGAGGCCGATCGCCTTGGCGGTCCTGAGGTTGATCGTCAGATCGAATTTCGTCGGTTGCTCGACCGGCAGATCTGCCGGTTTCGTCCCCTGCAAAATCTTGTGCACAAGGACAGCGCTGCGGCGGAATATGTGAGGGATGTCCGCGCCGTAGGACATCAGGCCGCCGGCATGCGGATAGGAGCGCAGCACGGAGGCGGACGGGAGGCGATATTGGATCGCTAAATCCGCAATGGCGGTGGCGAAGAAAATGGCTTGCAACACCACGGCTTGCGCCCCTGCGCTGGCCATGTCCGCAAAAGCAGCCTCGATTTCGTCAGCTCGTCGCACCATGGCGATAGGCGCGATCTCGACGCCGCCGGTGCGGCCAGCAAGCTGAACATGCTCGAGGAAGGACTTGGTGAATGGATCGACGGGATTGGCCAGAACCGCCACACGGCGCAGCGACGGCAACATGTCCCGAAACAATTCGACGTTTTTTGCGGCCGTCTCGGCGCCCATGTTGGAGAAGCCGGTGACGTTCCCGCCCGGCCGCGCCAGACTCTGCACAAACCCGGCGCCGACCGGATCGGCGACCGCCGCCATCACGATTGGAATAGTCGTCGTCGCGCGCTTTGCCGCCTGCACGCAAGGGGTGTACGCCGCCACGATGACATCGACCTGGAGGCGGACCAGCTCTGCCGCCAACTCGGGCAGCCGATCGGCGTTTCCATCCGCGGAACGGGACTCGAAGGCGAAAGTCTGTCCCTCGACGTAACCAAGATCGCGCAATCCTTCGCGCAGTTCCTTGCCGAGAGACTGGGCATCCGCGCTCGTTAGCACGAGCGCGCCCACCCGCGGCAGCCTTGCCTGCTGCGCATGTGCGCCGATCGGCCATAGAGCGGCCCCGCCGCCGAGCAGCGTGATGAACTCGCGTCGCTTGATGCCGAACATCCGGCACCTCCTCCGCTTTGAGCTAGCCTGCCACCGAGCGGCCAGCAGGTCCTTGGGGCAGACCTGAATTGTTCTGAATCGAGGTGAGGCGCTGCCGACTGCCTCCCCAAACGATAGCACAGCGTGGTACGGCGGGAGACTGCTGCGCTGCGGGATTTCGGTCCAGCGTCATTTCGCGGCGCTGCATCAATTCGGTCCTTATCGGAGCTAACGCCCACATCGTAATCCATGCAGGCGCCTTGTTATTTGCTCAATTCGTCACCATATCAGGCTCACCTACTCAGACGATGCGTGTCCGATTTGCCCGCCGGGGAATGAAGGTGCGGGCCCCGATCTCTCTTTGATCAGCCGCACGATCAGTGAGCAAAATCGAGAGGCCATGATCCTCTGAGGCCCAACATGGAGTTGCAATATTGAGCGTGAACACCGACGAGGCACGCCGGCGCGCCGAAACGCTGTTCAAGAAGGAACAGCAACTGCGCGAGGCGGAGCAAGCAATGACCGAGTACCAGGCCGAGCTGCGTGCGATGCGCGAAAAGACTGCGCGCTTGCGGGCGCTGCGGTTGGCTCGCGACGCCGCCAGCAAGACGAAGACGCCGCCAGCCAACCAGAAAGGCGCGCGTAATAAGTTGCAAGGAAAGCTTGCGAGCGAGAGCCAGCAGGCGTAACCGCGTCTCCGCTGCTAGGCTGCGCAGCGTTGCATCGACGGCGGCCAACGCCTGCCACGTGAGCGCAGTCGCGCGATCCGAGCGCAACCGTCCCGAGGTCGATCTTTTCGAGCTTGGTTGCGCGTCGGAAGAGAGCCGCTCGGAGCGCGGCGCCCATCTGCCTGACGCTGTTCCGCTTCGGCAAGTGACTAGGTAACGGAGACAGCAAAAACGTTACCGCCTTGCGCTCATCAGACAAACGCCCCGAAAGTCCTGCGGTTCCCGACCGAGCAAATTCGAACTTGTCAATCTCAAACCGCGGCGCAAACGGCGGCCGCACCCATGTCGGCCTTCGCGCGGCTAAGCGGGTACATGGCGAATCTATGAGTAGATGCCCAGGCCAGGGCGGACCGAGTAAGCCGCGCAGGGTTTTCTCGCTACAAAAATGGCCCCGATTGACTCGGGGCCAGTTGTGGCAAAGCAAGTCTTCGATATCACGAGGCGGTTTTCGTCGTCACCGTCTTCTTGGCGGGCATATGTTTGACCTCGACCTTCTTGCCGCGGTCATGGCCGTAATGCCGCGCATGCGCGACCCTGCGATGCAGAATGTGGTGGCGTACGACTTTCTTCGCGCCGGTGCGATGGCTCGCGCGCACCTTGTGCGCAGCGGGCGGCTGCGATTGCGCGGCCTGAGTCTGCGTCGATGCGGGGGCAGTCGACGCGGCAGGATTCTCGGCGAAGGCCGCCGTGCTCAGACTGAAAGCGGCGACGGTTGCGAGCGCAAGCACAAGCTTATTCATGATGTCCTCCTTGGATGATCGCAAGCAAATAGTTGCTATTTGCTTCGCCCCTCATGTAATCACCTCTGAGAATCTTTCCTAATTACAATTTTCCCATGTACGTGAACCGCTGTTTATGAAAGTGAACGTCCGTTTTACTTGATGAACAACTGTTCAACAGCACCGCGCACGACGCACGTGCCTGTCGCCGCAAGCGCTCGGCCTGGCGATTGACGCGAGCGCGATCTCGCCTTCTGACGCACAGCGAGGCATCGCATGTTGAGACCGAGCGTCGCTTTTGCAGCGAAGCGGACGTGCACCGACGTGTGGCTTTGATCGCTTCGCTTGCGTTTGACGCAAAGCGCACATCAGGCTGATCCAAATCACGCCGTGCAGCTGTCTTGCGGGTATGTGCTATCGTCGAGGTGGCGCGCCCCTGATCGACCCCCATGGCCCAATAGTGCCACGGCGTCGCGGTGGAGAAAAATCTCGCGAGCATGAACGGCGGCTGGACGGAGAAATCATCGTGACCAAGGCAGATGAAGATGCGATCCGCGAGATTGAATTGCGGTTCAATCGGGCTTGGGGCCGACACGACGCGGACGCCATGGTCGAGTCGCTGGTCGATGATGCCCAGGTCGTTACCGTCAACGGCGCATGGACCAAGACCCGCGACGGCTTTCGGGATTTGATGCGGCGCCTGCACGGTGCCAACGGGCCGTTTCGATCGAGCACCCGCGAGACGCCGAAGATGCATGTGCGCTTTCTGGCGCCGGACGTCGCGGTGATGCATTCGCGCTTCCACATCTACGGCGACGTTGACGAGAGCGAGCGCACCAGTATCGGTACTCGGGTGGTGCGAAAGGTTGATGGACGGTGGTGGACCGTCGCAGTGCAGAATACCGACATACGCCCCGGCCGGAGGCACTAGGCGGCAGCCCGCCGCAGGAGTCTATTGGCACAAGACCGCAGCTTCGGACAGAATCGGCACGGTAGCGGTGACCCCCACTTATCAAACCCTCGGGACCAAGGAAGAGAAACGGGCATGAAGAAGAGCGGGTCGCAGAAAAGCAAGTCTCCTTCTCAGCTGATAGACGCGAGAATCAAGGAGCTAGGCGACTGGCGGGGCAAGACGCTCAGCCGGCTCCGTACCTTGGTCAAGGAAGCCGATCCCGGAGTCGTCGAGGAGTGGAAGTGGAGAGGGGTTCCGGTGTGGGCGCACGACGGATTGATCTGCACAGGCGAGACTTACAAGAACGTCGTGAAGATGACCTTCGCCAAAGGGGCGGCTCTGAAGGATCCTTCGCGCCTCTTCAACTCCAGTCTTGACGGGAACACAAGGCGTGCCATCGACTTCCACGAGGGCGAGAAGATAGACGAGAAGGCGTTGAAGACTCTCGTTCGCGCCGCCGTGACCCTGAACAAGTCCACAGCCCAAAGCTAATCGCTACAGATGCCGATGTATTGAATTTATGGTCGGTATGGGGGGTATTGCGGACATGACGGGTCGCCTCGGCAAACTCGGTCGAGTTTGACCCCAAACTGATATAGGTCCGGCCCGGAGGGGCGAGATTCCGCAGCGCTGATCGGTTGCAAAGTCCTTGATGCTCGCGATGCTCTCCCCTAACTGCCGATGTGCCAATCTTATGGCTCGGATGCAATTCGAGATTGAACGATGCAGGTTCATCATGTTTGTTGGGCAGCGTTGAATCCGACCTTCGATTCTGGGAGAGCATTCATGAAACAGACTTCAATGTTGATCGGGAGCGTCTGCGCGCTGCTCGCCTCATTTGCAATCATCGCGCCGCCTTCGCTGGCCCAAGATGCCGGGGTGCCGCCCTACCTCAAGTCGATCGTCCGCCCCCAGGCAGCCACTCCGGCCGAGGTGGGAACGAAAGACATCCTACAGCTCAACGCGACGATGTTCGAGTTGTATGACGATACGTCCAAGATCTTCCGGAGAAACCTCCTGGCGCAACATCCGGTCATCCTCGGATTGTTCACGGGCGCCGGCGGGCGATTCATTCTGTACCGACCTGGCATGGCACCGGTCGATGCGCCGCCCGTACCGATCATCTATCAATTGATGAAGTCAATCAGCCACAGCACAATGGCGCTGGCCGAGGTGGTGATGCCTTATCTTGACAGCCCCAATGACCGTACTTGGCGTGGCCCGCTGGCGGCGTACAGAAGCCGGATGCAATCCGCACTGGACAACTTCGATGCAACCCCCATGCGAGACGACTGGCGGCCGACCAACCGCGCTATCCTGCAGAACAATATTGCGTTCATGGACGAGTGCCTGGCGAATAACACGATCTCGACAGACGCCCTGCAAGCCTTTGCCAAGAAACAGGGACCGCTTTTGAAAGAGAACATCGCCTGGGCGGCGCAGACGCAGGTCGGCCATTGGATGAACGTGATCGCCGAATGGAAGCAGATGCTCGGCGCCGACTGGGAAAAGACCTACGCGGCGAGCAACACCATCTACGTCGCCCGGCAGAACAACATTCTGTTCAGCGTGCTCGCCCAGTATTTCGGACCGGAAGCCATCAACGATCGCCTGGTTCTGATCGAGACGATCTCGTTCACGACGACGCCGGACGAAATGCTGGAAGCGCTGACTCGCATCGTCGCCGACCGTCCCGTGGGTCAGCTGTTCTTTGGTAATTATCATCTGATGGACTTTGAGCTGATGGGCGGCAATGCCCGCCAAGCGATCATCGACGAAGACGCCAAGCGCAATATCAACCCCACCTTGCCTCCGCTGGTGCCGTGGGGCTCGCATCAATGGCCGATGCTGATCACGCCTGGACCCGGTCCCAAAACGCTCGCGGATCTTCCTTGAAGTCAAGCGCAGCAAGCATGCACGCCGTGCGCGCTCTATCCGGCCTCCGCTATGGCCCCACGCGCAGGGCCGCGGGTCCGCCGAGGCGCTCACGATCCGGATAAATCTGCGTTCGATAGATTGGGTCGCATGACCGCTAATGGTGGCACATAGCGACCGATCACATTTTGATCGGTGCCGGTCGCTTTGGGGGCGAAGCGGACATGCACAATCGTGTGGCTTCGACCTCCGCGGTCGCGACTAACCCAAACCGGTCATAGGCAACATGGAAATCTCGCAGTGCAGCGGTCCGCTGTCACGGAGAGTATTGAAGGGTAAGCGGACCATCCTCGGTGGCTGCCGGAGCGTGAAGTCCCACAGACCGTAAGATCAAGGCGTGGTAACGTCGGGCATGACCCCTACGGGAGGGGCACATGCCTATCTACATCCGACGGCGTGAATTCGGCGCGGGCGCAGCGTGGCTGCTTGTCGCGGAGTTTACCCTTGCTTCCGCGGCGCTAGCGCAAGGATGGCCCGCGCACCCGGTGCGCACTGTCGTACCCTATGCGCCCGGAGGATCTACCGACACGGTCGCCCGCATTACGGCCGACAGGCTGTCGCGGATCTGGGGGCAGCAGGTGGTGATCGAGAACAAGCCGGGCGGCGGTACCAACATTGCCGCTGCGGTGGTCGCCGGCTCCGATCCCGACGGCTACACGATGTTTATCGGCAGTTCGTCGCTTGCGACGAGCCGCCTCCTCTACCGGTCACTCCCTTACGCACTGGGCGATCTTGCGCCGGTCACGCTGGTATGCACGTTTCCTCTCTTGCTGCTGGTGCCCAACTCATCGCCCGCGAGATCGGTTGCAGAATTCATCGCATTCGCCAAAGAGAAAAGGGGCAAGGTGACATTCGCGTCGCCCGGGGTGGGGACCGTGCCTCATCTGACGGGTGAGCTGTTCAAGCAGCTCGCGGGTATCGAAATGACGCACGTGCCGTATCGGGGCGATGCTCCCGCGCTCACGGATACGATCGCGGGGCGGATCGACCTGCAGATCGGTGGAAGCGCGATGATCGAGCAGATCAGGAGCGGGCAGGTTCGTGGACTCGCGGTGACCACCGCCAAGCGCAGCCAATTGGCACCGGAGCTGCCAAGCGTTGCAGAGGCGGCCGTGCCCGGTTTCGACGTGATGGGATGGTTCGCGTTTTTCGTTCCGAGAAGAACCTCGCGAGCAATCATTGACAAAATTCACATCGATACGGTCACCGCCCTCCGCGATCCGGCCGTCAAGGCAAACCTCGATAACATCGGCATGGTGGCTTTCGGCTCGACGCCAGAAGAGCTAGCCGCTCTGCTCACAGCCGAAACGGAAAAATGGCAGCCCGTTATCAAGCAGGCTCACATCGCGCTCGACTGATTCGGTTAGAATATCCTTTTGCTGCACCGCATGAGTCGGGTTGCGGCAATTCTGATTTCGGCGCGACGGCTATGCGTGCCGCGGGGGACCCATCGGTCCTCTATTTCGGTACTAACGGTCGGTCATCGCATCCTAGGGTCGTAGGAGCTTACGAACGCAAAGGGTGGCAGGTAATAGCTGTCGCGGGGTGGGGGATAGGGGTAATAGGTAGTACGCACGCTTACGGGCCTGTAATAGCTCGAGTACGGCTGCGGCGCGTAGTAGCTGGAATAGTACGGAGAGCTATAGCCATAATATGAGCCATAGCCGTATCCGGCCACTCCAGCCGCTCGGGCTGCATAAGCCGCGCGGCGGTATGTCCTGCGGTAGACCCTTCGATGGACGCCCCCCGCAATCCGTGCTTCAGCGCCGTTAATCGATAGCGCCACGTTCTCTTGCGACCATTGCAGCGAAAAGGGGGCCGCAGTCAGTAAGGCGGCACCGCCGATAATTCCAAGCATACCGAGCTTTTTCATGATCGGTACTCCCTTATGTCGCGATTGTTGTGGGACCTAATTTTATCTCAATGCCGAATAGCGCAGAATTGCTAGTTCGCCATGGGAGTTCTGGTGATGAGCGTAGCACCGCCCGAAGGCGGCCGAAACCGGATCATGATCTACGGACCGAAGCCGGACGGCACTTACATCGTTGAGTTCAAGACGGCGGATGGCGAGGCGCTGGCGATTAGCGTGCCGGCTGGAGAGACTCGCGTGCTGAAATATTTCCAAGAGCGAATGCCCTACGGTCTGTTCGTGCCGGATGTTCCCTGAAGGAACCTCTGGGCCTCACCATCTCGCCGGGCGTGCTCGCAACCGCCGAGGAGGTGATCGAATAGCGACGGCTTTGCTGCGGTGCATGAGTCGGCTTCTGGTACATCGCGTCAATTCGCTCCGCTGCCGAACCTTGGACGCTAAGGGAGCAAAGCGGACATCGGACGAAGGATGACATGACACCTGTAGAATTACTCACGGTTCCTTCGCGCGCCTTTTCAATTCAGCAAACGCGCGGCCGGCGAGGCGGCCGAGTTTAGTCGCAGCAGAGTCGAGCTCCTCAGCGTGATTGGTGCGGCCCGCCTCGAATGCGGTGAACCAGCGGCGGAATCGGGCGAGTTGATCCGGCGGCAGCTTGGCAACAGCTTCGGCGATTTCTTCGACTTTCATGTGGCGCAGTATAGCACCGCTGAGGCTTGGCTGAGCGACGCAAAGGGATTGGGCGCCCGCCTGCTCGCTGAGAGGGTCTGCTTACTCAGGTGTAGCGGCTATGCCGCGCATGACTCGAGGCGAGTAAAGTGGTACGGCTCGCGACATGGCCGTAACCTAGATCGCCGACTTCGGAGGGAGGGTGCCCATGGCTAAGTATCTTCCGAGCCCTCGAGACTGGGTGCGTGAGCAGGTAGAGCTATACGAAAATAGCGGCGGCACCAAAGGCACCACTCTGCGGGACACCGGGTTACCTGTAGTCCTCGTGACTCACTGGGGCAATAAGACAAGTGCGATTCGGAAGACACCTTTGATGCGCGTCAAGGACGGCGATAACTATATTCTCGTTGGGTCGCAGGGAGGAGCCCCGAAAGATCCGGCCTGGGCACACAATCTGCGCGTCAATCCGCATATCGAGCTTCGCGATCAGACTATCGTACGCCCGATGCGCGTGCGTGAGGTCAAGGACGCGGCGGAAAGAGCTCGTCTCTGGACGTTAGCCGTGGCGGCATACCCGCCGTATGCGGATTATCAGGCGCGCACAGAACGTCAAATTCCGGTCTTCGTCGCAGAGCCGTAATCCATCCCATCAGCCTGCAGCGGCCTAAACGAACTCAGTCGCGCGGTGGTCAGCAGCGGCCCACAAAAGTTCGAGATGATAAACCTCAAAACGACAAAGGCACTGGGCATGATATAGTGCCTTTGCCGTTGCTCGCCCGCGCCGACGAGGTGATCGAATGAGGCGGCGCGAGTTCATCACGCTTCTCGGTGGCGCGGTGGCCGGCGCCGGTGGTCCGGTTCTTCATTAGCGGAGCGCCGGACGGATCGGAAAGGTTTCTTACTTCATTTCGCAAAGGAGGAAGCCGTGAAGCGCAAGACTTTCCCTCTCGTTGCTCTGTTGGCGAGCGTCATCGCTGCTGGTCTGCCAACGGCATGGCTTTTCGCTAACAAGGGCGCGGCTCAATCGACGCCGACGCAAGCCCGCGGCGTGCCGGTGTTCGAGGTCGACCCGGCGTGGCCGAAGCTGCCGCCGCAGTTCAAGCTCGGAGATGCGTCGAGCTTCGCCATCGACGCGCAAGACAATGTCTGGCTCCTGCACCGTCCGCGCACGCTCAAGCCCGAAGACGCCGGGAAGGCGGCGCCCGCGATCGTCGTGTTCGATGCCGCCGGCAACTTCATCAAGGCTTGGGGCGGGGCGGGCAGCGGATATGACTGGCCCGAGCGCGAGCACGGCATCTATATCGACTACAAGGGCTTTGTGTGGCTGGGCGGGAACAATTGTCCGACCTCGGGCCTCGCCGGGCTCAAGCCGGTCGCCGATGATGCGTACTTGAAGTTCACGCCCGACGGCAAATTCGTGCTGCAGATCGGCAAAAGCAACCAAAGCAAGGGCGATGCCGACACGGTCAATGTGCACCGCGCCGCCGACGCCTGGGTCCATGCGCCAACCAACGAATTGTTCGTAGCCGACGGTTACGGCAATCACCGCGTCATCATCTTCGACGCGGACACCGGCGCGTTCAAGCGGATGTGGGGCGCCTTTGGCAAGCCGCCAGGCGGCGAGGACAGCTGTGCGATCGTTTCGCCGAAGACTTTTCCCGATCCCGAGGGCCCCGCGCATTTCAATGTCGCGCATGCGATCCGCGTGGCCAACGACGGGATGGTGTACCTGGCCGATCGGGAGAACCGGCGCGTCCAGATGTTCACCAACGACGGCAAGTTCATAAAGCAGCTGATCAGGACCAGGACGCCATTTGCACGGAATTTGGCGCTGTCCGCCGACTCGCACCAGCAGTTCCTCTACGTCGGCGCCGACAAAGGCATTACCGTCGTCGATCGCAAGACGCTCGATGTCGTGGGCGCGATCCAGCCGGCCGGCATTCTGGGACCGGGCCATCACATCGCGACCGATTCCAAAGGCAATATCTATCTCGCGCAAACTACCGCCGGAATGCAGAAGCTGGTGTTCAAAGGGATGCCGCCGACCCAATAGCAGGAATGTCAAAATGGACCTGAGCGGCGCCAAGGTTAGCGACGCAAGCCTCCATGCCGATTAGACATGGCGGCAGGTTGGCGAGCCGCTTTTCCACCTGCCCGCGTGACCACTAGGTGATCGAATGACGATGCAGCTTGCTGCAGTGCATTCGGTCGCTTCTCTAATCGGCCGTCTGGGTCAAGCACTTTCAGGCTATCCACCACTCCAGTGTCGACGTCGCTCACGGGCTCGCGCTTCTCTTCGGACTCGGCACCAAGGCCCTTCCATCATGGGGATTCGAAGACGAGGTGGAACAATCTATTGGGCGGCCTTGCCGTCAGTGTGACGGCAGGTCCAAGCGACCAAACGAACTCACCTCATCCATCGTCCCGCGAGGGACATCATTCCACCGCTGGGTGGAGCTCGATTTCCTCCTATTGCATTTGATCCTGCACAGATCTCAAGCCACTGCGACTTCCCTGGTCCACCGGAACTCGGTGCCGTCAACCCACATGCGATGCATGATCACGGCCAACCGACGCGCCAGCGCCACGATCGCCTTCTTCATCCCGCGATGCCTGGCGATCTTCATCGCCCAGGCCTTGAGCCAGGACCATTTCGCCGAACGTACCAGCATGCTCTGGGCCGCTTCGTAGAGCATCATCCGCATCATCTCGTCTCCGCACCGTGATATCCCGCCGGTTCGCTCGTTCTGGCCGGATTGATACTTGGAGGGCGTCAGCCCAAACACTGCTCCGACTGCCTTGGAGCTCCTGAAGCGGGCCGGCACATCGACCGTGACGCGATAGGTCAGCGCGACCACAGGGCCGACACCGGGGATCGTCATCAGGCGCCGGCACACATCATCGTCGCGGACGATGGCCAGCAAGCGGCGATGCAGGATGCCGAGCTGCTCGCGAACAACCTGCCGGACAATGAGCAGTGGTTCCACTAGCTCGGCCAAATCGGGAAGGTTCTCGACAAGCTCCTTGATGCGCGCCTCAAACTTAACCGTCCCCACCATGCCCACCTTGAGGCCGAAGTTGCGCAAGGTGGCACGCAGGTCGTTCTCGATGGCGATGGCCTTCGACTGAAGTAGCTTGCGATGGGTCAGCAGCATCCGAAGCTTCTGGCTGCGTAACGTCTTCACGTGCACCGCTCGATAGAGCCCCACCCGCATCATCTGTGCTATGCCGCGCGCATCGTTCCGGTCCGTCTTGTTGATCTGTGCTTTCAACATTGCCCGCATGTGCCGCGTCTCAACGCAGATCACCGGCAAGCCCGCTTCGGCGAGAACGCTGTAAAGCCACTGCGA
>WNFQ01000435.1_pt1 | contig 28220 bp, 27 predicted proteins | sample 5400171 | NCBI WGS metagenome assembly WNFQ01 (sample SAMN13153356, study PRJNA577476) | soil metagenome | isolation source: 20 cm soil under Madrone tree | place: USA:California | collected 2016-06-14
CTCGCGGCCGTGTGGGTCTATTATCACTGTTATTTCGATTATGATCGCGCTCGATCGGAACTTGAAATAGCACGAAGCGCACTGCCGAATGAACCCGCGGTCTTCGAGTTAGCCGGTTATATGGATCGGCGCCAGGGACATTGGAAGGAGCATATCCAAAATTTGGAACATGCTGCGCGGCTGGACCCGCGGAATATAGAAATCCTGCACGGGTTGGCGCAAGGCTACCAACTGCTCAGGCAGTTTCCCAACGTGGTTGCTGTCTTGGATCGCTTACTGGCTATCACTCCCACTGATCCGTTGACACGTGTAGCGAGAGGTGCGGTCGACTTTGACTGGCACGCAGATACCGGTCCGTTACACGCGATTATTAACAATATTATCGCCGAAGATCCGAACGCCGGCGCGGCGTTTGCTCAAGACTGGCTCGTTCATGCCCTTTGCGAGCGCAATCCAACCGAAGCTCAGTTGGCTCTACGCTTCATGCCTCAAGAAGGAGTCACTTCGGTCACGGTTAGAATCTGCCGTCCGTTCTATGAGGGACTGGCCGCGCGCGCCTTTAAAGAGACCGAGGCTGCAAACAAAGCATTTATTGCGGCGCGAGCCGAGATGGAGAAAATCGTCCAGGCGCAACCAGAGTATCCACAAGCGCTCTCTGTACTAGGGATGATTGATGCCGCGCTCGGGCACAAGGAGGACGCCGTGCGCGAAGCTCGAAGCGCGATCGAATTGCATCCGCGCGAAAAAGATCAATTAACCTATGCCGAATTAACAAAAAACCTCGCGGTAGTCTATGCTTGGAGTGGTAATAAGGAGGCCGCTCTTAGCGAGTTGAAAAGTCTTTTGCAAATTCCCGCGCCGCTCACGTACGGAGAGTTGCGCCTGCACCCGTACTGGGATCCGTTGCGAGGCGACCCACGATTTGCCCAGCTTGTCGAAGAATCAAGAAAACCGGTACCCATTAAGTAGCACGTGGTTCTGGTCGAAACTGTGACTTGTTTGCGTGCACTCGCGCAAAACTCCACGCTTGAATAGATCGTCAATGGCCGCACTTGTCGCGCCCGCCTCCGCGGCAGGGAATTTTTCCAGGACCCACTCCTCTCGCCGGGGCTTTTTAAGTAGTTGAAGTATTTCCGCTACTTTGTCGCCAATTCGTAAGGTTTTGGCTTCATAACTCGTCTGTTTAGCATGGACGACAAAGTTATGCGCTTTGGACCCTGTGGATATTGAACGCCATGATCCCGTCCGGTCGTTGATCTGTTCAAGCACACTCGGAATATCAAAAGTGCGTCGAAAAAGCGTCACCCCATCGTCGAGACACATGACCTTTTTTTCGGTTCCGTTTGTTCCGTTCCTACAATATGCCGCGGTTTTTGGCTGCAGTGCGCGCAGGTGCGCGAAGGCAAACTCGACTAACTGTCTAACCAGTCTTCGGCCGTCTTTCTTTTCATTGATCAAGCAAAGGAGTTCTCTAAATACCTTTTGGTAAGTGATGCTGCCTCTCTCGCAATGCGACAAAATCGTAAAAACCAAGCCTGAGAATGTGATCTCAAGATGTTCCATCACGACTCCCAGCAACGGCCCTCCCAGTGCATTCAGGTGCGGGAATATGTTTGTTATGCCAACAAAAGTTTTTCGCGGCAGCTTGGTGTCGTAAAAGTGATGATTCATAAAGATATCGGGATTGCCACGAAGCAACGCGGACTCATCTGGAGCGAGAGTTGGGAAATTGAAATCACTGATGTGTCCATCGTACAAAAGCTGATCTTTATTTTCTTCGTAAAGCGCAGTTCCTGGCTCGGGCGTCAGCATGTGCAACTGCAGGCAGGTCGTGGTCGGGGCAATTCGGAGACAGCTATCCAAACAATCCAGAGTTGCCTCGACATCTGAAACTGTTTCCTTCGGGAACCCTGTAATAAATGAGGTTGTTACCTCGATGCCGAGCTCCTTTGCATTTGTCAGGGTTGGCGCAAGTAAGCTGATATCCAGCCGCTTCTTCACCAATTCCTGCAGGTTCGCAGACCCTGTCTCCACGCCAAAGTAAATGCCACGGCATCCGGCACGCGCCATTTCCCGAAGTAATTCTGAATCGACACAATCGATACGCGCCGAGCACGTCCATGAAAAGCTGCAGGCCCTAACTTCTTCGCAAAACTCAAGGACCTTTCGGCGATTAACGGTGAAGAGATCATGCTGCAATGAAAACTCGGTGATATTGTAGGTGTTATTGAGGGACTTGAGCTCGTTGACAAGTTTTTCAGCCGACTTCACTCTGTATTTTCTGCCAAAGAAGGTAGCGGTAGAGCAAAAAGTACAATGAAAGGGACATCCACGTCCCGCCTCCACTCGCATCGAACGCATCTTGAGTTCGCGTATTGGATAAAAGTGGAAGGCTGCCATCGAAAGCTTATCAACGTCCATTACCCCGGCGTCCACAGTTGAACGACAGACGCGGGATCCCTCCCGATAACTAATCCCCGGTACCGCTGACAAGTCTTTCCCCGAGTCAAGCGCATCGAGAAGAGGAACAATTGTCTCCTCCGCCTCGCCACGGACAAGCACATCGAAATCGGTGAATTTCGTCATGATTAGCGACTCGAGCACAGTGGGATGTGGACCGCCCAACAAAATAAGCGTTTTTGGTCTGCGCTCTTTTATCCGTCGCGCGATTTTCACAACAGCGATAAAATTGCATCCGAGAGCGGTTAGACCGACAGCCGCCGGCTCGGTCTGAAGCAATTGTTCGGCGACATCGTCATAGATCGAGCTATCGAGCGACAAGTGTCCTCCTTGCAACTGCAGCATCGGGTCGTAGAGAAGCGGCACATGTGGCGACTTCTCGATCTCCGCGATCAGCGAGATTAATCCAAGGTGAGGAAAGAGATTTTCGTCAGAGGGTAATCCACTGTTATCCAAAAGAAAGTTTTGGACGAACACGATCTTCATGAATTAGAAGAATCTCGCTCGCGATGTTTTTGAGTGGGAGAGGCCGCTCAGGACCAATGCGTCGCAAATGACCGCTAGTCGCTGGGTGGTGGTGGTGGTGGTGGTGGTGGTGGCGTTGGATCTGGCGTTGGCGACGGCGGCGCGGGTTGAATTGGGTGATTGCTCATTCGCACGCTGGGAATACCTTTCACTTCTATTCCGACGATTCCAAATTCCGCCACTTCATGCTTGCGAACGCTTTCTTCCGCTTTCTCTCGCTGTTCCGCAGTTACTGTGGTCACAAGCAGATCCGGCAGCTTTATGGAGGTTTTTCTTGATGTTTTTAACGTATGCATTTCCGCAGGATTTTAAGTTTCCCTCTTTTTGTCAAGCGCGTTTGCTTGCCAGGGGCGGGGAAGCGACTACGGCACGTAGTATCTGTAGCGATCCGGCCCTTAGACCGCGATACTCACGCGCTCTGAGTTAGACGGATATTGTCACCTCGCGAATAACCTTAGCGTTTACGAGGATCCCGTTGAACCGGGTGGTTTTTCGCCTGCACGAAGGGAACACTTCCTGGGCCTACGTCCTTGATCTCGAATCCCACCAGCTTGTTCTTGTCAATGGCGTACATCGAATCGGCGTAGTCTCCTTCACTAATTAGCTCAACCAGAATCATGTTTGTGCTCGCTTTCGAGCGTTTTTTTGATTTTTTCCGCTTTGGCATATCAATGCAGGATTTAGACTTTACGGCTTTTTGTCAAGCGCGCTGTCTAGTGGGTAATGCCTCAGTAAACTAAGGCACTAGCGTCTAGTGACGCAGGAGCATAACGCATCGACGTGGAGTTGGAGTTAAACTTCCACACGGCACCGACGGAATAATGGCGTATCGATCTTGTGCTCCCTCAGCTGGTGGAGAGCGGGATGAGTTGACGGGCAACCAGTATTAACAGCCGGCCGCACGCCGCAGTAACGACCGCGAGTTCGACTCGGTCAGACTAAATTTGCCGCGATTAAGCGCTCAGCCGACCCTGAAACGGATGTCGCGGATGGTTTTGCCGCCGAAGCGTTGTTTTAATTTTCGAAGGATTTCGGGTTTGGAGATTTGTTCGAGCTCGTAATGCAAAGCCGGTTGCAGCACGCGAACATAGAGTACGCCTTCACGCAGGGCGACCGGAGCAGAATGCGCGGCGATAAAATCGCCGACGATTTTTGACCAGGCGTCGATGACTTCTGTTTCGCGCAAGCGCTCGCGAAGTCCCAAACGCTGCATCAACTTCGGGACCAGCTCCGTGGGCGACTGCCAGCGGTCCGGTCGCATTTTTCTGTCAGGCAAACCGCGCCATTCGGCAATCACGGCGGAGCGGAGAGATGAATTCATCAAGAGTTATTTAGCCACGGATGGACACAGATGGAACACAGATTTTAAAGAAGGTCCGCGCGCCACCCGTAGTTGCATTGGATAGCAGGGCACACAGTCGCGCCTTACAACAATTGCGGCTGGCACTGTGAACGCGTTTGCGAGCAGGCAGCCGCAACTTTCCGAAATCCGTTTTCCGCTTTCCGCAATCGACTAATATTTCCGCCGCATGTGGCTGGGCAGAATATTTAGCTCGCCACGGTACTTGGCCACGGTGCGTCGGGCGATGGGGATGCCGCGCTCGACCAGAATTTCGACGATCTCGTGATCGCTCAATGGCGCGCTGCCGTTCTCGTGCTTCACCAGATCCAGAATGGCTTCCTTCACGCTCGTGTTGCTGAGCGATTCACCGGTCGCGGTTTGATAGCCGGACGTGAAAAAGTATTTCATCTCAAAAACGCCCTGCGGCGTGGCCATATATTTGCCGGACACGGCGCGGCTCACTGTGGTTTCGTGCACGCCTACGGCGTCGGCAACCTCCGCCATGGTCATCGGCTTCAGATGCGAGGGGCCATGGTCAAGGAAATCGCGCTGCCGCGAAACGATCTGCTGCACGATGTTGAAAATTGTTTCCTGACGTTGATGAATCGAGCGGATCAGGAATTTTCCGCTCCGGATCTTGTCGCGGACATAATTTTTGACCTCGCTGCTCTGCGTATTGCCGGACGCGATGATATCCTTGTAAAGATTGCTAATCCGCAGATGCGGAATTTGCTCATTGTTCAAGATGATCTGGTAATCGCCGTCGACCTTTTCCACCACCACGTCGGGCAGCACGTAGTTTTGCGGCGCAGCAGCGAAGACCTGCCCGGGCCGCGGGTTTAGCCGCGCGATGGTGTCCGCGGCCTTCTGCACCTCCTCAACACTGATGCCCACGCGGCGCGCGATCTCGGGAAAGCGTCGTCTGCCCAAATCTTCCATGTGCTCGGACACAATTCGGTACTCGAGGCTGCGTTCTCTTCCTTCGCGCTGCAGTTGAATCAGCAGACATTCGCGCAAATCGCGTGCGCCCACGCCTGCCGGATAAAAACTTTGGATCAGCGCCAGCATCTTCTCGAAATCTTCCTGCGGAATGCCGGAGTTCAGCGCCATTTCCTCCGGCGTGCTTTGAAGAAATCCGTTGTCATCGATATTGCCAATGATTAGCTCCGCAGTTTTGCGATCACTGGCACTGAGCACGCTCTGATTCAGTTGCCCGACCAAATTTTGCTGAAGCGTTTCCTGGACGGGAATGGAATCGAAAAGGAATTGGCGCTTATCTTGCGCTTCCTTCGAACCGTGCCGGCCATCGGAGCTGTAGCTGGCTGATTGCGCCATGTAATCGCGCCATTCCTCATCCAGACTGGCCAATTTCTGGAATTCGTCGTTGAAATTGTCGTCTGCGGAAGGTTCAGCCTCGCTGCGTTCCTCGCCTCCAGCCTGGTCCGGCAATTCCTCGAGCACCGGATTCGTCACCATTTCCTGTTGAACGAGATTGCGCAGCTCAAGCAGCGGCGTCTGGAGTATCAGCAAGCTTTGTTGGAGCTGCGGCGACAGAATCTGATGAAGCGCAAGACTCTGCGTCTGTTGCATTCCCTGTCCGGCCATACGCCGAGTTTACCGGCACGCGGTAAGGCAGGCAAGCTGTACTAGCAGTTGTGCTAACTCTACAGGGTTGGCCTCACACTCCGGCCATGTCCCACTTATCGATCGTTTCCTGAACCAAGCGGGCGATCTTGTCGTTCACTTTTGTGAAATACTTTTTCGCTTTGCCACGATTAAACGTGGGATGTCCCTGGCCTTCTTTGTAGAGCATGATCGTAGATGGAAACGGATAGGCACTCCACGTGTTCGGCGGCGGCATCGCCGTCGCCATCTCCGGCTTGTAATCCTGTTTGCGAACAAGAGCCGGATCGATTGCCATGATATACGCGCTCTCATTTTCTGCTCCGTGACCGCCGTCCTCGCCGAACACTTCCAAGGTCACGTCGCTGCAATACGACCACCAGTTTACGACCAAAAGTCTCGTGCACGTCTCGCGCCCGATTTCCTGTGTAAGCGCGCTTAGAATTGCTGTTTGCCCGCCGCCGTGGCCGTTTAGCAAAATAATATTTTTGAATTTGTTCCCGGCCAAACCGACAAGAACAGCGCGGACGTAGCTGCGAAAAATTTCTTCGGGAACGGTAAAGCTGCCAGGGTACGCATCTAAGATTCCAGTAAATCCGTAAGGAATCACCGGGGCGATCATCGCGTTGACGCGCGGTGCGACTGCACGTGCTATCGCCACCGGCGCCAGAATGTCGGTTCCGTTAGGAGCCACGCCGTGTGGCTCCAGAGTGCCCAACGGGAGCAACACGGTCTGGATCTGAGTCGGAACCCAATCACGAAATTCGATCCAATTGATACGCTCCATCTCGCGTGTGCTCGGGGCATTTTGTTTGCCGGAACTCATCTGGGCAGTTTAGCAGTGTGGTCAGTATTCCGCTGCTTTTTTCCCTTCAGCGACACCCAGTCGACAGAATGTTCAAAAGCGACAATCTCCTCGAAAACATCGCCGGTCCCGCTGCAGGGAACAGCCACCAGATCGGCCAGAAAACCGGGCCGAATACGTCCGAGCACTTTTCCCTGCCGCAGGGCGGTCGCAGCATTCACCGTCACCATTTGCAAAATTTCCTCGGGAGAGACGGTCGGGAATTCTCTTTGAAACGCGCGCATCTCGTCAAACAAGCTCAGGCTCTCATTACTCGCGAGACTGTCAGTGCCGAGGCAAATGTTCAGGTCAAGAGAACGCAAACGTTCGAACTCAAAGCGGCTGTGACCAAAGTAATCATGACTGCGCGGCGAATGCACAACGTGAAAGTTACATGTCGATCTTTCCAGCAACTCGAAATCGCCCTCTCTCAGTTCATTCAAATGCGCGGCGATCCATTCCCGTGAGACACGACCGCCGTGCGCGCCGACAAATAATTGCAGCGGCGTGCTCTTCCCGCAGTCATCCATTGGTCGCCCGATTTCTTTCAGAAATTTGTAGAGCGACCCCGCCGCGTCGCGGAACATCTCCATTTCCTCACGCGACTCTGCCAGATGTGTCGTCAGCAAAATATTTTCGCTCAGCGCGATTTCCTCGCAGCGACGATACAGATCCTTCGACGCGGTGAACAAGGCATGCGGTGCCAGGCCCCAGGGTTGCGTTTGGACTGCGGCGATCCCGCGATTGCGGGACCGCTTTGAAAGCGCAGACGTGTCCGCGCATTGCGAAGAGGATTTCAGCGATTCAATCGCAAGATCGACAATTTCGTTTGGCCGCTCCTGGGCGCGCACGTCAATGAGCTCTCCAAACCACCACGTGCGAATCGGCGCGTTTATCTGCGCAATCAACTCTGGAAACGCCGTAAGATTTGCGATGGTGGTTGTTCCGAATCTTCTTGCTTCCGTGAAACCGTTGTTGATTGAGGCGAGATAATCTTTTGGTGAAAGCTTTAGCTTCTCTGCGTTGATCGCGCGGATCCAATCCGTAAAGGATTTTTGCGGCGGGATTTTGCCGCGGAGACAGGTGTAATCAAGGTGGCAATGCGCGTTGATCAGCCCGGGCAAGAGCGCTTGCTCGCCGAGATCGACAATTTCACCCGCATTTTCTTTTTCGATCTGATCAAATTCTCCGACGTCAACGATGCGATCTGCGGAAACCACGACGGCGCCGTTCCCGATAGGCGGTCCATCCATCGTCACGACGGTCCGCGCACGAACAATCATTCGCCTTTCACCACTTTCCGGCATTCCGCCACCAGGAGATTGCACGCTTCCTGACAAAGCAGCGGAACTGTAGCCGCTTCGCTATGCGAAGCGTGCGCGTCGCCTACAGGGCCACGGCTAGAAACCCGCGCCTGGTGATATGCTGGATCAAATTTCTGCTTGGGCAATTTCGTCGATGCAATTGCCCTATCCCGATCGCGTTTCCACAGGATCGTCCGCAGACATCCGCCTTCGGATCGGCAGAATCCCGCCACGAGATCGTCGATCTGCGAATCGGAAATTTTTGCCGCTACCCGATACATTCCTGATTGCCGATCCAATGTCTCGCGTAACGGTGTCGTTTGCAGTCTGCCCTTCTTCCAGGCATTGAAAACGGCAAGCCTGCCGGGATAAAAATAATCCAGCGCGCGCTGCAATTCTTCCAGCGTATCAAGCTCCAGCCGCCAGCCGTGCCGCAGATTGGGCGCAGTCTTAAGCGGGCGATAATTTCCCGTGTCGTCATATTTCGCGATCTCAATCGCGTCTTCGGCGTTCCGAAATACCTTCAATTGATCCGCCGCTTCCTGATCGCGATGCGATAAAACAAACTCACTGGTGCTCGTTTTCCGAACCAGAATTTGACCGAAATAGAACGGTGCAGTCAGCATAGGCTCGAGACATCGCTCGATACAATTTTGCATTGGTAGGGCGCGACCGCCGGGCGCGCCATCCTAATGCAGGCAGTGTCCGATCAAACCGCCTGCGCGCTGTAGAAATTGTCGATCTTCTTCGCCGAACGCGTTCAATTGATCACTCTCCACGTCCATCATTCCAAGGATGTGTCGATGATCATTCCTGATGGGAACGACAATTTCTGAGCGCGTCGTGTGAAACGTAGGCAGATATCTGGGATCTTTATGTACATCCCCGACGATGATCGGCTCGCCCGAATCCAACGCCGCGCCGCATAACCCCTGACTAATCGGGAAACGTGGATACGTCGCCGGCTCGCTTCCGGTTTCCGCCATAATCACGAACTCGTTCTTGATGATTTTGTAAACGCCGACCCACCGATAACCGCGCGCGGCGCCAATCATCTCCACGAGTTGGTTCATTCGTTTTCGGGTGCAGCCGCCCGCCAGCGCAAATGCGCCGATCTCCTGCAGCTTCTTGCACGTGGTTTCCTTCATTCGCGGGAAAACAATCTGGCGCAAAAGAAACCGAGCGCGAGCACGATTTTCAACTTTTTGCGTTTAACGCTTGCTCAAGGATGATATCGGCAAAACCGGGATCGGTGCCGATGGACGGCGCGTAGAACAGCGAGCGGTTATCGATCGTGTAAGGATTCCGACGGAAAACCTCTGCGCGCTTCGCGCGTGAACCTTCGCGCGGGCCGCCGTTCGCAATCCCAAGCAGCCCCGGAATGTCTTCGTAACTGTGTAATCCGTCAGAAATAAAAAAAGGTACGACGACGACGTGGTGAGTCTCGGTCAATTTCCGCCAATCGGAAACCAACGGCGGTTCTTCCATGTAAACGTTGAGGACTGCCGCGTATTTTTCGAGCGCGCGAATCTTTTCCGCTTCGCGTTTCGCGGCCACGGCGCTGTTTTCGTTCAAATCGGTTCCATGGGCGACGATCAACAGCGTGGCTTCGTTCTGGGGAACACCGGGAGCGATTTCCTGAGCTCGCCGCAGAAGCAGCCCGGTCATGAGCGAGTGATTTCCAACCGGCTCGCAATATTTCCAGATCTGTCCGTTCGACCGCTTCGTAATGCGCCCATTCAGCTCAAGCTCGCGCGGGACCACTGTCTGGGTGAAATAGCCTTCGCTGATAAAATTCGGCACCACGTAAACTTGGCGAATGCATTCAGGGTCGAATAAAAAGATCGCATCGCGCAAACTCGGTTCCTCTTTCCAAAATGCGCAGCCGACATCCGCAAAGATTTCACGACGTCGGATCTCCGCTGCATGCGCCAGCGTCGGCGCACTCGAATCCGGGTTCACGGTTGAGCCGTGCGCGACAATCAACAGTGCCGCATCTGATTTGTATTCCACGCGTATAATTAACCACAGAGAATACGGAGCACACGGAGATAGATTTTCGTTCTTCCTCCGTGACCTCTGCGGCCTCTGTGGTTACATTCTGCCGAATGAAGTTCCGCACCTACAAAAACACCGACCTGACGGTTAGCGAAGTCGGCTTTGGGTTATGGACGATTTCCACCGGTTGGTGGGGAAATTTTACTGAGGGCGAGGCGATCGCGCTCATGCACAAGGCATTCGACCTCGGCATTACGCTCTTCGACGCAGCTGACACGTACGGGAATGGATTAAGCGAAGAACTGATCGCGAAGGCCTTCCCGAATCAACGCGATCAAATCGTGATCGCGACCAAGGTCGGCTACGATTTTGTCCATCACGGCGAGGCGCGCGGACGCGGCCAGCGCGAAATTCCGCAGGATTTTTCACCGGAAGCAATCACGCGCGCTACAGACGCAGCGCTCAAGCGATTGAACACAGACCGGATCGATCTTCTCCAACTGCACAATATCAGAATGGAGCAGGTCTATGATGACGCGCTCTGGACGACGCTCGAGAAATTAAAGACCGAAGGAAAAGTTCGTTACTACGGCATTGCTCTCGGGCCAGCGATCGGCTGGTTATATGAGGGAACGAATTGCATTCGCGAGCGTGACCTGACGAGCGTGCAGCACATTTTCAACATGCTTGAGCAAAATCCCGGACGTGCCTTTCACGATGCCGCGACTGAATCAGGCAAAGACACAATGTTTCTCATTCGCGTGACGCATTCGTCCGGTATGCTCGAGGGCAAATACACGGAAGAAACGAAGTTCCCGCCGACCGATCATCGCAGCCATCGTCCGCGGAGTTGGCTGCTCAACGGGATCAAGAAAGTTGAGCAATTGCGTTTCCTTGAAAATTCCGAACGCACACTGGGACAGGCGGCATTGCAATGGTTGCTCGCTGACGATCGCGTCGCTTCGACGCTGCCGAATATTTACAACGAAGAACAGCTCGTCGAGTTCGGCAAGGCGTCGGACACTCCGCCACTGACACCGGATGACATGGCTAAGATCGACGAACTCTATTCCGAGAATTTTGGAATCGAAGAAGAACCGCCGAAGTTCAAGGGGACGATGGAGCTGCCGAAGGAAACGGCGGCGGCCGTGTAGCGAGATGGAGACGGCCTGCCCTCAGGCCGTTTGGATGATCTCCGCGCGTCTACCACATCAGATCAAAGATCGAACCGCGGTATTGCCATTCTTCGCTCTCTTTGATCAACCCGGCCCGCAAGGCATTTTGCTCAACGTAATTCCATTTTTGCCCATAGTTTTCTTGTGACCGCAGATACCGATCAAAATACTCCGGTTGCCAGATAGGTGGCGCAATGTCCAACGCGGCTGCGAGCTGGCGGGAGCTGACACTCTTCCACATCTTCATCCAGTCCGCCATCGGCCGCGCAATAGATGCACGACGTGCAAAGAAATGAACGTGATCGGGCATCAGAATGTAATGACCAACCCACCAGCCGTCGCGTTCTGCCGATCGCTCCCATACGCTGCGTAAAATGGCGTGGACTTGTGCACAAGCTAAGAGCTTGCGTCGCTTATGCGTGCAGGCTGTGAAGAACACAATTGGATTGTCACGGAATGAACAAACGTGCGGTAAATGCCGGTGTTTGATCATATTCACAAGCGCCGAACGGCCTGAGGGCAGGCCGTCTCCACCAGGGCTGAGAATTAATCTGATGCGTCTTCTTCAACCACCGGTTCGGCGCGGCGAACTTCGGGTTGCTCGCGAGCGCGCCGCTCCGATCGGCTCGTAAGCATCTGGCCCTTGTAAACGTCTTTGAACACATCTGCGATCATTGGCGCAGCCGCGGAACCGCCGTGAACAGTGCTGCCAACATCGCCTTCGTAAACAGCCGCGAACGCATATCGCGGCTGGTCGGAAGGCAAAAATCCGGCGAACCACGCCGCCGTGCGTTCCTTGTGTTTTGGTCCCCATTGCGCGGTACCGGTTTTACCAGCGACTTCGACATTATCGAGGCTGGCCTGATGCGCGGTGCCGCCGGCTCCATTAACAACATCGATCATTCCGGTGCGCACCTGGTCCATCGTCTCGGACGAGAGGCTCAGTGTTCGTTTCGCGCGCACCTGGTACGCACTCACGATTTGGTTATCAAATGTCTGCACCTGCTGAACCAATCGTGTCTGATAGAGCGTTCCTCCGTTGGCGACGACGCCCATGGCTTGAGCCATTTGCAATGGAGTGACCTGCGTGTCTCCCTGGCCGATCGACATGTTTGCGATATCGCCGTTTAGGATTTTGCGGCCGTGCGTTGCCTTCATGTATTCGTCGTTCGGAATGCGACCTTCTGCCTCCCCACGCAGCGGGATCCCGCATTTCGCGCCGAAGCCCAGCTGTAACGCCCAGTCGATGATTGGTCCGGCACCGGTCTTGATACCAACTTGATAAAACCAGGTGTCGCACGATTCAGTGAGCGCCTGCACGAAGTTTAGCGCGCCGCGATTACTTTTTTTCCAGTTGTGGAACGTGACGTTGCCAACCTGAAGCGCAGGCATGCATTCGTATCGATCGTCCGGATACACTGCGTGACTTTCCAGCGCGGCAATGCCGACGGCGACCTTGAACGTGGACCCTGGCGGGTAGGACGAACGATACGCTCGTGGCAAAAGCGGGATGTCCTTGTCATCTTGCAAACTCTTGAGTTGCTCCGCCGAGATCGACGGCACGAATAAGTTGGGGTCGTAAGTAGGCCACGAGGCCAACGCGAGAATATCGCCGTTGTTGGGGTCGATAATCACGATCGCCCCTCGTTTTGCTTTTGCTTCCAGCGCTTTTTCCGCCAGTTGCTGAACGCGCAAATCAAGAGTCGTCACGACGTTGTATCCAGGCGCAGGCGGCGTAACGAGCTTGTCTGAGGTCTTCCGTCCATCCTTGTCGAAAGTGAGTTTGTATTCGCCGTGCTTACCCGTGAGCATGTCGTTAAACGTTTGCTCGAGTCCCTCGCGTCCCTCCGTTTCAGGCCAGAGCGTTTCGTGATTATCAACAATGCCATCGGGATTTCGCCCGGTCTTGCCTGTGTAGCCGATAATCTGACCGGCAACTTTTCCATTGGGGTAAATCCTCACATAGACAGGCCGCACCAGTATGCCAGGAGGCAGATCACCCTTTACCTTTTCATGCTCTTCTTCGCTAAGATTCTGCGCGATCTCCAGCGGCATGATTCCGCGGTTGCGGTAGTGACGAAGGATCGCCTCGTCAGAAACTCGAAGCTTTCGGCCGAGTAACCTGCCAGCGGCATCTATTTTTTCCTTCGTAAAACCGAGCGCTTGCTCGTCCGAAAAATCTAGCGGGGTTGGAAAAGTGATGACGAGATTGTAACTGAGCCGATTTTGCGCGAGCGGCGCGCCGTTGCGGTCCGTGATTTGCCCGCGTGGCGCCGGAACATCGAGTATGTAAGTGCGCGCGAGCTTTTGCGTCTCGAACGTCGGGATAATCGTCTCTTCTTCCGCCGAAACGCTCGGGTTCGGCCCAGCCGTGGGCGCCAGTGTTTGCGCCTGCGCTTCTAGCGACAGCGCAAACATCAACAAAGCGATCAATAGGCCGACCATATTTATCGAGAATGTCATTCTGAGCGAAGTGAAGAATCTCTGATCATTTCCGGCCGAAAACACACAATAAACAGAGATGTTTCGCTTCGCTCAACAGGAGAGCGTCGTCAATGGCTTTGCAGGAATCGATGCACTTCTTCGGCCAGCTTGCGGCCAATCCCCTCGATGGAGGCAATCTCGTCCACAGTTGCTTTGCGCAGACGATTCACCGAGCCAAATCGCCGCAGCAACAAATTCTTTCGGTTCTGGCTCACACCCTGACAATCGTCCAGAATACTTTCCTCCACCCGCTTTTTCATGAGCAGCTGGTGATAGGCGTTTGCGAACCGATGGGCTTCATCACGGATGCGCTGAAGCAATCGCAAAGCAGGCGAGTCCATGGGTAGTCGCAATGGCAACGCGCGCGCCGGTCGATAAATCTCCTCGTGTTCCTTCGCAAGGCCTATGATGGGAAGATCGTGCAACCCGAGGCGCTGCAGTTCACGACACGCAGCCGAGAGTTGGCCTTTTCCTCCATCGACAATGATGAGGTCAGGCAGACGAACGAAAGATTGCGGATACCGGATAGCGGAAACCGGATAGATTTCCAGCCGACGCGCTGTGTCAAACGCGTTCTCCTGAGAGTGTTCGGCCGAAACATCGATGACGCGATTCTCGTCTTTATTTTCCGGTCTCCGGTTTCCGGTATCCGAAATTTGTAATAACACACGTGAGTATCTTCTCCTCACCACTTCAGCCATGCTGGCGAAATCGTCCTGCCCTTCGACTGTGCGCACGCGATAACGTCGGTAATTGTTCTTGTCCGGTACGCCGTCCCGGAAACAAACCATCGACGCAACGACGTGTGTCGTAGAAATGTTCGAGATATCAAAACACTCCATAACGTGTGGAACGCCAGGTAATCGCAGCGCATCGCCCAATGCGCGCACATCCTCCAGCGGATCAATCGTGGTGGGCAAACTACCGCGCGTAAATCGGCGCGTCGGCCTCGTAGTGTTCCGCAAATCCTCGACCATATTGCGAAGTTCGGCCGCTTTTTCGAAATCCATTTTCTCCGCCACCTTGCGCATTTCGGCTTCCAGTGTTGAGATCATCTCCCGCGAATGTCCCTCGAGAAAATCACACGCCTGCGCCACGCGCTCGCGGTATTGCTCGGCACTGATTTCGCTCAACCGCACCGGCAGTTGGTAGGTCGAAGATTTGAGTTCCCGCTCGGTCGGTGCGCCGCGGCCAAACGTGAGGACACCAAATTTTTTGCGCATGAAATTCAATGTCTGCCGAAGTGCACCAGCATGCGCATACGGACCGAAGTAGCGGCTGCCGTCGTCCTTTTTGAATCGGGCGAGGCGAAAACGCGGCCATTCTTCCGAAAGATCAACTCTGACCACGAGGAAACGTTTGTCGTCACGGAAGGAAACGTTGTAACGCGGTCGATATTCTTTGATCAATTTGCCTTCGAGCAAAACTGATTCCGCGTCGCTGCGAACGGTATGCGTCTCAAAATCCCACGTTGCCTCCAGCATGGCGCGCGTCTTCAGATCGGCCTGAGCCAGTTTGGACGGCAGGAAATACGAACTTACTCGTTTGCGCAGGTCGCGCGCCTTGCCCACGTAAATGACGCGGTTAAACCGGTCGCGCATCAAGTACACACCGGGCTTGTGCGGCACTTCGTGCACTTTCTTCTGCAGGTCAGGCTTCTGTTTTCTCGATGCAGCCATCCGGCTGCAACTTACCTGAGGATTCGACGCGAGGAAATTGCTGTAGAGTGCGCTCTCCTCAGCCCATTCAACCCGGGCGCGCCGGTGAAACGCGCTATCCGCTGAGGACAGCGGACGCTACAGCACAAGATGATCAGGGCCGACAGGCGACCCGTTCGCTTACGGCCTTGTTGTGGTCGTGGTAGTTGTTTCCTCGCGTTTGATAACCGCTGCAGGCCGGCTGACCACAACTTTGCGGACAACTACACGGTCGCCCACGGTTGAGTAATAGACGGTCGCAGGCATGTCCGGACGAACCGCCGACCAACTCACAACGCGACCTTCCGGATCCACAACGCTCGTTTCTTTGGTGTAGTAATACCGCACGGGTGCCACATCCGGAGCGGTTCGGAACGTGATGTAATCCGACTCCGGCGCGTAGGTGACAATCGTGCCCGCGGCGCTGGTGGTTGTTTGCCGGGTTGTCGTTGTACCTGTCAGCGGATCTGTCGTCGTGGTTGTTGTGGTTTGTTGTGCGAACGCCAAACCCAGCGATGCCGCGCAAAGCAACCCTGCTGCCAATATTTTCGTTAATCTGGTTTGTTTCATATTTGTCCCTCTGCTTTGATTAAATGGATGTTCTCCAACGTGTATGTCCCCGGCCACCTAAGGCGGGAGTCTCTTCAGTTACGCCCTCGTATCGTAAATTCGGCCTCGTGTGGTCGTCCCTGGTGGCTTAAACCCTTGCGCGCGGCCAGGGTAGCGTAACGAACTCTATGCAAACACTGCCCGGTTTCCGCGATTTCCTGCCCGAGGAGTGCGCGAAGCGCAATTACATCTTCGCACGCTGGCGGGAGGTGGCGCGTCGTTATGGCTTTGTGGAATGGGAAGGCCCTCCGCTGGAACCTACGGAGCTCTACAAAAAAAAGAGCGGCGACGAAATTGTCGAGCAACTTTTCAACTTCACAGACAAAGGCGAGCGCGAAGTCGCGCTACGCCCCGAGCTGACGCCCACGCTCGCCCGCGTCGTCGCACTGCATGAGCGTGAATTCAAGAAGCCTCTTAAGTGGTTCTCCATTGGACAATTCTTTCGCTACGAGAAACAGCAGCGTGGTCGTCTCCGCGAACATTTTCAGCTGAACTGCGACATCATCGGCGAATCGGATCTCACAGCCGATATCGAGCTGGTGTCGCTCTGTATCGATGTTCTTCGTGCGTTCAGATTCACCGAAAAAGATTTCGCTGTCCGAATCAGCGACCGGGAATTTTGGACAGATTTTCTCCGGGAAAAAGATGTGCCTTCAGATCGCTGGGGCGAGTTCCTCCAGGCTATTGATAAATTTGGACGCGAGCCGCGTGAGAAGACAGCCGAAAAACTCGGCAACCTCGCCGACGCTGTTTTTGCAACTCTAAAGAGCGGTGGCAAAAGCGCGAAGCTCGAGGCGCTTGTCGATGGCCTACGCGCTCGCGGCCTTGCGGACTTCGTCGAAATCGATGTAGGAATCGTCCGCGGGCTCGCCTACTACACGGGGATCGTCTTCGAGGTGTTCGATCGCGCCGGAAAATTCCGCGCCCTCGCAGGTGGCGGGCGGTACGACAATTTGATCGGACAACTCAGTGACGGCGCGGTGTCGCTGCCCGCACTCGGTTTCGCCATGGGCGACGTTGTGCTTGGCGAACTGATCAACGGAATCCCGGATGCCCGCAACGCAATCCAGAAAGCGATTAAACGCGACGCTAAGATCGATATCTATGTTGTAATCGCAAAGGAAGAACGCCGTGCTGACGCGCTGAAACAGATCCAGCAACTTCGCGACCATGGTTTTCTCGTCGATTACCCGCTCACGCCGACAAAAGTTGCTAGACAATTCCAAGCCGCTGAAGAGGCAGGCGCATCGCTTGCGCTCCTTTACGGAGATGAATGGCCTCAAGTGAAAGTAAAGAATATGGCAACGGCACAACAGGAACTCGTGTCATCCGAGGGATTGCTGAATCGCGTAGCGGAGCTTCTTTGACGCTTGCTGTAGTGTCCGCTGTCCTCAGCGGATACCCAGGATAGCTGGCAAACTTGCACTGCGCTGAGGACAGCGCACGCTACAGCACAGTGTAAGCGCTTGCGAGATTGTTCGCTTCGCCCAGAATGACGCGGTACTCTTGGTCGTCCCATGTATCGCACAAACAGCTGCAATTCACTTCGCAAAAGCGATATCGGCAGACAGGTCACGCTTGCTGGTTGGGTAAACGTCACGCGCGATCATGGCGGCGTGACCTTCATCGATCTGCGCGACCGCGAAGGGTTGACGCAGGTTGTTTTTCGACCGGAAGAAAACGCGGAGTTGGCAAAGGAAGCTCATAGTTTGCGCTACGAGGACGTGATCCAAGTGTCTGGTCGAGTCGCTGCGCGGCCGCCGGGCACGGAAAACCCAAACCTTGCGACCGGCGATATCGAAATCATTCCGAGCGAGCTGCGAATTTTGAATCGAGCCGACGTACTCCCGTTCCCGATCGATGCCGAACCGCAGAATGAAGACTTACGGATGACGTACCGGTACTTCGATCTGCGCCGGCCACGTCTCGCGCGCAACCTGCGGATGCGCCATCGGATAGCGAAGGCAACGCGCGATTATCTCGACAGCCAGGGGTTCGTGGAAGTTGAAACGCCGATTCTGTCCAAGAGTACGCCGGAAGGCGCTCGTGACTTTCTGGTGCCGAGCCGAATCACGCCGGGAAGATTTTACGCGCTGCCGCAGGCGCCGCAGCAATACAAACAACTGTTGATGGTAGCCGGCGTGGAAAAATATTTTCAGATCGCCAAATGTTTTCGCGACGAAGATTTGCGCGCCGACCGGCAACCGGAGTTCACGCAAATCGACATCGAAGCTTCATTCGCCACACCTGACGATATTTTCACAATCACCGAGGGAATGTTGGCCGCAATTTTCAAAGCAGCGCTAAACGTAGATATCAAGACACCGTTTGATCGCCTGACCTATCGCGAGGCAGTCACCAGATATGGCAGCGACAAACCGGATCGTCGTTTTGAAATGGAGCTGGTCGATCTTGGGGAAATTTTTCGCGACAGCAGTTTCAAAGTTTTTCGCGGCGCGCTCGACGCCGGTGGCGTGGTGAAAGCGATCAACGCAAAAGGCTTTGCCGGAATCACGATCGGCCAGGCCGACGAACTTACGGAAATTGCAAAGTTGCACGGCGCGAAAGGACTCGCGTTCATCAAGATCGAGAACGGCGAATGGAAATCGCCGATCGTAAAGTTTTTCTCCGACGCCGAAAAGAAGGCGCTGCAATCGACGCTGAACATCGAAGAAGGCGATTGCGTTTTCTTTGGGGCAGACAAATGGGCGATCGCCTGTGAAGTGCTTGGCCGATTACGGCTACGGATCGCGGAGATCCAAAATTTGGTTGGGTCTGGTAAAGGCCAGTCCGGCTCGGACTGGGATTTCCTTTGGGTGACAGATTTTCCGTTGTTTGAATGGAGCCCGGAAGAAAACAAATGGAACGCGATGCATCATCCGTTTACGCGACCGAAAGCCGAGGACATGGCGCTACTTGTGGACGCGACGCCTTCGTCGCGTGGGCTTGAAGCTGCTGAACGCGGCGAGGCGCCGCGTCTACGGCTCAGCGAAATTCGCGCCGAGGCGTACGACGTCGTTTTGAATGGCGTTGAGATCGGCGGTGGCAGCATTCGTATTCACGAGCCGGAGCTGCAGGCAAAGATGTTCGAAACGCTTGGCATCAGCCCCGAGGCTCGAGAATCACAGTTTGGCCATTTACTGCGGGCGCTTCGACTCGGCGCGCCGCCGCATGGCGGCATCGCGTTCGGCCTCGATCGGCTGGTCATGCTGATCTGCGGCGAACAAAGTATCCGCGAGGTGATGGCGTTCCCAAAAAACAATCGCAGCATGGATTTGATGACCAGCTCGCCAGCGGAAGTCGATCCAAAGCAGCTACGCGACTTGGGAATTAAACTGGCGAAGGATCAAAAGCTGTAGCGGCGGCGCTGTCAGCTGCATTCGAATCCCCAGCGCATGCTGGCTCTTCAATAACCGAGAGCCGCTTTTCGTTCCGCCGCGGTGGGCAGCGCTTCTTTTTTAAGTGTGATTGCCTCGCCGCCCGCGTCTTTTATTTGGTTGGCTTGCACTGCATTGAACTCGGTGTCCTTCGTGAATTCCGGCGGAAGGTCCGCATCCGCATAGATGGCGTGCACCGGGCATACCTCTACACATGCCATGCAATCAATGCATTCATCCGGGTGAATGACCACCTGGTTCTCCATTTCGTAGAAGCACGCGACAGGGCACACCTCTACACAGTCGGTGAACTTACATCCGTTACACTTCTCGGTCACAATATGGGCCATGGCGATTCGGGTAGGCTAAAGGTCGCGTAATGGAATCCAGCGACGCGGATTGGTCAATTCCTAATATTCCGTCATTGGAGGGTTATGTTTCCGGCCGGTCCGGAAAAGAATCGCCACACAGAAGCTGATGATCACCACTTAAACTCTCGACGCAGAAGCTACGTGCGTTTCGGCGGCGGCGATCTGTGTGGCCGGCGTTCGGAAAAGAATCGCGATCGCGAGAGTGACCGTGCAACCGACGAACACAAACCACGGCCAGGAAATGTGCGGCCACCATTCGGGCATGAACCATCCGAAATTCCAAGAGGCCGCGACGAATTTGCCATGTAACAAGGCGAGAAAATCGAATGCCGGGATCGAGACTTTGCACAACACAAGCACGGACATGATGCCAATGATCATCCCGACAACATTCGTGCCATCGCGTCCGCGCGTGCGTGTCAGCATTCCAAGAAGAAACACGCCGACGAGCGCACCGTAGGTGTAACCGAGAATTCCAAGGGCGATTGGGATGATGGTGAGTTTAGCATCTTGCAAAACGGCGTTCGCGGCCATTGTTGCAACGATGATCATGAGGACGCCAAAAATGGCGGTGGCAATACGGGCGGCGCGGATGGCCTGGCGATCAGTCGCCCCCGGACGGATATAAGGCAGGTAGAAATCTTTCGTGAAACTGGTCGCGAGCGCGTTGAGCGCGGCTGAGGTGGAGCCCATCATCGTTGCGAAGACGCCGGCGATAATGAGTCCGCGGAACACCACTGGCATTTCGTGGACGATATATTGCCCGAAAATCTCGTTGTCGGCAGCGGGCAGTGTCGCGCCGGGAACGACTGCGTAATAAACGGAAAGCAAAATGCCGACGGTCAGGAACGCGCTCGCGATCGGCAGATCCATCACGCCGCTAAGAATGAGCGACAATTGCGATTTGCGATAATTGGGCGCGGTCAACATGCGTTGCACCATGTCCTGATCCGTGCCGTGCGTCGCCATCGTTAACAATGTCGATCCAACAAATGCGGCGAAAATTGTGTACGGCTCTTCCAACATCGCTTTCAACGCCGGCCCGAATGGCAGGTGCGAATCCCAGCCGGTTTGAAAAAGTTTCACGTTCGACCAGCCACCGAGATTTGTTTTCACGGTGTCGAGTCCCCCGGGGATCTGTCGCACGAGCAGGAAAATGGCAAAGATGACCGAGCTGAACATCAACACCGCTTGGATGACATCGGTCCAAACGACAGCTTTGATTCCGCCGACGGCGGTGTAGATCGTTGTGATGATGGTGACAAAAAGAATGCCCCAGACGTAGGTATTCAGATTCACTGGCAACGAGGGAAAGAGATAACGCCAGATTACAACCATGATGGCGCCGCCGAGATAAAGGCGGACGCCGATGCCGAGGACGCGCGTGAAAAGAAAAATGCCGCTGGCCGCGTTTTTCGTCTTGGTGCCGAAGCGGACAGTCAGAAATTCATAAATGCTTTGCACTCGGTAATCGTAGTACGGCTTGATGAAGGTGAAGGCGATGATGACACGCGCAAGCACTGTGCCAATGGCGAGCTGGCCGTAAAAATAGCCGCGCGTTTTGAAGCCTTCCGCCGGCGTTCCGAGGAAAGTGGCTGCGCTTGTTTCGGCGGCGATAATGGACGCGAGCACGGCCCACCACGGAATGGAACGCGAGCCTAACGAGAAATCTTCCAAGTTGCGATTGCGTCGCCCCGCCCAAAGTCCGAGCACGACGATGCCGATGAAGTAAGCGAGCAGAACGACAGTGTCGATCCCTAGCCGCGCGTCCATGTCGGCGCATAGTTAGCCACAGATGGACACGGATTTACACAGATAAAGAAATGAAGGTCTCGAATTCATCATCCGTGTTTGATCCGTGTTAATCTGTGGCAAGGATGAAGCTGATTGAAATTCGTTCGCCGGATTTCGATCTGGCGAAGACGCTGGATTCCGGTCAGGTGTTTCATTGGCAAAAGGTGGGCAACGGATTTGTTGGGACGATTGGCGACCTGCCGGTGTACGTCACCCAAGAGGACGATGTTTTAAAAGTTCGTTGCGGCGCGACGCCGGCCAGGTCGCCGCGGCGACCGCTCCCCGGAATAGTCACGAACTACTTTGCACTCGATCACCCGCTGGTGGAAATCTGCGCCACGTTCCCGGATGACCCGATCATGACCGCTGCTGGCGATTTTTGTCGCGGCTTGCGGATCATTCGACAACCGAAATGGGAGTGTCTGGCGACATTCATCTTTTCGTCTATGAAACAGGTGGCGCATATTCGGCAAATTTCCGCAGCGCTTCGGAAGCGTTTCGGCGAACAACGAGCGATCGATGATCATGTGGTTTACACGTTTCCGTCGCCGCAGCGGATTGCGCGCGCTACCGAGAAAGAGTTGCGCCAATGCAAGCTCGGGTATCGCGCCAAAAACCTGCGCGCGACTGCGCAGCTTGTCAGTTCCGGCGAATGTAATCTCAAAGCGTGGACGGCTCTTTCCGATGCCGCGCTTAGAGAGCAATTATGCGCGTTGCCCGGTGTGGGAGCAAAGATCGCAAATTGCGTCATGCTCTTTGCGTATGAACGGCTTCGTGCCTTCCCGATCGACGTCTGGATTGAGCGGGTTTTGAGGCAGCAATATTTTCCGCGTCGAAAGAAAATGACGGCGCAGCAGCTGCGTGAATTTTCCGAAACGTATTTTGGCGAACACGGCGGATACGCACAGCAGTACCTATTTCATCACGCGCGCACCGCCTTACACAAATGAGCAACATCGAAGCGCCAAAGGCGCTCTCTCAATTCCGAGCCTGAGGCATCGCCCCGGAGATCAAATCGCCGTGGACCAAAGCGCTGAAAGCGCGGCTCAATTCAGCTCATGGTTTTCAATCCACAACCCACTCGTGGTGGAGGTGAATCGCGCTTTCAGCGCTGTACTTCGCGATTTTTACCCATGCATCCTGGGGCGCTCCCCCGGGCTCGGCGTTGACAGGTGCGCCTTTGGCGCCGATCACAGACTCAAGGCCTGGCTTCCAGCACAAGTTGTCAGTGCCCCCAGCGTGGGATACTGTTCCAAGCTTAAGCTGAAAAACTTCTGCGCCTGAACTTTCTTACCGCTAAGAGACTGCCCTGATGACAACGGCTGACATCATGTTCGCCGAGCCCGGCAATCCAGAAACGCTTCGCGATCGCGAGTACGATGCGCGAACGGTTTTGTGGGCGCTGCTGGTGGCGATTTTGATTCATTTCGTCGCAGCATTCTTGCTCGCTGCATTCAGCGGCTTTTTTTCGCCAAGTGTTCCAATGCCCGAACAGCCCGCTGAGCTCACGTTCGTCGACCTGTCGCCGACATCGCTGGCTCCGAAAAACTCCGCGTTCGTCGAAACTGACGAATCGAAGAAAGCACCGGAGCCGAAAGAGAAAACGTTTGAGTCGAACGCTAACTCGATCGGGGCAAGCGAGCTGGCTGCCACTGGCGAATTGCCTTTGCCGTCGCAGGCGGGGAAAGACCGCCCGCTTATGGATTTCGAGACAAATCCGTATTCGCTGGAGACGAAGGGAGCGCAGCCGCAACAGTCGAGCGCTCCATCGCAACAAAAACAGGCGACTCCTTCGCAACCGGAGCCGATTACAGCTGCGGAGCAATTTGCTTTGCTCACTCAAAAGTCAACTGCCGCACTCGACCGCTCGGCTGCAGCATCGCAACCCGCATCTGCGTATCGGCGGCTCAAAGAGCGAAACCACATTGCCGGCAACATTACAAACCGGGGCATTTCCTCCGTGAATGCTTTGGGCACACCGCTTGGTCGGTATCAAAAAATCGTGGCAGATTCCATCGGGTCGCGCTGGTACACATACGTGGAGCAGAAGCGGGACTTGATCAGTATTGGGACTCTGCGACTTCGATTTTATGTCGATCGAAGCGGAAAAGTGAAGGCCCTCAAAATCATTGAGAACAGTTCGAACGAGGCGTTCGCTAATGTTTGCGTCCAATCGGTGCTCGAAGCGAACCTTCCGCCAATCCCCGAGGACGTCGCAAACACTTTGCCGCCCGAAGGATTGGAAGTGGACGGACTAGGATTCATTATTTTCCCGAACCGATGATCATTGCCTGGATCATTGCCGAAACCACCGGAATCGTGAACACCGTGCTCGGGTTCTTCGCGAGGGGCGGCCTTTTCATGTGGCCGCTGTTGGCGTGCTCGATCGTGTCGGTGACGACAATGATTTTGCGCGGCCTGGCCCTGAAACGGAAACAGGTAATGCCGCCAGCAATCGAAGAGGAAATAGAACGTCTGGCGCCGGGCGAAAGTCCCGAGCGACTATCACGCCTTGTGCATTATGATCGCTCGTCGCTGGCGCGAGTCGTTCGGGTGGCGCTGCAACATTTGCGCGCGCCGCGTTCGGAAAACGTGGAGGCGGTGCAGACGCGCGCGCGACACGAGATGGTGCGCTTGGAAAGGGGGCTCATCGTTCTTGAAGTCATCGTAGGTATTGCACCGCTGCTCGGTTTGATCGGAGCAGTTTCGGGTTTGGTGCACGTTTTTTCCCATCTCGGATTAAGCGCGGGCGCATCGGACACGCGCCAGATCGCGCTCGGCATCGCCGAAGCTCTCAATGCCACGGTCTTCGGGCTCTCCATCGCTGTGCCGACACTGATCGGGTTCACCTATTTTTCGAGAAAAGTGGAAGTGATGTCTGTTGAGATGGAAACTTTGGTCGTGGAGTTAATTAATAAGCTCTATTACGGGCGCTCGTCGCGCGAGTTTGAAACAGCAAAAGCGCCGCCGACTGCAGGAGTATCCATTCCCACGCCGGTCGCGTGAAACACGCGGCGCACCTCAGCACATGAATTTCGCAGTGCGAAAACGGCGGGCGCCTCTCATCATCATCGTTTCGCTCGTCGATATTCTCATCATTCTGCTCATCTTTTTTGTCGTTTCGACGACATTTAAAAAGGACCAGCCCGAGGTGCAAATTAATCTGCCGGAGTCCAAAACCGCGCAGAAAAAACCGAGTGAACTCGAACACGCGATTGTGAGTATCGATCAAGATGACCAGATTAAACTGGACGGGCGCGCGGTCGGCGTGGGCGAACTGGAAGGCGCAGTGCGCGACCTGCCAGACGCGCGCAAATCCACGCTCGCGCTGCAAGGGGACAAGAAAGCTTCCTTCGGCACAATCATCAAGCTAATGGACGCGTTGAAACGAGCAGGGGTCAGAAATCTGCCGGCCTTTACCCGGGAAGAAAAATGATTCTGCCAATCCTGCAGTACGGCGATCCGATCTTGCGAGCCAAAGGCAAACGGATCGAGCAAATCGATGATCGCATTCGGGAACTGGCGGCGAACATGATTGAGACAATGCACGCAGCGCACGGCGTGGGCCTGGCGGCGCAACAGGTAGGTGAAGATTTGCAGCTTACTGTGCTTGATGTTTCGGCAGTCGAAGACCGGCCGAGCATGCTGAAAGTGGACGGAACAGATGTCGATCCAAAGACCACGATGCCGTTGGTGCTGATCAATCCGGACATCGAACTGCTCGGTGAAACTGAAGTGGGAGTAGAAGGTTGCTTAAGTTTTCCGGAAATCACCGGCGACATTGAACGAGCGCAGTCGGTCAGGGGACGCGCGCAGAATTTGGAAGGCGACACCATTGAATTTGAAGCGGGCGGACTTCTTGCCCGCGCGATTCAACACGAGCACGATCATCTTCATGGGATTTTGTTTATCGATCGGATGCGCTCCGCGGCAAAGGCCGCGTTGTCGAGCCGCCTGAGACGATTGCAAAAAGAAGCCCGGCGCGGCCGGCGAATTCTTCCCGAACAAGAGCGACCACTCGTTACGGAAACGACGCTGTAGCTGGTCTAGGCTGGGTCCCTGATCGGTTCGTTACGCAAAAAAATGCCTCTGGTTCCAGATGCGAGATTCAGAAGCGGCCCAGTAATGAACGTTGTCACAAGTGCCATCAATACCATCATGGTAAAAATGGCGGGTGGGAGGATGCCGAGATCGTAGCCAATGTTTAGCGCGACGAGTTCCACAAGGCCGCGCGTGTTCATTAATGCGCCGAGCGAGAATGAGTCCTTCCAATTCATTCCCATAAACCGCGACGCCAGCATGACTCCTCCCAGCTTACCTGTCACGGCCACTGCAATGATGCCGCCGCAGATTAGCCAGCTGCCAAGGTTGCTTAACAGGCCCAGGTGAGTTCGCAACCCGCTAAAGGCAAAGAAGAGCGGTAACAAAAATACGCCGCTTAAATTCTGGAGCTGCAAGGTCAGGTATTCGCGGAATTCCTTTTTTTGCGGCATCACCACGCCAGCCAGGAACGCTCCGAAGAGCGCATGAATGCCCATCAGTTCCGTCATCAAGGCCGAAGCCGTCATGAAAAGCAGCACTGCGCCGATTGCACCACGCGCCTGAGTTCCCTCTGAGGTATCGACGCCCAGCCAGCCCGACAAACGAGGACGCACCACCAGAAGCATCGCCGCGACGAAGACCATCACCAGTCCAAGACTCAAGACGGCGGATGACAAACCTGATGCCTTCGTTATGGCGATCACTAATGCCAGGATCGCCCAAGCCGTGGCATCATCCACCGCCGCACACGCGATCGCCATGGTGCCGAGTGGAGTCTTGGCCATGCCCCGGTCCTTCAGGATCCGCACCAGTACGGGAAACGCCGTGATGCTCATGGCGATTCCCATGAACAAGGCGAAGGCGGTGAACGGTGTCACCGGTGAGCCAAAGCCCGGGTAGAGCAAAACCGAAACCCCGAGCCCGAGCAGAAACGGCACGATGATCCCCGTATTGCTGATGACCCACGCGACGCGTGCTTTCTGTTTGAGATGGCTTAAGTCCAATTCCAATCCCACCACGAACATGAAAATGCAGACGCCGATCTGGCTGAACAATTGCAGCGTGCCGAGTGATTCCGTTGGAAAAATGAAACCCGATGCGGCCGGCCAGACCCAGCCAAACAGCGAAGGCCCGAGCAGAATGCCGGCGGTGATTTCTCCGATTACCCTCGGCTGACCGAAGCGAGCGAAGAGCGAACCGACCAGGCGCGTCGCCAGGATAATGACGATGAACTGGAGCAGCAGTCGGGCGAGTGGAGAATGGAAATTTTCGAGCAACTGCATCTCCAACACTTAATCTAAAACTATCGCGAGCTGACAAGAAAGGATATTGATCATCAGCCCTGACGAGAAACAGATAAGCCACGCCCGCGTGCATTTTAGGTCTAACGTCCGGCTCACCGACGCCGGGCCAGTGATGTTCGATTATCCACCGCAGCGCGATCCCGGCGTTCGGTGCAGCCGGTTTGTTGGGCATTCTTTTCAGTCAGCTCGAAGATGACGGCTGACCGCTCAACACCTTGTAAGCGCATCATCTTCTCTTCTTTTCTTCGAAATCCACAACGTCGGAGAACTCGTTGAGATGCGACGTTCTCTTCATCAGTGACTCCAAGGATGGCCGAAAGCGAGAATCGTTCGAATCCCCAAGCGCACGCTCTGCTCACCGACATGTCCGATGAGCCGGGCTGTTGCCTTGTCCGCAACACCGAAGACAAATGCGTTCGTCTTCGGCGTCATCTGCAAGTCAAACTGCCGAGTCAGCCAATCGACCGCCGACGCAGCGTGCGCCTCGTCTCGATAAACCTGGCTGGGCAGCCATTTGCGCGCACAGTCCTCTTGGCTCATCGCCAGCATTGGCTCAACGTCGCTCGGCGCGAATGGTCGAAGCAGCAACGAGCGCGTCTCAAGCGACACCATAGTCATCATTGATCAGGCACTCGATCAAGTCGCGCAAGAAAGCGAATGTGACCGAGGAAACCGCGCTGGCGCAAACACGCTGGACTTATTTCGACAAGGGGCAGTTGGCTTCATCGAGTGGTTAGGTGAATGATATGCCAGGTCATCGGTGTGAAAACAATGCGGACAAGCCGCCAAAAAACACGCTGGCTATCATCAGGACGAAGAGCAGAACAAAAAATATAATGATGAATGCTGGTATCGCGGCGAACGCCCACTTAACCATGAGCCAAACCATGCTGGTGGGTGATTTGGACCAAGGAGTGACGGCTTCCCCCCTTGACGCGCCGTAGCCTTGGCGAAGGCGGCAGCCGTCACTTTTTGCACCAACCGGACGATTTCGAAATTCGATCGAGGTCGTTTCCAAGGCGGGACCGCTTCAGCAGCCGTCCACCGGAGCTACGGCTGCTGGAACTCGAAGTTTCTAATGATCACGTCCACCTCGTCTCCGTCGGTCGGCCCAGCATGGGCAGTATACTGAGGCCGGCGGGTCCAATCCGGTTCGTAGAAATTGCCCAACCAGAGGTTGATGTGGAATCGCGCGCAACCCGGTGTCGGGACGAAGGGCCTTAGCGCGGGTGGTGTTGTCCAGGCGAATTTCTCATGCGTGGGGAGGTTGTC
>WNFQ01000392.1_pt1 | contig 28160 bp, 26 predicted proteins | sample 5400171 | NCBI WGS metagenome assembly WNFQ01 (sample SAMN13153356, study PRJNA577476) | soil metagenome | isolation source: 20 cm soil under Madrone tree | place: USA:California | collected 2016-06-14
GCGTGCGCAATGAGCAGATAGTCTTCGAGCTCTTAAGTCCGCCGACCCTAGGTCGTAAGCCATCTCGTGATCGATACGCGGGCGCCATCGTGCGCAGCCTCTATCCAAATCTTGCGAGATTTCCCATCTTGGCCGCTCATTAGTGCGGCGTCCTCTTCAATCTCCTTAAATGTATATCCCTGGTCGCGAGCATGGGCGAACCACTCGATGACATGTTCTTCGGAGACACACCCCTTGGCGTCCGGTGCTAACTGGCTGTTGTCGATGCCCTCGGACATTATTCTAAAACCTGCCAGCGTGATCATATGTTGCCACTCCTTAGTTGATCGACACGACCAGGGAACTGGCTAGATGCCGGTCGTCCATGACATGCACCTGCTCAAGACTTTGTCACTATTCTCTGAACGCCTCCTTGAGTTGCTCAGCGGCGAATGCCTGCGCCATCTTCGCTGTCGGCAGAACCGCAGCGGCGCCGCGATGCCGCAGAGCACAAGTGATGCGGCACCAAGGACCATGGTAATTCGACGGGGCGCAAGTGTGCGCGATTGGAACGTGAGCATGGTTTTCTCCCTTTGTTCTGCGAGTAAAGGATGCGAATGTTCTCGCGGACTCGGTACTGCGGCGAGTCACAAAAGGAGGTAGGAACAGCCCTACGCGACGCTGCCGGGCGCGCGCAGAAGCCCGCGTGGCGAGACGCGCAACGACAATACATGTAGGAGCCCGCTGACAAAGGCGAGCACACAGTTGTTTCCCCCTCACCGGTCCCCGCCAGTCCTCCTCGAATTACCAGGCTGCCGGAACATCCCATACGGACAGCGGTCGAACTTGATGTCCCATGAACATTTCCAAATCAACCACATTGCAGAGACGGCGGCATACGATGACGGGCCCGCGATTGCCATTTCGACAAATTTGTTCGGTCGCTTACCAGGCGATCGCCGGCTGGGTGGAGCACAATGATTCGAATATGGGCGCGGCGTTGGCGTTTTACACGATGTTTGCCATTGCACCCATCCTCGTCATAGCGGTGGCTGTCGCCGGCTATGTGTTTGGTCCGCATGTCGCCGAAACTCAGGTGCTCCAACAGCTGTCCGCCTTGCTCGGCGACACCGGTGCGAAGGCAATTCGAGATCTTTTGCTCAGTGCGCACTACAGCGATCAGAAGGGCTTCGCGGCCATTGTGGGCATCATTACCCTCTTGGTTGGGGCAACCAGCGTTTTCGGAGAACTACAGTACACACTCGATCGGATCTGGAACACGCCACCGGCGAAGGCGGTAGTCTGGTGGCAAATCGTTCGAAAGCGCGTCCTATCCATAGGGCTGGTCCTAGGCGTGGGGTTTCTGCTCATGGTCTCCCTCGTAGTGAGCGCGGCACTCACCGCGGTGGAAAACTTCTTTGACACCTTCATGACGCGGTGGGCTGCCCTCTTGCCTCTCATTGATTTGACGTTGAGTTTCGCGATGACAACGCTTCTGTTTGCCATGATTTACAAATATATTCCGCGCGAAAGGCTGGCCTGGAGCGACGTGTGGACCGGGGCAGCGGTCACTGCGCTGTTATTCACGATCGGCAAGTTCCTGATAGGCCTCTACCTTGGCAAAAGTTCGTTCAATTCGGCGTACGGGGCGACAGGTTCACTCGTGATCCTGCTGCTGTGGATTTACTATTCGGCGCAGATATTTCTACTTGGCGCGGAATTCACACGTGTGGTTACATATGAATATGGTTCGCGCCGCTCGTCAGCTCGCATCTGACGCGTTTCTCCACGGCACAATGTTGTTCTTCCCATTACTATCGTAGGAGAGCATTATGAATGCTGTTCCACGACAACTGGCGGTTATTACGGGTGCCTCCACAGGGATCGGGCTAGAACTGGCGCGTCTATGCGCGCAGCAGAAGTTTGATTTGATAATCGCGGCGGATGAGCCGTTAATTGCAAATGCGGCGCGGGAACTCTCGCTATTGGGTGCCAACTGCACCCCAGTGGAATGTGATCTTGCCAGCGCCGAGGGCGTCGAGAAACTAGCGAGCGTGATCGCCGCCGCAGCGCGCCCCGTCGACGCGCTATTCGCAAATGCGGGACGCGGGTTAGGCAAGGCGTTCCTGGATCAGGATCTTGACGAAGCGCTCAAGGTCGTTCACACGAACATTGATGGCACGATTCGCCTGATCTACGACGTCGCCAACGACATGCGTTGGCGGGGCCAGGGCCGAATTCTCATTACCGGTGCCATTGCCGGTCTTATGCCAGGAACTTTTCAAGCCGTCTATAGCGGATCACAGGCCTTTCTTGATTCGTTCGCAGTCGCACTCAGTAACGAACTCAAAGACACGGGGGTTACGGTAACCTGCTTAATGCCCGGCGCTACGGAGACGGATTTCTTTGAACGTGCCGATATGTTGGATACGAAGCTCGGAAGCAGCGACAAAGCCCACGCTTCGGACGTCGCCAAAGCAGGTTTTAATGCGATGATGAAGGGCGAACTCAAGGTGGTGGCGGGTTTCGGCAACAAGCTGCTTGCAGCAGTCTCCCACGTCGCGCCCGATTCCGCGCTTGGTGAAATCCATCGCGGTATGGCCGAGCCTGGAACCGGCAATGCCGAGGAGCCCAAGTCGAAGCGCGAGCGCACAGACCGCCCTCGAGCTTAGGCTGACCGGCGCTCGATGAAAAGCAAGGCAGCCAATTGACTACGCACTCTAGATCGATTTCAACGATGGATCCCATCGAGAAATAGCGGCTTCCGAAGCAATCTGGCGCGTACTAACCTCTCCAAAGTGCTGTTCACTCTAGGAGATACCAATGACCGAAAGCCAAAAGCTATCAGTACTGCGTGACAAGCTCATCCGTCGCCGCCGCGCCCTTGTCGAGGGCATTCAGGCTACTGTTGCTAGTCAGCTCAACGGTGATGACTTCGTGCGGGTCCAAAATGAAATCGAAGCGGTGGAGAGGGCAATGGCAGAAGAGAAGCGTGCCGAATTTCGCCTCTGACCATGCAGCAGTGTCCTTCAATGCGATGAGCATGGAGGCTAACACGGAACTTCTCACGACAACACAGAAGGCGCGCCGAATGGATTTCGACGCACCTATATATGGGACTTTCGCCGAGATCGAAGCAGGCCAGGGTATGGGTTTCTCGTCGAGCGTCTATCGGCAATTCGCGGCGACCGAACGAACTTCTTCGACTGAGATCGATGTTCGTTCAAGCAGTACAGATGTATCCGTCGGACCGATACACCCTATCTAGAAAAACAGGCTACCGACGGTTCGTACACTCGTAATATTCTTGAGTGCAATTGCGTTCGCCTTGAGTCGTGCACAACAATGAACATCGACGACCTCTTATTCGGCCTGATCGCCTGCGGCATCGGATTGGCGGGTGCTTGCTTCAGAAGCGAGTACGTGTTTCTACGTGAGCTCAGAGCGACTCAGCGCAGAAAGGAGAGGATCATGCACAAGTTGCATTCAGAGAGACTATCCTCGCAAGCCGACGACGGCAAACAGCCGGCGCGGGCCGGGTGAGATGCTGGGCAAATCCTACCCCTGAGCAACCAAAATCCCGGTTCAACGGGCCAAAATGGATAGAAAATACTGAAATCGACAGTTATTTCATGCCGATCGCCTAGCGAGGCCGATTGTGGCTCCGGCGTGCGCTGGCGGGCTATGATGACGTCTGGCCCACCGAGCTCAAGGCCTCGACGCCCGCTCCCGCGCGAAGCCCGGCCCCGATCAAGCCGTCAGTCAATCCGGCGGCCGCAAAGCCAAGCGCGCAAGGACCGGTTCCGTCGCCGTCGAGCGGCGCGAACACGTCAGGCGGCACCCGCGGACTGCCTCGGTCTGTGAACTTGCGTTCCGGTCAGCGTGACTACCACATCTACATCGCGGGCAGATCGATCCGTCCGTAGAGGCCGTTGGCCGCTTTGTTCGGACCCGCCGTGAAGAACAGCGTGTTGTGCGGCTGGTGCAGGTCCACTGCCGGCTGCCCAGGCTGCAACACCGCCATGCCATCGTTCCCGAAAGCGATGCCCCAGAGGCCGTCTTGCGCGAATGGGCCGGTGACTGTCTGCAGCGTGCCTATGAAGGTTCCCTTGACCGGATCATAGCCGTTGATCGTGCCGTCGGCGTGATTGCTGATGAGCAGCGCGTTGCTCAGCGTGCCGAAGTCCTTCGGCGCCAGCGCCATTCCCCACGGTGCATTCAACAAGCCGCCCACCGGAACGAGTTCCCCTATAACCAGCTTGCCGTTCGCGTCGAACACATCGATCATGCCGAAGCCGGCCCCGCGGGTGTCTTCGCAAGTACCCTGGCCTGCGCCCGTGCCCGACATCGCGTAGCTCACGTAGATCTGCGTGGTTCCGTTGGGGCCATTGGCGATCGCCTGGATGCCGAATGGCGCATAGTTCGCCGGCAGCTTGGGGTCCGTGAACGGGAAAGCGGTTGGGCTCTGCTTCGCGAACTGCGCATCGAATACGTCGATCTTGGCGCCGACGAAGTCGTTCGCGTATAGGAAGTTGGCCGTGCCGTTGTTGGCGATTGCAAGACCCCGGTAGCAGGTCTTGTCGTTAGCGGAATACGCAGAGATTGCGTGTGTCGAATCCACCGTGCCATTCCAACCGGCGATCTGCCCACCGAGACCCGAATAAATGAATGACGACGGGCCCGACTTGCCTGCCGCTGTGACCACGAAGTCATTGGGGAAATTCGTGGGGTCGAACGATACGATTCCGGTCGGCTGGAACGGCGTGCCGGCGGTGTTCGCCGGCAGCGCCACGAGCAGTTGCTCGTTGGTGCCATTTCCGTCGTACAGCGACGAGGTGTTCTTACCGTTGTTGGAAATCCAGACCGGAGCGTTGGCGCTGAAGACAAGCCCCCACGGATTTACCAGATTTGTGTCCTGGGTCGCTGCCACTCCGGCCCCATCGGCGACGAGAGCCTTCACCACGAAGGCGGTCGCCGGGTTGACCGTGAGGGTTGCGGTCTGAGTCCCGGTCAGTCCCCCGCCGCCCCCATAAACCCCTCCGCTGGCGCCGGTGCAGGTTAGCGTGTACGTCTCGGAACCGGACGCGGTGGGCGTCACCGCCTGGGAGCCCATCGCCGCCTGGCTTCCGCTCCATGCGCCGCTCGCCGTGCAGGAGGCTGCCTGGGTGCTTGACCACTTCAGCGTCGCCGATTGGCCAGCGGTGATCGAGGTCGGACTAACCGAGATGGTGACGGTCGGCATCGGCGCCGGGGGGGCGGTGGACCCGCTTCCACCGCAAGCGTGCAGCGCCAGAGCGGTGACAGCTGCTGCGGCAGCCGGCCGGGGTTTCCGCATTCGCAGGCTAGTCAGAATTTGAGACATGCTTCCTCGTCCTTCTGGTGTGTTACGGCGGAGGCGCCCGAACACGATCCAACGCGGGGCGGTCCCACAAGTTTGGAATCGTGCGGAGGGACTCTGGTGCCGAGGATGAATTCACACACAGCTAGACTCGCGCCGCGCGAGTTTTATTCCGTGGCCCGGTCGAATTTTCGTGACGGCTTGCGAAGGCGCGCGATACATGGCGGCAGTGGACGGCTAGAATTCCCCGGCGGTCAGCGGCCGGGCGGCCCTTGTGTTGGGACTGGCCGCGGAATCGACCTCGCATGCAGGCGGGTTGCTCGCACCAGTCACTGGTGATCCAGATAATAGCTACGTCATCCACAAGTTCCAGGGTGCGGGCGAGTATCAGTGTCAGCGCAGCCGGCGATGGCCGTTGGAAGAACGCTTGGCGTGAAACGGGTTGCCGACCGTTCCTACGGCGCAAACAACTGCAGTGCTCTAGAGACCGGCAGCCTCGGCTCACTGCCAGCCCCCGCCGAGAGCGTTGTAGAGCTGAACCAGCGCTAGCCGCTCGTTGAGCTGCGCTTGCGCGAGATTGAGCTCCGCCGAGAAATCGTTGTTTTCACTGGTGAGCACCTGGAGGTAGCTCGTGCCGCCATGCTGGTAAAGTATCTTCGAGAGGCGGTCGGCATCTTCCGCCGCTGCCGTCAATAGCTCCTGTTGCTCGCGAAACTCGCGGCCCTTCTGATACGCGGTGAGAGAGTTGGAAATCTCTTGGAAGGCGTTCATGATCGTTTGCTGATAGGTGAGCAGCATTTCCTGTTCCTGCGCTTCGGCCAAGCGCTTTCCGGAGCGCAGGGCTCCTGCCGCAAACACGGGTTGGGTGAGCGACGCAGCGCCGTTCCACGATCTCTGCGAGTGGGTGAAGAGATTGTTGAGCGCAAAGCTTTCGTATCCAGCCGTACCGGTGAGTGAAATGCTGGGGAAATACGCGGCCTTGGCGACACCAATCTCGGCGTTCGCCGCCATCAAGGTTGCTTCGGCCTCCCGGATGTCGGGGCGGCGCTCCAGCAGTTCGGAGGGAAGTCCAACGGGAATGGCGGGCGGATTTGGCTGCTCGGTGATCTGGCGGCCGCGCGGAATCGGCCCGGGATTGCGCCCCAGCAGAATGCTCAGGGAGTTCTCCTGCAGCACAATCTGGCGCTCGAGATCGGGAATGGTCTCCGCCGCCGTATAGACCAGTTGCTCCGATTGCCGTAGATCGAGCGCCGATGCTGAGCCGTTCTTGGCGAGTACGGTAGTGAGCCGCATCGAATCCTGCCGCGCGGCGAGGGTCTTTTTTGACACGTCCAGTGCTAAATCAAGTTCGCGAAGCGTGAAATAGGCAGTCGCCACGCTCGAGACAACGGAGGCGAGAACCGCGCGCTGGCCCCATTGCGACGCGAGCAAGCTGGCGCGCGCGGCTTCAGTTTGTCGCCGGTATTTGCCCCAAAAATCGAGATTCCACACGACTGCAAGATCCACCTCTCCTGCGTTTGCCTCATAGGACGGAAATGAGCTGGATATCTTCGGATTACGTTCGCTGAATGCCTGAGTCCCCGCGCTCACCATGGGGAATTGGCTGGCGCGCGTAATTCCGAGTTGCGCCTGCGCCTGGAGTACTCGGCTTGCAGCGATTCGTAGGTCGTAGTTCTGCTCGAGCGCGGTGCGAATCAACTGCTGCAACACGGGGTCTTGGAATAATTCCCACCATTTTTCATCGCCCAGGGGTTCCGATGAGGCAAGCGAGGACTGGCTGTCGCCGCGGTAGACACCGGGCGCATCGATGGCTGGTCGCCGGTAATTCGGGCCGACCATGCACCCGGCGAGCAGCAGTCCGCATGTCAGGGATACCCAAGCTTTCACTTCAGGTGGTCTCCGCCGGATCCGCAGCCGCGGAAGGAGTCATACCCTTGCGCTTTGCGCCTGAGAGCGTTTCCACAACATAAAAAATCGCGGGAATGAAGAAGATGCCGATCGCGCTCGCCGCCAGCATGCCACCGATTACCGTGGTGCCCATGATTCGACGCGCAACGGACCCGGCACCCGAGGCAAACCACAGGGGCACGCAGCCGAATACGAATGCGAATGAGGTCATCAAGATGGGCCGCAGACGCAGCCTCGCACCGGCGAGCGCGGCATCCACCAGCGGCCTACCCTTCTCATACTCGTCCTTGGCAAATTCCACGATCAGAATGGCGTTCTTCGCTGCCAGACCGATCAGCATCACCAAGCCGATTTGCGAGTACACGTCGTTTTCCATGTCGACCATGTACGCCGGGTAAAAGGCTTGCATGAACAAACGCCGTAAAAACAGCACTCCAAAAGCCCCGAAGACGGCCACGGGCGTGCTCAATAGCACACTGAAAGGCAGCGCCCAACTTTCATAGAGAGCCGCCAGAATCAGGAATACAAATAGAATGGAAATCCCAAAAATCGTCGCGGACGAAACGCCCTGCTCTGCCAGCTTCTGCTGGAATGACATGCCCAAGTAGTCATAGCCCATGTCCTGGGGCATGGTTTGCGCAAACACTTGTTCGAGCGCAGCCATGGCCTGATCGGAGCTATAGCCGGGGGCGGCGTTGCCATTGATCTGGGCCGAGGGGTACTCGTTATAGTGCATGACGTACTCGGGGCCGAAACGCGGCTCGAACTTGGTCAAAGCGGACAGCGGAACCATTGCGCCGGTGTTGTTGCGCACGTAGAACTGGCTGGTGTCTTCAACGGCACTTCGATAGTTGTCGTCGGCTTGCACATACACCTGCCACTGGCGGCCGAACCGATTGAAGTAGTTGACAAAGATCCCACCCATGAACGCCTGCAGGCTGGTGTAGACGTCCGAGATCGCCACGCCCTGTTTGAGCGCTTTGTCGCGATCTACCTCGACAAACTGCTGCGGAACGCTGGGCAGGAAAGAGGTGTTGATCCCAGCGATTTCCGGGCGTTTGCGGGCGGCGGCTAAAAACTTGTCGACGTTCGCCGCCAGATACGGAATGTCATTACCGCCCCGATCCTCCAGCACAAACGTGAAACCACCGGATGTGCCGACGCCGGGAATGGCCGGCGGCGAAAAGCTGATGGCCGCACCTTGCGGAAGCTTGCTCAGCTGCTGATTCAGGCGCTGTTTGATGGCCTGGAGTTGCTGGCTTTGGTCGCGGTCCGACCAGGGCTTCAAGGTGACAAAAAAGAATGCGTTGTAGCTGGTTTGAATGTAACTGAGCAGGCTGAAACCAATGACGCTTGTCGTGTATCGGACGCCGGGCATTTTGGCGAGGATATTTTCGATCTCTCGAGCAGCTTGATCCGTGCGCTCCAGCGAAGCGGAGTTCGGAAGCTGAAGATTCACGTAGACGTAGCCTTGATCCTCGTCAGGCAGGAAACCGGACGGCAATATCGCGCCAAGAACGATAGCCACCACTCCGAAGAGCAGCAGGGCGGCCGCTGCCACTCCGCTTTTGCGAATCAGCGTGCGGCTAACGTTGACGTAGCCGTTGGTTGCGCGTCCAAACTCGTGGTTGAACCAGTCGAAAAACTTTCCCAGCGCTCCCGCGCTGTGCTTCTTGGGTCGAAGCAGGAGCGCGGCGAGAGCCGGACTCAAACTGAGCGCGTTGAATGCCGAGATGATCACGGAAATCGCGATGGTGACCGCGAACTGCTGGTACAACCGTCCGGTAATGCCCGGTATGAAGGCCGTGGGTATGAATACCGCTGAGAGCACCAGAGCAATGCCGATGACAGGCCCTGAAATCTCCTGCATGGCTTTCAGGGCGGCGTCCCTCGGCGCCATGCCTTCCTCAATATGGCGCTCGACTGCCTCGACCACCACGATCGCGTCGTCGACAACCAGGCCGATGGCCAGCACCATGCCGAACATCGACAGCGTATTGATGGAGAAGCCGAACAGCGGGAAAAATGCGAAAGTGCCGACCAGCGACACGGGGACGGCGAGCAGCGGTATCAGCGTGGCGCGCCAGCCCTGGAGAAAAAGATAGACGACGATGATCACGAGCACCATCGCAATGCCAAGCGTCAGCACGATTTCCCGCATACCTTCTGTGACCGCTTTCGTTTGGTCCAGTGCGATGGCGTAGTCCATGTCCGGCGGAAAGCTCTTCTTCAACTGAGCCATCAGCGCTTGGACCGCTTTCGAGTCATTGACGGCATTGGAGCCAGGCAGTTGGTAGACGGCAAGAATGGCGCTCGGCTTGCCGTTCATGCGGCCCATCAACGTGTAGCTTTGGGCGCCGAGCTCGATCCGTGCCACGTCCTTCACCCGAACGGCGCCGCCGTCAGGATTTTCACGGACGATGATGTCGCCGAATTGTTCCGGCGTCGTCAAACGTCCCTGCGCCCGCACCGAGTAGGTGAACTCCTGGCCCTTAGGCGCCGGTTCACCACCCATTTGTCCGGCGGGGTTTACGGTGTTTTGTGATTGCACCGCATTGACGACGTCGGATACGGTAATGCCGAGCTTGGTGAGCGCATCCGGTTTGAGCCACATGCGCATTGCGTATTGCCCGGCGCCGAGCACCTGCACGCTGGCAATTCCCGGAACCCGGGTGACGGGATCGTTGAGGTTGATGTATTCATAGTTGGCGAGGAATTTCGCATCGTAGGTGCCGTGGGGAGAATACAGCGCCACGATCATCAGCGGTGCGGTCGTGGCCTTCTGTATGGTCACGCCGTACTGTGTTACGCTGGATGGCAGTTGGGATGCTGCCTGAGTCTCGCGAATCTGCGTCAGAATGAGGTCCGTATTGGGATCCGTCTGAACGCCGAAATCCACGATCATGGTCGTCTGGCCATTGGCCGTCGCATTCACCGAATACATGTAGTTCATGTTGTCCACACCGCTCATCTGTTCCTCGATGGGTGTGGCAACCGATTGCGCGAGGGTCTCCGCATCCGCACCGACGAACGTGGCTTGCAATTTCGTTTCGGGGGGGACGATATTGGGAAATTGCGAGATGGGCAGCCCGAGAATGGTGATGGCACCGACGATGACCGTCAGGATCGCAATCACCATGGCCACGATCGGCCGATGGATGAAAAACTTGGACATATTTCAGTTACTGCCGGATGCAGACGTGAACGGCGTGGGCGTGACGGTGCCGCCATCCTTGACTTTTTGAGCGCCTTCCGCGACGACCCGGTCGCCCGCGATCAAACCGCTTGTTATCACCCACATGGTGTCGACGCGCTCGCCGGTTTGAACGGAGCGTATGGTAACCTTATTATCCTTTCCCACCACAGCCACTTGCGCTGATCCTTGCAGCTGCGATACGGCCCGCTGCGGAATGAGCAATGCGCCCTTGAGGACCTGCGTTACGGCACGAACCTTGGCGTATTGCCCCGGCCGCAGAATGTTGCCGGGGTTCGCGAACGCCCCGGCGATCCTGATCGTTCCGGTCTGCTGATCCACTTGCCGATCGGCGAAGAGAATGCTGCCGCTGCGGGCGTACGTGCCACCGTTCGAGAGTATCAACTGCAGCGGGATCGGTGCGGCGCTCGACAGTAGATTCACCGTGTCGGGGTGAATCTTGTCGGCAATCCGCAGGTATTCTTCTCCGCTGATTGGGAAGTACGTCTTGATGGGATCCACCTGCGATACGCCCGTAAGCACAGCGGATGGCGTAACGAGATTGCCGACTTGAACCTGCGCGATGCCGGCAATTCCGCTGATGAGCGAGCGTACTTTCGTGAAACTCAAATTCAGAGCCGCCTGCTCCACCGCGGCACGGCTGGCGGCTACGGTCGCTTTCGCGGCCAATTGCGCTTGCGTGTCCGCCTCAAGCTGGCTTCGCGCAATGGCATTCGCCTCGGCTTCCGGAATGTCGCGATTGACGTTGAGCGTGGCGTTGACGAGCTGCGCCTCTGCCTGTGCGAGCTGCGCTTTCGCTTGGTCCAAGACGGCCTGAAATGGACGAGGATCAATCTCAAAGAGCACGTCGTCCTTATGGACAAAGGAACCTTCCGGATAATCCTGCTTGATCAGGTACCCGCTGACTTGCGGTTGAATTTGCGCATTGACATACCCGTCGAGCGTCGCCACCCACTCCCTATAGATGCTGACATCCCTTTGGACTACCCGTGCGACCTGCACCTGCGGGGCAGCCCCCGGCGGCGACTTCTTTTGCGCGCATCCAGCGCACTGGACAACAATCAGGAGACAGCAGAGAAGAGCACTTCTCCTGCGCCATGGAATCCAAAAGCCGGTCACTCCGTTCCCCTCATTTGCCGCGCTTCCGATGCGCTGAGCCGGCGGCGGAAAACAAGGGAGGTGTTTGCTTGCATGAGTGAAGGGTGGTGTCGAATCGTCTACCTCGGTAGCCTATATATTTCGATATATACATTATAGTTTTAATAGATCAACGTTGGATGGCCTCGCGCCGACCAGCCAGCTGCCGGCGTTGGTTCGAGTTGCACTCGTTATTCGTTCCACGATCTGCATGGAGACCCGCCAGAGACGCTTTGCAAGCTGGCTGTCATTCAATAGTGGATTCCCTTCGGCAACCTGACAGTCCGACCAATATTCGCCGGAAATTCCCGTGACACAGGGACTGGCCGCAAGCAACGCCCCTGTTGCCGCTCGCTGGCCCGCCGACTTCATGAATTGTTGCACCGTTGATCGCATCACTCGCAAGGGAAGCGAAAGGTCCTTGCGCAGACCCGTCCCACTGGTGGCACCGGGATGCAGCGAATTGACCGCGATGGCACGTCGGCGCAATCGACGCGATAGCTCCTTCGCATACAGCGCCACCGCGAACTTGGATTGTCCATAAAATATCGCCGGATCGTAAAATCGATGACCGTCGAGATTGTCGAACATGATCCCCTCAGGAGGTGTCTGCGCGACGCCCCCGCCGCCGCTTGCCATGACGATGCGCCCGGTGCCGTTGCGCACGAGATCCAACAGCTGGTTCACCAAAACAAAGTGACCAATATGATTGCCGAGAAACTGAAGTTCGACTCCATATCGCGTGCGCAATGTTGGTGGACTTGCCACCTCCGCATGGGCAACAATCGCATCGAGTGAAACGTGAAGACCTCTGATCATCTCGGCCGCGGCCGCCACCGAATCGAGATCGGCGAGATCGCACACGACGGGCGTTGCGCGTGGACCAACCTGCTCACAGGCACTATTCGCGCCGGCCAATGAGCTCGCGAGTCCGAAAACGTGCGCGCCGTTTGCAGCCAATGCATTCATGGTCTCTAGTCCGATTTCCGCATTGCATCCGGTAACTAAAATCCACTTTCTTGTGAGATCCACGCCCGCAAGAACCTGATTTGCCGTTGAGCGAGGGCCGTGAGGGATTGAGCTTGCCATGACGAGTACTCCTTAACCAAACAGACGTGAGCTGCAGCGCGTGCGTAGGTCTTTGTGGTTTGGCCACACCGAATTCGCGCTCGGAGAGACTAGTGCCGGGGCTTCGCGCCCGGTAGCCCATATAACTAGATACGATGTATCGCTCGAGCGGATGTATTGTGGCGACTGAATGTCAGATTCGCCGAACCATACAAGGCGGACATGGCAGGTCCGGATATCGTCGCCTACGATAGACGGCCGGATGGATTGCGGCGCCTTCGCTCCCGGCCACCGCTGGACTTACGCGATGAGTTCGACGGGCCCAGCCGTAGCTTCACCGCCGCCGGTGCACAGACTCGCAAGTCCCCGGCGAGGTAAGAACAAGCCGACATTAGTTGAGAACAGCCCGACAACGTCGGTTGGGACCCACATTGTCCGATGACGGAGCGATCAGGCCCCGCGACCTAGCCCTCGTGCCTTGCATCGTTTTCAGCATCACGATGGCGGAACACGTCTTTGGCCGCGGATATCCCGTTAAGTGCGGCGGGAAAGCCCGCATAGACGGCCATTTGCATCATCACTTCGACAATTTCCTGCCGAGAGCAACCAACGTTAAGCGCCGCGGCAATGTAACCTCAAGCTGCGGTCTGGCGTTACCCATGGCTGCCAAAGCCGCAATAGTCGCAATCTCCCGCGATTTCAGATCAAGTCCCGGGCGACTGTAGATGTCGCCGAAAGGGAATTCGATCAGGTAGCGTGCGAATTCGGGGGCGATGTCGCGCCGAAGCGCGGTACCGGGAAGGCAAAAGCCGGCCGCCGTGCGGTTCCAGGCCGAACACAGCATCTGCAGTTGGTGAGTGTGCAGCTAGAATGTATCGTCGGAGCCGATATAATGCATCGAGAGAGGATGGCTTCCCTATCCGAATTTTCGGTACTAGTCTCTACCGCATGGACATTTATCCACGCTATCCGAAGCGCATCGCATTGAACGCTATCGCCGCCGCGTTTCCCATTCCAGTCGACAACATGCGTTTGCGCGTGTGCCTTACGATCGGCGGCGAGGCGGCCGCCCTCAAACGTCTGGATCCTCTCTTTGCGAGCCGTTGTGGCGGGCCGCGGTCCATGTTGCGGTCGTTGTGTTGATCGGATTTGCGCTAATCCTCGGGTACTCTAACAAAGACACCGGAGTACGGAGGACTTGAATTGACCCGTGACGAAATTCTCGGCGCCTCATCGATGCCGCTTGCCAGCCCAAGCTACCCGAAAGGCCCGTTCCGCTTTATAAATCGCGAATATTTGTTGATCCATTACGAGACGGACCCGGATGCGTTGCGAGCGCTTTTGCCGGAGCCGCTGGAACCGGACGGGAACGACGTGTTTTTCGAGTGGATGAAAATGCCGGATTCCACGGGGTTTGGCGATTACGAGGAGAGCGGCTGCGGGATTGCCGCGCTGTATAATGGCGTGAAATGCAATTACAGCTGCATGATGTTTCTGGATGATGAGTCGCCGACGACCGGCGGGCGTGAGATCTGGGGGTTTCCGAAGAAATACGGCATCCCGCGGTTGTCGGTGATTCACGAGACCCTGACCGGCACGTTGCATTACGACGAGGAGCGGGTTGCGCTGGGAACAATGGTGTACAAAGCGACGCCGATGGACCATGCGAAAACCGTCGCGGGAATGAAAAAGCTGAATGTGAACCTGAAGTTTATTCCCGACGTCGATGGGTCGCCAAAAATTGCCCAGCTGGTGGGCTATCATCTGGAGGAAATCGATTTGAAATTTGCGTTTACCGGTGCGGCGCGTCTGCATCTGGTGCCGCATGCCAATTGTCGGCTGGCGGATTTACCGGTACGGAAAATTCTTTACGGCCAGCACCTATGTGCCGACCTGACGCTGCCTTACGGCAGGGTTCTTCACGACTATCTCGCTTGATTGTTTAACGGAGGAACGACACATGGCTCTTAAAGGAAAGGTGGCGTTGGTCACCGGTTCGACGAGTGGCATCGGGCTCGGAATTGCACGTGCTTTGGCGGCCGAGGGTGCCGATATTATGCTGAATGGTTTTGGTGACGCCGGCGAGATTGAGAAATTGCGCGCTGATCTGGCCAGGGAGTTCAGTGTTCGAGTCGAATATGATGGTGCCGATTTGAGCAAGCCGAGCCAGGTGGCGGCGATCGTGAAGAAGACGCAAGACGATCTGGGCAGCCTCGATATCCTGGTGAACAATGCCGGAATTCAGTTTGTGTCGCCGGTGGAGGAATTCCCGGAGGCCAAGTGGGAGGCGATTATTGCGATCAACCTCTCGGCGGTCTTTTACGGGATGAAGGCGGCAATTCCCGGGATGAAGGCGAAGAAATGGGGGCGCATCATCAACATTGCCTCGGCGCATGGCTTGGTGGCGAGCCCGTATAAGGTGGCTTATGTCGCGGCCAAACATGGCGTGGTGGGAGCAACCAAAGTTGCTGCTATTGAGCTTGCGAATGATGCGGTTACTGTGAATGCCATTTGCCCGGGCTGGGTGTTGACGCCGCTGGTTCAGCATCAGCTCGAGGACCGGGCCATTCAAGCCGGCACGGATGTCCCGACCGAAATGAAGAAGATGCTGCAAGAGACTCAGCCGATGCTGAAATTCTCAACGCCCGAGGAAATCGGCGCACTGACCGTGTTTCTGTGCTCCGATGGTGCCGCAACCATCACTGGTGTTCCATTGCCGATTGATGGGGGCTGGGTCGCGCATTAATCTATAGCGCGGTGTGGTGTCGTCTGCGAGACGCACGGCATTCGCGCGGAGACACTTGGCATGGATGTGACAACCGATCCCAGAACCCCGCAGCACAAGCCCCTTGCCGACAATCTCGAGCCGCTCGGTCGGCCGAAAGACTGCGAGGGCATCAGCCTGGTCCTGCAAGGCGGCGGCGCTCTGGGGGCATACCAGGCTGGAGTCTATCAGGCGCTGCATGAAGCCAGACTGGAACCCGACTGGGTGGTCGGTGTGTCGATCGGGGCCATCAACTCCGCCATCATAGCCGGCAACCCGCCGGAACGCCGGCTGGAACGGCTCGAGGAATTCTGGACCACCATTACCGCGAGCGACCCCTTCACCGTCTGGCCGGATGGCGACGCGCTGCGAAAATACCGTAACGCCTTCTCCGCCATGAACGCCATGCTGTTCGGTCAACCGGGCTTCTTCAGGCCCAATACCATCAACGCATGGTTCGCCCAGCGCGGCTCGGAAGGAGCTACCGCTTTGTACGATACTTCGCCGTTGCGCGAAACGCTGGGAAGACTCGTCGATTTCGACCTGCTCAACAGCGGCAAAGTCCGTTTCGCGGTGGGCGCGGTAAACGTCGCCAACGCCAATTTCGCGTATTTCGACAACGCCAACATCACCATCGGCCCGGAGCATGTTATGGCCAGCGGCGCACTGCCCCCGGCGCTGCCCATGGTGCACATCGGCAAAAAATACTATTGGGATGGCGGCCTGGTCTCAAACACTCCGCTCATGCATCTTCTCGCTAATTGCGGCTCACGGAACACCCTCGTCTTCCAAGTCGATCTGTTCAGCTCCAGGGGCGAAATCCCGCGTGACATGCCCGAAGTGATGTCGCGCACCAAGGACATCCAATACTCGTCCCGCACGCGCCTCATCACCGATTATTTTGTGAAAACCCACAAACTTCAGCAGGCGCTCTATGAGGCGCTCTCGATGATTCCGGAAGACAAACTCTCCGATGCTCAGCGCGCGCAAAAGGCCGAACTGGCGCAGCTACCCGCCATCAACATCATGCAACTCATCTATCGCCAGAAACCCTGGGAAGGCGACGCGAAAGACTACGAATTCAGTCGCCTCTCCATGAAGGAACACTGGCGCAGCGGCTATCACGACACTCGCAACACCCTGCAACATAAAGACTGGCTAATAATGCCCGAACACAACGACGGCATCAGCACCCACGACATCCACCGGACGGGCGCGTAGAGAGACGGGACTCACTCACATTTTTGTCGGCATTCCCGTCCTCTCTTCCGGCGCCAACCGGAATTGGATGTCCGCTGCGGCGCATGACAGCCAGATTGTCCTCTCATTGAATCACCGCCAAAGGAAAGTCCGGAACTCCACCCGGCGCCTGGGTCACCGGCGACTGCATGCCACGCGTGAGGCTCGAGCGCCTGCGTCGGATCTACCTGGTACTCCGCAAAGCTCTGACGACCCTCTTCCCTTAGAACGTCCTCATCCAGGACAAAGCGTCCCGTGTACCGGCGGGCATCGCGATTGAAGATCGCATATGCGGCGTCAGCCACGATCTCAGGTTTACGCGAGCGCCGCATCACGCTTTCACCGCCAAGCATATTCTCAACTGCAGCAGTGGCCACCGTCGTGCGTGGCCAAAGCGCTTTGACGTCGAAGGAGCGCGGCTCACGTGCCAAGCACCGTGACTGTCGCCACGGCTTCCTCCACGCCGATGACGCCCCCACCATTCTCAGCGACTCCTATCCGAGCGCCGCTCACTTGGCGGCGCCCTGCCTCGCCGCGAAGCTGCGCGACCAGCTCATAAATCTGAGCTAACCCGGTGGCGCCGATCGGATGGCCCTTGGATTCCAAACCTCCGGATGGATTGACCGGTATGCGGCCACCAACCCGGGTATCTCCTCGTTCGCTGATGACGCCTCCTTCGCCTCGACTGGCGAGCTGCAGATTTTCAATCTGAATGATTTCCCCCATGGCAGTCGCATCGTGCACTTCGGCAACGCTGATATCTGCAGGGGAGATTCCTGCGAGCTCATATGCGCGACGAGCCGCATGTACCGTGCAATGATCTTCAGGCTCGTTCTCGGTTCGATCCGTTCCAGTCCTCACCACAGACGCCAGTACACGAACGGCGCGCGATCGAGATGTCCCTAGCCGCCTCAGTCCCTCGCCTGTGACCAGGATTGCTGCCGCGGCTCCATCCGAAACCGGGGCGCACATCGGCAACGTGAGTGGATATGCGATCGGTGGAGCAGCCAGGACTTCCTCCACTGTGAATCGCTTCTGGAACTGCGCGAGGGGATTGTGGACCGAGTGTTCGTGGTTCTTGGAGGAAACCATTGCCAACTGTCTGCGAGTCGTTCCGTAGCGATACATATGATCGCGCGCAAAGGCGGCATACACGTCCATGAACACGCTATACGGCTTATCGGACATGCTGCCCGGAGGCACCTCGACCAGCCGCCCCAGCCGAATCAGCGCGTCCTTGTTCCTCTCGACCGTCGCGACATCCCAGGCGCTGTCGAAGGTACCGAACATCAATGCTTTGTTGGCGGATACCATTTTCTCAGCGCCTACAGCCAAGGCGATATCCGCCTGTCCGGCCTTGAGGGCATTGACTGCCAGGTTGAGGGCGGTACTCGCGCTGGCGCAGGCATTCTCGACATTGATGACCGGAATACCGCTGATTCCCATAGCCCGCAGCGCCAACTGGCCTCGAATCATATGCTGACCTTCCATGTGTCCTTGCGCCGCATTTGCAAAGTACGCGACTTCGATGTCGCGCAACTCTACTCCTGCATCCTGGATCGCATCGCTCACTGCCCAGCGAGTAAGAGATTTGACGTCATGCTCCGGCAAACGTCCGAATGGGGTCATGCCAACGCCAGCAACGAAGATTTCAGGCATGGGCGCCTCAGATCCGCCTCAGGCGGCCGATCCAGAAATGCTCCCGGATCTGCCGCTTGAGAACTTTGCCGACCGCGCTGCGGGGCAGATCTGGCCAGAAATGCACCTGCTTGGGTGCCTTGATCGGTCCCAGGCGCGAGCGGCATAGCTCAATGATCTGTTCAGCGGAAACCTCGGTGCCGGCTTTCAGCTCGATGACGGCCGTCACGGCCTCGCCCCATTTGTCATCGGGCGCACCAATGACGGCGCAATCCTTGACGGCGGGATGGCTCCAGATGAGCTGCTCAATTTGTGATGGGAAGATGTTGTAGCCACCCGAGATAATCATGTCCTTCGCGCGGTCTACGATGTGATAGAAACCCTCAACATCCCGGTAGCCCAGGTCACCGGTGTGATGCCACCCGAAACGCGACACTTCGGCGGTTGCGTGCGGATCCTCGTAATAGCCCAGCATCACGTTGCCGCCACGAACGACGATCTCCCCGACTTCACACGGCGGCAGCAATGAGCCCTCCTCGCTCATGATCGCCAGGTTCACGAACGGCGCTGGCCGGCCACAACTCGATAGCCGCTCGTCGCCTGCGATCTCTCCACCGTTGAAGTGCTCTTCAGGCCTCAAAACGCTGCACAGCATGATGGCTTCCATTTGACCAAAGCCGTGCACCAGTACGGGACCGAAGAGCTTGAGTGCTGCGCGTAGCCTGCTCACCGCCATGGGCGCGGCTCCATACAAGAGATAACGCAGAGACGGAAATCGCCTGGCGGCAACTTCCGGGTCGTCCAGCATGTTGTAGATGGCGGTCGGAGGAAGAAACAGGTCAGTGATGTCCCACCGCCGAATGGCATCCGCTACCGCTCGTGCCTGCGCCCCGTCAATCACATATGTCGTACCACCTCTCAGTAACATTGGAAGGCACATGAGGCCAGCAGCGTGTGTCATAGGAGCAGCGACAAGATAGCGCGGAGGCGCCGCAGAAGGCATCGTTGCCAGATGGTTTGCGACGTAGGTCTCCAAGCCGCGATGGCTTTGCATGATCCCCTTCGGCTTGCCCGTGGTGCCGCCGGTCGCCATGATGGCGGCCACGTCTTCGCGGTTCGCAGGAGGAGGCTCGTGCCACTCGCCCGGCCGGCCCATCCATTGATCGAGGCTCGGAATCCGGCCGAAAGACATGCCCACGGATACGACGAGACGCAACCTGCTCAGGCGGCTCTTGAGTGTCGGCACGGCAGTCTCGAAGCTCGAATGGAGGAACAGCACTTCGCACTCGAAGCGTTCCAGCAAACTCACGATCTCTTCGAGGGAATATTTGGGATTGATGGGAAGCCACACAAGATGAGCTCGTAACAAACCCATCACGCAGAGGAAAGCTTCCGGATCGTTCGGACTGACGACCGCAGCCTTGGCCCTTGGACGCAGGCCATCGCGCAACAGCCCGGCGGCGATACCCTTGGTTCGCTCACGCGCATCCGCGTAGCTCCACGTCCGCTCTCCCATGACGAAGCATGCGGCTTGGGGCGCGAGATCCGCCCCGTGATCAAGATAGTCGATGGTCTCCATCGAAGCTCGCTGCCTCACACGTCCAGACGCTGTGCCCATTGCGGAGCGCCCAATCCAGGAGCCTTGGCCACATAGCGTTTGACCCAGGCCGCAGCCGCATGGTCTATGCCCTTCACCCAGCGCCGTTTGAGTGGATCCGTCACATTCACCTGAAATCCGCCGATAGGCTCGATGACAATCCTGACGATCTCGCCATCCTGAATCGGGCCCAATCCCTGGTGGTTCACTCCGAGTGCGACGACGTCGCCGGGCTCCAACGTGGAAATTGCAGAGGCCCTGGAGATCATCGTCGCAACTGGTTCCGCCAGATCGCTCATCGGATAGTCGTGACGCAACGTGCCATCCACCCAGAGCCGCACGTGCAGAGCATGCGGGTCCGGAATCTCATCCGCCGTGGTAATCCAGGGCCCCATGGGCCCGAAAGTGTCATACGACTTGTCCTGAAACGAGGTTCCAGGTCCTACGCCTCTTGCGGAAAGGTCAAGGAAACAGGTGTATCCAAATACGTGCTGCATGGCCTCTTCAGGTGAGACAGCTTTGGCACGACTGCCGACGATGACGGCAAGTTCAGCTTCATGGTGGAAGACTGCCGCATTGACGCGGCTCAGCTCCACCATTTCATCGGGTCCAATCACACTGCACGGTGACTTGAGAAAGAATGCGGACTCGACGACCGCATCGGGAACGCCCTCCCGGAATGACAATTGCGCGCAAACCAGCTTGCCGGGCCGCGGAGAAGGGGCGCGCAGCTGGACCCGCTCGAGCGGCTGTGGCATGAGCTCACAGGCGGCCCTGGTCACAACCTCTTTGTACTTGAGCCAGCCTTCGATGAGTGCTGTCATTCGTACTCGAACGGGAAGTGCCGCGATATAAGGCAGCACTGCGGACAGATCGATTGCGCCGCCGTCGACGATAACCGCTGGAGAGAAATCCTTGATCAAGCCCAATTTCACGGGGTGCTCCTTATCTCACTCGCTACGGCTGTCGTGGTGCGGCCCAAAGGAGAGCCACACCTTTCTCGAGGCAATCTGCCAGCCCAGATCCGTGAGGACGTACGCATCTTGGTAGTCCCCGATCACGGGTGGGTCCGTAACTTTTGTTTCACTGTTATGCCGATACACCAACAGGGTGCCGGTGCCTTTGGCATGCGTGCCGTCAATCGCGGTAATCATCGGATTTGCGCAAACATGACGGACCACTGAACAGGCGGGCCGGCTCTGCAATGCGGCTGCAATGGCGGCGGCGGTGCGATACTCGGCATCGGGGCGCGAAAACACCGCGTCAACCGTGAAAAGCCTTTGATAACTGTCGTAGTCGTTGCGGTCGCTGAACTGACAGAAGGCATAAGCCAGCCAAGTACAGGCCGCTTCGATCTCCAACCGCTGCGCCGCAAGCATCTATGCAATCACCCGCGGCGTACGTTGTTGTTGGGTTCGCGCCGGCCGGCGATCCAGCCCGCCAGTGCCGCGTGCGCGCCTTCTCGTTGGCGGGCGTTGATGGCTTCTACATCGTCCGGGTCAGCTGAAAGTTCAATTAAAAGGCCGTCCGGATCGCTCACATAGATTGAGTAGGTATACCCATGATCGGCTTCCCAGACGTTATATCCCGCCGCCTCGAGTCCGCGGCGAATATGAGCCTGGCTCTGCCGAGTGGCCTTGAGCGCGAGATGCACGAACAAGCCCTGTTGCTTCGCGGCGTAGCGGGTCTGTTGCGCCGGATCGGCGAAGTTGAAGAATGCGAGTGCCCCACCACTCGGGAGCCCGTAGAAGGCGTGACTGAACACGTGCCTCTCGCCCAGGATGGTCTCGTCCTCGATCCAGAAAGCCGTCAGCGGCAACCCGATCAGGTCTTCGTAGAAGCGGCGAGTTCGCTCCTGATCGGCCGTGACGTACGCATGGTGATGAAGTCCCGTGGGAAGCTGCTGATCCGCAAATGGGGAGGCATTTTTGGGTTGCATACGCTCACTGCTCTTGGCTGTCGACGGCCAAGGCTAGGAGAGAAGGATCCAAGTTGTCAAGAAGATTCCAATAATGATACTATTTTGGAATATAAATGACTGCGCGACCCTCGGGTCTGGCGGGCAAGGTCTGTACGCTTCAAAAGAGGTGATGGCCGATGATCGAAGTGCACTACTCACCCACGCCCAACTGTTGGAAAGTGGTGATCATGCTCGAGGAGGCGGGGCTGCCGTACGTTCTGCGGCGCTACGATCTCTTCCAGGGTGAACACTTGGTACCCGCCTTTCGCCGAATCAATCCCAACAACAAGCTGCCGGCCATCGTCGACACTGCCCCTGCCGATGGCGGAGCTCCCCTGGCGATCTTCGAGAGCGGTGCGATCCTGATCTATCTCGCCGAAAGATCGGGGCAATTCCTCTCGCAGGAGGTCCGCAGCCGCACGGTCACGTTGCAATGGCTGGCGTGGCAGATCTCCGGCTTGGGGCCAATGATGGGTCAAGCGAGTCATTTCGTACGTTATGCGCGAGAGCAGCATCCCTACAGCATCAACCGCTACGTGAAAGAGAGTCGCCGCCTGCTGCATGTACTGGAATACCGGTTGCGTGAGTCCGAGTACCTCTCCGACGGGTACTCGATTGCAGACATTGCAGTGTGGCCCTGGATCAAGTTCGTCGCGCTCCTGGAGATCGATCTTGCGGAGTATCCGCAAGTCAACCGATGGCACGAGGCGGTGCAGTCGCGTCCGGCTGTCGTCAGGGTTTTCACTTCGCCTCAGACTGCTCCAGACCCTGCCTATGTCCAGGAGAAGCGCCAGCTGACCGACGAGGAATGGTCGAATACGTACGGTGAGCGAATGTTGGCCGCCGCCCGCGAGATACCTTGAGCGCACCGGACATGGTTGGGCGGAAGGTCACGTTGACCTTCGACAATGGTCCGGATCCGCAGGGCACGACCGCGGCAGTCCTGGATGTGCTGCTGCAGAGAAGTCTCAAGGCGAGCTTCTTCGTCACCGGTCAACAGATCTGCCTGCCAGGAGCCCGGGCGCTTGCCGAACGCGCACACGCCGAAGGCCATTGGATTGGCAACCACACGTTCAATCACTGCACGATGTTTGGCGATAGCAGCGATCCTGAGCTTCCCGAAAAGGAGATCGGCGCCACGCAAGAACTCATTGGAAACCTTGCGCATCCTGGCAAGCTTTTCCGACCGTACGGCGCCGGCGGAATACTAGGTCCCAGCCTGCTGAGCGCAGATGCAGTCGACTACCTTGTCCGCGGCAAGTACAGCCTGGTGTTATGGAATTGCGTGCCGCGCGATTGGGAGGACGGCGCTGAATGGGTAGGCCGTTGCGTTGAGGACATTCTTCTTCGGCACTGGTCGGTCGTCGTGCTGCATGACCTGCCGGAGGGCGGAACGAAGTTTCTGACCATGCTGCTTGATCGCCTGGATGCAATCGGCGCGCAGATGGTTCAGTCGTTTCCCGCAGCCTGCGTCCCCATCTGCAAGGGGCAAGTGCGAGCCGATCTGACAGGCCTTTGCCCGTCCTGACCGGCAACTCAAGGGTCGAAGAAGAGCGCGGGGTCTGCCTGTTGCAACAGGGTGTCGGTGGTGCGTTGAATGTGTTCGCTCAATAACCAACACGCGCGTTCGCTATCACGTGCGATCACGGCGTCGAATATTTCGCGGTGCTCCACGTTAGCTGGCCGCTCGACCGCCGGTCCTTGGACGGAGAGCCGTCTGTACCGTTCACCGTGGTCGTACAGGGTGTCACGAAAGGTGAGCAGCCACGGCGACCCACAGGCCTCCAGCATCGTGCGGTGAAAGTCACGATGTCTGTGCTCCCAACCTTGGCCGAGTATCCTTTCGCCATCGACGAAGGCCTCGGTCTTGGAGAGACGATGGAACGCTGCTACGACGCGAGACTCCCACTCGTCGTCGCCATTGGCGATGGAGCTTGCCAGGGCGGCGCTTTCCAACTTGATGCGCATCCGGGTGACATCGATGAGGTCGGCCTTTGAGACAGGGGCCACATGATAGCCACGATGCTCTCGCAGAACGGTCAGTCCATCTCCAGAAAGGCGCACCAGAGCCTCGCGCAAGGGACTGATCCCCACCCCGTACTTCTCACACAGCTCCTCGGCGCGGAGTCTGGCTCCGGGACGGAGGCGGCATTCCAGTATGTCCCGCCGTAAACGTTGGTAGGTATCGGTCGCCCGTGTACGGGCTGCGGTCACGACTTCGCCGAGGTCGTCCTTTGTCACTGCCGTCAAATCGCGGTTCTTCATGGGGATGCTCCAAGCAGCCTTTCCCGGCCGCCGCTGGACCTTACGTCACGTGTATCCTGCAGGGCAAGAGAAATCGTATTTTCTTCACAATAATCCAAATCATAATAAATCTTGGAAACTTCTTGACATTTTATTAAATCTCCGTCATACAGGCAAGCGTGACCCGTTGCGAAGCGCTGAGAGGGGGATAGGCGTGACAAATTCGATCGGAACGGCCAGAACTCTGGTTGCCTTTATCTCTGCGCTTTTCGTGGGCGCTGCCGCACTGGCGCAAGCGCCGCCGACGAAGGGATCACAACCCGAGGGTGAGCTCCAGGAGATTGTCGTTACTGCGCAGAAGCGGGCTGAGAATATCAATAACGTGCCGCTGTCGATTGCCACAGCGTCGGGTGATGAGCTCAGGGAACGGGGCATCTACGACCCCACCCAGCTGGAAGTGCTCGCTCCGGGATTCTCGTACCAAAAGAGCTCGTACGGCGTGCCGGTGTTTTCACTTCGCGGCGTCGGGTTCTACGACACCACCCAGGGGGTAACGCCGGCGGTGGCGGTGTACGTTGATCAGATTCCGTTGCCGTACTCGGCCATGACGCGAGGGGCGGGACTGGATGTTGAACGAGTGGAAGTACTCAAAGGCCCACAAGGCACCTTGTTCGGGCAGAACTCCACCGGCGGCGCCGTGAACTACATTGCCGCCAAGCCTCTGGACACTCTTGCCTATGGAACGACGGTGGACTATGGCCGATTCAACGCGCTCAATTTCGAGGGTTATCTGACTGGACCCCTCACCAGCACACTGCGAGCGCGATTGGCGGTCCGCGTCGAGCATCAGGATGACTGGCAATATAGCTACACCCGCTCTGCGAGCCTGGGGAGAAAGGAATACCACGCCGCACGCCTGCTGCTGGATTGGGACCCTACTTCAGCGCTCTCCTTCGAGTTGGGCTTCACAGCCTGGAGAGACGGCTCCGATACCCAGGCTCCCCAGGCTCGACAGCTCGCCTTCCAGTCGATTGACCCTCGCGCAGCCAATCCGGTCGCGATCGCCGCTTTGACCAACTACCCGCTGGCTCCGGCAGATGCTCGTGCCGCAGATTGGGATCCGGGGCGGAATTACGCGCAGAACAACCGCTTCACCCAGACGACGCTGCATGGTGAGTGGCTCGCAGCGGATAGAATTACCGTGACATCCCTGACGGCTTACTCGCGCTACCACACCTTTTCGCTGACAGATGGCGACGGCACCGATTATACGTCGCTGACACCCGTGCCCGATGCGTTGCTGACATCGCTCTCCCAGGAACTCCGTCTTGCCGGGGACCTGAATGACAAACGAATTCAATGGATGCTTGGCGGCAATTACAACTACTCGAAGGCGTTTGAAGACCAGTTCACCTATACGGGCGGAACCTCGCATATCCTGCTGGGCCACCCTTTTCTCTCCACGATACTCCACAATCACCAGAGGGTGGACACGCGCGCGGCGTTCGCGAGCCTCAATGTCGGCCTGAGTGACCAGTTCACTATTCAAGGGTCCGCCCGGTATACCACTGAAGAGCGCAAGTTCGAGGGATGTATCAGTGACTCCGGTGACGGCACGCTAGCAACGACGTTTGCGACCTTGGCGACCATCCTGTCAGGTTCGCCTAAGACCTTGCTTCCCGGACAGTGCATTACCCTGGACGCCAACTTCCAATCAGTACTGGTCCACAAAACGCTGGATGAGAATAACGTGTCATGGCGGGGCAGCCTGAACTGGAAACCGAACGATGACACGCTGCTCTACATCTCATCGACCAAGGGTTACAAAGCCGGAAATTTCAGCACCATTCCGGGTCTTACCCCTGAGCAGTTCGATCCGCTGCGGCAGGAATCCGTGCTCTCCTATGAGACCGGCTTCAAGACCACGCTGATGGGCCATACACTGCAACTGAACGGCGCGATGTTCTATTACGATTACCGGGACAAGCAACTGTTAGGCTCCATTCAGAACCCGGTGTTTGGCACCTTGCCGGGCTCGGTGGCGATTCCGAAGTCCCGCATTCTCGGTTGGGAGAGCGACCTTACATGGCGGCCTGCGGAGAGCTTCAGAATGACGGCCGCGGTAAGCTACGTTGACTCGAAGATCAAATCGGACCCGCCTCTGCCGATCGACCCCTATGGAAAGCTGACGACTTTTGTGGGTGAAAGCTTTCCCTACACGCCAAAGTGGCAAGCCTCGACAGACGCGGAATACCGGTTCCCAGTGAGTTCCCTCGGAGGCTTTGTCGGAGCCACCGTCACCTATCGGTCCTCCACGTATTCCAATTTCGGCGAGAATGCCCTCTTCCTGCTCAATGAGCGCACGCTGGTCGATCTTCGGGCAGGCCTGAGGGGTGCGCGCTGGCGTGCGGAGCTTTACGGCAGAAACGTTACCAACGAACTGTATTACATCCAGACATCGCGCCTCACGGACACGGTAGTGAGTTTTACCGGAATGCCGACTACATACGGCGTGCAAGTGAGTTACCAATACTGACAACGGTATCGGATACGCGTTCGATAGCTCACCCTGTCGCAAGTAAGGGCGCTGACACTTAGAGACAAACGCAGATTCGTCCGCTATCGACTTGCGGAGATTATGAATGTCTGCGCTTTGGCAATTTCCGTAGTGACCAGCAACGAGCCGTCTTCGCGCCATGTCATTGACCCGCTGCCGTCGGCATTTCCACCACTCCTTCGGTCCAGATGCCCTAGCACTTTATCGTTCTTGGTAACGCTGTAGGTTTTCGTTGGCTCCAACTGCCTCACAGTGAATTGGACCTGTTTCTCAGCAATCGGTCCAGGTTCCAGCGTCACAATCAGGGCATCTTTCGTTTTGTCATAGAAGGCCTGACTCACGTTGGTGCTGAGGGCATCGACATTGCTTATATAGGGCTGCCGGTACTGCTCTTCGCCCCAAGGCTGATTGTAAAGCTTGTAAAACGCTCCCCCTTTGTTGAGCCGCGCCATGGGAATGAAGACATTGCCAGTCCACGGATCGATTCCGTGCGAGTTGCCGTTCTCATCCACCGAGTAATCGTCGCTGCGCGGATAGTAGTATTCGCCGTTTTCCCAGACCGATTTGTAGTTGCGCTGTGCGTACGCAAGCATTTTGTCCACGGCTTCCTTGTCTCCGACCTCCGCGGCGTAAGCGAGGAACAATCCCCATGCCACCGAAGCGTAAGCATGGATCGGGTCATCGAACGTGCTAGGCGCTTTGGCAAATTCGCCGGTCAGGTAGAACTTCAATGCCTCGTCACGGGCACGGCCACCTACTCCGTAGTAAGCCGCCTCCACGAACTTCCTGTCCCAGGCATGATTGAACATGCCGCTCCATCCACCGATGTCACGAACCATCGGCGATAGCGGGACAGGTTTCTGATCAGCAGCCCGGTCCTCCCACGACGTCCGGACCACTTCACTGTAGGTATACGTCTTGGGATCGATAAAGCCTTTCGCGACCCACGAATTCTTCATCTTTCGCAGGATATTTCCGTAATCCGTGCCGTGAACCTGGTCGTAGTGCAAAAAGCCGACACTGGACGGCGCCTGACACGCCCAGAAGATGCGAGCCGGCTCGCAGGCGGAGCCCACATAGTCTGAATCCACCACTTCCTGGTGGATGTTCTTGGCGATGTCGCCCAATGAATAGCGGAATTTGATGAGGCCGTTTCCCATTCCCTGGCCGCGGTAAAAGAAGGTAAATGCTCCGGGCTGATCGTACTTGCGATCCCCGTACAGCATTTCGTACGCTGCACCCAGCTGCAGGAGGTAAGCCTTCAGCATGATGTTGTCTTTTGCGATCGGATCCATCCATCCCGGTTGCATATCATTCAAGATCCCGCCTCGTGCTCCGCTCCGACTGGAGAACATCCAGCGCTCCCATATGTCTGGGTGCTGCAACTTCTGGATGTTCGCGTCGATCGCCTCCCGATACAGTTCTCGATATGCAGGTGTGTACTGGTGTTGCACCAAAGCCAGGGTCATCCCCGAAAACGCCAGTTGAAATTGCTGAGTGCGCTCGGTCAGCAGCCA
>WNFQ01000394.1_pt1 | contig 28137 bp, 25 predicted proteins | sample 5400171 | NCBI WGS metagenome assembly WNFQ01 (sample SAMN13153356, study PRJNA577476) | soil metagenome | isolation source: 20 cm soil under Madrone tree | place: USA:California | collected 2016-06-14
GCACATCGCCCCGATCCACGCATGCCACCGATAGCACGTGCCACGTCGCAGCGGTCTGCGCGATCGGCAACAGCAGTGCGACCGACAGCAGCCACGCGAGGTGACGGCGGGGGCCGCAGCGGATATGAAATGCGCGCATCACGAGGCGCCATCTTAGTAGGCTTCTAATCCATTCCATAATGACTATAAGCAGCCGCGTCTCTTCGCCCAACGGGATCCTTTACCAGCGACCCTGAAAGCGAAAGACGCTGCACCTTTCACGTTTCTGCACTTCCTGCTCGCCCCGACCGCGGACCTCGATAAACCGCTCGAAGCGCCACCCGCCGTCGTGCAAGAGCTCTATCAACCCGGACGGTGTGGCTGCTGTCCTTCCTGGTGAGCCCGCGAAGAGTCAGTAGTGCGTGAGCTTGGGCCTGCTTCAGCGCCCCGGCGACGTGAATCGCAATCAGCACTGCGAAGGCTGACGTCAACGCACGACAACCACCGGGATCTTGGTGTGAGTCAGCACCTTGGCGGTTTCGCTTCCCAGCATCATGCCCACCAAACCGCGGCGTCCGTGAGAAGCCATGCAAATCGCATCGCAGCCATTGGCTTCCGCGCCCATGATGATCTCCTGCCATACGTGTTCGCCCGTGCGCGACACGCAGGTGCAGGGCACGCCCAGTTCACGGGCCGTGGCGGCGACCCGATCGAAGACTTCCTTGTTGAACGTCGCGGCGTTTTGCTCGCACTGTTCACGCGTGGCAGTGATGGCTGCCGGTGTGGCCGCCAGCACATGAAACGGGGCAGTCACGTGCAACGCCACGGCTTTGCTGCCAAGCGCTCGGGCCAGTTGAAGCCCCTGATGCACTGCCTTATCGGACAGATTTGAACCGTCGGTCGGGATGAGTATCGACTTGAACATACGACCCCCTTTATCGCCGGATGCGACCGCACGCACTGACGGACTCGGGAACAAGGTCCTTCATCCGCTGCGGCGGCGCCGGGGAGCCGCTGTCCGACGACCGCGCGGGCCGCCCCGCGTCGCCTTGAAGGCATTCTGCGCTTCCAGCCCCGGTCCGCACAACTGCGTGAAAAATCGCGAGAAAAGAGGTTAAAACCGTCGCTTAGAGATGGATGCCCGCTGCTGGGAAGACGCGAGACTCTGCAAGCCTTGCCCGATTTACTCGCTCATCAGCATGGAGGACGCATGCAAGCTAGAGACCTCTTCGAAGACCCCTGGAGCATGGGCTATAAGGACGGCTACCAGAGCGTGACTGGCGCAACTACCAGCGTGCCAAGCAAGCCGTCCCTGCCTTCTGGTGTAACTGACCCTGACGCGTGGTATTACAGAGAAGGGTCCGCGCGAGGAGTCGCTGACGGCAAAGCGACCAGGCCGCAGGCGTGATCCTGCCTCCCGTTGTGCGGCGTAGGGGCCTGGGCGTCGCCAGGATCACCTGAGCCCGATCACCCGATCCAGGATCGGGGATTCGTGAGGCCCGCGGATGATTGGCGCGCGATGGGCGCAAGCGAGAGACCGCCGGCCAAATTCTGCACGCCGTTGCCGATCCAGAGCCCGCCCTTGGGCTGGAGCCGCTTGGTCTGACGCTTACGACGGGCGCTAAGCTACGCAGCCTGGTCAGCCCGGAACCTAGAGCGCGGATATGGGGCGACTTCACTGATGGCCAGAAGCGGAGGTAGGCGACCGAGTAACGTGATGCTCGACAAAGAAAATTGCTGCGGTGACCTTGAAAGCTTATGACGTGAAGCACGCCGGCCGACAGGCGCTCGCAGCACTTGCGCCTCTGCTTAAGAAGATCCGAGAACACTCTTCACTGGCTGAACGCACACCCGGTTCCTTCTATCGGAAGTCACAGGCGTATCTGCATTTCCACGAAGACCCTTCTGGAATTTACGCCGACGTAAAATTGAATCACGCTGACTTCACGAGAGTACGGGCCACAACGACCCAAGAACAGGCACGCTTGCTTTCGCTAATCGGCGAGAGTCTGAAGGGTGGCTAGACAACAATGTTGAGACTACCGAGAGACACGGCATTGACTTTGCCAAGCATTGGTCAGCAATGATTCGCAGCGGTGACGATTTTCAGGGGGTCACAATGTCTGACGATGATGTGAAGAAGGAACTGGAGCGCCTGCGAAACGAGAACGCTGCGCTCAAAAAGGGGGCTGCTACCGGTATCACCATGAAAGTCAGCGAGAAGGGCGGCCTCTCGGTCTATGGAATGGGACGTTTCCCGATAACCTTATACAAGGAACAGTGGCTGAAGCTCCTCGATATGTCCGACGCCATCCGGGCGTTCATCGCGGCGAACGAAGCGACCTTGAAGGTGAAGGGGTAACGTCTTAGCATGCCGCCGTCTGCACGATCTAAAAAATAGAGAAGCGCCGCCCTGCGGCAGCGCTTCTCCGGCGTACGGCCCGGCCCAGTCGCGCCAAGTCGAGACAGTGTTAGAACCGCTGCGAACCGTCGGTAGGCTTGTCGCCCATCAGGCCCTGCCATAGCACACGGTTGAAGCGGTCCGCGTTGTTGCGGTCCTCGCGGCTGAAGTCGAAGCCGGCCAGGGCATCGGCCCACCAACGCGCATTGTGCAGCGAGTGCACCGGCGCCAGTGCCAGGTCCTCGTCGCTGAAGCGCGTCGAGCGAGCCCGCGAACTAATCCAAACATCGTCGGGATGCAGCACGCAGCACGTCTATCGACGCCGCGCCCGCGCGGTACGACTGGACTTTGTTCCTCGCCGAGGCCCTCGGAGAGACGACTCGAACGCGGCGGCCACATCCGGGTAGTCCTTGAGCGCGGCCATCAGCCGCGGAAGCAGAGCGCGAATCGAAGTGATCATGCCCTTGGGCGCTGCCTCAAAGGCATGGCGAAGGGCGACCGGTTCGCTCTCCGCGATCACCGCGGCAAGGACGGTGGCTTGGTGAAAGTCCTTCGCCCGCTTGGTGGCCTCGCGGCGGCTGGCGCTTGAATACAGCTTGTGCCACACCATCCGCGCAGCCTGCGGGATTCGCACGGGGATGCACTGCCATCCGGCGAGCACCGCGGCGTCCACCGGGGCCTCAAGGAGGTAGTCGTAGTACGGCATCGCCTGCGCCGCCCATTCGAGCTCTGGAACGGGAACCGCAGCACCGATCTCCTTACCCGGTACAAGCAGGTCAACGCGCAAGCCTTCAGTGCCAGGCAGTTTCACCGACGTCGCCGGCTCCGAAGGCGTGAATCCAGCCACGGCGGGAAAGGGCAACCCGGTCGATTTCAGGGTTGCCAGGAACGACACCGGTGCACCAATCGCTAGGTGGTGCTTTCGGGCCACGTCGACGTCCATCGTGCGAGCGCTGACGGCAACGGCGCCAAGTTCGTTCAGCCACGACATGTAAGCCAACGTTCCAACGAGCACCAGGCCAGCCTGGAATGCGCCCTCGTTGTGCAGCTCGAGCAACACTCGGGCCGTGAGCTTGTCGGCGACCTGGAAGCCAAGCTTTCGAAGCGTCGGCACCTGGCGAGAGACCCACTCGGAGAACTGGATCTGCTCCCGCATGGCATGCAGGACGGCATCGTCCCCAGCCTTGCCGACAAGATCCTCCCTTTGTTTTCCCGGGGGAAAGTAATAAACGCGGTACCAATACGAATAGCCAGTGCCCTCGCGCAGCACGAGCGTGCCCGGGGTTCCAGGCAGGAGGCGACCGGCAGCGCGTGCGCGCTCCCGCACCTCGGCGTACTGCGTTTGGAAGGACAGCTCGTGCTTCGCAAACAGAGCGGCCATGGTTACCCAACGTTTATACGATTTATTGGGTAAGTTTATCAGCGAGCGCTGTTACCCAATATTTCGAAAATTTGCTGGGTAAATGTGCAGGGTGCAACAACCGGCGAAGTTCAGATCCAGCGCTGCAGGCATGCCCATCCCATTCCGCCGAGGAGGCGTTCGCTGAAGTTACGGGTTGCTCTCCTCACGTTGCTTCTTTCTCGTCCGGGAGGGTCGTGCGGCTCATAACCGACGCACGCGCCCCGGAACACCCATCTCGCATTCGAGCGCCGCACGATCCCAGCCTGCGGTCTCGGCGGCTGCTTCATAGGTGCTCGACAGGAACTTGAGCAGCAAGGCGTCGGGGTCGCCGGCAGCACGGAGTGTGTCGTACGGCAGGATGAACTCTCCCAGGTTTGTGTCAAAGTAAGCGCCCGGTGGTACGGGTCGATCACGGAAGCCCGCCGGTTCGGGATACGCATAGGAGAAGAAAGCTGCGCGCGGGAAAGCATCGTTACCCGGCCAGAAGCCGGCGCTGCTCACCTCATGCGAATAGGCCTCACGCGTAACCGCGTCCGGCAGACCGCGTATGCCGCCCCGATGGCGCGGAGCCCTCCGCCCGGAGAAACGTGTGACCGCAAGGTCGAAACTACCCCAGAAGAAATGAACGGGACTCACTTTGCCGACAAAGCCGCTACGGAAGAGCTTGAAGATGCGATCTGCCTGCACCAGCGCTCGCCAGAACGCGTGGGCCGCCTCGGCATCATAAGAACGGTGCACTTGATCAATCGAAAAGGGAATCGGACTGTCCACCTCGTTCGGCATCTCGTTTATTGCAGCGGCGACACCGATGGCGCTAAGGAGATCCATGACCCCACGATAGAAGTCGGCGACACTTTGCGCCTCGAGCGGAAGCTTGCGTTCCTCACCCCGGCTGATACGGGCAATCAGGTGGTGCCTCAGGAAATCGAACTCGATATCCAGGACTTCGTTACCGACCGGAATCGGTGAGGTGGTCAGGCCGCGCGCCGTCACATAGAGCGGTACGTGCCAGCCGTGGTTGATCCACGGGCTCAGCACCAGCCGAACCTTGCCGACAATTTGGGTCCAGAGCTGCAAAGTTGCGGCGGTGTCGCGCCAAGCCGGATACGAAAGATCGGGCCAAATGCTGGCAGCATTGTTCATCGAACTGCTCCAATCGAGGTCGCGCCACAGGCCAGAGAAGCGTTCGTGCAATCCATGACGCTCATCGGAACTGTGTCTCTCGAACCTGCGCCAATGAACGGCGCCTTTGCCCTAGCCCAGGGCAATTCGAATCCGCCGGTTGCGCCGTCCCTTGTTTTCTATCTTGACCAGGCGAATGGGCCGTGATTCACCGGTGTTGGACAGATGGGTGCCCCCGCATGCCTGCCGATCCAAGTCGCCGATCTCGACGATTCGGTAGCGGCCATCTGGCGTCGGTGGCGGTGTCACTGACAGGGAGCGCAGCAGCCCTGGCGTGGCCTGAGCTTCGTTTGTTGGTATGTAGACCGCCCGCACAGGCATGGCCTGGCGGATCACGTCATTGATCTCGGGTTCGATTGCGCGCAGAAGGTTGTTGTCCACATCGGGCAGGTCGAAATCCATACGCGCGGTGCCATCGCCGTTGATCTGTGCGCCGGTAACGAGCGCGCCCTCGAACCTTCGAAACACCAGGGCGTTCATGATGTGCGTGGCTGTATGCAGCTGAGCGAGGACGGACCGTCGACCGGCATCGACCCTCACGCGCGCGGCGCCGGTTGGTACCAGCGCTTCGCTATCCAGCATGTGCCAGTAGAGTCCGTCTTCGTCGCGCACGTCAATGATGCGGCACTGGCCGCCTCCGTACTCGAGGATGGCGTGGTCCGACTCCTGACCGCCACCGCCCGGATGGAGCGCCGATCTTGCCAAGCGCACGGCACCCGGTCGGCTGTCGATTATCTGTGTCTCGTGTTCGAACAGATCGGGCTGTTCGTGGCAAAGATAAACGGCCATGCGCAGGTCCTCCAATCTCGCTGATTTTCCTCGATCTTGTCGGGCTTCGTGCGCTAGCCCACGAGCATTCGCTAAGGCCGAACCGCCGAAAGGTCCACCATGGCCTCGGGCGATCTGACGCCGCTGTCTGCCGGCATATCCATTTGAATTGCAACCGCTCGTCCCGGCCGGTCTAGACCCGGTTCAGACAGACAATCGCGCACGAGACAGGGGCGGCGTTGCTATCTATTGCGCCCACCGAAGTAGTAGCCCGTGATGCTCCCGATGAGCGTGGCGGCGAAGGCCAGAACTTCGGTGAAGTGATCAGCGCCCGCGAAGAACCACGCCAGGCCCAAAGCGGTGTAGACAATCAGCAAAGCAAAAACCGGGGCAATGAGATTGCGCAGGCGCGCCGTCCTGGGCTCTACCGCTCCGTAACCGCGACAGACGCTGCAAACAAGCCCGGTCGACGTCTCACTTTCTATCCTGTTCTTCTTAATACAGACTGCGCAGCTATCGCCGGCGTTACCGTTCCGACACGTGCCGGTGCCGCCGCAATGTGCGCAAGGAAGAAACCCCGGCGTTTGCATCTCTGGCATGGCAGCGTAGTAATCGATCTCTGAGGCGGCGGCTTAGCCAAGTGCCGTTGCAACGCTACCCCGAGCCTCTCTATCCGTGTTGATATTGTTCAGGACACTTTCCGTGCGGGTGCACCGCTCACCCTGGCCGGCAGGCGCCGCCGGCCGTTGCTGACCCTTTCGGACGCACTCAATCCGGATCGAGATTGCACTCACGTAAAGGAACCACGCGCGTCTTTTTCACGAGTTTGTGGCCGAGATAAAGCATCAAGAAAAACGGAACAACCCCGTAGCCGCTGATGAAATCGAACCAGGAGAAAACCGGCTGCAAGAAGATGTCGATATTGGCGCCAAACAGGACGATCAGGAACAGAGCCACCGCGATCCAGGGACCGAATGGATAGAAGCGCGAGCGGAACTTCAGCTCTTCCGTGCGCCGCCCCTGGGCCACCCAGGCCTTGCGAAATCGCAAATGACACAGCGCGATACCGAGCCAGATCAGGAAACCCGTTAGGCTCGAGAAGTTGTACAGCACTTGGTAGATCTTCTGGCCGCCGACGGCATTGGAGAGGAAGGCCAGAGCACCCACGAGGCCGGTTGCCCACACCGCCGCCACCGGCACCTGGTGCCGGTTCACCTTGCCGAACCACCCGGGGGCCTTGCCGCTGAGCGACATCGCATACAGCATGCGCGACGACACATACAAGGAGGAATTCCCACAGGACAGAACGGACGAGAGGATGACGAAATTCATGACGTTGGCCGCGTAAAAGCCGAATTTCGGAATGCGCTGGAAGACGATCGTGAAGGGCGAGAAGGCGATGCTCTCCTCGCCGTGCAGAAGGTTCGGGTCGGTGAACGGTATCAGCGTGCCGGCTACGAAAATCGAGCCTATATAGAACATCAGGATGCGCCAGAAAACATTTCGGATCGCGATCGGCACGCACTTGCCCGGATCCGTTGTCTCGGCCGCAGCCAGGCCCACGCCTTCCGTGCCCTGGAAGGAGAAGCCGGCGACAAGAAACACGAGCAACACGGCGGGCAGGCCTCCCACGAAGGGCGCACGCAGCCCCGTCTGCGGACTTGTGAGCGCCCAGTTCTGGAACCCGACCGCCCGGCCTCCCAGCAATCCGAAGATCATCAACGCGCCCACCGCGATGAAGATGATGACCGTCACAACCTTGATGCCGGAGAACCAGTACTCGGCCTCGGCATACGCCTTGACGGACAGCAGGTTCAGGGTCATCAGCAACGCGAAGAACCCCATCGCCCAAACAGTCGTGTTGGTGCCGGGAAACCAGAATTGAACGATCAGGGCGCCGGCGACGAACTCCGCCGCCAGGGTAATGCCCCAGCTGAACCAGTAGTTCCAGCCGAAGGCAAAGCCGAGCGAAGGATCGATAAAACGCTCTGCGTAGGCTTCGAACGCGCCGGGTATGGGCAACTGCGTCGCCATCTCGCCCAAGGACTGCATCATGCAGTACACCGCCAGGCCCATCAGCGAGTAGGCCAGCAATGCGCCACCCGGACCTGCCTGCGAAATCGCGGCGCCGCTGGCGAAGAACAACCCGGTGCCGATCGCGCCCCCGATGGCAATCATGCCCAGTTGGCGCTGCCCTATGCCACGCCGCAGACCTTCGGGATCGCAATGATTCGTACCCTTGGCGCCTTGCCCATCCGAGAAGCCCGAATGGAAGGAACGGGTATTTTCCTCTTGCGATAAGTTCGCCCGGCTCAATTCCCCCACCTGCGTGCCACAACAATGCGGAATTCCGGATTCAGTGGACGCTACCTGGAGGTCTCGCTGGAAGCAACCTTCCCCGACTTCCGCTTCGCGCAGACCTCCGCGACGTCTGAAAATCGATCAAGGAAAGACTCCAGCTTTGTAGTCGCTGAGGATTTCGCCCGCGGCACGCGCTCCCTCTTGTGCTCCGCCCTCCATAAAGCCTTGAAAGTTGATCGAGCAATGCTCGCCAGCAAAGTGACACTTCGCCGAGCGTTCGCTCTCTGACCCACTAAAGAGGGTGTATTGCCCGACCTTCCAATACGAGTAAGAGCCCAGCAAATACGGATTTCCGGCTGGAAAGTCCAGAGTTGCCCTCCCGTTCCAGTGTTTCGTAATGCCAGGAAATATGGGTTCAAGCTGTCTCAGGAAACTCGTCGCATACTTCTGAACCACGGAAGGATCGTTCGGATCTCCGGTGAAGGACGCGCCAATGTTGCCTCCGGTGTAATCCACAAGGATGCCGGTTCCACCGTCTTGGGCGCGGCTGACATCCCAAGTGTTTTGATAGCCGGTGTCCGCATAAGTCGTCCCGGTGCTAATGCCCCAAGGCCCGGAACCATTCCACAGTCGGGTATCGAATTGGAGGTGCAGCTTGCTATTTGTGCCGTAGCCCAGTTGTTGAATGCCGGTCACTTTTACCCCGTTAAAGCCCGCGAGGGAATAGTCAAGATTACGTAGCACTGAAAATGGAATGGCCATGATGACCCGATCTGCCACGACATCAAAGCTCGAACGTCCCGACGTGAACGAAAGCGTGTAGCTCCCGTCGCCGTTTTTCGCGATTGCCGTCAATGAAGTATTAAGGTCGATCGTTACTGCTGGGCTCGTCGTCTGCAGCGAGGAGGCGATCGCCTTGGGCAACTGCTCATTTCCGCCGCGTATGTGGTACCGCTCGTCGGATCGTCCAAATATGCGAAAGTTGCCGGGGATTGGCTGATAAGCCAGCAAGTAAATAAGGTTCAAGGAACTCTGAACGTTGGTTTCAGCACCGTATTCGATATTGTAGGCAGCATCAAGAAGTTGACCCATGCTGAGTCGGTGGCCGCCGGGAACTCGAGACTCAATCCAGTCGTATACGCTCAGATGATCCAGGCCATATCCTGACGAGTTGTAGCTGTTGTAGAGGGTTGGAAAGCTGGCAGCGGTCAGGTCTTTCTTCACTGCGTTGTAGACGGAATTGAAATCCACATTGGCCTGGCTTCGCGTGTAATACTGCTTGAAGAAATAATACGTCTCGGTGGATTGAAGCGGTTCGGCAGCTGCGATATCGTCCACAGCGAGGCCGAACCGCTTGGCCAGGGAAAGAATCACCTTGTGTCTGCTATCGATAAGTTCTCCGCAGTGTTCGCTCACTTGGCCATTTACCCAGGAACTGGTGTCCGAATGCATGCGCCCGCCGACACGCCCTGAGGCTTCATAAATCGTCGAGCTGTAGCCGGCGTCCTGCAGCGTGAGGGCCGCGGTGAGCCCAGCGATTCCCCCACCCACGATCGCTATCCTCGGAGCAGTGGCCGCAAAAACCCTCGCGGGAGGCGCGATCATCGCAAAGGCCAGAGACGCGCCTCCGGCTTTTATCAGTTCTCGCCGCGCCGCATCACGGCGAATGCGTTCCTGCTGAACTTGTACGACCGAGCGTCCAGTCTTCTCGGCCGCGCCGAATTCCCGATACAACTGCTGGAGGCTGGTCAAAAGGCTTGTTCGGGCCACGAGAATTCTCCTGAAAAGGAACTACATCGGCGGCATTGAATAAGCAGCCAGCGCGTCAACAACGAATCGCATTGCCGGAAAGTCTGCATGAGCAGTGGCAGAGTGTTAACCCCAATCAATCATGATTGATCAGGGAAGGCGAGTCAATTTCATTTTTCGTTCCACGATCAAGTGGGGCTAGATCGATGTATGACTTGCCCGATCAGCGTACGAGGATGTTCGTAAATTGCCACGGATCGTCGAGATCCCCCGGCTCGGCAAACAAGGGACTTCTCGCCTCCAGCGGCGTCCAATCGCCCCAAACGCCAACCATTTCACCCAGGTACGGACGAGCCAAGACGAGTGCACGTTCGAAATCTGCGTCCTCAGGTTCGACTACGCCACAACCATCGTGCTCCAGAACCCAAACCATCCCGGCGAGAATGCCGGCAGCCGTCTGCAGCGTCGTCGCGTTATTGAACGGCGCCAACTTGCGAGCCTGAGCGATTGTCAGCCGGGAACCATACCAATAAACGCCGGCAGGGTTGCCACAAAGCAACACCCCCAGCTCGTCCATGCCCGCCGTAAGTTTCTCTTTGATTACGCGCCGGTGAGATTGCAGGCGCAAACCCCTGCCGGTAAATTCATGCACTGACAAAATGGCATCGTCGCACGGATGGTAGGAATAGTGGACTGTCGGCCGATAGATCACTACATCGCCCTCGAGCACCGTCAGAAATTCGGCGATCGAGATCGATTCGGCGTGGGTGATCAGGAGTCCGTGAAAAGGACCTTCGAGCGGCGTCCAGCTCCTGACCCAAACCGAGACCCCAGGCCGATCAAGGTAGATCGCTGCGTGAGCGCCTTTCGCATGTGTTTTTCCCCCCAAGGGAAGAGATTTTTCGTGCGTACCCCAGCCCAGCTCTGCGGGCTGACTTCCTTCGCTGACGAACGCCTCGACCGACCAGGTATTGACAAATTCATCGTGCCGCTTGGGCTCGTCGCAGATCTGCGAATCGCGCTCGGCAATATGGATTACCTTGACCCCTAGTTCCATCGCCAGACGCGCCCATTCCGAGCGGGCTTTCGGCTTCGTCACAGCACGGCCAAGGTCGCGCGCCATGTCGAGTAGCGCATGCTTGGTGAAGTGGGATATCAGTCCCGGATTGACGCCGTGCGTAACGAGAGCCGTTGGCCGCTGGCGCCAGGAACGGCGATTGATTGCCAGCACCTGCTCGCGCAGGTTGTAATTGGACCTTTCGGCGGGGGACAGCCGTATATCGGTGTAGCCACCGGCCCATGGCTCGATGCACGAATCGAGGTAGCGAGCGCCGAGTTCGTGACACAGTTCAATTAGCGCAGCCGATGAGACGTCAACCGACACATTGAGCAAAAACGAGTCATTGCAGAGAAGAGGCTCGAGAAGCATCCGGAAATTGAATGGATCGAGCGCGTGCACGCGAAAGTCGGCAACACCGCAGCGCCGTGCCCATTCGCACCCCTGCTCCTCCGCGGCGATGATCGTTATATGATTTGGATCGAGCGTGATGTGCCGCAGAATCAGGGGCAGCGCGCCTTGGCCGACTGAACCGAAGCCGACAATCACCAGGCGGCTGCGCAATTGGGCCTCCTTTCCCATCTCCAACCCATGCGCAGCCATCGTTTTTGTCTCCCTGTCACCGGCTACTTTTGCTGATTCGGTTAACTCAGACAAGCGTCATCGCTCAAGGCCAAGCAGTTCCCGCCTGAAAGCCGCGATTACATCGAACGTTGCCGACGGCAGCGATGAGCAGCTTGTCTACGATATCTGTGTGCTGTCTGTGGAGGCGCCTCTACAATTCCTCTACAAGTTAGTGGGTGCTGTCACGAAGATGGTGCTGCTGTCCCGACTCGAACGGGGCACCCACTGATTGCGAATCCTACGTTGAAATGAATAGAATCAAAGACTTAGGCACTTCATTTCCGCGATCTACTTGCGCTGTTCTGCGCCGTGAACGCGGGGTGCCCAACGAGGTCTTCCATTAACCCCAGCTGCGGGCTTCGAACGTTAACTATCAAAGATCTTGCACTCATCTCGCCCCGGGGGCTCGAATGTTGACGATCAAAAATGTTCTCATCCGGTGGGCTGCGCTCCCAATCTGGACCGTTTTGTTGGGCTTTTCACTGTTGCCCGGTATCGCCGGCACGTTGCAGCCACCCGGCACGCCGACGAATCAAGGCGAGAACCGCGCTGCGGACCCGCCGTCGCAGTCGGCGGGGAGCGCGAAACCCGATGGCACCGAAGCGCCATCGTTAGGCAAGCCGGCCGATTCGAGCGTTGCGCCACTGCCCGCTGGGACACCGGACAACCGCGACCTCATCCGGAGAAGGATGGAGCTTTGCCGGCACCGTCCCGAGGTCTGCGTACAGCACGGCAAAGACAATGACAGGCCGCAGGCCGACGAACCAGGAGTTCCCGGCCGCGATAACTAGGAACGGACGCCGAACCCGCAAAGTCGCGAGGCGGGCACGGTGCGTCAACGGCGCACGGTGCCCAGCCTCCTGTCGCTACGGGCGCTTCACGCGCGCGCAGCCCCGCTCACAGATCCAGCCGATAAACCCCGCGCCCGTGCGTGGGGGCGTACAGCGTGCGCGATGCCGAATCGATCGCCAGCTCGTAAACCGCAACGGGCGGAAGTCCGGAACCCGCAACGCTCCACGTCGTTGCGCCGCCGGTGCGAACCACCACGCCGAAATCCGTCGCAGCAAACAGATTGCCGGTCTCCGGATCGAAGGCTAGCCACGTAATCGGCTGATCGCCCAAGTTGGCGCTGATGTCGGTCCACGTCGCGGTTCGCGATTCCCGGTGGTAGCGCACCTCGAACACGTGCCCGAGTGTGGCCGGCGTATAGGCGTTGTACCCCGAGAACGACACGAACGCGCGCGTCGGGCGCCTGGGATCGACGGCGATGGAGCTGACGAAGCGCCGGGGCTGGCTCGAGGTGTCGATGCGGGTGAACACGACGCTGTTCGGATCAGCTGCGTCGGCGTTGGTCGAGACGAACACCCGCCCGCGGCGCGTTCCCACCCACAACGGCGAGCGTTCAGCGGCCTCGCGCGCGTTGGCGTCGCCCTGCGCAATCGATGAAACCCACGAGCCGCCCTTGTCGGTGCCGTACTGCGCGCTGACAAGGTCGCCCGCGTTGCCGGCTCCACCTGGGCCACCCAGAGCCTCCCAGTCCCCGCAGGGCTGGGCAAGGTCGCCGAAGACCTCGTTGCAGTGCAGCTCCATGTAGGCCTGGCCCCCGAGGTCATCCGTGGTCCTCCAGACATGCTGCTGTCCGATGAACCAGGTGCCCGAGGCTCGCCGGTCGGGGATCATTGGCGAATAGAATCCGGACGCCTCATTGCTCGGCGCCTGGAAGTTTGGAACATCGAAGACATTCCAACCGAACGGATCGCTTCCGCGGAAGTTGATGTCCCCCAAGGTTCCGGTGTAGGTATGAATGCGGCTGCCCGACGCGTTGAAGCCGGACTGGCCGCCATCGCCGCCGATCACCTGGGTCCAGGCGGTGCCGTCGAAAGCCCAGCTTCCGTTGTCCTGCGTTCCTGCAAGCAGCGTGCCGCGTGGGTCGCTCGGATCGAACGACAGGCCCCGGTACTGTAGGGTTGCGAGCCCGTCGTTCAGAGGGATGATCTCGCGTGGAATCGAGCTGAGCCAGAGCTGGCAATTGGCAAGGTCCGCGCCGGTCAGATTGCGGAAGCCCGGTCCGCAGGTCTGCGAGGTGTCGACGAATTTTCCGTCGGTTCGCACCAGGCCGCCATCGGAGCCGATGAACGCCACGTTCGGGTGCTCCGGCGCGAACACGATCGCATGCTGGTCCGGATGCATGCCGTTGGGCACCGGTCCCAGGGAGTCATTTGTCATATCGGTGAAGCTTGCGCCGGCGTCGGTCGAGCGCATCACCGCGCGCCCGCTGGACAGGGTCACTGCGCGAAAGATGTCGGGGTACCGCATCGCCCCTCCGACCCAGACCGTGTTGGGCCGGCCGCGGGGAGATGCGACGAACATGTCATACGAGCACTGGTTGGCGCCGCCGATATTGCAGAAATCGAACAGGCCGAAGCCGGGCGTTCCGCTGGTCGGATTGGTCAGCAGCAACCAGCCGGTATTGCCCGCAGCCCCGGTCAACTGGCTGGCCGGAACGTTGGCGTTGTCGGTCCGATAGAAGTTGGCCACCCCACCGGCGTCGGCATCGCCAACGTAGATTCGCAGGCCCTCCTCCATCGGTACGAGATCAAACTCGGTACGGGAATTGAGAGACCCGAGGGGCGTTCCGCCGCCGCCCGACGCGAATACCAGCTCGTAACCGCCGCCGGTGGCGGAGCGGAAAAGGCCGTAGTCCATCATCGAGAAGTAGAACCGGGTCGGACCCTGCACCGACTCCTCTCCACGCCGATACGCCTCGATCTTTGTAACGCCGCCGCGGAAAAAGTCGCTCCCGTTCGCCGAATTCGGATTAACGACATCGCTGGGCTGGGAAAAAGCCAGGGTGAAAGTCTGGCCACCGTCGACCGACTCGTAGAGCCCGATCTGCGGTGCGCCGGGGGGCGTGAAGCGCCCGCCAACGGTTCCTCCGGTGCCGTGGCGCGCCACACCGGTGCCGATCAGCAGGTGATTGGCGTTGACCGGGTCGACCGCGATCGCAGCAATGGCTCGATCGACAGCCACTGCGAAGCTGCCAGGGACCAAGGCCCAGGTGTCGCCGAGGTCCGTCGACTTGAACAGTCCGCGGCCCGCTTCCGAGTCCTCCGAGCCGTTGACCTCGCCGCTTCCGAAGTACAGGGTCCGATGCGAGGAGTCGGTCGGATCGAAGATGATCGAACCGGACGAGTTGGTCGGGATGCCTTGGCTGATCGACGTCCATTGCGGCGTCCGGGACAGTCCGTCCTTCGTGCGCCAGACCCCGCCGCCTGCCGCGGCGACGAACAGCGGGCACGAATCCGCGTTGCAACTGGGCGAGATCGCCAAACCAGTGATGCGGCCGGAAACCACAGTCGGTCGCCCGGTAAAGGTGGCCAGGCCGACGACCGATCCCGTGGTCGGTCCAAGAAAATCCCACTTCTGGGCAACGGCCTGGCTGAGCGGCAAGGCTTTGAAAGCAGCAGCCGCACCCTGCTGCGTGGTGCCGACCGCGTTGTCCTGGCTGTCATAGCCGGCGCGAGCCCCCTGTGGGCCGTCTGCCTTGGTTATCGAATAGAGGGTGTTCCTCAGCGAGTACGCGGGAGTCTGGCCGAGGGCGACCGGACTCGACAGCAACGCAACTAGCGATCCCCCAAATGCAGCGGCAACAGTTCTTCTGATAATCAGTGTCACGACGCCCTCCTTGTTGACGACGCAACAGCACACGGACCGAATGCCAGCGTCTGATTGTTGGTTCTTAAGCTCGACTGATAGGAGCTTTTCGACTGAAAGGCGAGATCTGGTATTGGAGTAAGAGGCTCCGGGATCGAAGAAGGTTCAAACGCGCATTACGACACGAACGATTGGCTCCCGGGAGCGCATCGCGATTTCTTACGTCCAATCCGACGGGAAATGCTTTCCGCCGCAGTGCCCATAGAAAAGGTCGGATAAAGACAATCGGACAATCTAGGTTTGAAATTCGGACATAACATGTTAGATTGACGTCCGATCTTCACGAGGTGGTCATGGGTGCAGGGACGACTGGTCACGCGACGAGGATTCAAGTCTATCCGGCGATCCACGTTGCGAGCGCCCTAAAAAGGGAACTCATCGATTCGATTCGCGCGATAGCCCGGCGCAATGGCATGGTGGTACCGAAGAACGACGGCAGTCTAGTCGCCGCAAACGTCGAGATCGACTCCCTATCGGTTATCGAGATTCTCTGCGTTCTCGATGAGATTCTGCCGTTCGAGGTCGGCGAATCTGTCGTGCGGGCCGGCGGCTACGGTTCAATTCAGGAGGCGGTCGACGACGTGACCGCCAGCGTCGAAAAGGAGTGGATCAACCACCACCACGGAGGAGTGCGCACATGAAACAGAGCACAAGGCCCGGCCCAACGGGCGACAGCAACGCTCGCCGCAGGTTGGGCGAGAAATTGCGCCAAGCTCGCGAATATCTTGGTTTGTCCCAGGACGAAGTGGCGCGCCATTTAAGGGTGCCACGGACGGCGCTGACGAACATCGAAAGCGGTCAGCGTCGGATTGATGCACTCGAGCTCAAAAAGCTTGCCGACCTCTACCGCCAAGCCGTCAGTTATTTCACCGGAGACGAAGACGAGAGTGCTGCTGCGCTGCCCGCCGACGTAACCCATCTCGCTCGGGCGGCCGCGAAGCTCTCGGTCAAGGATCGAGAAGAGCTCGGTCGCTTCGCGGAGTATCTGCGCGTCAAGTCATTGGCCAAACAGGGCGGGCGGTGAAAAACGTTGCAGGCGCGATCCGCAGGGCGACGCTCGCCGCCGCCCGCTTGCATCGGAACCTGGGCCTTCAAGCCTACGCCGAGAATGAAAGCGGGCGGATCGACGTATTCGACGCCATCGCCCGGCTCGGTGTGCCGCTCATCTTCAAGCCTTTGGAGGGATTACTCGGTTCCTACCTTAGCGATCCGACGCCCGGGATCCTGGTGACGACGAAGCAGCCCCTGAATGTTCAGCGCTTTACGGCCGCCCATGAGCTCGGCCACCACCAATTGCGCCACAAACCGAGCTTCGATGACGAAACCGTAATAAGCCGCACCCCTTTCAACCTGAGGCGCGAAGACGATGCGCAAGAAACTGAAGCCGAAGCCTTCGCTGCGGCGTTCCTCTTGCCTCGCTGGCTGGTTGGTCGGCATTGCGAACGGCAGGGCTGGGACGACGAGGCATTGCATCGGCCTGAAATTGTTTATCAATTGGCATTGCGCACAGGCACCAGCTATACGGCCGCATGCTGGACTTTGCATAGATACAACATCCTGACCCCGACCGCTGCAAGCCGGATGGCAGATATCGAGCCAAGAAGAATCAAGCAGGCCCTACTCGGAGAGTTCCGACCGCATGACGACTTTGGCGACGTTTGGTTGCTGACCGAGCGGGATGCCGGGATGCGAATTGAGGGCGGTCCTTCGGATCACTTTGTCATGCGGTTGCCCGAGCACAGCGCGGCCGGGTACTTGTGGGAATTGGAAGAGCCTCCGGGGGACGCTTTCAAGGTCGTTAGCGACGGTCGCGAAGACATCGACTCGGAAGAGGTCGTGGGCGGACCCACGACGCGGCGCATCATCACCCAGTCTCTCCGCCGGCACACGGGGGCGGTCCGACTTTCGGAGCGGAGGCCTTGGCAGCCCACAAAGCCTTTAGCCGCTTTTAGCATGGACTACGACCTGACTGGAGCCGAATTGGAAGGGTGGTCCCGCGCCGAGCGCCGTTATCGCCTCGAGGCGGCCTGATGCTGGTCTCGGTCGAGCGCGATCTGCGGTGCCATTTTGGAGCGTCGCGCGATCAAGGCACGCGCCCGACCTGCCTGGCGTTTGCAGCGAGCGATTTCCACGCTGCGCTGCGCGGCGGATGGATCCCGCTTTCGTGTGAATTCGCCTTCTACCACGCGCAGCGTCGCGGGCGTCGGAAGCCGACCGAAGGAGCCGACCTTGCCTCAATGCTCGATGCACTGCGGGAGGATGGACAACCCGTCGAAACCGACTGGCCGTACCTCGCCAGTCTTCCGTCAGACCTTAGCGCCTGGTTGCCGCCAATACAAATCGGACGCCGTTTTCGCCGCTGCGGCGCGCGGCGCGGCGTGGAGTTTCAGGAAGTGATTGAGATTCTTGAGGAGGGTTCTCCGGCGCTGATCTTGATGACGCTATCGGATTCCTTCTACTTGCCCCGTGCCGGTGGCGTTGTCAATCCACCGCCAAGTGAAACCGTAGACCCAACGCGCCGCCACGCGGTCGTCGCCGTTGGCCATGGCCTGGCCGATGGCGACTCCGTGATTCTGATCCGCAACTCTTGGGGTAGCGACTGGGGCCTCGAGGGGCATGCCTGGCTTCCGCGGCTCTACCTGGAACCTCGGCTGCTGCGCCTGGCTGTCCTAACGGAGGAAATCGATGCACTTGACAATAGCACCTCAGCGTAGCTGCGCTCTCGCTTGGCTAGCAGCCGTCCAAACAGTGCTTGGGCGAGCCGGCAGTGAGGCCAGCAACGTAATCGTCGGAATCGCCAACCCGCTGGTTCAGACCGACGTCGATGCCGCGATTGTGGCAGAGGTCGACCGCTTCTTGCGGGGCAAGGGCAAATTGCCCGTGAACACCGTCGCCAATACGATCTTTCCCCAGTCGACCTTCGACCGCCACGGCACTCCTGCTTTCTATGACGTCTACTTGGAGAAAGTGTTGCCTCGGATCAAGCGGTCGCAGGCTGATTGGGGCCGATCCTTTCAGCGCATGATCTCCTTCCCCAGCGAGCGGAAGGGCGAAACGATCAACTCGTTAGCCGGGATGGTCGAGCAAATGAAACGTCAAGTTGTCTCGGCGCCGTGTCTCACGGACGTCTACGAAATCACAATCTACGATCCGGTAAGAAACCCGGGGCCCGTCATGAACAGACAGTGCTTGAGCTTCCTCAGTTTCAAGCTGACCGACGGTGCACCTCGTCATCTGTCGTTGACCGCCGTCTATCGAAATCACGATTACATGCAACGGCTGCTCGGAGACATGATTGGCCTTGGACGCCTGATGAAGTTCGTAGCTGACGAAGCGGCCGTTGCCGCGGGCGACCTGACAATCCTTTCAACCCGCGCTGAGATCGACACTGTTGGCACGAGCCGCGATATTAGAGCGCTGATCGAGCGATGCGTTGCTCACGGAGCTTTCGTCAAATCCGGTGTTTGCGGGGTCGATCAAGCGGCGATCCTGCTGGGATGACTTCTCCGGTTGATTGCAACTACCTTGCGTACCTCGATTCCGTCGCGGAGTCTCACGAAAGAATGTTGTAGCGCACGGGCCAATCTCCGTCGAGCTACCGCTCGGGGTCAGAGTGCGCAGCGAAGATGGGCACGAAAATCAGTGCCGATGGGCCACAGGCCAGTCGATTTCTCTTTTTCCTCCGTCGCGTATGGGAATCTTGAAAACAGGGCCACTCCGTTGCTTCAATGGCACGCTGCGCGGTCTGCCGCGCTTGGTGAGATTCCTCATATCCCACGACTTAGGGGGCCAGGATGCAACGACGACAGGCTATGTCCACACTGGCGGGCTTGGTGGCGGCCCCGGCGCTCGGACGTGTTGCCGCGCAAGTGCGGCTTCCGTCGCCCCTGGCAGCGTCGGACTCCCGCGGCTCGATTCCAACGATCGACATTCACTGCCACGTATTCAACGCGCGCGACCTGCCTATTCCGGGTTTCGTCACCGATGTGTACCTGAACGATCAGCCGAAAGCCATCGAGGTTCCGGCCGGCACGGTGATCTGGTTCCTCTCGCAGCTGATGGATGCCGCCGCGATATCGGCAAAGGACGAAGCCACGGACCTAGAAAAGCGCCCTCGCCCCTTCGTCGGGTTCAAACCGTTGAGCCAGACCATCCTGATCGCCGATAACGTGCGACGGACCGCACAGCGATTGACGCTGCCCACTCCGCAGACACAGTCAGAAATCGACGCGCTGGACCGGCGCATCGCCGCGGCGCTCGCGCAGGCAGCCACCCAGCGAAACATTCCTCTGCGAATGCCCACCGTGCAAGAACGGCAGGCATTCCTCAGAAGCCTGGCAGCCTTTGGCAATCCGGCCTTTACGACCAACCCGCAACTCGGACTGACGCCGGACGCTCTCGCGCTGGGCGCATCGAAATCGCCCGGCCAGTTGGTGGGCGCGCTTTATCTAGCGTCCCTGCTGACGCAATCGAGAGCAGAACTGACGGATACGCTCGCGACACTGCCGAAGCGCTACGCTTCCGACGTACGCTTTTTTGCACCGGCGCTGGTCGATTACAGTTATTGGCTGGACGACTTCGAAAACGTCTCCTCGCTCGACGATCAGATCGGGGTCATGTCCGATGTGGCGGCCAGAAAGGGCCGCCCGTTTGCCGTGCACCCGTACGTGTCGTTCTGTCCATGGCGTCAGATGGTCGAGCCGAAGCAGTTCGACAGCGTGAAGGATGCAATCCAGTCGCGTGGATTCCTCGGCGTCAAACTTTATCCTGTGATGGGCTTTTTGCCGACTGGAAACGCCCATGCGGACCCTGCAGGCTATCCGGATAAACTTCGCAAGACGCGTCCCGATTGGGCCAAGGCCCTGGATGAGTCACTGGCGAAACTCTACAAGTGGTGTGCGGACGAAGGCGTTCCGATCCTCGCACACTGCTCCGACAGCCAAGCGCCTTCAGCCGCGGCTGGCCTTCGTGGCGGCCCGAAAGGCTGGCAGGATGTCGTTGCGAATGGCGGATTTTCCGGGCTCAGGCTCAACCTCGGGCACCTGGGCGGACTGTGGGATCTTGCCAAGCCGTCGCACAACGACTGGACCCGGTCGGTGGTCCAGATGATCGCGGGTCAGGGCAACAATCTCTATGCCGACATCTCCGACTATTCCTCGATCATGCATCGACCGACTACGAGCGACGCAAGCGACGATAAAGCCGTGACGGCCGCAGTAGCCGGTTATCTCAGCCAGTATCCTGCAGCGAAGAACAAGCTGATGTATGGGTCGGATTGGGTCATGCTATCGAAGGACATGCCCGCCGAGCTGTATTACCCGAGCATGCGGCAAAGCCTGCCCGCTGCCTGGGGCATCGACGCGCCGGGATTTCTCGGAGGCAACGCGGCCAGATTCATGGGGCTGTCCAAGATCAAGGGGCAGCCGGTGCCGAAGACAAGGCTGCGCCTGGAGGCGTTTTACCAGAAGCATGGTCTGGACAAGTCGCTGCTGGCGCTCTGGGACACCTAGCCGACGACCAAGGTGGGGAATGGCACGAGGGGCGCGGCTACATCAGCCAGGCCCGCACCGTCCTGAAATGGGCGCCGGAACTGGCCGACGCCGTACTGGCTGGAGCGCAATCACTCGACTGCGAGACCTGCGACTGCTGCGGTTGTGTTTGCGGCGCCCCCGAGCCCGCGGCGCGCGGGCGCGGCCGCTAACCGACCAGATCGCGCTTTACGGCAGGGCGCTCTCCGGCAACGGTAGCTCGGCCGCCAGGCCAGCATGCGCGATCGGCTCGTTCGAGTCGGCCCAGCGGGCCATGATTTCGCGCACATCCGGCATCCTGGAGAGGAACAGGTCGACCAGCGCAGCGTCGAACTGCTTGCCGCGCTGATCGCGCAGGAAGTCGACCGCGCGCTCAACCGGCCAGGCCTGCTTGTACGGGCGGCGCGACGTGAGCGCATCGAACACGTCGACCACCGCCACGATGCGGCCTTCGAACGGGATATCCTCGCCGGCCAGACCGGCCGGATATCCGGTTCCGTCCCATTTCTCGTGGTGCGTCAGCGCGACATTGCGAGCCATCGCCAGCAGGCCGTGCGCATGATGGCCGATGATGTCCGCGCCGATCGTCGTGTGCGTTCGCATCACCTGCCGTTCGTCCGGATCCAGGCACCCTGCCTTCTTCAGAATGCTGTCCGGGATCCCGATCTTGCCCACGTCGTGCATCGGCGACGCATTGAGCAGATCATCGGCCCTGGCCGGACCCAGGCCGGCGGCCAGGCCGAGCAGATGTGCGTAGTGGCTCATCCGGATCACGTGCAGCCCGGTTTCGTTGTCCTTGTATTCCGCCGCCAATCCCAGGCGCTGGACGATCTGGAGCCGGGTCTCCTTCAAATCCTCGAACCGGACCAGCGACAGGTGCGCGCGCACCCGGGCCAGCACGATCGGGGGGCTGAGCGGTTTACCGATGTAGTCGACCCCGCCGGCTTCGAAGCCTGCGATCTCGTCGGCCGCGTCGGTCAGCGCGGTGACGAAGATCACCGGGATCCGGGACGTCGTCGGGTCGCTCTTCAAGCGTCGACAGACCTCGTGCCCCGTCACATCCGGCATCATCACGTCCAGCAGGATCAGGTCCGGCGATTGCGTGCGCGCCAGTTCGATCGCGCGCTCGCCATCCTTCGCAAACAGCAGCCGATACTGGCGCTGCAATATCTGGCGCAACAGCAGCAGATTGCCGCCTTCGTCGTCGACGGCCAGGATCAGGGGCGCGTAGGCTGGCGCTGTCATTGCCGCAGCAGCGGATCGGCCGCCGCGCTGAGCGATTCCAGCACCGCCGCCACCATCGCGCGCGCTGACTCGAAGTCGAAGTCCTCGATCGCATCGGACAGCTCGGCCAGCCGGTTCGCGTCGACGTGACTGCCCAGCATGGCGGTGAGTTCGGCCAACGACGCGTCGTCGAGGGCGCCGCGGCCCAGCGATTTGACCAGTCCCTCGCCCAGCTTGCGCGCTCGGTCGAGGTCCAGCGGCGGCGCCGCGTGCACGGCGTCGGCAATCGGCGCGACGCCGTCGATCTCGCCCTGAATCGCCTGCAGCGCGTCCTCTAGTTCGTCGGACGCCTCGGTGAGCAGGCCGGCCAATTCGTCCAGCCTTCCGCCCGAAATGCACCGTTCATACTCCCCGAGGACGGCAGCCAGGCGCTGCAGGCCCAGGTTGGCAGCCAATCCCTTGACCCGATGCGAAAGTGCGCGCCCTCCGGCATGATCGCGCGCTACCGACAGGCGCTGCAAAGCCTCGGCAGCCCCCGCCTGCTCGGCAGCGAAGCGCCGCAGGCCCAGATGGTATGCCTCCTGCTCGCCGGCCCAGCACATCAGTCCGCGAGCGCTGTCGAGCACGCGCGGCGCCCCGGACCCCGCGGCGGCCGCCGCATGCGGGCTGGATTTCAGGCCCAGCACGCGCGAGATTTCGGCCGAAAGCTCGTACAGGTCCACGGGCTTGGACGCGAAGCCGTCCATCCCGGCTACGCGCGCCGCCTGGCGATCAGCCTCGAACACACTGGCGGTCAGAGCGATGATCGGAACCCGTTTGGCGCCGCGGCGCGCCTCGGCGGCCCGAATCTGCCGGCAGGCGTCCGGGCCATCCGTTCCCGGCATCTGCATGTCCATCAGTATCAGGTCGAACTCGCTGCGCTGCACCGCTTCCAGCGCGAGATCTCCGTCGTTGACCGTCGCGATCGAATGGCCCTGCTTGCCCAGCAGCAGCGTCAGCAATTCGAGGTTTTGCGGGACATCGTCCGCCACCAGGATGCGCAGCGGCGGCAGCGCGACGCTGTTGCGAGGCGGACGGGCTTCCGGATGGCGCTGCTCCGCGGCCTCGAGCGGCACCAGGGCATGAAAGGTGCTGCCAAGCCCGAGCGCGCTTTCGACCCAGATACGCCCGCCCATCAATTCGGTCAGCTGCTTGCTGATCGTCGTGCCCAGTCCCGTGCCTCCGAAACGGCGGCTCATCGAAACGTCGGCCTGCGTAAAGGGATCGAATATCGCCTGCAGCCGGTCCGCCGCGATTCCGATGCCGGTGTCGCTGACCGCAAAATGCACTTGGCCCTGCATCGGTGCGACGTTGAGTGTCACGCTGCCGGCCTCGGTGAACTTGATCGCATTGCTCACCAGGTTGGTCAGAATCTGCCGAATGCGGAGCTCGTCGCCCCTGAACCAGTGCGGCAGGTCCTGGTCGTAGCGTACGACCAGAGCGATGCCCTTGTTGCGCGCCGCCGCGCCCAGGGTCGAGGACAGCTCGTCGATCAGGCGCAGCACGTCGAACGCGGCGATCTCCAACTCGACCACGCCCTTGTCCAGCTTGGCCGTATCCAGGATCTCGTTGAGCAGGCGCAGCAGCGAGCGGCCGGAGCTGCGCACGGTATCGAGGTAGCGGCGCTGCTCGGATTCGAGCCCGGACTGGAGCAGGACGTCGGTGAAACCCAGGATCGCGTTCATCGGCGTGCGGATCTCGTGGCTCATGTTGGCCACGAACGCCGTGCGCGCCGCCGCCGCCTGCTCGGCGCGCTCCTTCGCCACGCGCAGTTCCCGTTCGTTTTCGCGCAGATTGCGCACCATCTCGCGATACCGGATCAGGCCGTTGGCGGCCAGTACCAGGACGGTCAGCGCGATCGTAGTCAGGGCCACCGCCATTGCGATGAACTCGGCGTTCGCCGTTCCGCCGACGGTCGACGTCACGTTGCCGACGAAGCGCGCGCCGGCCATGGCCGTGTAGTGCATGCCGGAAATGGCGCAGCCCATCACGATCGCACTGATTATCAGGCGTCCGCGTGCCGTCAGTCGGGTGCCGAAGTCGATCAGCCCGAAACGCACCCACAAGGCGAGCACCGCCAGCACGACCGCCACCAGGATGGACAACGAGAACATCGCCGGGTCGTAGCGCTGTGCCAGCGTCAGTTGCATCGCGGCCATGCCGGTGTAGTGCATGCCGCCAATCCCGGCACCCACGAGCACCCCGCCGCTGAGCAGCTGGGCGGCGCCGATCCGGGGCCGGGCGATCAGCGTCAGGGCGACGAAGGAGGCGGCCAGGCTGGGCAGCATCGAACCGAGTGTGATGGCCGGGTCGTAGGCCACCTGCGTGCACAGCCTGAACGCCAGCATCGCGATGAAGTGCATGGACCAGACGCCGGCGCCCAGGGCGATGGTCCCCGACAGAAGCGCCACCGCGCGCGCCAGGCGGCTCTCGGCCGTTGCTGCCTGGCCCGCGATGTGCAAGGCCATCAGCGAGGCGAAGATCGAGATCGCAACCGACAGCGTAACCAGGGCCGGGTCGTAGCTGCCGACGGCTTGCAGCGACGGGTCGGAGGGAACAGAGAAGATCTGCAGCAGGCCCATCGCGCGGCTTTCGGTGATCCACAGAGTCAAAGGAGGCGTGTTTCCCCCGGCGCGGCCACGCCGCACCGAATCCTCGTGCCAGGCCGGTGCAACGACCCGCCTGGGATGCCGCGTCCCTGTCTGTCTTACGGCAGGACGAGGTAGATCTTTAGCCTGGGCCAACCGTGGATGAGTGGCCTTAAGCGGCTCAATCCGTCGCCGCGGTTCTGGGATCAACTGCCGCTCGAACCAGAGGTGTCGCTATGGCCAGGGGAAGCTGAAGGCGCTTCAGCCCGACCCAATTGTTCGCCAGGTAGCTGACCCAGGGTTCGCGCGGTTGTACGGTGTGTGATAGTATGTACACAAGCGCATACACGTCCCCGAGGTCCCTATGTCTACGACCATCACCATCCGCCTCGAGGAAGAGGTCAAGGATCGGCTCGACCGGCTGGCCGAGTCGACCCACCGTAGCAAGTCGTTTCTGGCCGCCGAGGCGATACGCGAGTTCGTCGAGAACAACGAATGGCAGATCGCCGAGATCCGCACCGCCCTGAAGGAAGCCAACGCCGGCGACTTCGCGAGCGACCGCGATGTCGACGCACTCGCGAAGAAGTGGAAGGTGAATGCGGGTTAGGTGGCTGCGCACGGCGCTGCGCAACCTCGACGAGGAAGCGACCTACATCGCCGCCGACGACGCGGCGGCGGCTCGCCTGGTCGTTGACCGCGTCCTGACGGCGGTGGCGCGGCTCGCCGAGCAGCCCGGTCTTGGCCGCCCCGGTCGTGTGCCCGGCACGCGTGAGCTCGTAGTTCGCAACACCCGCTACATCGTTCCCTATCGGGTTCGAGGCGAGGAGGTCCAGATCCTGCGGGTGTTCCACACGTCGCGGCGACCACCGCAGCGCTGGTAGAGCTCCTCGGCTTTGCCCAATTGCATCGTGCTTGCGGACCCACTAACGCGATAGCTTCTACTGCGGCATGGCATGCGCGCGCTCCATATGTCGGCCGATTTCTGCGATAAGCTGGCCCTTGCTGGAGACCTCCAGATCGAGGAGGATGTCTTCGGGCAATAGAAGATCGGCGATTTTCGTCATCGATGGTTCGTTCCTATGCACGATCAAACTGCGAATGGGGGGTGCGGGTCCTTAAGGACCCTGCTCAGGGCTGAACGTCGCCCTTGCGTAGGGACTCGCCGTCCTTGGTGCGCACCACGGCACCGAGCGTGAGCAGCCAGTCCAACTCGTCTGCACCATCGATGCGCATGACCGTCACGTTGCGCTGGTCGTCAGTGGACAGTTCTCCGGTCTTGAAGCCGTAAAAGTCGGCCAGGCGGTGGGTCATGTCGGCCTGGTGGCCGGCTTCCGCGGTGATGTAGCGGGAGTCGCCGTTGCGCGAGACCTCGTTGAAGGCAAACCGGCTCAGGTCGGCGCCCGCGAACTGGGCCTTGTACTGGGCGATGTCGTCGTACACGCGCATCACTTGTGAAATCTTCTGCACACCCAAGTCGTAGAAGAGTTCGGGCGCCGAATCGACCGCGTACGGCGATCCCTGTTCGTCATTGGCCAGGCTGCCGGTCGCGTAATACGCGGTGGATCGCGCGCACTGAACCGCGTCCGCGTCGGTGCGGTTGTGCCGGCACAGGGCCAGCGCATCCGATACGTAGTGACCGGTGGCATGAGCGGCGTCGTGGTACAGGGCCGAAGTCAGCATCCTGGACACGATCACGGCCTGCCGTACGGGGATCTTTTCGCCCAGCCGGCGCTCGACCGACAGGATTCCGTAGACATCGGCGGCCGCCTCCTGAGCCAGCCACGAAAAGACGCTGGCATCGGCCGCACGACCATCGGGCCGGTTCAGAAACGCGCCCCTGAGCTTGCAGTGCCCGATCTCGTGCGCCATGGCGAACATGGCCTGGGCCTTCGGCTCGATTCGATCGTTCAGGAAGCGGCCCAGCGGCCTCAAGGCCTCACCGGTATCGGGCGACACGCGCACAATGCACTTGATGCCGTTGCCTTCCACCCGCGACACCGACAGCGAGCCGCCTTGCGAATCCCGATATGAGATTTCGACATTCGGATCGAGCTCCCGTGCGAACTCGGCGCCCGCTTGCATGTACTCATCGGGCGATCCGGACGGCACTGAAAACTGCGAGGCTTCGTGGGAGCTGGCCACCGCGTAGGGCACAAGAAACTGAAGCCAGCCGGCCGAAGCTTTCAGGATCAGCAGTGCCGCCGCCACCCACAGCGGCGGGGTGCAGCGTGAAGCGGAAAGGTTGCCCATGGCATCGACCCTCCTATTGGCTCGGAATCGCTTGCGCGCGCCACGGTGCGAAAAGCGCACCCGGGCGCTGTTGTTGCCTTAGTGAGCAGTTGACGCGGGAGACTCCAGTATCCGCAGCGACCGGCTGTGTCAGTCGGCAGGCGGAATCAAGCGCTGGTCACGTCCATTTGCCAAGCCTCCCGTGTGCCCGCGGGTCCGCTGCATAAGGATCGCCCGGTGAAAAGATCGAAGAGGCGGTAGAGGCTGCCTTCGTTCAATCGACGTCGCACCGTCCTGCTAAAGCGCTGCGAGCGATCTTCCTTGTGCTACGTCCCAACTATGAGCGAGCCGCGAAAAAATCACAACGCGATTTAGCCCGCGAATGTGGTAAACCAATGCGTCGCCAAAGACCGTGTTGGAGCGGGTGAAATTGGGCGGCAACCCTTGGACGCACGCACGCGCCACGGGAAACAACTACCGCGGGAATCGACCACAAGGACGATGTCCATCGGCCAGTTACTTTCAATTAGCGTGAACGTCCGAGGCTCAACGGGTGAGCTGAAATGGGAAAAGCCGTTCTTGAATCTACGTCTACCCAAGTTCATATTGATCGCAACGAGTTTGTCAATGTCTAAGCTGTTCGACAGGCACGCTGCGCCGGTGGAATCGTTCCTTTGAATCTGTCGAGGCGATGCGCCGGAGTGTGTGAGTTACCACGGCGGCAAGTTCTGGAGGGTGCGGACATGAACGGGACTCGAACACAAAAAGCGTCGATCTTGGCCCACTAAAGGCGGGCCTGTATCAAGCCGCCGATCGCGCCGGCGTATCTCCGTCGGCGCTTGCACGAAAGGCGATCGCAGCCTTGCTCGGCTCAACTACGAACGAAAGTGAAGTTGAAGTTTCGCAGCCGGGGCTAGATTGCGGCGCTCGGGCGCAATCCACGCAAGGCGGACTTGCACGAGTGGAGGATGGAATTTGCTGCAGAGTTGCGGGAGCGCAGCATTGCGGCAGCGGCATCGCGCCAGGCCGCACGCGGCGTCCTCAAAAACCACCTGAATATCCGGCAGGTCAAGGCACAAGGGGAAGGCCGGCTGAGAAATCAACGTCCCAGTCACAAGGACAGCCAAGTGGCGCGCGATACGCGGGCGGACGCACCGCGGTCATGGAACGGGGCAGCCAGAGCTCTGGCTCGATCGGACAAAGGGGAGGATCGAGATTTGGCGGAGCAAGTGTTGGTCGGGCGCGTCGTTCGACCTATTGGGAGAAAATTGTAGAGGCGCCTCTACAGTTTCCTCTACAAGTTACTGGGCACTGTCACGAATATGGTGCTGCTGCCCCGACTCGAACGGGGG
>WNFQ01000571.1_pt1 | contig 28137 bp, 20 predicted proteins | sample 5400171 | NCBI WGS metagenome assembly WNFQ01 (sample SAMN13153356, study PRJNA577476) | soil metagenome | isolation source: 20 cm soil under Madrone tree | place: USA:California | collected 2016-06-14
GAAAGTGCGTAGAGTCGTTCGGCGTCCACTTCAAGGTCCGGCGTCTTCACTGCAGCAATCAAAGAAGGCGAGCCCTTCAACTGCACGCGGCATTCCGCGACGCGAAGCTGCGCGCGCTGGCGTGTGGGATTCGCGGGATCTTTGAGCATGGTCAGAAGCTTTTCATACTCAGAGCGCGCTTCCTTCCACTTGTGCGCGTCGTAAAAAGCCTGGGCGCGCTGTTCCTGCATTTCCACGCCGGGATAGACGTATTCTTTTCCGAGCGCGTGCATCACCTGCGACAAAGCGGAACCGGCGGGCTTGGCCTCATCGGCTAGAGGGTATTTGTAGAAGACTGTCTGATAATCCTTCGCGGCGCGGGCAAGCTGATGCGCGGCCTGATAAGCATGACCGCGTTCATAAAGAAGTGTGGACTTGGAGCCCGTGGCGGGATAAGCCTCGAGCGAGTCGATGGCTTCCTGCGCGTGTCCGAGCAGCACGGCAGTTGGTGCAAAGGCTTCCAGCAACGTTTCGCGCATGGCGGTATTCGGATATTCGTGCAAAATCGTTTGCAAAGCCTTATAGGCTTCTGCGTATCTTCCCAACGCACGCTGCGCCTGTGCCGTCCAGTACAACGCATATTCCCTGAGCAGCGTATCGTTTTGCGCTTTGACAAACCAGCCGACAGCCTGCCCCGATTTATTCTTCATGTAGTCGTCGTAGCCAAGCGCAAGCGCGGCACGCGAACCCCAGACGTTCGCGGCGTTCTTGACAGCGAAGGCCGATAGCTTTTCGTACGCTCCGGGCGTCCCGTTGTGGACAGCACGGGCGACTTCGGAGAGTTCTTTTTGCGCCGCCTCGTCTTCCGGTGTATCAGCCGCAACCTGAGGCGCGGAAGTTTCCGGCTTGCATCCGGTCCGGCAAGGCGGAGACTTGGGCTTCTTTGATTTGCGCTGGTGCTTGGACGATTGCGCGGCGGCGTCCAACGCGCCGCCAAACGACAATCCGAAAATCAGCATCCATGCGACGAAAGTCCGTGACATAGAGAAACAGAATAATACGGTCTTCGAGGAATCGCTAAAAAAGTGCGCGGCCTGCGTTCGATTAGTGATGGCGCGCGGGCGTGGCGTAAGGGTAATCGCCGAGAGCGTGGGCATCCCCTTCGGCAAGGATTTCGACCATCCAGCGATAAAAGTAGTCCACCGGGTGGTCCATGATTGGTTTGAAGCGGCGGTCGTATTCTCGATGAGCTTTTTCAATGTCGTCTTTCAATCGGATGCAGAGATCTCTGTTTTGGCGGCCGAGGCGCACCTGCTCCGGTCGGAGCATCTTTATGTCCTGCATCGAAACTTTGGCTACGCGATTTGCGCGGCGGTGCAATTCCTGTTCTTCAGTAGAAAGCCGGTTGACGTCAAATTCATCGCCGAACTCAGATTCAGTGCCGGCAACTCCAGTCGCCGGCTCGATCAGTTCGAGCGGCTCCATCTCGGGATGGAGTTCAAGCTGGGCTATCGGCTCCTCAACGACAGGTGCAGGCCGCGGAGGAGCTGCCGGACGTGCCGGCGCCGCCGGCGCCGCCTTCGGAACTAGCTGCGAAGGCATCGGTCGCTGCGGCGCCGGAGGCGCCTCAGGGGCAACTCTACCGGCCAAATCGGTGACTTGCGCTTCGATCGGCGACCGCGCGCCGGTCTGCATCGATGAAGCCACGAATCTGGAGAGTACTTCCAGCGTAGCCGCAAGCGAAGCTGCCGAAGTTTGCGCACGGAGCAGTGACGGCAGCGCGTTGGTAGGCTTGTTGCTCGCGCAGGCGGAAACCACGTCACTCACCGCATGATGCAGCTCATCCGCGGTCCGCTTGACGTTCTCAAGGTTGTCGCGAAGCGCTCTTACGATTGCTTGTTCCACGACGCTGGGTTCCTGTGCCATACCGTTTCCGGGGTCTTTCGCTCGAAATTCCCCGTCTTGGCATTTTGGAAGCTAGGTGCTTGGGAGTCAACGTCCCAGCCGTACCAGTGTGCCCAATCGTTGCTTAACTCTCCCCGCGCTCCCTCTCCTCCGTCATTCCCTTCTCTACGACTGTCATCCCGAGCGCAGCGAGGGATCTGCTTTTCTTCCCTCCGCCGCTCGTCATTTCGAGCGAAGCCAGAACTCTGCGGACGGGTGGCCCGGACAATAAATCCTAGACGACTTCGGGTGCCCAACACGCCGGGTTTGCGTGTGAGGCTTTTGACTTTGCTTTCTTTCTTGCTCGTCTCCCGTCTGCCGGAACCGTTCAACCCGCCTCCGCTACCGTTCAACCCTCAATTTCGACTATTCACTGCAAAACACTTAACAACTTCAGTAAGGCGTGCTATTCTCTCCCGTGTATATCGAATCCCATCCCTGCCGATCACCCCGTTCCTCCAGAGTTCCGTACACTCTTCCAAGTTCCGTATCCCGTAAGTCCTGCAGTTGCCACTCTTACGAAGACTGCCGGGGGGTGTACCAACAATTCCCATTCTGGAACTCTCTCCTATCTCTCGTCAGCCTGCCCTTCAACTACTCCGATCGTGCTGCCAGTCGTTTCTTTCGCTCCGTGCACGGCGCCTGCCCCGACCGGGTCGGGACCACCTACGACTCTCTTAAGTCCTTTAACTGCAACACTTATGGATCTCCCCGCAAGTGTTGCAAACAAAAGACTTACGTCCTGGCTAAGCCCTTTAGATGCAATACTTACAAAAAACAGGGGGGTACCCCCAGCGACGTTGGGACGTTCAGACCTGCGGACGTTCCGACGTGTTTCCACCGGTCCCATTGCAGCCAAAAGCCTTTGGTGTAACAATTTGCAAAGGCGCGAGATTTCTTCACGGTCCGGGGAAACAACTCCGCTCCCCTCGGTGTCTAAGATTACGAGAGCGGACATCGGGGACTGTTCGAGTTTGGTCCCCTTTGCAAGTCGTGCCTGGGTCCAGCGTTCTAAGGCGGGTTTCAGGGTTTGTACTTACAAACCCTGAGCAAGCGGGTTTCAGGGTTGTACTTGCGAACCCTGAGCAACTTTGGACCGATCAGCAGGGTGGCTCGCTTTACCGCATCCGGGGTCGACCGTCTTACGGTCGCCATAGAAGAGGATGCTGATAAACGTCGGGTCGGAAAGGCCGGCAGTGTCCGATTGGGCTAGTGCCCTTTCTTGGGGCCGCGATGAAGCCGAACTCGTCCATGAGCTGCAAGCTGGCTCGGAGACGGCATTCGACTGGCTCGTCACTCACTATCATGCGCCGGTCTATAACCTCATCCTCGGCATGCTTGGCGATACTTCCGATGCCGCCGACGGCGCCCAGGAAGTTTTCTTGAAAGCCTTTCGCGGCATTCGCAATTTCCGCCAGGGCAGCTCTTTGAAAACGTGGCTCTACCGCATCGCCATTCGCGAAGCGCTGAATCATAAGCGCTGGTTCAAGCGTCATCTGCAGAAAAATGTTTCTATCGACGCCCAACCGGAAGAAGGGCAATCGCCCATCGAAATCGAGGATCTCTGCGCCACGCCTTTTGAGCAGTTGGCCGCGCTGGAAATTCAAGTCGTCGTCCACGACGCGCTGCAGCAGATTCCCGACGTTTTTCGCAGCGCGGTGATTTTGCGCGACCTCGAAGGCCTGAGTTACGAAGAAGTCGCCGAAGTTCTGGAGTGCAGCGTCGGCACGGTGAAGTCCCGCATCCTTCGCGGGCGCCGCGCGCTGAGAGAAATTCTTGAGCCGCTGTTGGGGGCGCAGCAGATTCATGCGAGCCGCGCGCAATCGTCTTCGCATGGCAATGTTTCCGAAGCGCAGCCGTCGCCTTTCGGGGATGCGTTTTCGGCCGCGCGGCGAGTCACGCTTTCTTCCGAACGGTTGACGGATTTGCAAGCATCAGAAACGTTGACCGCTTCGCGGTCACCGGAATCGAAGTCCCCGCGGGCAAGTTCCACGGGCGAGGGTCTCCCATGAAGTGCACTACGGTACGAACTAAACTGGCTGGTTATCTTGACGATGCCATCACCGGCGGAGCGCGTGTTGCAGAGCGCGTTCAGATTCGGCAGCACCTCGAAGCGTGCAACGTTTGCCGCGAGGAATTGGAACGCTTTCGCAAGCTGGCTGTTATGCTTTCGCGTGTCCCCAAAAACATTCCTCCTGCCGATCTCGCTATCCGCATTAAAGTCGCCGCCGCTCAGGCGCAGCATTCGCGGGATTGGCCCAGCCGTATTCGCCGCATCAAGGATCGCGCCGAGATTTTGCTCGACAACGTTCTCCGGCCGCTGACGGTTCCAGCCACCGGCGGATTCTTCTCCGCCATTCTCGTTTTTGTACTGGTGCTCCAGATCATGATGCCGGGTACCATCGTGCGCGCCGTCCAGAACGACGTGGATCTCAATCTCATGCGCCCCGCCGAATTGGTTACTCTTTCGGATTATCCGCAATCCTGGGCGCCCGAGCAGCAGGACCTCGAACTTTCTTTGCCCCACGGCCTGCTGATTGATGTCACTGTGGATTCGCACGGCCAGATGACCGACTACCAGATTCTCTCCGGGCCGACGAGCTCGGAACTCCGGCACCATCTCGACCAGATCCTGCTTTTCTCGCGCTTCAGCCCCATGCTGAGTTTCGGCCGTCCCACTTCCGGTGGCCACGTGGTGCTCAGCTTCAGCGCCGTCCGCGTTCGCGGCTGATCCCCATCGGCATGAGAAATTTAAAATTTCTCCTCGCCGCAGCAATTCTCTTTTTCTTTTCTCCGCGCGCCAACGCGCAACTTCAGCAGAACGACTCGGAGCGCCAGCTCTTCGAAGCCCTCAACCGCGAACGCACCGCGCAAGGTCTCTCCGCGCTCCAGTGGGACACCGCTCTTTTCAAGGCCGCTCGCCTCCACGCTCTTCGCATGGCCAATCTGAATATGCTCGAGCACCAGCTCCCCAGCGAATCCAATCTCGAAACTCGTCTCGCGGAAGCCGGCGCGCGCTTCAGCGTCATCGCCGAAAACATCGCCGTCGGTTCGACTCCTCCAATCATTCATGCCGGCTGGATGGATTCACCGGGGCACCGGAAAAACATTCTGGATTCGCGGCTCACCTCCGTTGGAATCGCAGCAGTGCACGGGCAGGGTGGCCTCTTTGCCGTCGAGGATTTTTCTCAGTCAGTTCCGGAATTGAGCGTGGAGCAGCAAGAACAGAAAGTGGTTTCTTTGCTCGCAACGAAGGGATTCCGCTCTGCGAGCGCCACGGAGGAAGCGCGGAGAACGTGCCAAAGCGATGTAGGACTCACGGGAAATTCCGCAAAATTGATGATCCGCTTTGAAGCGTCTGACCTGAACAAATTGCCGGAAGACATCGAGCGAAAGATTCGCAGCGGCCCTTACAGCAAAGTAGCAGTGGGGGCGTGCCGCGCGAATGCGGCGACAGGATTCTCGCATTATCGCATTGCGGTATTGCTTTTCTGAGTACGGAGCGAAATTCAGCGGCGGGCTGAGCATGTAAAGAAACTGTTGAATCCGGGAACGAGAAGAAATACACTATGCGCACCATGAGCGTTGCTCCCGCCAACTTTTATCGCTGGTATCGATTTACTTGGAATCCATCCAGGCGGCGGGGGGCGTTTCTGTAAGCGAATAAACAGAAAAAAGTTTCGACCCACTCGCCAGCCGAGTGGGTTTTTTTGTTTTAGGGGACAAAAATAAATTGAGAGGGCCGGAAAGATGATCATCTCCATGAAACTGCACGCAACGCGGCAAGAGATCGATGAAGTACGCAAACAGGTGGAGCACTTCGGATACAAGGTGCATTCCATCGAAGGAGAAGAGCGCGTGGTGATCGGCGTCGTTGGGGTAGGGGATGTAACGGCGTGCATGGAATCGATCGAAGCCATGCCGCAAGTGGACAACGTGGTGCGGATTTCGGCGCCGTACAAATTCGTGAGCAAGGAGTTTCGCGCGGGCAAAACCAAAATAAAAGTAAATGGAACGGAGATCGGCGGCGCGGAATTCGTGGTGATGGCCGGGCCGTGCTCGGTCGAATCGGAGAAACAAATCATGCAAGCGGCGGAAGGCGTGGCGAAAGCGGGCGCAAAAATGTTGCGCGGCGGCGCGTTCAAGCCGCGGACTTCGCCCTACGATTTTCAAGGGATGGAAGAAGAGGGCTTGAAGCTGTTGAAGAAAGCAAAAGACGCGACGGGGCTTGCGATTATTACGGAAGTGATGAGCGACCGCGACGTGGATTTGGTGGCGAAATATGCCGACGTGATGCAGGTGGGTGCGCGAAACATGCAAAATTTCATGCTGCTGAAAGAGTTGGGAAAATGCGGGCGTCCGGTGCTACTGAAGCGCGGATTGAGCAGCACGGTAAAAGAGCTTTTGATGTCCGCGGAATATGTTACGGCGCATGGGAATGCCGATGTGATTTTGTGCGAGCGGGGAATTCGCACGTTTGAAACGGTGACCCGCAACACATGCGACATTGCGGCGATACCCGCGCTGAATGAATTGACGCACCTGCCGGTGGTTCTGGATCCGAGCCACGCAACAGGGAAGCGGAGCCTCGTGCCGGCGCTCTCTCGCGCAGGCGTGGCGATTGGCGCCGACGGATTAATCGTAGAAGTGCATCCCGCGCCGGAAAAGGCCATCAGCGACGGCGCACAATCGCTGGACATTGCGCAGTTCCAAAAGATGATGAAAGACCTGGAGCCGTACATTCAGCTGTGGAACGAGTCGAGAAAGAAAGAAGTTGCCACCGCGGCAAGTCGTTAGCGGCGACGAATAACGCATTTGATCGCCGGCCGTCAGAAGAAGAATTTCGTGCATAGCTGGACGATCCTAGGGTTGTTGCTTGTCGAGATGATGCGGCCGAAGTTGCCTGCGTTGAGGACCTGTCCAGTTGAGGGATCAATCTTACCACCTGAACCAAAGGCAGCATTTAGGTTGCTTCTCCTTATCCGGTTGCTTCAGCAAACCACGACATCTTGGGCTTCGCCGGGGCATGCACAGCCAGGGCTGGTGGCGACCTGAAACAACCGGATAAGCAAGAGGTTGCTAATCGGATTGGCGAAGTTTGGGCGATTGAATGCGTTGAAGAATTCATTGTTGAGCATTTCATGGGCCTCGCACCGAGGCGAATCTACAGCGAACATTTATGGTCGGCTTCGGCGATTTGTGCCCGAAAGGTAACCTTTCGTTACACGGCCTCAGGGTTTTGAGGTTGGCAATTCCTTTCCTGTTCATTGAAAACAAATGACTTGCGGTATGCAAAGAGGTGGCGAGGCAATTGCCGCTACTTCACCTAGCATTCCCCTGAAGTACGCCACATCGCACGTCAAGTCGGCGCAAAGAAGCTGACCCGCGAGAAGCGTCAAGGAGGACTCGATGAACCAGCCCAGCAAGGTTCTTAGGATAACCAGGATAGTTTGGATGACAGTGTTGACCGCAGCGCTTTTGCTGATGTCCGGCAGAGCACGGGCGGAGGAAGAAGAGCACGGCAGGTTAAGAGTGACTTCGTTTCCGACGAACGCCCACGTCTCTGTGGACGGCGCGGACACCGGTAAAGTGACGCCCATGAGCATTAGGGTTTCTGTGGGCAAGCACAGGGTCGTGGTTTCCATGCCGAACTCGGGCTGGAACTCGGACACGCGAACCGTGGAGGTGGGTGAAGGCAACAACGACCTCAGCGTGACGTTGTTGCCCAACGTGGCGGTTGGCGCAATGGGCCCGCAGGGGCCGGCCGGCGCCCAAGGGCCCATCGGCCCTCCTGGACCTCAAGGTCCAGCTGGTTCACAAGGGCCTAAAGGCGACACTGGTGCAACTGGCGCTGCTGGGCCTGCCGGTCCCGCTGGCCCGCAAGGATCTAAAGGAGACACTGGCGCAACCGGCTCTGTTGGACCCACGGGCCCAACTGGACCCCAAGGCACTACTGGTCCACAAGGATCTAAAGGGGACACCGGAGCAACCGGCCTAACAGGAGCTGCGGGTGCAACTGGTCCCGCAGGTCCGACTGGACTCCAAGGCCCCGCTGGCTCACAAGGACCTAAGGGAGACACTGGTGCAACCGGCCCAGCTGGAGCTACGGGCGCCACTGGTCCGGCGGGACCTACCGGCCCCACTGGGCCAACCGGGCCGCAAGGCCTTACGGGAGCTGCTGGCCCGACGGGAGGGCTTCTTGGCAGGCAGGAATTTCAAAACAGCGGTACATTCGTCGTGCCTGCTGGAGTCCGACGCCTGAGCGTAGAGCTGTATGGTGCAGGAGGAGGCGGTACGGTTCTGCGATGCAATAACGGAGGCGGTGGAGGTGGCGGCGCATATACGAGCACGGTCGTGGCGGTCCAAGAAGGTCAAACCTTAACAATTAACGTGGGTGTAGGAGGTCCTGCTGGGGCACTCTCTACGCCTGGAGGCAATGGAGGCGATACTCAGGTCATAGACGCCAATAACACGATGCTTGCTGTTGCCCATGGCGGTGGCGGAGGTCAACCCGACTCTTGGCCGTGTGGCCCGCCGCCTACCAATGGGGCTGCTGGCGGGGCATCCGACTCAAATGCCATGGTCAGCCATGGTGGGGCTTCCGCCCCGGGGTACTCTCCCCAAAACAGCGGAGCAACGGGCTATCTGGTCTCCGGTTTTGCCTTCCAACCCAATGGGCAGTTTGGAGGAGGTGGCGCTGGGGCGATTAATTCACCGCCCGCCCATCCTGGCCAGGGAGGTTATGCTTTGCTCGCTTGGTAACCAGACAGCACTGGCGTAGACCGATACAAAGACCTCTCCGAAGAGGAACAATCAGGGGATGCGACGAGGACGAGATGCCCTCGACTCGATCGCATCCCCTTCTTTACTTCTCAGCGCTATTCGGACTCCTCGCCGACGCGTGTCCGTGCTACGGATGTGGGTGTCAGCACGGGGGTGAGTCATGGGGTGGACCAAGCAAGATGTTTTCACGATGGCGCAATAGCTGACCTCTTTAAGGTGTTACCGCGAAGCGGTCGACGCACAATTCCAAAAAATTGATGAAAGAATTGGAACCCTACATTCGGCTTTGGAATGACTTCAGGAAAGCGCAGGCCGTGGCCGCCGCAAATGGATGATTTGCGGGTGTCCACGCCGCGGGGGCGAGCCGCTAAATCTCTAGCTACCCCAGGCTCGAATGGTGATGCTTAAACATAGAATCAATTAAATATAATAATAAGTATCAATCGCGCGGCGCGATTGCCACTCGTATTTGTGGAAAACAAATGGCTTAGGTAAGGTGCGGCAATAGCGCGGCAGTTGCCCTGACTCCATCCAGGTATCCCCTCGAGATAAGCCACAGCCGCGTCAGGATTGCTCAAGGTTGAGCGCAAGAAGCGCGTTCAAGGAGGACTCGATGACGCACCCTAGCAGGATTGTTTGCTTGATAGTGTTGATCGGTGCGGTTTTGCTGGTGCCCAGCAAAGCGGGGGCGCAGAACGGCGTGTTGAAGGTGACTTCGTCTCCGACGGGCGCCAACGTCTCGGTCAACGGAAATGACACCGGCAAAGTTACGCCGATGAGTATTGTCCTTCCTGCGGGCTCGTACACAGTGGTAGTTTCCGTTGCGGACCCAAGTTGGAAGCCGGACACGCGAAGCGTGGATGTGGAACCAGGCAACAACGACCTCAGCGTGACGTTGCTGCCCACGTTGACCAAAGGCGACACTGGCCCACAAGGCCCTATCGGTCCAATTGGACCTCCAGGACCTATCGGCCCGCAAGGACCGAAAGGAGACCCTGGGGCCCCTGGCCAGCCGGGCGCTCCCGGAGCTGCCGGCGCCACTGGTGCTGCGGGGGCGGCGGCCACGATTCAAGTGGGAACCACCATGACTGTCGCCGCAGGCATGTCGGCTTCGGTTCTCAATGGCGGGACGGCGAATGCCGCGGTTCTCAACTTTTTGATTCCGCAGGGGCCGCAAGGACTCAAGGGCGACACGGGTGCGACTGGCCCGACCGGAGGGATTATCGGCAGGCAGGAATTTCAGAGCAGCGGCACTTTCGTCGTGCCCATGGGAGTCACCCGACTGAGTGTAGAACTGTACGGCGCCGGAGGAGGCGGTACGTTTATGGTATGCAATAACGGCGGGGGTGGAGGTGCTGGCGCTTATACGAGCACGATCCTGGCAGTTCAAGAGGGTCAGACCTTAACTATTAACGTGGGTATCGGAGGTTCTGCCGGAGCAGCTTCTACGCCTGGAGGCAATGGAGGCGATACTCAAGTCTCAGACGCCAATAACACCACGCTCGCCGTTGCCCACGGCGGTGGCGGAGGTCAACCAGACTCTGTGCGATGTGTCCAGCCCCCCAGTGGCGCTGCTGGCGGTGCATCGGACCCTAGCGCGATGATCAGCCACAATGGGGCTTCCGCCCCAGCGTTCTCTCCCCTTAACAGTGGAGGAACGGGCTATCTGGTCACAGGCTTTGCCTTCCAAACGAATGGGCAGTTTGGCGGTGGTGGGGCCGGGTCAATTTCCTCTCCCCCTCCGCAACCCGGCCAAGCAGGCTATGCTTTGCTGAGTTGGTGAGCGGGCCCCGCACCAGCGTAGAACAATTCAAAGACCTCTTCGAAGAGGAATAAGAATGGATGCGACAAGACTTGATCACATCCCATTCTTTTTTTCAGTGCTATTCGGATTCCTCGCCTACGCTTGTGTGTACCACGTTCGATGGAACTGAGAGAGCAGTGCCTGAGCGCACCAGCGCTGCGGCCGTGAGCCCAGTGCCAGCCGCGGCACTGACATGAGTTTGGATGTGCACGACGGCGCTGCCGCCACCATCGAGACGCCCAATCGTAACAACGATCTGGTTGCCCGCCTGCGTCGCGGTGCCATCAGGAGAGGCGATGAATGTCACACCGCTGGGAATCTGGAAGACAGCTTGCGTGCCGTTGAGGCCGTGCGAGGAACCATTCTGGATTTTCAAGGTGTAGGTGAGCTGCCCGCCCACCACGACAGAATGAGGAGCGGAAAGGTGAACACGCAAGTCCTCGGAAAGGTCCGGCTTGGTTACGACGAACTTGTCGAGAAGGGCGGAAGCTCCTGTCGCTGACGCGGTGACAACGTTGCCTGTCGTCGGATCAACCAGCGTGTCTGGGATGGGGTCATTTAGCGGCGTTCCATTAACGTCCGTCCCGAAAGGGGCTGGATTAGACGGGGTTGCGGAGGACGACGAAGTCAGTGGTTCCGTGATTTGGTAGAGCGTAAGTTTGTTGCCTCTCACGATCACATCCGCGAAGGAAAACACTTTGGCCTTGAACTTAGCCGTGATTTTCGGACCGTTGCCGGCGCCGGTGAGAACCGGCGAAAAGGCTGCGCTGGTGAGATTGGTGTCCAGCCAGGAGGCGGGCCCGTTGGGGAACGAGGACGTAACTCCAGGCAGTGTGGTCGTGCCGGTCGCGGAATCATCTTGATCAATGCCGAGGCCAGAGCCGCGCGCAGGGCCCAAGTCTCCGTCAAAATCACGGTTTCCGCCGGCGCCTTCCACCAGGTAGAGCACGCCATCCGGGACAGTTTGATTCACGCCATCAAATGCGGTGTCGATGTTCACTAGTGGGCCTCCAGTTGTCACAGGTGTGGCCGCCGCATTCAGAGCGCGGATGGGATGAGTCCGCTGATAGTTGTGCTCATGGCCATTGAAAACCATGTTGACGCCGTGGTCCTCGAGGAACTTGGCGACGGCACGCATCTGCGAATTGCGCACGGTGGCGTCGCCAGAGGAAAACGCAGGTTGATGAAATACCACAATCTTCCAGGGCTGGGCGCTGGAATCGAGATCGTTGATCAACCAGTCGCGCAAGACGCATGGATACGAGGAAAATGCCTGCGGGGCTTCGGCATAGAGCGCCGTGTTGTCCAATTGGCCGTTGAAGAGGTGCGGGTTGGCGTCGAGAAACACGAAGTGGGCGTTGCCGGAGTCGAACGAAAAGTTGTGCATGTGGTCGATTTGTTGCTTGGCGCCCTTGCCTGCGTCAACTGAAGTGGAAGCACGGAAAGCAGCGATGGCCGCGGGCGAAGTGTAGGTCTTGCCTTTGAAGCTGAAGAGCATTCCGTTGGGCGTGACCGTGTCGCCGTTCCATGTGAATTGCGTGTCGACGCCCGTCGGACCATTGAGGGGGAAATAGTAGTTGTTAAAGTACGCCAAGGCGTCGCCGCCATCGGTGTTGCCGGAAAAACGGCCCGCCGTGTCATTGCCTAGCATGTTCGCGTTCACGCCGGTGGCACCCATGTCGTGATTGCCGACGACGATGTAAAACGGAATGCTGCGGATGAAGGGGGCGCCGGTCTCGTTGGAGTCCACGTCGCTGTTCCAGACGGGGAACCAGAAGTCGCGATAGCTGCCTTCGGCGCCATTGTTATAAACGTTGTCGCCGGTGTTGAGCGCAAGGTCCGGCTTGGGGAGGTCGGGCACGCCGGGAACTTCGAGGTGATGCACGTTGTACATCAGGTGGGTGATGCGGGCCTCGAAGTCGGCGAGCCGAAGCGGATTCGAATTCGGTTCGACGGGAAAGAAGCCTTCATCTCCCTGCACCAAGAACGAGAATTCGTCACCGCGCTTTCGCGTGTGAAAACTGGCTGCGAAGCCGCCACTCGGCATGCCGGGGCCAGTCACTTGATAAAAATAAGTGGTGTTGTACTCGAGGTCCTTCAGGACCGCGGCATAGTTGGAATGTGGGCCGGAAGCAGTTGGCGGAATCGGAAGTACGGGGTCGGCGGACAAGTAGTTGTCCACGACACGGCCCTGAGGCGTTACGCTGCGGCCGTAAGAAGGGCTTTCGCCGAACTGCACGGCGAAAGCGCCAGGGTTTGGCGACGCTTCATCCGTCTGCCAAGCGATTACCATCTGATCCTTCGCGCCGAAGGGGCCATTGTCACCGGGCTGAACGTACGGCTTGTAAGTGACGTTTTGTGCGACCGCGCGAGGGGCCAGCGAGAAGAAGAAAACAGCAAGGGCTAGAATTACGGCTTGCCCTTTGTGTGACTTGATTTGCATAAGTGTGACTCCTTCCTCCTGAGGTTTCAAAGCGGATCCCGTTGGGCCGTAGCGGCCAAAGCGCAACTAAGCAGTCGAGAACTTAAGCGTCGCCGTCGGTAGAGCCGTTCTCCATGGAGACCGTCGCGAGCAGCAGGACCAACAGCGAGGCACAATCCGACTCTTTTATTCATGAAACGCCTCTCATGGATCCGATTCGTGTAGCTCAGAGAAGCTGTTGCCGCGGACGCTGCAGTTTAGAGGCCGGAGCGGGTTGATCTGTAAGTTGTGGTTTTTCATTACGCCGGTCTGTAATTGCACTCGCAGACTGTCAGCCCGGGCCGACACTTCAAGTCCCGACACTTCGCCCAGTACAATCGCAGACGTTGGTTACGGTTGTGTGGCGGAAACTTGAATTTTCGAGGGGACTTAATTTAATGGGCTTCGACTATTTGACACGGGCAGCGGAGCTGGGCGACGCGCTGCGGTGGTATTCTTCCTGACATATGAAGACGCTCAACGAGCGGTTCAGCGCGATGTCGATGCGGCGGCGGTATGAGGTTTGGTTTTTGCGGATGGGGCTGAGTGACAGGAGCGGGGCGTGGTGGTTCCGGTATTTGCTGATGAATCCGGGGCGGGGCGGGTGCGCCGGCGATCGGCTGGGGCAGGCCGTGCAAGTGTGGGCGAGTTGGTTTCCGCGAGAGGGGAAGCCGGAGACTTGGATTCAGGGATTTCCGACAGAGAGCCTTGGGGTGGACGGCGCTGGATTGAGCAAGCGTGGTGCGAGTCCTTTTTTTCTGGAGATTGAGGAGAACCGAATCAGTGAGAACGAATGCCGGGGATGTATTGAAATTGAGGGGCGGAAAGTTCGCTGGGATTTGAGATACCGGTCGTCATTTCGCGGAGAGCTCAGCAGCAAGGGTTGGATTGGATTCTCGCGGACGCCACATTCGGATGCGGTTTTCTCAGGCGCAATTGCGCTGAATGATCACGTGTTTCGCGGTGAGCCGCTCGGATTTGGGATACAAGGGCACAACTGTGGGTACCGGCACCGGAATTTCTGGACGTGGACGCATATTCATTTTCCGAATGCGCGGGGCCACGGGTCGACGTTCGAAGCGCTGGCGTATGAGATGCCGCTTGGCATGACGTCTCGCACAGCAGTGCTCTGGCACGACGGGCAGAAGCTCACGTTCCAAAAGTTCCACGAAAGCCAACGCGATTTACAGAAACTTAAATGGAATCTGGAGTGCACCGATGCGCTGGGCGCGCGTGTGGAAGTCAGTGTGTGCGGACGAGAAGGGTTTGCGCATCGTCTTCCGTATGTGAAGACGGATTGTTCGGGACGGTTTGAAGTGGCGAATGATAGTCTGGCGCTCGCCCGCTTGGTCCTTCAACGACCTGGGAAAGCCGCGGAAGAACTGGTTACAGATGCGGGCGCAGTGCTGGAAATGGTTGGGAACTGACCATGGTGGTGGGCGGATGAATTCATCGGCGGGAGAGGCTGAATTGCAGATTGTTCCCGGTATTTCCACGATTCGGGAGGCGCAAGAATTTCTCGCCAAGTATTTCGCGGCGACGCGGCTGATTTCGGCGCCATTTCTCAGTCAGGCTGCGGGCAAAAACGTCTATTTGAAATTGGAGATGGAGCAGCCGACGGGATCCTTCAAAGTGCGGGGAGCGTTTTGGGCGCTGGCGCAAAGGATGAGTCGAGGGCCGATCCAAGAGGTAGTGGCTTGCAGCACGGGGAATCACGGGGCGGCGGTAGCCTTGGCGGCGAAGCAGTTTGACGTTAAAGCCAGGATCTTTCTGCCGGCGAACTGCAATCCTGTGAAGCGTGGACGCATTGCGTCTTTTGGTGCAGCGATTGTAGAGAGTAAGGACAGCGACCCGGCGTCTGCGTTCGCTTTGGTGGCGGAGTACGCCAAGCGGCCGGGGGTATATTTCCTGAACGACGCAACGGATACGGATTTGCCGGCAGGTCCCGCGACGATTGGCTGCGAAATCCTGGAGCAGCTTCCTGAGACCAGCGCGATCGTTGTGCCAATGGGGGACACGGCGTTGATTCGCGGGATCGCGGCGGCAGCGAAGCAGATCGCGCCGCAAGTGAAAATCATCGGCGTGCAAGCGGAGGGCGCTCCTTCGTACTATTTGTCGTGGAAGGAAGACAAAATCGTGGGCACGGAGACATGCGACACGATCGCCGATGGACTGGCAACGCGAACACCGGAAGCGGCCAATGTGCGGGATGTAAAGCGCCTCGTCGATGATGTGGTGTTGGTGAGTGAAGAGCAAATGTTGCGCGCGATCGAGACGCTACTTCTTGAAGAACACGTGCTGGCGGAGCCGGCGGGTGCCGCGAGCACAGCGGCGCTGCTCCAAGGCTGCGGTGACTGTGGCAATCATGTCGTCATTGTGGTGAGCGGAGCGAACATTTCGCGCGAAGTGCTCAAACAGGCCATAGCGGGAGTCTAGCCCCTGGACGGATTCTTCTGCCGGCATTCCTGGCGAGGCCGTACTAGGGTATTTACCTTAGTGAATTTTCGGGAATTTCCCCTCTATTTTTTCTACCCCTACTAACCCTATCTAGTGGGACGAGCCGGACTGACCTTTGCGTGACTGGCCTCCGTACGACTTGCCTCCGAGGGGATCGGCAACATGGGTCAGTCCGGAAGTTTCGCCCCAGTCAATCGGAAACTGCTGATGCCACCAACCTATCATCCGTGGATAGAAGGTTTTCCTCCGATGTGTGCGAATGAGCGGGAGGGGAAGTCCATGCGCGTGCGTGATTTTTTGGCGAGAGCCGGGCAGGGGAGTTTGAACGAGAAAACTGAGACAAGGCACGGCGCCCCGCAAGAAAGCAAACAGGGTGCAACAAGGAATTCAACGCCATGAAGCGCCGGATATGGTTAGTAGGCGTATTGGTGGCTCTGCTCTGGGCCGCGCCGGCGAAGGCAGACACTGGGATCATCATTCGGACGACGGGTGGGCTCTCGGCGCTTCAAGTCTTCTGCAGCCTTCCCTTATCGCCATGCACCATTGTTGGTGGAGCGCTTGACGGCACATTAGGCCAAGTCTTCCTTGTAACTACGCCGCTGGACCCAACGATCTTCATTAATCTCTTGAGCAAAACCGTTGGTGGCCTGACCGGATTCGTGGATGCCGAAGTAACTCAGGTGCTCAATCTGGTTGATTTGACGAGCCTGGTTCCCTTGCCAATTCCCATCACGCTGATGCAGGACAGAAGTTCAACGCCCTACCCTACAGGTTCCATGACGCAGACGGCGTGGAACAGCTACGTGAATCAGCCCGCAGCGTCGATAGTGGGCGTTCAGAACGCGCAGAAGACGTTTAACGTTACGGGAACGGGGATCGTCGCTGACATTGACACGGGAGTGGATCCCACTCACCCGGTACTGCAACCAGTATTGGTGCCGGGCGACGGTTACGACTTCACGCGAAACCGGGCTGGTGGTTCCGAGCTGAATGATATTTCGTCTTCGCCGTGTCCATTCACTTCGTGTCCGCCTCCCCCCTGTACCACCGCTACCTGCCCCAAGCCCGCGCAAGTGAATCAATCGACCGCCGCAGTGCTGGACCAGTCCACAGCGGCGGTGCTGGATGGAAATTCACAATATGCAGCGTTTGGCCACGGCACGATGGTGATGGGCATCATGCACTTGGTGGCTCCGACGGCGCAGCTTATGCCACTAAAGGCATTCCATTCGGACGGGACCGCTTCGCTCTCCGACATTCTGCGCGCGATTTACTACGGAGTGCAGAACGGCGCCAACGTGATCAACATGAGCTTCGATACCAAGACAAGCTCGGTGGAGCTGCAAAAGGCGCTCGACTACGCCAACCAAAAGGGCGTTATTAGCGCGGCGTCGGCGGGGAACGACGGAATGCAGGAGATTGTTTATCCCGCCGCGCTGCAAAGCGATGTGATGGGAGTGGCGTCGACGAGTGACCAGGACACGCGTTCGTCGTTCTCCAACTATGGGAACGCGATCGTGTGGGTGGCGGCTCCGGGTGAGGCGATTGTAAGCACATACCCGTTCAACACGTACGCGGCGGGATGGGGAACTTCGTTCAGCGCTCCATTTGTTTCGGGAGGGGGGGCACTGCTGCACAACCTACAGGGGGCGATTAGCCAGTCGGGCGCGGAGACCGCGGTGGCGAACGCGTTCCCACTCGATCCAAGCTTGGGACTGAACCACGGACGCCTTGACCTCATGATGGCGCTCGGATCTCTGGGCGGTACGCCCGATTACAACGTTTCTGCATCACCGCCCAGTCAGACGATTAACGCGGGACAGCAGGCGAGTTTCACAGTTTCCGCAGCGCCTGCGCATGGGTTCGACCAAACGGTGACGTGGACTTGCATGGTGGCGCCTGTGGGGCCGGGCTGCACGGTTTCGCCGCAGTCGGTGAAGCTTGACGGGTCGAACACCGCGAGCGCGACGGTTACATTAATGACCGTGGCCCGAGGGCTGGTTACGCCGACGCCGATGGTCTTGCCGCGAGGTGCGCCGCCGACGTATCTGTGGGCGAAGTTAGCGGCGTTCTTTGCGGGGCTAGCTGTTTTGTTGGCACTTTTCAATTTGAGCCGTGGTCCTCGCCACCGGCTCGGCCTTGCTGCCGCCTGCGGACTACTCGCCGTTTCTCTCTGGACCTACTCCTGTGGTGGCTACGGCTCTCCGGGTGGGCCAGGGCCAGGGTCCCCAACGCTCTCTTCGGTCACGCTCAACCCCATGAGCGTTACTGGCGGGTCTCCCTCGACCGGCACAGTCACTCTCAGCGGATCAGCGCCCAGTGGCGGCGTGGCCGTAAATCTCTCCAGCAGTTCGTCTTCCGCGACGGTTCCCGCAAGCGTGACCGTGGCCTACGGAGCCAGTAGTGCGAACTTCACGGTAACAACCAGCACCGTAAGTGCCTCCACGCCGGTCACCATCTCGGCATCGTATGCCGGTGTGACCAAGACGGCTTCGCTCACCGTAACGCCTGCTCAAGCCGCTCCAACGCTCTCATCGTTGACGCTGAATCCCACGAGCGTGACTGGTGGCACACAAACTTCCACTGGCACGGTGACGCTCAGCGGGCCGGCTCCCTCTGGCGGTGCGCAGGTATCGCTCTCCAGGGACAATGCGGCGGCTAGCGTGCCTCCCAGCGTGACTGTCGCTGCGGGGGCCAGCAGCGCGAACTTCACGGTGAGCACTAGCGCGGTGACCGTCTCCACTCAAGTCAACATCTCGGCATCGTATGCTGGCGTGACCAAAACGGCCCCACTCACCGTGGTGCCTCCAGGCACATCTGCTGGAACTTACACGCTTACAATCACGGGAACTTCAGGCAACCTCAGCCACGCCACAACGGTCCAAGTCATAGTTAACTGAGAGAACTTCCGGAGCACCCAGCCCCTTCGACAAATCGAATCCAGTCCTAAAACCCAGCGAATTTGAAGCCTGTTAGGCGACTGGCCATTCGGCCAATTACGTTCAGAGCAAGTTCCATTGCCAGCCCCAGTCCTGAGTGGATTCTAAGAGGAGGGGAAACTGTCTCCGGGCAACTGCCAAGGACGAATGGGCGATGGGAAACTCGAAGAAGAAATGCAACTGGAGAGCGGTTCGCGGTTTTGCATTCGCGGCGTGCCTGACTGCTGGCTGCCTCGCGGCGGGTTCACTGGCGAACGCTCAAAGTACATCTGCGCAGCAGGGATCGGTGGCGAGTTCGCGATTATTGAATGCGGAAGAAGGCCGTGCAATCGTGGATGCCGCACGGGATCAGGACCAGCCGGCGCGTGGCGCCCAGGATTGTTCGCACCTTGTCCATCAGACGTATCTCGATGCGGGTTTTGAGTATCCATATGCGAGTTCGTTCGAGCTCTACGCCGGGAGTAACAATTTTGAGCGCGTGAGACACCCGCAGCCCGGAGACTTGATTGTGTGGCCCGGGCACGTGGGCATTGTCTTGAAGCCGTTGGAGCACAGTTTTTACAGTCTGGTAAGTACGGGATTGGAGGCGCAGAATTACGAGGGAACCTATTGGAGGTCGCGCGGCCGGCCACGTTTCTACCGCTACAAAGTGGAGAACGCGGAAATCCTGACGGCCGCGAAGGCTCCCGCATCCTCACGCCCTTCCAATTCCACGAAGCAGCAGGATACCGAGGCGGTGATCGAAGAACGCTCTCCGGTGGCTGCCTCCGATCCCAACCGGCCGCCCAAGATGGCTTCGGAACGGACTAAGGTCATGAAGGACCCAGCGGTTCTGCCTGCGCCTGTTGTTGAGAGAACACCATTTGAAATTCCGCAGAGTATCGTTATCGTTGCGGGAAACAAACAACCCACAAACAGCCAAGTCGCTGAAGGAATTTCGGAATTGAGCAATGCCTCCGGAACAATCTTGCGCACGGATGACCCTGCAAAACTGGCGATGCCGGTGGTTATCTTTGAGCGGCTCCACGTGGAGCGCTTGGAGGTCAAGAAGGATCATGGATGGGCGCGTGTGCAGATTGATGCTCGGGCGACCATCGCAGGCGGAGAAGCCGATAATAAGCGTCGGCGCATAAAGGTTCGCTGGGAGCTGCGCAAAACGGACTCAGGTTGGGAAGCGATCGCGCCCGCGGATCGCACATACGTGCCGAACGATGTGGCGGTGCGCAATCTAGCGGCGCGGCTTGCACAATTGACCGAAAGCGATGGCGCAGACGCGCATCAGGAGAGTGTCTTGCGGCAGGAGTCGAAGCTTGCCAACCTTCTGAGCGCGCTACTCGAAACTGGTAAACCACACAGCGCGCAGTCCAAGGCTCCCGAATCGCGGTAAGTTGTCTGGCGCGGAGAGAAATTAGGAAAATCCGCTGCGCGCACGGGGCTGGCCAGATCTCCGAACTAAGGTTTTGGCTGTGGCTTTGCAGTTGTGCCCGGTGATTCTTGCGGCAGGGCAAAAGCGACGTAGATGCCGCCGGAAGCAGACTTGGGATCTTTACCGCCGCCAGCGGCGATAACGACGAATTGGCGGCCGCGCACCTCGTAGGTGGCGGGAGTGGCGTTGCCGGAGAAGGGAAGAGTCGTTTCCCAAAGAAGCTCGCCAGTGGATTTATCGAAGGCGCGGAATTTTTTGTCGAAGTTGGTCGCTCCGATGAAGAGCAGCCCTCCCGCCGTGACGATCGGACCACCATAATTTTCCGTGCCGGTGTTCTTTTGTCCCTTCGCCACAAGTTCCGGATATGCACCTAGCGGAATCTTCCAAACATATTCACCCGTGTTCAGATTGATGGCGTTCAGAGTGCCCCACGGAGGGGCGATGGCGGGATAACCTTCCGGATCGAGAAACCGGTGGTAGCCGGTGAAGCGATATTTCATGGATGCCGGAGGCGGCGCGGAACCGGACAGCCCTTTGTTTTCGCCGCTCGTCAAGAAATCGATCAGCGCGAACAATTGATCTTCCGTCAGGTTGGGAAAACCGGGCATGCGGCCTTTTCCATTCTTGATGGTCGCGGCAATCTGGGCAGGAGTCAGCCGGTTGCCCACGTCGATCAAGGAAGGCATCGCGGGAGGCGAACCGGCCAATTTTTCACCGTGGCAGACGCTGCACTGGCTCATGTAAATGGCGCGTGGACTATTTTCGCCGGTGTTCGGAGCGAGAGCGCCGGTCCAAGCCATTTCATTCGAATTGATATAGATGATTCCACTCTCGGCATCCACGGCGGGGCCACCCCACTCGGCGCCACCGTCGAAGCCAGGAAAAATTACCGTGTCTTTTCCGACGCTAAAGGGGACGAACTGGCCTTCGCTGCGGAATTTCTTGAAGTTTTCCAGCGCCCACCGATGCGCTTCGGGAGTGCGCGTGGTCAGCAGATCTTCGGTGAGAAGCTGCCGAGCAAAAGGCGCGGGAAGCGTGGGAAGGGGCTGCTCGGGAGCGGCAACTTCGCCGGGAACAGTGCTGGGAGGATACTTGCGAGATTCGATGGGAAAGAGCGGCTGGCCGTTCGTGCGATCGAATAGGTAGACGAAACCTTGTTTTGTCGTTTGCGCCACGGCATCGATTGCTTTTCCACCGCGCTTCACGGTGAGGAGTGCAGGCGGTGAAGGAAAGTCGCGGTCCCAAAGATCATGATGGACACCTTGAAAATGCCAGATTCTCTCGCCCGTCTGCGCGTTCAAGGCAATCAAGCAATTGGCGAAGAGATCGTCGCCCAGGCGATCGGCGCCGTTGAAATCAAATGCGGCGGAGCCTGTTGGAATATAGACAATCCCGCGCTGAGGGTCGAGCGCCATCCCCGCCCAATTGTTGGCGGCACCGCTGGTCTTCCACGCGTCCTTGGGCCAAGTGTCGTGGCCAAATTCACCGGGATGCGGGATGGTGTGAAACGACCAGCGCAGTTTGCCGGCGCGAACGTCGTACGCGCGAATGTCGCCGGGAGGCGCGGGGAGAGTCTCTGGATTGCTGCCACCGACAATCAACAGATCCTTGTAAACAACGGGTGGACTGGTCAGGACGATGGATTGGGCGGAGGCCGGCTCACGGCCAAGATTTTCGCGAAGGTCGATGCGACCGTCTTTTGCAAAAGACGAAATGGGTTTGCCGGTGACGGCGTCCAAGGCGTAGAGGAAATTCATCACGGCAACGAGGATGCGCTTGTCTTTGCCATCGGCCCAGTAGGCGAGGCCGCGATCTGGCTGCGTTCCACGGATTCCCGAGTCGAATTTCCAGAGCAGCTTTCCGGTCGCGGCATCCAAGGCAAATATTTTTTGTGTCGGAGTGACGCCGTAGAGTACACCCTCGACAATGATGGGGCTCGTCTGAAGGCCGCCTGCTTCTTGCGTGTCAAAGCTCCAGGCGACGCTGAGGCGCTTGATGTTGGTCCGATCAATTTGCGCAAGCCTCGAATAGTGATTGTTCTCAGGGGCGCCGCCATATGCCGGCCAATCCTGCTGCTCCTGGCCGGGCGCGCTGAATTCTGGTCGAGGTTTTGCTGCGTGCGCGATCAATCCCACGGTTAAAACCACAACCAGCGAGCCGAAAAGCAACGAGCATCTGCCGAATATTTTCATGAGATCGTGTTCCCGATCCGGGTTAACCCACGGACGAAGCAGAGGAACCTGCAAAACTTTCCGCAGCTTCGCGAGAGGTTGGATAAGCCTTGAGGAAGCGATCGGCGTGGGCCAATTTCAGCACGCCATCAATCATTCCAGTAGTGCCCGCTAGACAAAGTGCGCCGCCCGCCGTTTTCAAACGGGAAAAACAATTCACGATTTTGCCCAGGCCGCAGCTATCCAGTTTGGTCAGTTTACTGAGATCGAGGACGACGCGCGTGTGGCCATCGCGAAGCAGTTCGTCGAAAGCCAGCTCGAGCTGTTTGCACTCGACCCCAATCTGGAGCGGCCCCGTTAGCTCAAGGACCATGACTCCAGGCTTAAATTCTTTTTTGACGATTTGCAAAGGTACCTTCCCACTAGCTGCCGTTAAGTCCGCGTGGAGTGTTCGGCTCCCGTGGTTTCAGGGCCTTCATACGGGAAATCACGGATCATCTTCGCGCAAGCACAGAGTGCGTCCAGAAGCGAATTGCCCCAGCCCGTAGGGAGAAGCGGTGCGGTTTTCTGATTGACGAATTTGTCTGCTTGGGCAAAAAATCGCGCGTATTGACCGGGGGGAGGCGCGGCGAATTCCTTCACGGTGATGACAAAACACACATCACTGCCGTTCTGCCGCTTCTTCATCGAATAAGAATGGAGCAGAGCGAGCTCCTCGCATACGTCCTTCTGCGCAAATTTCCAATCGCTCACAAATTCCTCCGCGGGAAAGACGGCGATGCCTGGGAACAGGGCCATGCAGTGACGCGAATGTTAGGCCGCGCGAGGAGTCCAAGTCAACACAGCGGGGAATCTTTCTTCACGTCGAAGGCTCTTCACTCTTTCTCGTCCAAAGATGCATGACCCAGGTTTCGCCTGAGGAGGAAGATCTCGCTAACTAGCTATGCGACGATGTAGCTGGGGCATGGAGGAAGAAAATGAGATGGATCACGCGCGAACACGTTAAGGTGGATCGGGTGGCGTGCCCGTGGCTGATTCGAAAATTCGTGGACCCGGCGGCGGAATTTCATTTTGTGCCGGCGGAGCAAGTAACGAGCGAAGCACAGAGGCTGCGAGCAACGCCATTTGATGTTCCCGCCGTGGAACTGGGCCACCACGGCGAGGAATGTTCGTTCGAAGCGATTCTGAAGAAATACAATCTGGCGAAGGATGCGGCGCTCGTGCTGCTTGGGAAAATCGTCAACGGCGCGGATACTGACAACACCTTGTGGCAGCAGCCGGAGGGCCCCGGACTGAACGCCATTGCGGAAGGATTTCGCCACCTGAATTTTAAGAACGACCACGAGATCAATGCGGCCGAGTGGATTGTTTACGATGCGCTATACGAATACTGCAAAGAAATGGTAAAGCGAGGAAAGCCAAACGGGGCGTTCCGCTGAGAGAGCCGAAGTTTGAGTCGAGCAAAGCGGGAAATGACAAGCCGGGGGTGAGCATCGAGGAACACATAACAGGCTCTTTGGAAATCGAACGCAACGTTGCGGCCGCTTCAGGCGCGGTGTTTCTGGTGGGGCTTGGTGAGGAGCTCTGGAAAAAGTTTCTCCCGAAATATCTGGAATCACTGGGAGCGAGCGTCGCGGCGGTCGGCCTCTTCGGCACAGCAGAGGATTTCTTTGACGCCATCTATCAATATCCGGGTGGCTGGCTGGCAGATCATTGGGGCCGGCGGCGCGCTTTTCTGGTTTTTCTTGCCGCGGCCGTCGCTGGCTATCTCATCTATCTTTCAAGTCCCACGTGGCCATACCTTTTTCTTGGGCTTGCGTTTGTCATGGCGTGGCAGGCCATGGGCTCGCCCGCCATGTTTGCGACCATTGGAGACACGCTGCCGAGGGAACGCCGGGCAATGGGCTTCACCGTTCAATCAATGCTAAAGAGAATTCCGATGGTGATTTCGCCACTGATCGGCGGAGCGATGATGGGGGCGCTCGGTCTGCAAAAAGGTATTCGAGCGGGACTTTTCGTCACAATCGCGCTAGCGAGTGTTGCGGCGGCGCTGCTTTCCATGCTCCGGCTGCCAACGGCGGCCCACGACGCGGTGAGCATGAGCGGCGTGTGGGACTCCTTTCACCCCACGCTGAAGCGGCTGCTGGCCTCCGACATCGTGATTCGAACGTGCGAAGGGATGGCGGATATTTTTGTGGTTCTTTATGTGACGAACGTCAGCGGCATCACGATTCCAAAGTACGGAGTGCTTGTGGCCATTCAATTGATGACGGCCATTCTCATCTATGTGCCCTCGGCAAAAATTGCGGCTCGCGTCGGCCGAAAACCATTTGTGATCGCGACGTTCTTCTGTTTCGCCCTCTATCCAATAACTGTTATCCTCGCGCACAACTTCGCAGGGCTAGTTCTTGCCTTCATCGTTGGGGGCCTGCGGGAGATCGGCGAACCATCACGGAAGGCCATGATTGTGGACTTCGCAGAAGAGCAGCTCCGGGCGCGAACTGTAGGGCTGTATTACCTGGTGAGGAGTTTATCGATTACTCCGGCGTCGGCAATTGGCGGCCTGCTTTGGAGAGTGCGTCCGGAAATTCCATTCGTGGCCGCGGGGCTCATTGGAGCTGTAGGAACGCTGCTGTTTGCGACAACCGTAGAGGAACAGCACAGCGGCACGGTTTGCTTTATCACCGAGGAAATGTAATCCGGCAGAGGCCGGAGCGGTTCACCGTGTTCTTGTGGATGCGGGAAGTTGGCGCAGCCCCATCACGCGCATAAGCGTTTCCTGGACGTGGACGAGCTCGCTCTGGCGCTCATGCTCTTCCTTGGAGCGGTCGGTGAGAGCTTCTTTCAACAGAATCAAGTTGCGGCGGAATTCGAGCTGCGCCAGAACCAAGCGGCTTAAAGCCTTAAGTGCTTCCCTCTGATCGGGCGCTAATTCCCGGGGCGCGCGATCCACGACGCAGAGCGTGCCGAGCGCGTAGCCGTCTTCGTTGATGAGGGGAGCGCCGGCGTAGAAACGGACGTGCGGGTCGGAGAGCACCAGAGGATTGTTGCGAAAACGCTCATCCTTGAGCGCATCGGGGACGACGAAGACATCCGACTGCAAAATCGCGGTGGAGCAAAACGCGATGTCGCGCGAGGTCTCCGAAGCATCGATGCCCACGCGCGATTTGAACCATTGACGGTTCTCATCGACGAGAGAAATGAGGGCGATAGGGGTATTGCACACGAACGATGCAAGAAGTGTAAGGTCGTCAAAGGGCTGTTCGGCGTCCGTGTCAAGGATGGCGTATTTATCGAGGGCAACGATGCGAGCTTCTTCGTTCGCCGGCTTGGCGATGACCATGGGCAACCCCCTAGGCGATACTGCCGTCAGGCGTAAATGATGGCCGGAGCGAAATCATACTCCAAATCGGGGAATATGACTCACCAGATGAGTTCATGCCAGGGCGGGCCGGGCAAAGGCCAAAAGTTGCGGCGGGACTCTTTGAAGTAGGACGACCCGAACGGCGGCCATCTCGATGGCAATATGACTCGACTTTCCGCACGTATTCGCTAGAATCCATCCGTTTTGATGCCAACCGAATTACCGTTTCCAATTGGAGACTGACATGAAGATTTCAACACATGCGCGATTCTTTGTTCTACTAACTGCGTTATTTGCGGCTGCCATTGCCGCGCGACCATTGGCAACCACGCAAGAGAACTACACGCCGACACCTGAAAATCTGAAGGCGCGCGCTTGGTTCCAGGATGCCAAGTTCGGAATGTTCATTCACTGGGGTGTGTACAGCGTGCTAGGCGACGGGGAATGGATCATGGAAACGCGGCCAATCAACAGGACGGACTACGCGAAGGTGCCGGCGTTTTTCAATCCGATCAAGTTTGACCCGGCGGCGTGGGTATCGCTGGCAAAAGCCGCAGGAATGAAATACATCACCATCACTTCAAAACATCACGATGGATTCGCGATGTTCGATTCGCGGCTGACCGATTGGAACGTTGTGGCGCGGACGCCGTACGGCAAAGACGTAATCGGGATGCTCGCGGCGGAATGTCGTAAGCAGGGCATCAAGCTGTTCTTGTACCACTCCCAACTCGATTGGCATTCGACGGATTATTTCCCTCGCGGGCGCACGGGGCATCGCACTGGCCGCCCGGATTCAGGGAATTGGGATGCCTATCTGAATTTTATGGACGGTCAATTGCGCGAGCTGTTGACGAACTACGGAGAGATCGGAGGCATCTGGTTCGACGGGATGTGGGACAAGCCTGAAGCGGATTGGCATCTTGCCCGCACATACGCGCTGATTCATCAACTGCAGCCGCAAGCCATGGTGGGCAGCAATCATCATAAGAGTCCATTCCCAGGCGAGGACTTCCAGATGTTTGAGAAGGATCTGCCGGGCCAGCACACCACCGGCTTCAATCCCGAACAATCGGTCAGCACGCTGCCACTCGAAACGGCCGAGACCATGAATAACTCGTGGGGGTTCAATCTGACGGACGAACATTATAAGAGCACCGCTGATCTGATTCGCTACCTGGTGCGCGCCGCGGGATTGAATGCCAATTTTCTTTTGAATGTCGGGCCGATGCCAAGTGGCGAGATCCAGCCCGAGTTCGTGCAGCGCTTGACGGAAGTGGGGAAGTGGACCAAGCAATACGGGGATTCCATCTATGGAACACGTGGAGGTCCGGTCGCGGCGGGGCCCTGGGGCGTGACGACGCAACGCGTGTCGACGGTTTACGTTCACGTCCTCGATTGGAATCAGCCGGTGTTGGCGCTGGCTGGATTGCCGCGGCCCGTTCACGCGGCGCGGCTGCTGCGCGATGGAAGCAGTGTCGAGTTCAGCGCGGTCAAAGGAGGTCTGGTGCTAAAACTGCCGGAGCCGCGACCTGACGAAGTGGATCGCGTAATAGTGCTTGAATTGGAGCCGGCAAAATAGAAAGTGGAGCAGAGGCCGGCTCAATTCAGGGCTTTGCAGGGGACTCGTCGAGCTTCAGGATAAGAACCTGTCCGTTGGAATGGAAGGTGCCGCCAGTCGCGGTCTTGGCTTCTTTCATGGGATTGTCGGGTGTGAAGTGGGTGACGTCGGTGACCAGGCCCGTGCTTGAGAGCGTCTTTTCCACGTAATCTCGCTCGAGGTCGATGTCGGGATCGATCTTGTGGGTGATGCCGTTGTTGCGCTGGTCGCGCTCGAAACCGATATCGTGGGTAGCAGCGCCAACCCACAGCGTTTCACCATTCACTTGGAACGGCGCTTTCCAGACACGCAAATGGTTGCGCGATCTGACGACGCTGATGGGCTCGGCATGAGCCCAACCGTAATCCTGTGGGCGGCCAAAAAGGTAGAGCTCACTCATGGGCATGGTCAGGTAGGACTCTTTCGAGAGACTGCCAAGGATGCCATGAAGAACGGTGCCCTTGACGTCAGCGTCCACTTTCACCCAGCCAGCAGTCGTGAATACGCGCTGCATGGCGTCCTCGGAGCCAATGATCAGGAAATTGACCATGTCGCCGGGATTGCCCTCTTTGTCCCCGACGCGGCGCGGGATCTTCGAAAAGAGATGATTGTCGATGCCCGGGATTGAACTAACTTGCCTGGCAACCATGCGCGCCGTGCCGCCTTCGTGCGCGTAAATCTCGACTCGGACAGCGTAAGTGCCGTCGCCCGTGTCGTCGGTAGTCTGATTGATGCCGACAGAAAGCCGACCAGAGACTGGCGCAAGGACATCGCGGCGCGCCCCAATAACGAAAGGCTGAGCGATGTCTTTATCGCCGATGCGCCCGATGAGCGCGCCGCGGCCCGCTTCATTGAAGGGCAGAACTCGGAGCAAGTCCTTGAAACCGCGTGGGAGGCCGTCCGGCCCGTTGTCTTCCTTCACGTCGCCGTAACGAAGCTTGCCAGTGGCCGTGATGAGCGCGTGCTCACCGGCTTGAATGTCAACGCCAGTGTCGGTCCAGGATTCTTCACCGGTTAGCTGGACTTCCTGGGAGAGCCGCTTCTTGCCCATGGGCGCTTGCGCGGATGGTGTATTCGGCGTGTCTTTGGCAGGGACTTCTTGCTGGGGTGGCGCCGGAGTTTCGCGAACGAGTTGTGCTCGAAGGGCATGCGGAAATGCTACTGCCGAGAGCGAGAATCCGAGAGTCAAAGCCAGTCTTAACGTGAGAA
>WNFQ01002628.1_pt1 | contig 28098 bp, 17 predicted proteins | sample 5400171 | NCBI WGS metagenome assembly WNFQ01 (sample SAMN13153356, study PRJNA577476) | soil metagenome | isolation source: 20 cm soil under Madrone tree | place: USA:California | collected 2016-06-14
CATCCTTGCCGCGAAAGAAAAACCCGTCGCAGGTCGCGCAAGCAGAAACCCCAAAGCCTCGGAAGATTTCCTCACTGGGCAAGCCGAGCCAGCGAGCTTGGGCGCCGGTCGCGATGATCACCGTGTCGCCGATGTAGAGATCCCCCGAATCCCCGGTGGCGACAAAAGGCCGGTGCCCGAGATCGATCTCGACGATAAGATCGATGATGACCCGGGTCCCGACATGTTCGGCCTGCTGCCGCATCTGCTCCATCAGCCAGGGCCCCTGGATGATCTCGGCAAAGCCCGGATAGTTCTCGACATCGGTGGTGATGGTCATCTGCCCGCCAGGCTGCAGACCGGCGACGAGCAGAGGGTGCAAATTGGCGCGCGCCGCGTAAATCGCTGCCGTATAGCCGGCGGGTCCCGAGCCGATGATTAGGACCTTGCTGTGATGACTCTCTGACATTCGGGCGACCCCGGCTCCTTGACTCTTGGATTATATCATTCTTCCGTGGTGCAACGAAAAGGTGCGGGCTAAAAGCCGAACATGTGGTCGAGGCTGAAGGCACCGTTGCCGCCCACGAGACCGTGATAGCCGAAGAGACGGCAGGTCGTGTCGCGGATCGTGATATAACCGCCAGCCCCCGCTCGAGCGCGGCTCGCTGCGTCGAAAACCTCATGGTAAGACCACAGACGCGAGCCCGAACAGGGGATTGCCAGGCTCATGCGAGCAACCTCGCCTCCCGCGCCATCGTGAAGAATGATGTCGGTTGAGCTCACCGCCCGCCACGGGCGCGATGCGGGATAGATCAGGTGACATAACGTATCGTACCCCGCCCCGCCGAGCCTGAGGAACAGACGGGTCGATAGTCCCGGCGGCCGCCCGCTATAGGATTGCGGCTCGTCGCGGTAGGTCATAATCGTGTTGAAGACATGCGCGCCAAAGCTGGTCTCGGCCGCATGCCCACTCCGCCGGTGGCGATAACGGAATAGCGCATGCAGCCAGCCGTCGGCTTCGCCCCCGGCAGAAAAGTCGTAGACGAGCTCGACGTGGCCATAGCCCCTGCCTAAGGCGTCAATGCCGGCGACCGCATCGATCTCGAGCGCCGTCTCGTGCGCCCGCGGCAATCGCCCGAGGGGATGGCGCAGGATCTCTCTGCCTTCGGGATCATAGACCCGCGCAGCGATCGGCAGTTCGGCTTGGCAGACCGCCATCGGCGTCGGCAGCACAACGGTCTGCCATTCGGCAAGCGGCATGATCGGAGCGGGCAGCAGATATCCCTTGCCGAGGATGCACCCGAGGCCGGGAAGCTCGGGATCGGGTCTCAAATCGCCACGTTCGACATTGACGTGGGCGATACGGCGGCGGCGATGCTGGACGACCTCATAGCGCGGCCGTACGGTATGCTTGCCCGCGCGCAGTTCGACCTGGGCGGGCCAAGCGAGCTCAGGCAGGAGCTTGCCGATGTCGACCGCCCTGGTAGCAAACGGTGGGATCAGCTCGGAGATTGGAACGATCTGTTCCTCGCCCATCGGGTTGAAGCCGATCGCGGCGGGTGGAATCGGAACGGGATGGCTGTTCTGGAGCCACAGCACCACCTGCTCGCCGGGGGCCGGTGCGGGCAGACCGGCGTAGCGTTCTGCCGGCCACGCGTTCGCGTCGTGCGTGCAAGACAGCGAGCAATTCGTGCCGTTGCTGCCATCGGGCCCGGCAATCTCGGGACCGGCATCGCCGAACGTGTCGAGAGCATACTTGACGATATCGTGCCCCGCCGCGCCGACGATATGGATGAAGAGCTGACCGCAGAATTCAGGAAGCCGGAAGCGAGCCCGGATTTCGCGGCTGTCGAGAACGACCACATTGGTCGTCGATCCGAAGCTCTCGCACCACTCTGCAAGGATTTCGCCATCGCCGGCGAACAGCGTCATCCAACCGGTAACTGTTTGGGCGCCATATCCCGACCAGTAATTTACGGTCACCAGCCGGGTATGCAGGCCATCCGCGTCACGGAAAAACGCAAAATTGGTGGCGAAGTTGAGCTTGTCGAGATAGCTGGTGGGGTTGGTCAGCCGATCTCCCGGGATACGCAGGGCGTCGAGGCTGAAAGCGCGTGCGCCCTCAGGGAAACAGGGCTGGAGCTGAACAATCATCCGCTCAGCGTCAAATGCGGCGATGAAGACCGCGCGGGCCGCCGACCCGGAAAGCTCGGTTACCGGCGCGGCTGCGCGCCCGAGGACGCGCTCTCCGACGCGAGCCGTTTGTTGGACGTAAGCGCCGGCGACTTCAACCCCTTCTAGACTAAAGATCTCGTTGAAGGCATTGGCGGCGCCGTCGGGATCGTATACCGCAATGGGTGCGTTCCGCCTCAAAGTGCCAACGAGTGCATGGCCTGGTTGGGCGGCGCGCGGATGGGTCAGCGCCTTATAGAGGGTGTTCCCTCCCCGAACGTTGTCGAAAGTGTCGATGCGCAAGGCCATAACGGCGAGCCAATCCCGGGAAATGCGGGCGGATTCGGCTCGATATTACACCCTGCGATGTCGCCGCAAGCAATCGCCCGAGTTCTTCACCGAGCCAAGCGGGTGCTCTGACCAGGCGGCGGCAGGGCCATGGCAGGGCTTCCCCCGAAGCACTCCTCCCTAGGCGCGCCGCTGTCAAGTCGATACCCCCTTTGGCCAGCATTTGCGCTGCATAGAAGCTGGTGATTGCGCCGATCAGCGCGCCCGCAAGAACGTCGCTGAGGTAATGAGCACCGACAACTATCCGACTTGCCGCCACGATCAGCGCTGCGAGCATGTAAAACAGGAGGTGCTGTGGCCAGAGATACCAGAGGGCTGTCATCAGCGCGACGATCGTAGCGCTGTGGCCTGACGGAAAGGACCAATGGTCAGGCCGCCAACTGAGCCAAGAAAAATCGTAAATATTGGCTTGAATAAAAAGCTTTGGCCGGGCTCGGCCGAAAACCACCTTAAGCACATCGACCACGATCCCCGAGGCTGCTATCGCAAGGAACAGAAAGGCCGGGATCGCCGACAGCGCCTGCATAGGCAGGGCGAATCGCCGCAGACGCGGTAATCGGCCGCCCCAGTGGAGCGCCGCAAAGGCAAGCGCAAATGCGATGAGGTAGCCGGAGGCCAAACCTAGCCGTCCGATGACCTCGAACAGCGAGCGCAGGTCGGAATCGCCAGCATGCGACGATAGGGCGAGAGGTCGGTCGACGAGAGCGACTGAGAGCGCCACGAGGATCGCGTCGGCGCTGGTTGCGAGCGCCAAGCGGATAGCCGGCGAGGCCAGAGCAACGCGTCCGGCGGCCCATGCCGCCCGGGCGTTGCGACCGATCCACCGACCAAGTCGGACAAAGGGCGGCGCCGCAAGGCCGTCGCGCTGCACGATCCACCAGTGGAGCAGCGCCGTCACGCCATAGACAAGCAAGCCGGCAAAGACGACATCCGACAGAAAGTGGGCGCCTTGAGCAATGCGGCCGAGACCGACCAGCGCGCCAAAGCCGATGGCAACGGCAATCGAGCTACGCCGGGTGCGCCCGGCCGGAAGCAGCAAAGCGAAGCCGACGAGCGAGAAGCCGAGCGCGGCGTGACCGGAGACGAAAGAGCAATTTCCGTCGCATTCCGCGGCGGGCAGCGGGGCCGGCGTGAATCGGTGTGGTCCGCCAAATGCCTCGACCTGGACAGGCCGCGCGCGTCCCCAATGATCCTTTAGGAGAGAGTTGGCGAGGAGCCCAGGAGCGACCGCCATCGAGACGACGAGGAACACAAGCGCCTTACGGTCGAGCCGCCACAGCGGACGGTCGAGGAGAAACAGCCAAGCAGCGCCGACTCCGACAAGGATGAACATGCCCCAGCTGATCAACGGCACCGCGCGATAGAGCACTACGACCGGCGGCCAGTCGGACAGCACAAAGCCGCCCTTAGCATCATAGAACAGCCGGCTTGTCGCCAGATCGATCTCGGGGGCGACAAGGAAGAGCGCCGACGCCAAGGCGGCCACGCCGAGATAGATCGAGAACTGCTTCATGGGCGCTCCCGGTGCTCGAACCGGCTCAGAGCGAGCGCCCGCAGCGCGGCGCCGGCGCGCGCCGTATCATCAGGAACCGGATAGGACCAGGACTCGATGCGGCCAGCGAACGGGCGGGTGATACCGGCCTCCTGCATCGCCTCGTGGAAACGAACGAGTTTGGCATTGCCGCCGTCGAGACCGAGGATGTGCACCGGCTTCCCGGTCGCGGCGGCTTCGCTGATCATCGAGACTGAATCGGCCGTCACCAAGAACGCGTCGGCGAGAGCGAGATAGGCGAAATAAGGATTTTCTCCCGAGCCGTCCCAAATCGCTGCGGAAAGACCTGCCAGCCGGCGGCGAAGCAGCGCGAGTCCGGTTGCTCCGGTCCGCCGCGATGCTGTCAACAGCACCGACCCGCCATCGGTCCGCAGGATCGCGGCCAGCGTCTCGGCGATCTCGCCGAGCCGCCCCAGCGTCAGCCGATAAGCCTTGCTCGTCCCGCCGATCAGTACCGATAGGATCGGCCGCGGCATTTTGGCGAGCGCCGGAAAGCGGAGCTTTTCAGCCGCCAGCCGGGCTTGCGTGACCCGGTGGACTGCACCCCGCGTAACGAGGAACCGTGGTCCGTTTACATGGTCGTGTTCGGGTACGACCAGCAGATCGAACTCCGAGCGGCCAACGCCCGGGTACTGGACCTGCGCTGCCACTGTACGCCCCCCGCTGGCGCGCCGGATCGCGAGGGCCGGCATCGCCGTATTTCTGCCGCAGCCGATGACGAGGTCGGGCCAAGGCGGTACCAGGCTCGCCGCGCTAGCCCCGGCCGCGCGCAAAGGCATAAACCATAGCTGCGGCGGCAGGCAGGTCCAAGGAAAACGAATCGCGAGGCGTTTCTCGATAAGCGGAAACCCGGTCGCTTCCGCGAGACCGAGGGCTTGGCTCGCCATCCCCGCTTTGCCGTCGTGCAGTACCCAAGCAATTGGTAACGGATCATTCGGGATGTGAAGCTGTGCAGGGCCATCGGTCGGCGCGAGGGAGTCCATCGGTCGGGTTTACGAAAACCGGTCAGACACGGCAAGGAGGCAGGCCCAATCGCCCGCGGCTGTCACCCGCTACCGGGCAGCCCTACATGACCTGAAGCCGGTCTGAGGTTCAGCCGAAAGCGACGGTGACCACCTCATAGGATTTTGCACCCCGCGGCGTCGCGACTTCGACGCTTTCGCCGGTCTGCTTGCCGATCAGCGCGCGCGCCAGCGGCGACGTGACCGACAGTCGACCCTGGCTGATATCGGCTTCGTCCTCGCCGACGATTTGAAAGGTCTGTTCCTCGTCGGTCTCCTCATCGGCGAGGGTTACCCTCGCTCCGAACTTGATCACCGAGCCCGACAGCTTGGAGACGTCGATGATCTCCGCCCGGGCGATCTTGTCCTCGATTTCAGCTAGCCTACCTTCGATGAAACTCTGCCGGTCGCGGGCAGAGTGATATTCGGCATTTTCCGCCAAGTCTCCGTGGTCGCGGGCTTCGGCGATGGCACGGATGATGGCCGGCCGGTCCACGGTCTTCAGGCGTTTCAGCTCCTCCTGGAGGCGATTGTAGCCATCGGCAGTCATCGGGATCTTGTTCATCGAAAACGAGTTCGCACTCTGCTGTCAAATCCGCGGGACGGCCGCCGCGGAGCACTCAAGGTACGATTGCAGCTTGCAGCGGCGCAACTTCAAGGCTGCCGGCGCGCAGCGCCGTAATCGCCTGGACCGCTGCCCGCGCCCCTGCGACGGTCGTGTAGTAGGGGATGTTGTTGGTTAGCGCCGTGCGCCTGAGGCTGAAACTGTCGGCAATCGCCTGCGCCCCCTCGGTCGTGTTGAACACCAGCTGCACCTCGCCGCTCAACATCAGATCGACGATGTGCGGGCGGCCGTCGCTCACCTTATTGACCTGTGCTACCGGGAGCCCCTCAGCGGCCAAGACCCGGGCGGTACCGTTGGTGGCAACCAGCGTGAAGCCCATTTCGACAAGCTGCTGGCAGGGCTCAACCAGGGTCCTCTTGTCCTGGTCGCGCACCGAAACGAAAACCTGGCCCTCGAATGGCAGGTTGGTGCCGCTGCCAAGCTGCGCCTTTGCAAAGGCCCGGCCGAAATCCGTGTCGAGACCCATTACCTCGCCAGTCGATTTCATCTCCGGGCCGAGGATCAGGTCGACCCCGGGGAAGCGCGCAAACGGGAAGACTGCCTCCTTGACCGCGACGTGACCTCGACGCCGATGAATGGAGCCTGAAAGACCCGGCTGCAGGCGCTCACCGACCATCACTCTCGCCGCGATCTTGGCGATCGGGACGCCGGTCGCCTTGGCGACAAACGGAACTGTCCGCGAGGCTCTCGGATTGACCTCGAGAACGTAGATTTCGTCGCCCTTGACCGCGAATTGGACATTCATCAGCCCGACCACCTCGAGCGCTCGGGCAAGGGCGACGGTCTGCCGCTCGATCTCGGCGATGGTCTCCTGCGCGAGGCTGTAGGGCGGCAGCGAGCAGGCGCTGTCGCCCGAATGGATTCCCGCCTCCTCGATGTGTTCCATGATGCCGGCGACCTCCACGGTGCGGCCGTCGGAGACGGCGTCGACATCGACCTCGATGGCATTTTGAAGATAGCGGTCGATCAAAACCGGGTTCGTCCCCGACACGCTGACTGCGTGGCGGATGTAGCGACGCAGTGCAGCGCTGTCGTGGACGATCTCCATCGCCCGCCCTCCGAGAACGTAGGACGGACGAATCACCACCGGATAGCCGACGCGCGACGCGATTTCCTCCGCCTCCGCCGCCGAGAACGCGGTGCCGTTCATCGCCTGGCGCAGCCCAAGGCTATTCAGAAGCCCCTGGAAGCGGCTGCGGTCCTCGGCGAGATCAATGGCGTCCGGGGGGGTCCCGAGGATCTGAATGCGCGCCTGTTCGAGCGCCGCCGCGAGCCGGAGCGGGGTCTGGCCACCAAATTGCACGATGACGCCGAGCAGGGTGCCTCGGCGCTCCTCGACGCGCACGATCTCGACAACATCCTCGGCGGTCAGCGGCTCGAAATAGAGCCGGTCGGAGGTATCGTAATCCGTGGAGACAGTTTCCGGGTTGCAGTTGACCATGATGGTCTCAATGCCCGCCTCACGCAGGCTGTAGGCCGCGTGCACGCAGCAGTAGTCAAATTCGATTCCTTGTCCGATTCGATTCGGTCCGCCGCCGAGGATGACAACCTTGCGGCGGTCGCTCGGAGCAGCTTCGCACTCGGGTGGGTCAACCCCGTCCCCCTCGTAGCAGGAATACATGTATGGGGTGAGTGAGGCGAACTCGGCCGCGCAGGTGTCGATCCGCTTGTACACGGGTGTCAGCCCGCGAGCCCGACGTCGCGCTGACACCATTTCCTCGGCGAGTCCTGTGAGCTTGCCGAGGCGGGCGTCCGAGAAGCCCATCTGCTTGAGCCGGAGAAACGCGGTGCGATCGTCCGGCAACCCGTCGCGCCGCACTCCTTCCTCGGTCTCGACGATCTCGCGGATGCGGTCGAGAAACCAGCGCTCGAACCGGCAGGCGGCATGCACCTCCGCGGTGGTGAGCCCGTGCCGGTAGGCCTGGGCGATCAGCAACAGCCGATCGGGCGACGGTCTTGCCAGCGCCGCCTTGACCGCGTCCTTGCCGGCGCTCTCGACACCCTCGATCGCGACCTCGTCAAAGCCGCTAAGGCCGGTCTCCATCGAGCGCAACGCCTTCTGCACCGATTCGGCGAAACTTCGGCCGATCGACATCACCTCGCCCACTGACTTCATCGAGGTCGTCAGCAGTGGCTCGGTCCCGGGAAATTTCTCGAACGTAAAGCGCGGCATCTTGGTGACGACATAGTCGATCGTCGGCTCGAACGACGCCGGAGTGACGCCGGTGATCTCGTTATCCAGTTCATCGAGCGTGTAACCTACGGCAAGCTTGGCGGCGACCTTGGCGATCGGAAATCCGGTCGCCTTTGAGGCGAGTGCGGAAGAACGTGAGACCCGCGGGTTCATCTCGATGACCAAGAGCCTGCCATCGACCGGGTTGACCGCGAACTGCACATTCGATCCCCCGGTATCGACGCCGATTTCGCGCAGCACTGCGATCGCAGCGTTGCGCATCAGCTGGTATTCCTTATCGGTGAGGGTCAGAGCCGGGGCGACGCGGACGATTTCGTCAAACTCCTGTGCGTTGTAGGCGATGCCGCCGCCGGTGCCCCCCAGAGTGAAGGAAGGTCGGATTATGGCCGGCAACCCCACGGTCTCGAGCGCTTCGATCGCTTCGTCCAAGGTGCGCACGAGCCGACTCTTCGGTGAGCAAAGCCCGATCCTGTCCATCGCCAGTTTAAAGAGCTGACGGTCCTCGGCCTTGGCGATCGCCTGCTCGCTGGCCCCGATCAGCTCGACCCGATACCGTTCGAGGACTCCCGCGCGGCTGAGCGACATCGCCACATTGAGTGCGGTCTGGCCGCCCATTGTCGGCAGCAGCGCCTGCGGCCGCTCACGGGCGATGATCTTGCCCACCATTTCGGGAGTGATCGGCTCGATGTAGGTAGCGTCGGCTAGCTCCGGGTCGGTCATGATCGTCGCCGGGTTAGAATTCACCAGCACGACCCGATATCCTTCGCTCTTCAACGCCTTGCAGGCCTGAGCGCCCGAATAGTCGAACTCGCAGGCCTGCCCGATTATGATCGGTCCGGCACCGATGATCAGGATGCTGTCGATATCGGTGCGCCTAGGCATTCTCGCCCATCAGAGCGACAAAGCGCTTGAACAGGTAATGGCTGTCCTGCGGGCCGGGGCTCGCCTCCGGGTGGTATTGGACCGAAAATATCGGCTTGCCGAGCACTCGCAGCCCTTCGTTGGTCTTGTCGAAGAGCGAGAGGTGGGTCGGCTCGACGAACCCTGGCAGGCTTTCGGGGTCGACGACGAAGCCATGGTTCTGACTGGTGATCTCGACTTTGCCGGTGCGCAGATCCTTTACCGGGTGATTGGCGCCGCGATGGCCGCGCGACATCTTGAGGGTCCGGCCGCCGAGCGCCAGCGCCAACAGCTGATGACCAAGGCAGATGCCGAAGATCGGCGTGCCCGAACCCATCAGGTCGCGCAATACCGGCACGGCGTAAAGGCCGGTCGCGGCGGGGTCCCCGGGTCCGTTCGACAGAAAAATACCATCGGGGCGATGACGCAGAATGTCCGCTGTCGAGGTGGCGGCAGGAACAACGGTAACCCGACAGCCATGGGTCGCCAGCATTCGCAGAATGTTGCGCTTTGCGCCGTAATCCACAGCCACGACGTGACGGCGCGGACGCTCCTGTCGGCGATAGCCGAGCTCGCGATCCCACACCGTCTCGGTCCATTCATAGGTCTGTCGGCAGGTGACCTCGAGAGCGAGATCCATCCCTTCAAGACCGGGCCACGCGAGGGCGCGTGCACGGAGGGAGGTAATGTCGAGTTCGCCTTCCGGATCATAGCTGATGACCCCGTGTGGCGGCCCCAGATCACGAATCCGTCGCGTCAGCTGCCTTGTGTCGACCCCCGAGATCCCGACAAGACCATGGGATTTGAGCCAGCTTTCGAGCGATGCGCTCGCACGGTAGTTTGCGGGTTCGGTGATCGGTGTGCGCAGGACGAGCCCGCGCACCGCGGGTGTGGTGGTTTCTAGATCTTCCCGGTTGGTACCGACATTGCCGATGTGGGGAAAGGTGAAGGCGATGATTTGACCGGCATAAGAAGGATCGGTCAGGATCTCTTGGTAACCGGTGACGGCGGTGTTGAAGCAGACCTCGCCAATTACCGTTCCGACCGCACCGAGGCCGCGGCCCCAGAAAACGCTGCCGTCCGCCAGGACGAGCGCGGCGTTGCAGTCAGGCGGTCGCGGCATCGGCACGCGCATTATCAGTGTGGTCCTGGCAAGGTGCAGCCTGCCCGGACGACTGAGGACGCCAAGGGCGAACAGCGACGGGAGAAAATAGCCGCTCGCCCTTACGGCGTCAACCCTGCAAACATTAGAACTATCCGTGTTTTCAACGGCTTAGGGACGCACGGCTAAATTGCTGTAGAACATGAAGCCGGATAGGCTTTATAGCTGACGGCGGGGGAAGCATGCCGACGATGCGTCAAGCCTTCGCCGAACGGCTCAAACAGGCGCTGAAAGCGAGGGACGCGCGCACCGTTTCGACGGTGCGTCTGATGTTGGCCGCGCTCAATGAGCGCGACGTGGCCGCCCGCGGGCGAGCCAATGTCGAGGGCGTTTCCGAAGCTGAGATCCAACAGATGCTGCAAACGATGATCAAGCGGCGCCGCGAACCGATCACTCTTTACGACCAGGGTAATCGCCCCGACCTCGCGCAACGAGAACGTGACGAGATCGCCGTCATCGACGGCTTCCTGCCGCGACAATTCGAGGAGGCCGAGATTGAACAGGCGGCCGCGGCAATCATCGCCGGGACAGGCGCATCGGGCATCAAGAACAGGGGCGAGGTCATGGCCGCGCTCCGCCATCGCCATGGAGGGGTCATGGATTTCGCCCGCGCCGGTGCGATTGTCAGACGGCGCCTGGGCTGAGCCTGAGACGGATTGCGAGGAAATTCCATTGACAGTTTCGCATCTATATGTTAATTCCATAAGATCTTATAGACGCGTTGCCCGGCGTGGAGTGTCATCCTGCGGTTCTTTATGCCCCTTGAGCGCCAAAGGTCCGGGGTCCCTCCGGCGATCCTGGGCGCGCAAAAGTATTGGTTAATTGACAATTATGTCAGCTTATGATATCGTCCAGACATGCGGATTTCATCAAGGATTGGGCGGCGACTGGGATCCACCGGTAGCGCCATCTTTGCAATTCTTAGCATCTGTATCACAAAACAGCGGAAAACAGCGGCAGAACAGCGGGCAGTCTCGCTGTTTTTCACATCGCCGAACCATCGGCAGCCCAGGATTTCCGCGGAGAACGAGATGTCGATCGCTGATAATTTGTGGGCAAAACAGCAAAAACAGCGAGAACCGTCACGCGGCCGCCCATTTTGTGCATCTTATGAATGCGTCTGAGCGCTAGATGGCTCTTCCGCCTGGGTTTATCGACGAGCTGCGCAGCCGGATTTCTCTTTCGGGGCTGATTGGACGCACTGTCAAACTGGCTCGCCGCGGGCGCGAGTATGCCGGGCTCTGTCCGTTCCACCACGAAAAGACACCGTCCTTTTACGTGGTCGAGGACAAGTTCTTTTTTCATTGCTTTGGCTGCGGCGCGCACGGCGACGCGATCGGGTTTGTCATGCGCGCCGACAATCTCGACTTTATCGCGGCGGTCGAGAAGCTGGCAGGAGAGGCCGGCCTGGCCGTGCCACAGGCAACGCCGCAGGAGCGCGAGCGGGCGCAGCATCAAAAGACCCTGTTCGAAGCGCTGGAAGCCGCTGCCGCCTACTATGAGGCTCGGTTGTGGGCGCCTGCGGGCGCGCGCGCGCGCGCCTATCTGCTCGGGCGCGGTCTTGATCTCGAGACGATCCGACGCTTTCGCCTGGGCTGGGCGTCCGACGACCGGCAGGCGTTGCGTCGCAGCCTCGCTGCTGATTTTCCCGAGGTGTTGCTGACAGAAGCGGGGTTGCTCCGGCACTCGGAACATGGTGAACCGTTCGATTATTTTCGTGGCCGCATCATGTTCCCGATCGGCGATCGCGCCGGTCGGATCATCGCGTTCGGTGGCCGGGTGCTCGGCGAGGCAGAACCCAAATACCTAAATTCCCCGGAGCACCCGCTGTTCGAGAAGGGTCGCGTGCTCTATGGCTGGTCGGCGGCACGGGCGGCCAAGACAGATAGGCCCGACGCGATCGTCACCGAAGGCTATATGGACGTAATCGCGCTGCATCGTGCCGATTTCCCGACCGCAGTGGCGCCGCTCGGAACGGCACTGACCGAGTTTCAACTGCACGAGCTGTGGCGCTTGGGACCGGACCCGGTCCTGTGCTTTGACGGCGACGCGGCCGGGCAGAGCGCTGCGATCCGCGTCCTGCGCCGCGCCTTGCCGCTGCTGCGGCCGGGGCAAAGCCTACGCTTTGCGACAGTGCCGAGTGGCCAAGATCCGGATTCGTTGTTACGTACGGGCGGCCGCGTTGCCTTCGAGGCGGTCTTGGGTGCAGCCCGATCTCTGGCGGACACCCTTTGGGAGTTCGAGGTAGGTGCCAAGCCTCGCGACACTCCGGAACGGCTTGCTGATGTCCGGAGCCGGCTGTTAGCCCACGCGCAGTCAATTTCGGACCGCATGGTTCGATATGAATACGAGACACTCTTCAAAGCACGATGCGATCCGCGGGGATTGAGAAGAGGGACAGCTCCCTCGGCGGCCAGCGCGGTCGGGCGCGAAGGACCGCCACCGCCGCCGCGCCCGCCTCAGCGCCTGCAGCGCGAGATCTTGTTTAGAATTCTTCTTCATTTCCCTGAGGTGATTGGCGAAGTGGCCGAAGAGCTCGATGCTCTCAATATGCCCGAGGCCGAGCTGAATACGCTGCGCCGAGAGATTTTAGGGCTCATAGCCCAGCAGCCGGGGCTTGACGCTGAGGCGCTGCAACAACACCTTGTAAAAACCGGGTGCGCGGCGACCGTGGTGGGCCTCCTATCGCCATCCGTCGACACGGGTTTTCTTGTCCGGTGCCCTGATCCGACCTCCGCCCGCAGGGAATGGACGCATGTGGTCAGAATGCTGATGGGCGGTGATCGAGCAACTGTGGTCCAGGCAGGAAACGATCTCGAGCGCGACGTATCGGCAGAGATGTGGGAGCGGTTTCAGGCCGCCAGGGAGTGGGTGGTGCAGCAGGGTCTGATCGGTGACGACCAGATGTGACCCCTTGCAGCCCTTGATCGAAGTTTGTCGCGAGACCCTTTTTGAGGAAAACGCTCTCGTGCGCCGGGCTCTGCCCGAACGCGGGTCAACACTGATTGCCTAGGGATGGTGGGATGGTTAGCAAGGCGGCGAATACGGCTGAGGTGACAGAAACCCGTGAGGAGGCAGCGGAGACCCCGTTGCTCGACACTCTTGCCGCGGCGATCAAGAAGATGCTGGCTCGCGGCAAGGAGCGAGGCTACCTGACCTATGACGAGTTGAACGCGGCTCTGCCGCAGGATCAAGTGTCCTCGGAGCAGATCGAGGACACCATGACGATGCTCTCCGAGCTCGGGGTCAATGTGATCGAGAGCGAGGAGAGCGACGAGCCAACTGCCGTCGAGGGAGAGGAGGCCGACAGCGAAGTCCGCGGTAACCTCGATGACGACGATATCGGCCGCACCGACGATCCCGTTCGCATGTATCTGCGCGAGATGGGGTCGGTCGAGCTGCTGTCGCGCGAGGGCGAAATCGCGATCGCCAAGCGCATCGAGGCTGGCCGCGAGATGATGATCGGCGGCATCTGCGAGAATCCGTTGACGGTTCGTGCCATCATCGGTTGGCGCGACGCCCTCAACGAAGAAAAAATGTTGCTGCGCGACATTATCGATCTCGACGCCACATACGGCAGCGGCGGGTTTGAGCAAGTACCGGCAGAGGCGGTCGGCCCCACGCCCCCCGAAGCTGGCTCGCAAGCTGACGCTGGCTCGCAAGCTAATGGCGAGGCCGGCAATGAGGAAGATGCACCGAGTGAGGAGGATGCCGCGGCTGAGCTTGCGGGGATCGAGAGTGACATCGCCGTCGAGGAGGCCGATGGCGAGGAGAGTTCGATCTCGCTTGCCGCTATGGAAGCTCAGTTAAAGCCGGGTGTACTCGCGACGTTTGATGCGATCGCCGAGATCCACAAGAAGCTGCAGAGGCTCCAGGATCAGCGGATCAATGCCCTGTACAAGGGCGAAGATTTGCCGCGGGCGACGGAACGCCGCTACGAAAAGCTCAAGGCGGCAATGATCGAGAACATCAAGCGGGTGCGCCTCAACAATACGCGCATCGAACATCTCGTCGAGCAGCTCTACGACGTAAATCGCCGGCTGGTCGCCGAAGAAGGAAAATTGTTGCGAATGGCCGAGAGCAGCGGGATCAAGCGCTCGGAATTTCTTCAGCACTACATCGGCAGCGAGCTCGCTGCCGATTGGCTCGATCGTGCCCGAATACTGCCCGCCCGCGGTTGGGCAAAACTGGACGAAAGGCATGCAGGCGACGTCGCAAAGCTGCGCGGCGCCGTCGTTCAGATCGCCGCCGAGACGAAGCTACCGATCAATGAGTTCCGCCGGGTCGTGCAGACCGTTCAGCGAGGTGAACGCGAGGCGAGCCGAGCCAAGAAGGAGATGGTCGAGGCCAATCTGCGGCTCGTGATCTCGATCGCCAAGAAATACACCAACCGTGGGCTGCAATTTCTGGATCTGATCCAGGAGGGCAATATCGGTTTGATGAAAGCCGTCGACAAATTCGAGTACCGCCGCGGCTACAAGTTCTCCACCTATGCTACTTGGTGGATCCGCCAGGCGATCACCCGGTCGATCGCCGATCAGGCGCGCACCATCCGCATCCCGGTGCACATGATCGAGACGATCAACAAGCTGGTGCGCACTTCGCGGCAGATGCTGCACGAGATCGGCCGCGAGCCGACACCGGAGGAGCTCGCCGAAAAGCTCGCGATGCCGCTCGAAAAGGTGCGCAAGGTCCTAAAGATCGCCAAGGAGCCGATCAGCCTCGAGACGCCGATCGGTGACGAGGAGGATTCGCATCTCGGCGATTTCATCGAAGACAAGAACGCGGTATTGCCGCTCGATGCGGCGATTCAGGCCAATCTGCGTGAGACGACGACGCGTGTCTTGGCTTCGCTGACGGCGCGCGAGGAGCGCGTCTTGCGTATGCGCTTCGGTATCGGCATGAACACCGATCACACCCTCGAAGAGGTCGGCCAGCAATTCTCGGTGACCCGCGAGCGCATCCGTCAAATCGAGGCGAAGGCATTGAGAAAGCTGAAGCATCCGAGCCGCTCGCGGAAATTGCGCAGCTTCCTCGACACTTGAGAGTGCCGGGGGCCCGTAGTTCAGCTGGTTAGAACACGCCGCTCATAACGGTGTAGTCGCAGGTTCGAATCCTGCCGGGCCTACCACAGTTCTCGTCTGGCTCTATGCTTGCCAAACCTGCAAAGGCGAATGGCCGTTGTCGAGAGCACCGCAATCGTGTCCATTTGGCGCTGGTGAAGGCAGGCCGGATGCACCGTTTTCCATCGATGAGCCGGCGGTAATCGCGCTCCTCCCTGCGCGGCCCCTTTTGCCACGGCCGAGTTAGTCGGGAGCTTGCGCTAAGGCGAGCGGCTTGGGAAGGTCGGCCGCGCTCGACGGAACGCGCGGGAGGCTTCCGGAGACTTCACGAGACCTGCGCAATCTCTCGCACCCGGGTCGACCGAGTAGCGGCGAGGTGGTCCTTCGCCAGCACTGTGTAAACCGCCGGCAGCACAAACAGCGTGAAAAGCGTGCCGACAGACATGCCGGCGACAACCACAACGCCGATCGAGAAGCGGCTGGCGGCGCCGGCGCCGGTCGCGATCAGCAACGGCACGAGCCCGACAACCATCGCCGCCGTCGTCATCAAGATCGGCCGCAACCGCACTCGGGCGGCCTGCTCGATTGCGCGCCGCCGGTCGAGGTTCTCGCGCACCTGCAGCGTATTGGCGAATTCCACCATCAGGATGCCGTGCTTGCTGATCAGGCCGATCAAGGTGACCAGCCCCACCTGTGTATAGATGTTCATCGTCGCCAAGCCGAAGAACAGCGGCATCAGCGCTCCGCACATCGACATCGGCACGCTGACGAGGATCACCAGCGGATCACGCAGGCTTTCGAACTGCGCCGCCAGCACGAGAAAGATCACGATCAGCGCGAAAACGAAGGTGATCGTCAGCTGATTGCCTTCCCGCACGAATTGGCGCGTATCGGAGAGGTAGTCGTGGCTGAAGCCGGCCGGCAGGTTCTTAGTCTGCTGCTCGAGAAAATCGACCGCCAGGCCCATTGTCACTCCTGGCATCGGCACAGCTTGGAAAGTCGCAGAGTTCAGCTGGTTGTACTGGGTTAGGGAATTGGGCTGAGTGTCGACGTCGAGGGACACGAGGTTGGACAGCGGCACCGGCTGCCCCGACGGCGCACTAACGTAATATTGTGTCAACGTATCCGGCGTCAGGCGGTCCACCCGTGTGACTTGCGGTATTACTTCATAGGACCGGCCGCCGAGATTGAAGCGGTTGACGTAATTCTCGCCGACCAGCAGTGCCAATGTATCGCCGATCGACTGCATGGTCAGCCCGAGCTCGTTGACCTTGGATCGGTCTACTTTGACCTGGATGGTCGGCTGGTTGAAATCGAGATCGCTGTCGGTGACGATGAACAGCCCGCTCTTCCGTGCCGCCGCCTTGATCTTGTCCATTGCCAAGTAGATGTCCTTGTAGTCGCCAGTCGAGTAGATCACCATCTGCACCGGCAGCCCGCCGATCGATCCGGGCAATGGCGGCAGCGAGAAGACGAAGGCGTTCATTCCTTCGACCGCCGCCGCCTTGCGTTGCATCAAGGGCTTCAGTTGCTGCGCCGAACGCGAGCGCTCGCCCCAGGGTTTGAGGATCGCACCGGCAATGCCTTGGTTGGGCCCGAACCTGCCGTTGACGATAAAGCGCAGATCGGTCTCGGGGAATGAGCCGAAGGCTTGGTCGAGCTTGTCGGTATAGGCCTCCTGGTAGTCGAGATTGGAATATTGCGGCGCTTTGGTCAGAGCGAACAGAACCCCCTGATCCTCTTCGGGGGCGAGCTCGGCCTTCGTGTTCATGTACATGAAGACGAGGCTGGCAAAGACGGCCGCGGCGAACAGCGCGGTCACCGGACGATAGTCCAGCGACCGCTCCAGCTTGCGCCCATACCACTCCGTCACGCGGGAAAAGACGACGTCGATCAGGTGGACGAAACGGCCGCGCAGCATCTCGCGAGACAGCAGAAGCGAGCACATCATCGGCGACAAGGTTACCGCGACTACGCCCGAAATGATGACGGCGCCCGCCAGGGTGAATGCGAATTCGCGGAACAAAGCACCGGTGACGCCACCGAGAAAACCGATTGGTGCGTACACCGCCGCCAAGGTCAGGGTCATCGAAATGACCGGCCCCGCGATCTCGCGGGCGCCGATCAGGGCGGCCTGCGCCGGGGTGCGGCCCTCTTCGATATGGCGATAGACGTTCTCGAGGACCACTATCGCGTCGTCGACGACAAGCCCGATCGCGAGCACCATCGCTAGCAAAGTCAATAGGTTCAGGCTGAACCCGAGCGCCGCCATGATGATCCCGGCGCCGACCAACGACAGCGGTATTGTTACGACCGGGATCAGCACCGCCCGCAGGCTGCCGAGGAACAGAAAGATCACGCCGATGACGATAACGACCGCAGCGGCGAGCGTAAATTTGACCTCGTCGATCGAGGCCTGAATGAATTTAGTCGAATCGTATGCGACCTGCATTTTGACCGACGGCGGCAGGTTACGCTCGATTTCGGGCAACAACGACCGAATACCCGCGACCAGCGACAAGGGATTGCCGGTCGGGGTCGCCTGGACGCCGATGAACACGGCATGCTGGCCGTTCATCTCGATGCTCTGGGTCCAGCTCTGGGCATTGAGATCGACACTGGCGATGTCTTCCATCCGCACCACCGCCCCGTCCTTCGCCTTGACCACCATCTTGGTGAACTGCTCGACACTGGCGAGCCCGGTATCGGCATTGACGTTGGTGACCGTGAAATAGCCTTTGGCCTGGCCCGGCGCCGATTGGAAGTTATTGGCGCGGATTGCCGCAGCAACGTCGCTCGCTGAGATCCCGCGTGCAGCCATCCGTGTCGGGTCGAGCCAGAGCCGCATTGCAAAGGTCTGCCCGCCAAGGATATCCGCCGAGGAGACACCGTCGACGGTGGCGAGCAGCGGCTGCACGACGCGGGTCAGATAATCGGAGATCGCCGCGCTCGACAATTCCGGGCTGGCGAAGCCGATGTACATGACTGCCGTGGTCTGCCCGGTCGCTTTTATGATGACCGGGTCCTGCGATTCTTTCGGAAGCTGGAACTTGACCTGCTGAACCTTGGCCATGATGTCGGTCAATGCCTGGCTCGGATCGTAATTGAGCCGGATGTAGGCGGTGACCGTGCTCGTCCCCTGAATCGATGACGCGGTCAGGTAGTCGATGCCTTCGGCGGTCGACACCGCTTGCGAGATCGGCGTCGTGATGAAGCCCTGCATCAAATCGGGCGAGGCGCCGGGGTAGATCGTCGTGACAGTAATCGTCGTGTTCGACAGCTTGGGGTACTGGCGGATCTGCAGCCCGGTCATCGCCTTCAGACCGATCAGCAGGATCAGCAGACTGACCACCAGCGCCAGCACCGGCCGGCGGATGAAGATGTCGGTAAAGGACATGTCTCAGTTCCGCGTCAGTGCCGGCGGCGGTTGCGGCGCGGGCGAGTTGCTGATTGCGACCGGCGCGCCGTTCTGGACCTTGACCTGACCCGCGGCGACGACACGATCGCCAGGTTTGAGCCCGTCGAGGATCGTCACCTTGTTGCCCCATCGCACCCCGGTTTTTATTGGAGTGCGCACCGCCTTGAGGATCGGATCGCCCTTGGCGTCCTTGCCGTCCTCGCGGATCACGTAAACGCTGTCACCGTAGAGCGTATAGTCAACGGCGGTCTCGGGCAGCACGACCATATCGGTTTGCGGCGGCAACACCACGGCGGCATTGACGAACATGCCGGGCAGTAGAGCGTCGTCCGGGTTCGGCATCGTTGCCTGGATCGCCATCGTCCGGGTATCGGCGCTGATCTGCGGCTCGATCGTCGTGATCTCCGCGCTGAACGTGCGGCCGGGGAACGCGTCGGCCGTGACGTTCGCCCGCTGGCCGACCGAGATCTGCGCGCGCATCTGCGACGGCAGGGTGAAATTTACGTATAGCGTCGACAGATCAGTCAAGGTAGCGATCCGGGCGCCCGGGTTAAGGTATTGCCCGACCTCGATTTGGCGCATGCCTAGCTGACCGGAAAACGGGGCGCGGATCTGCTTTTGCTCGATCAGCGCCTGGGTCTTGATGATTTGTGCCCTGGCTTGGTCGAGCTGGCTCTGTTTCTGATCGACTGTCTCGCGTGCTTCGTATTGATGCTTGGCCAACTCGCTGGAGCGCTGAAGGGTGGTTTCGGCCCAGCGAGCCTGTGCCTGGTAATTGGCGAGGTCCCCGCGATCCGGCGCATCATTGAGCTGGACGAGCGGGTCACCCGCCTTCACTACCGCTCCCGGCTCGAAAAAGATCTTGGTGACGCGTCCACCCACCTCGGGGTTGATTGTGACCTGATGCACTGCGGCGACCGAACCGATCCCGGCGGCAAACCGCGGTACCGATTCGGTTTTTGCCTCGACCGCGCTGATTTGCGCCGGTGGCGGCTTGTTATTGGCGAAATAGCTCGCGATCGCTTGCTCGCGAAACCGGTTGAAGCCGTAAACTCCGCCGAGCACGACTGCAAGCAGCACCGCCATGATGGCAAACCAGCGGACCGTGTTCGGTCGCCTTGCAGTCGCGTTGCCGATCTCCCCGCGCTCATGCAAGGGCTGATTAGGGCTCAGCGCCTCGGCGGTCGTACCGGCTGTCCATTCGCCGTCCATGAGGGCGTCCTCTACCGCTAGGCTGAAGGGAACTCGAGAGGGCTCTGGGCGCAGGTGGCGAGCGCAGATGCGATCACCGCGTCTTTCATCCCCATTCCGCGAAGGATGAACCAGCTTGCCTCTTCGACTAATGCTGCGAGCGCTCCCTGGTATAGGATCGAAGCTCGGCCAGGAAGAAAGCCGAACGCCACCATCGCGGCAACATGATGGCCGAACCAAAAGCGGTTCGCCGAGGCTATCGTGCCGAGGGCCAAATCACCTGCTGCTGCCGCTGCCTCGAGCGACGCCGCAAAGAGCGGATGAACCTGCTCGAAGATCCGCTCGAACGCCTCGCGTGCGTAATCCCCGTCCTCGAGCAGGCTGTGGAGGACGAGGCGAAGCCGCGTATCAAGCTCGCTCCGGTCGGCTCCGCCTCCGAGCAGGAAGTACCGCACCATGAAGTGGGTCATTTGGACAAGCGTAGCTGTCGAGGGCTCGAGAGCGGCGAGACGTTCGAGAGCTGGATCGCCCTCACAGCCCAGTCGTAAAATCTCGCTGTAAAGCTGCTTCTTGCTTGGGAAGTGGCGAAACAGCAGCGCCTCCGAGATCCCCGCCGCCTCCGCCAGTTCCTTCGTTGTAGTCCCAGCAAATCCTTTGCGGGCAAAAAGCGGCACCCCCGCCGCGACGATCGCTTTGCGGCGCTCGTCGCTATCCAGTCGAGTCATCGCCATGGCAGGCGGGAAGTAAGCACTTACTAACAGGCCTGTCAAGCGCGCAGGCCCGCCAACAAGTCCGATCGACCGGTTTCGTCAGGGCTACTCTCGTCGTAAATATGGGTCCGCAGGGAGCAGCAGGTCGGCGATCTGCCCAGCCTTGACGATGCGAATCATCGCGTCCTGGCTCGTTCCGCTCTCACTGGGGCATTAAGAGGTCTCCATGCCAGCTTACCAGTACATCTACGTGATGAAGGGCCTCAGCAAGACCTATCCGGGCGGCCGCGAGGTTCTAAAGGACATCTGGCTGTCCTTCCTGCCCGGCGCCAAGATCGGGGTGCTGGGCGCAAACGGCGCCGGCAAATCGACCCTGCTGCGGATCATGGCGGGTGACGAGCGGGATTTCGCCGGCGAGGCCTGGGCGGCTGAGGGCGCGCGGGTGGGTTACCTGCCGCAGGAGCCTGCGCTCGATACGACAAAGGACATCTTCGGCAATATCATCGCGGGGCTCGCCGAGACCAAGGGCGAACTCCAAGAGAAGATCGACCAGGCCAATGCATGGGAACTCGACCGCACCATCGAGATCGCGATGGACGCGTTGCGCTGCCCGCCGGGTGATGCGGACGTCGCCACCCTGTCGGGCGGCGAACGGCGGCGCGTGGCCCTATGCCGGCTGCTGCTTCAACGCCCGGACCTTCTATTGCTCGACGAGCCGACCAATCATCTCGACGCCGAGTCGGTCGCTTGGTTGCAGCGCTTTCTCGAGGATTACCCGGGAACGGTTGTGACCGTCACCCACGACCGCTATTTCCTTGACGAGGTCGCCGGCTGGATCCTCGAACTCGATCGCGGCCGGGGTATCCCCTACGAGGGCAATTATTCGGGCTGGCTGGAGCAAAAGCAGAAGCGTCTCGAGCAGGAAGGCCGGCTGGAGGCGGCGCGCCGGCAAACCCTCGAACGTGAGCTCGAATGGGTAAGGCAGAGCCCGCGTGCGCGGCAAGCCAAGAGCAAGGCCCGTCTTTCTGCATATGAGACCCTGGTCGCCCAGAGCCGGGAAAAAGCCCCAGAGACAGCCCAGATCGTGCTGCCCCCAGGGCCACGGCTCGGCGATCTGGTGATCGAGGCACAGCACGTTGCCAAAGGCTTTGGCGACATGCTGTTGATCGAGGCCCTCGATTTCCGCGTGCCTGCGGGCGGCATCGTCGGGGTGATCGGCCCGAACGGCGCCGGTAAGACAACGCTCTTTCGCATGGTCACTGGCCAGGATGCGCCGGACGACGGCCGGTTCCGGATCGGCGACACCGTCAAGCTCGGCTATGTCGATCAGTCCCGCGACGCCCTCGTCGCGTCCAGCACGGTATGGCAGGAGATCTCGGAGGGCCAGGACGAAATCGACCTCGGCCGCCGTAAGATGGCGAGCCGCGCCTATTGTGCGTTATTCAATTTCCGCGGCGCCGACCAGCAAAAGAAGGTGGGGCAGCTGTCAGGCGGTGAGCGCAACCGTGTCCACCTCGCGAAAATGCTGAAAACCGGCGCCAACGTGTTGCTGCTCGACGAGCCGACCAACGATCTAGATGTCGACACATTGCGGGCACTCGAAGAGGCGCTGCTCGACTTTCCTGGTTGCGCGGTCATCATCACACACGATCGCTGGTTCCTCGATCGCGTGGCCACCCACATCCTCGCCTTCGAGGGCGACAGCCAAGTCGTTTGGTTCGAAGGCAACTATGCCGATTACGAAGCCGACCGCCGCCGGCGCCTCGGCGCCGAGGCCGATCAGCCGCACCGCATCCGCTACAAGCCGCTGGTGCGCAACTGAGTTCAGCGCGGCGCGGAGTTTCCGGTCTTCTCGCGCAATTGGGTGATGAGGCCTTGCACCTGTCCGCCATTGCGCTGGATGACCGCGGCGAACTCGGAGCGCTGTGTCACGGCCATGCTGATGCCGTCGACGGCGACATCGTTGATCTTGTAGGTGCCGTTGCGATCCGTCAGATGCCACTCCACCTTGACCGGCTGGCCGCCGGTCGGGCGGAGGATTTCGCTTGCGACAATCGCTCCCTCGGGACCTGGCCGGCTGCCCGTCACCTTGAGCGTCTCGCCGCTATAGGCCGCAAGCTGAGCGCTATAGACGAGCGCGATGTAATCCTCGAACAGCTTGATGAATTCCTGCTGCTGCTCCGGAGTGGCAGTCTTCCAGTACCGCCCGAGCACGAAGCGCGCGATCCCTGGCACGTCGAAATCTTCTCGGAACAGCTCCTGAAACCGCGCCGCCCTTTGTGCCGGAGTCGCATTCTTGCCGAGCACCTCAAGCGCGCGGTTGCCGAGATTGTTGATCACGGCGGCCGGATCTGCGGCGGCGAGAGCGGCCGGGGCCAGCGCGGCTGCGATCAAGACGAAAGCGGTCAGAACGGAGCGTCGCGTCATTACCGTGATACCTCAGGAACGTTTGGTGTTTCAGAAACAAAGACCGGCCGGGCGGCCAGGCTCTTGGCCGAAACAGGCGCCGCTGGACTGTCGTTCCGGCTGAACGAGGATGGCGGTGGCAGATTCTGCTCCTTCTCGTGGCGGATCAATGCCGCCCGGCGCTGTCGATAGAGCGAGCGGATGGTGGCGTAGTAGTCGAGCGATGTGCGCTCGATGTCGGCCAGGGTCTCGATGTAGCGGGACCGCTGATCGATACCGGCGACCCCGCCGCGCACGAATGGAATCCAATAAAGGGTGTATGGATTGCCGGTGACAATATAGTTGAACGGGTCACCGAACCCCTCGGCGACTTGGCCCGTGAGGTCGCGCGGGGTAGAGGGACCGAGAACCGGTATGACGAGGTAAGGCCCTTCGGGAATCCCCCAGACGCCGAAGGTGAGGCCGAGATCGTCCTCGTGATAAGGAAGCTCCCCCCACCGCCCGGCGACATCGATAAGGCCGCCCACGCCGAGGGTCGAGTTCAGGGTAAAGCGCGCAAACGTCTGTCCGGCGCGCTCGAACTCGCCTTGCAGCGCGTCGTTCGCGAAAATCAGCGGCTCACGCAGATTGCGGAGAAAATCGCGTAGCGAGTCGCGCACCGGGTCCGGCAGCACCGTACGGTAGGCTTTGGCGACCGGCACCAGCACGTTGCGATCGACTACTTGGTTGAAGTCGAAGATCGCGCGGTTGGTATCTTCCAGCGGGTCGTTGAAATCCTCTGCCTCGGCAGCCTCGGCCTGCGGGTTGTTCGACGGGGTGGCGCATCCGGCAAGGGTGAGGGCTACGATGAGCAAGAGGGTCGAGAAGCCGAGACATGGCGGGCGAAAATTCATGGCTGCTCTCGCGTTTAGCTATCGTCTTCCGCTTGGACAGGATAATTGCGGCAAATTAGCCTTATCGGCAAGTGGCGCTTCAGAGGACTGAAGGTCGCGGGCCCCGTTACGACCCTCCAATCATAAACCTCTTGCCTATATAAAGATATGTGTATATGTTGCTCCCTCTCATCGCGAGGCGCCCTGTTTACATGGAGCATCTCTTAGCCGCGTTGCGTGCGGTCGCCGAATCGACCCGGTTGCGGCTGGTTGTTCTGTGTGCCCGCGGCGAGCTTACCGTGAGCGAGCTTACCCAAATACTGGGGCAGAGCCAGCCGCGGGTGTCGCGACATCTGAAACTTTTGTGTGAGGCTGGCCTGCTCGACCGCTTTCGCGAAGGGAGCTGGGTCTTTTACCGCCTAAGCCGTTCGAGCCCGGCGGGCGCGCTGGCCCGCCAGCTCGTCGCGACCTGCGGCGAGACTGATGCGACAATCGCTCTGGATCTTCAGCGATTGGGTGCAATCAAACGGCAGCGCTCCGACCTCGCCAGCGCCTATTTTCGCGATAATGCCCCTCAGTGGCACCGCATCCGTTCGCTCTATATCGATGAGCGCGAAGTTGAAGCGGCACTCGTCGAGATCGTCGATGCGGCCGGCCCTCGTGATCTGCTCGACATCGGGACCGGCACTGGCCGCATGCTCGAAATTCTGGCGCCGCGGGTCGAACTCGCGCTCGGGGTCGACCAGTCGCGGGAGATGCTCGCCGTCGCGCGGGTCAATCTCGAACGGGCTGGGCTGGAAAACGGCTCGGTTCGGCTCGGCGACATGTATCGGCTGGCGCTGCCCGACGCCTCGTTCGACGCGGTGGTGATCCATCAGGTGCTGCATTATGCCGACCGGCCGGCGGAGGCCATCGCCGAGGCGGCCCGGGTTTTACGGCCGAATGGGGTTCTGGTGCTGGTCGATTTTGCGCCCCATTCACTCGAATTTCTCCGCGACGAGCACGCCCACCGCCGCCTCGGTTTTGCCGATGGCGAGGTGGCCGAGTGGTGCGAGGCCGCCGGCCTCGATCCGGCACCGCCGCGCCGGCTGGCCGGTGACCCGTTGACCGTCGTCATCTGGACTGCGCAGCGACCAGCCTCGGCACCGCCGCTGTTAGTAGGAGATTTGCGCGAAACGGTGCCCGACGCAGCGCTCGAACGGGAGCTTCACTGATGCCCCAGAACCTCGGTCAGAAGGCTTCCGATGACCGATCGCGCGGCCTGCTTGCCGCCGATCCGGGCAGCGATTTCGACGCCGGCCCGCCGCGCGTCTCTTTCGAATTCTTTCCGCCGAAGACGGCGGAAATGGAGCAGCGGCTGTGGGAGGTGGTGAGGCGCCTCGAACCGTTGGCCCCGCGTTTTGTGTCGGTGACCTATGGGGCGGGCGGCTCGACCCGTGAGCGCACGCATGCTACGGTCCGGCGCATCCGGCACGAGACCGCGCTCGAACCGGCGGCCCATCTCACTTGCGTTGCCGCGACCAGAGCCGAGATCGATGCCGTGGCGCATAGTTACTGGCAGGCCGGGATCCGCCACGTCGTTGCGTTGCGCGGTGATCCGCCTGGCGGCGTCGAGCATTACACGCCGTATCCCGGCGGCTACGCTTATGCCACCGATCTCGTCAGGGGATTGAAGCGCATCGCCGATTTCGAGGTCAGTGTCGCCGCCTATCCCGAGATCCACCCGGAAGCGCAGAGTGCCGAGCACGACCTCGACAACCTGAAGGGCAAGCTCGACGCGGGCGCCAGCCGCGCGATCACTCAGTTCTTCTTCGATGTCGATCTTTTCCTGCGCTTCCGCGATCGCGCGCACACCGCCGGCATCCGGGTATCGATCGTGCCAGGCATCCTCCCGGTCACCAATTTCACGCAGCTGAAGAAGATGGCCGCGACCTGCGGCGCCGCGATCCCGGATTGGATGGCCGGCCATTTCGAGGGCCTCGACGACGATCCCGACACCAGGCGGCTGGTCGCCGCCTCGATCGCGGCCGAGCAGTGCCGCCGCCTGCACGCCAACGGCGTGCATGAGTTCCACTTCTACACCTTGAATCGGGCCGACCTCACCGTTGCGATCTGCCACATGCTCGGCGTGCGCGCCAAGAAGCCCGCCGCCGCGGTGGCCTGATCGACCGCAGTCCGATGGCGCACTTCCTTGATTATCTCACGGACCGCGTCGTGCTCTGCGACGGCGCGATGGGGACCCAGGTGCTGGGGCGCAATCTCGACGTCGAGCGCGACTTTCTCGGCCTCGAGAACTGCCCCGAAATCGTCTGCGAGAGCCGGCCGGATCTGGTCCGCGAGATCCACCGAGGATATCTCGAGGCCGGCTGCGATGCGGTCGAAACCAACAGCTTTGGCGGCTCGCCGATCACCCTCGGCGAATTCGGCCTCGCCGACCGGGCGTTCGCGCTCAACCGCCGCGCCGCCGAGCTCGCGCGCGAAACGGTCGCCGAATTCGTCCATGACGGCCGCACCCGCTTCGTTCTCGGCTCGGTCGGGCCGGGGACTCGCCTGCCCTCACTCGGCCATATCGCCTATCAGCCGCTCGAGGACGCGCTCGCCATTCAATGCGCCGGACTGATCGCCGGGGGCGCCGATGCGATCCTGATCGAGACCTGCCAGGACCCGCTGCAGATCAAGGCCGCGGTCAATGGCGCCAAGCGAGCGAGCGAGGATGCACATAAGGACACGCCGATCCTCGTCCAGGTGACGGTCGAGACGACCGGAAGCCTGCTCGTCGGCGCCGATATCGCCGCCGCGACGACGATCATCGGGGCGCTCGATGTGCCGATGATCGGGCTCAACTGCGCGACGGGCCCGCGCGAGATGGCCGAGCACGTCAAATGGCTCGGCGAGAACTGGCCCGGGTATATCTCGATCCAACCCAATGCCGGGCTTCCCGAGCTCGTCGACGGGCGTACCCATTTCCCCCTCGGGCCCACCGAATTGGCGCAATGGCTCGAACGCTTTGTGGTCGAGGACGGGGTCAACATGATCGGCGGGTGCTGCGGCACCGAGGCCCGGCACATCGCGGCACTCGACGCGATGCTGCGCCGCATCGGCAGGGATCGTCCCCGGCCCCTGCCGCGCCACCGTAGCCCGGTGTGGACCCCCGCTGTCGCCTCGCTCTATGGCCAGGTCCCGCTTCGCCAGGAAAACGCTTATCTGTCGATCGGCGAGCGCTGCAACGCCAACGGCTCGCGCCAATTCCGCCGATTGCAGGAGCAGGGCGACTGGGACGGGTGCGTCGAGATGGGCCGCGAGCAGGTCAAGGAGGGCTCGCACACCCTCGACCTTTGCACCGCCTTTGTCGGACGCGACGAGGTCGCCGACATGACCGAGGCGGTGACCCGCCTGCGTGGTGCGGTCAACGCGCCGCTCGTCATCGACTCGACCGAGTATCCGGTGCTCGAGGCGGCACTCAAGCTCTACGGCGGCAAGCCGATCATCAACTCGATCAATTTCGAGGATGGCGAGGAGGCGGCCGACAAGCGTCTGCGCCTCGCACGCCGCTTCGGCACCGCGGTCATCGCATTGACGATCGACGAGACCGGCATGGCCAAGGAGGTCGAGCACAAGCTCGCCGTGGCGCGGCGGCTCTACGACTTCGCCTGCGGCAAGCACGGGCTGCCGCCGTCGGATCTCCTCTTCGATCCGCTGACCTTTACGATCTGCACCGGCAACGCGGACGACCGCAAGCTCGGCCTCTGGACGTTGGAGGCGATCGAGCGGATCTCGCAGGCAATGCCGGAATGCCAGATCATTCTCGGGCTGTCGAACATCTCCTTCGGCTTGAACCCGCCGGCGCGCCATGTGCTGAACTCGGTCTTTCTCGACCACGCGCTGCGCCGCGGGCTGACCGGCGCCATCGTGCATTTCTCGCGGATCATGCCGTTGCACAAGATCGCCGAGGAGGAGGTGCGGGTTGCCGAGGATCTGATCTTCGACCGCCGGCGCCCAGATGGACCCAATGGGGGCTACGACCCGCTGCAGGCCTACATCGCGCTCTTCGAGGACCGCACGGTCGAGAAGAGTGCGGCGCGGGGCCGGCCGGAAAAGCTCGAGGACCGCCTGGCGCAGCGCATCGTCGATGGCGACCGGCAGGAGCTCGAAGCCGATCTCGATCTGGCGATGGAGACATACAAGCCGCTCGACATCATCAACAACATCCTGCTCGACGGCATGAAGACGGTCGGCGAGCTCTTCGGCGCCGGCAAGATGCAGCTGCCCTTCGTGCTGCAATCGGCCGAGACGATGAAGACGGCGGTGCGCTTTCTCGAGCCGCATATGGAGCGGGTCGAGGGCCAGGAGAAAGGCACGGTGGTGCTGGCGACCGTGCGCGGCGATGTCCACGACATCGGCAAGAACCTCGTCGACATCATCCTGACCAACAACGGCTATCGGGTCGTCAACCTCGGGATCAAGCAGCCGATCTCCTCGATCCTCGACGCCGCGGTCGCGCACAA
>WNFQ01000398.1_pt1 | contig 28080 bp, 38 predicted proteins | sample 5400171 | NCBI WGS metagenome assembly WNFQ01 (sample SAMN13153356, study PRJNA577476) | soil metagenome | isolation source: 20 cm soil under Madrone tree | place: USA:California | collected 2016-06-14
TCAGACTGAGGGGTCCAGCTTGGTAAGTAGCAGTCGCATATCCATCGAGGCATTCCAACCTTGTTTATTAGTATACAACCGACATAGACCCATCCTCCCATTTGCGATCTGTCACCCAGGAAAGAGATCTAGATGCATTCTTAAATACGGCACAATTGGCAGGCACAGAATTTACTGCTGGTAATCACGCTCATATTCCATAGATTTTCTCTTGTTCATATCACATCGCCAGAGCGTCGAAACGTGAAGATCATTCAATCCTCTGCAAATGCGTTTCAAAACCCGCATTTACTTTCTGAAGAAGAAGAAAAATCTACGCTAAGAAAACATAGTGAGAATAAGCAACGTCTACGGGTCCCGAGAAGACCGCCATGGATCAAGTCTATAAGCCAGGCACAATTGGAACGTCAGGAAAAGGACTCATTTCTCCAGTGGCGGAGAGGTCTCGCAGAGTACGTACGGCTTTAATTTCACACTTGCGTGTGTCACCTTCCTGATGGCGGTTTGCGCAGGTTGCAAGACCAGGACAAGTTTCTGTTAACACCTTTTGAACGTAACCTTGAAGTATGGAGGCAGCTATGGCGAGTCATTGAACGCTCCCACCTGATTGTGCAAATCGTGGATGCTCGTAATCCTCTGAAATTTCGATGCGAAGACCTTGAGGCCTATGTCCAGGACGTAGAGGGTACGGAGGGAGAACAAGGAACAGGAAGGGGAAAACGCACAAATTTATTGCTTATTAACAAAGCTGACCTTCTCACGGCCGAGCAAAGGTTAGACCCGAATGGTGCTGGTGCTGTAGTCGTTCGGTACTGACCATGCAATCGCTAGACATATCTGGGCAGACTACTTTGACTCTCAAGGCCTTCGTTATGCCTTTTACTCCGCGACTTATGCTACCGCCAGACAGGAAATGCTGCGAGAAGCACGTGACAAGGTGACTGAAGCGAATATTGAGTCTTTAGAAGAGGACTGGGATGCAGATGCAGAGAAGAACGCACTGAATGCGAGTATGAGTTCTACCACGTCATCCGGATCGTATGATCCTATTCAAACGGAAAGTTCTGATGAAGATGTGGACCTGGACTCTAACGAGGACACTGAAGATCCCCGAGCAAAAGTACTCTCGGTCCTCGAACTAGAAGATCTCTTTATCGCATCCGCGCCGGACTTGTCGGGTGAGTCTTGGTCAGCAGTTGATGGTATATTTCTCCGTATAACGCGCAGCTGCGTAGAGTTCCTTGATTCTTCAGGAAATCACCTTGAGAAACTGGTCGTTGGTCTCGTGGGATACCCAAATGTCGGGAAGTCCAGTACAATTAACTCGTTGCTTGGGGAGAAAAAGGTGTCAGTTTCATCCACTCCCGGCAAGACGAAACACTTTCAAACGATCAATCTCTCCGATAAGATAACTCTTTGCGATTGTCCTGGACTGGTATTCCCGCAGTTTGCAACGACCAAGGCCGATCTCGTTTGCGACGGCGTTTTGTCTATTGACCAGCTTCGCGGATATATTAGCCCTGTATCCCTGATAGTCAGAAGAATCCCGAAAGGAGTGCTCGAGGGAGTGTATGGGATAAAAATCAAGCCTCTAGGTTCAGAAGAGGGTGGAGATGGCTCTCTACACGCTGAAGACCTCCTTATTTCTTACGCAGGTTGGTTGTGGCTTATATATGGACCGAAGTAATACTGACTTTTGGTCAGTTGCTCGTGGGTTTACACGCTCCGGACACGGTAACCCCGACGAAGCTCGCGCCGCACGTTACATTCTCAAAGATTACGTGAACGCGAAGCTCTTATTTTGCCACCCCCCTCCCAATTATTCTGCAGACGAGTTCAATCGTGGAGCCTGGGATTTGGCACTCCGGTGCGTCCCTAAAAAGAAACGTGTACCAAACACCCAGATTGGCGAGAATGGTGTCGCGCTTGATAGCACTATTAGCGACCCATCTAATCTACCACCGCCGTCGAGTCACAGCCAGAAAGCTCAGTCTTTGGATAGACTGTTTTTTGAGGAAACTGCAGGCCTGGCCGCACGTCCCTTCACCAAGGGTACGGGAGGGAAAATACAAAGTGTTTCTCGCCCCGTTTTGTACCCTCATCACGTTTCAGTCGCGGACGACGGAACGCCGCTTGCGAGACACGGTGTACAAATCGGTACAGTGATGGCCAACGCAGGCGGACGACCGCCAGGCAAAAAAGAGCACAAAAAGATAAAACGGACAAAGCAGAGAAGTGGGAAGGGTTACGATTAGAACTGTTGTGGCTTGATGCATAATGAAACACCCGTGTTTGTATGAAGAGACCGAGGGCAGTGATTGGCCCACGTCTCGTGTTGAAGAGTATTACTCTTACTCTCACTGGCACCGCATGAAGCGATGGCTTACCGCGGGCCCTAGCAAGTCAAGCATTTTCACATTATATAGGTCTCTTTTGAGACAGACAAGGCTTCTACCCCACGAATATCTCCGGTATTTCTCAGCAGCCCACCCCCCATATGCTGATTTGTGACTTGTAGCAGACAATTTTTCCAACTCAAACTGTCTGCCGACATCAAGTCTGCACTGGATGATACCCGCAAGTACAAGCCACGACAGGCAACCTTCAAACGTCTCCGAAAAGTGACCAGTTTGATTCTGGGCTTTAGTACTGCTTCTAACTTCTCAGTAGGAACTCTCCAAGCTGACTCTCGCCAACAATGGCGACAGACACGCCTTTGCTTATGTGTTAGATCTGGCATATGGTCGTAAAGGGCCACTCAAATGGAGTATATTGAGGGTACGCTGCGTTATTTCGTGTCCATATGAGACCCTAGTAAGCTCTCATAGCCTTTACTCTCCCATCCTGCTGCGCCGGCACCCCCTCGAATCCTTCCATCCGTCGAGCGCTCGCGTCCACCTGTACATGGCCCTGAACTTACTGCGTTGCTCCTATCTCATCATGCTCGCCCATCTGGGAGGGCCCCCAAACCATCTCATCTTCTCTCGCCGCCAACGTTACCACCGAGGGCAGATCCATCCTCCGAGGATGCTCGTCTATTTGGACCATTCAGCAAACGTCGGGAAGTCAACATCCGTTGGCGCTACTTTTCCTACCAATGGAAGCGGCTGTACCCTCCACTTGAGGTCTCCGTGAAACAACAGGGAGCGCAGGAGACTTCCTCCCAAGAGGGTGCCCTGCTCAGTGCCAAGATTCGAGGTGTTGGCTTGCAAACTGCAGGACTATTAGACGAAGTCAAGTCGCTTGCTGGCTCTGCTTCCGAAAGGCCGCCCGCCCCTCGTAGGGTTGATCCAATATACCTCCCCCATACACACTCCTCCACTGCCGACCGACGATCGACGCTGAATAGGTTTCTTCGCCGACGATACAGGGAACTTCTTGGCCGTATTCCAGTTCTTACATATTCATATGTGCCCGGTGAATCGGTGACCAGCTCCAACGGCTACCCAACGGGTAAGTATGGAGTATCGTTAGACCCCACCTCTTTATCGCAGTATGTACGGCAGGAGGCAGTACACTCCCAAGAACTGGATTCTGTTGACCTGGCATGGTTCAAGCGGAAGTATGAGTCCTGACCACTCATTAGTTTGTTGCCTACTTTTCCGCTGGATATTTCCTGCCATTTTATTTGCTGAGAACCATAATTATAGTGATATTTGTCATGATAATAGCTATTGATCGGGAATTGATCTTGTGGGTTAGGACGTTTCACTTTATGGTTTTTTGGTTGTTTTTTTTAGCGGTTTTCATCGAAGGTTTGAATTTCAGTTTTTCTATAAACACCTCAAAAAAACGGGTGCATGATGAAACCCCTCGTGGGGCTGCCCACCAAAGGTCTCACCGCGTCCTCCGTTTTTATGCTAGAGATACTACAGTACTCTGTAAATCCACAGAGATCAAATGGTGTGATAAATATGTTGATTAAATATACAGAGTACAGTATATGGCAATCGTGCTGTAACCTTCTGGGTGCGATTAATGTGATTTTCCATCCAAGTCATCGATTGCACCCAGCAACCCTCACTGGCCATGCCCACACTTCCGATTTGACAGCGGGACAGTGTGTGCGACGAGGGACTGGGACTGCCAGAGGCGTCGGAGAGGCTTGCACTAAATTTATTTTTATTATTATTATGATAATTTACTCAATTTTGATATTCGACAAACCAGGAGGTCAAAAACAGAGAGGCAAAAAACGGCCAAAAAACGATGCAAAAGCAGCTCTCATTGCGGGCAGACCGTTATATAATTCATGTGCAACTGAATTGGATTATATAGTGGTCTGCCCGCAGTGTCTGGAGCTCCTTTCACATCTCAAAAAACGGACCTCGATTTTTGTCAACCGGAAGTTGCCAGCTTCAAAAAGCGTTCCCGAAAACCGACCAGAAAACCGGCAAAAACCGCAACATGAAACGTCCTATTGCCTTCAGACATCCCAGTGAGTTATATACGTGGTTCATGAGATAATGAGTGTTTGTGTGATATCGTCATGCGGCTCCATATTGTTGCGGAACATCCTGCCACTACTTTAGTCACTCCGTCATGCAGTGTTATTATCATGCAAAGTCGAATAAGTATATGTCGGTATATGTCGAGTGATCGTAACAGGGTCATGGAGATGTCGTTAGGCGTTAGTGTCCTTCTGAGTCTCCATCTCAAGTCCGTGCAGATCAATAATATACATGCTATAGTTTCTGTCCATTGCCTGGGCTCCGGAGCGATCCTTTCGGCTCTGGTCAACGCCACATTGCAGGTTGAGCATCACCTCATACTGATCGAACGTGAAGGTCTGTTTTTTCCGGATCAACGCAAGCATATCCTAGCACAATCGATGTCAGATGGGGAAGTTACGACGATGAGCGACCCTCGACATACTGGAGGACTGAGGGAGAAGAGCGAGTAGTATTGCTTAGATCGAAGAAGCTCCCCATCACGCGCGTTGTGTACAATAGTCTTCGCACATTGCTGAACAGCAAGCATGTTGCGACTTATCTTCTTCATGCCTAAAGAATTCGCGACGCCAATATGGCGAGCATTGTGAATGAGAAGGTCATCCATGAGGAACCCGACTCCATGGAAGACGAATCTGTCGAGCGCGCTTAGAGAACAAAAACAAACACATTACAATTATATGACTCACTTTTGTTCCTGAGGAGGGAGAGTCGAAGACGCAACATCGTGATACTCCCCTAACTCAAGATTGAGATCTATTACGTGTGGGTCCGGTTCACCAATCTCTTGGTCAATGCTGTAGTTACCCTGCGACTGGGATCAGAGTTTGATGAAAGGGCAAGATAGGTCACCGCCCACATGACGCATAGCAAGATTGAGATAATATGCCACATGGCATCGGATGTCTATTCGTATGGTATGTAGAATCAATTCCGATAATTGCTCGTACGTCTTGAGTAATGCATGAAACCGTCTATGGTATTCAGTAAGCACCACTGATCTGTTGTGTTGTTGATGTAACCTACAGTGCCATTTCTCTTGAAAGGGGAAGCTGGAGCTGCTCGTCGGGATTCAAGGGCATAAGCGAGGGCAGAGATGGCGTGAAAGGGCTCATGGCGCTGGTAGGTTCCATCGGGAGCCCTGAAGTTGGGGACAAGCTATCCTCAGGTACAGCCTTCAGTTGTTTGAGTCCGGTCGTAAACCATAACTTGGTAGCATCATAAGTGATCATCAAATGGATGTAGAGAACGTATAAGCATACCACACTTCGATACAAATTACAAATCGCAGAGACATTCCTCATGGGCCCAATGAGGTCTTCTTTTTCAATCGGCTTGTCTCCAGTAAGCCGAGCCTCATTGTCGCACTCTCGCTGATGCAGTTCGCTCTTGTTCGTGATAGCCTCCTGAGTCAGAACCAGTTAGGGTGAATTCGTACCAAATTGTTATTATATGCACCAAAGTGTGATATAAGTCGCTTAGACAAGCGGCCATTTCCGAGTTTTGAGCCCATTGTGCCCCAAGTGCAACACGGGGGTCCTGGTCACCACTCGCTTCTTGAGACGTTATTAAGGTCTGAAAGCGGTCACTGCAGCGCTGGTAGAATTGAATAATGACCGTGAGAATTAGACGGGCGTAATTCTCCCGATGGAAGGGTGTTGTCCTAAGCATTGCACATAAAGAGTTGATGAGAGCCATCATTGTTGTGCTTGCCTAAGCACAGTCAATGGCATTGCTAGTAAATCATAAGCGCGACCCCTAAACTCACGTTCACTAAAGGTTCTGTCGAAAGCAAACTTGAAGAAATATCGGGGAGGAAGGCCTCGGGCCCTTTCATTATGTAAGTTTCGAGTATAGCGTACGCAAATATGATATCTTACCCGTTGTTGCTTGGTGAAATAATAGAGAAACCTTCTCCTCCAATTGTGGTAGGTAAACCCCCAAGATGAACTCGTCCAAAACTGCACTTGATGCTCGCGCGGCCTCGAATCCAGATGGAAGGATCCCCATCACGCGATCGAGAAAGGCTAGCATGGGTTGAAAGAGAACGCTTATATGAAATGCGTCGGGTTTGACAAGGAGGCGGTGGTGTTGGTCTGTGCCGAGCATACGTTCGTCCGTACCTACAGTGACCAAGGTGGCTTGTACGGCCGTTTCCGAAGAACCCTGCACAAGGCCAGGAACGGTGTCCTTGAGAACACGGTTGAGTTCATCTTCGTGTTCGCGTAGAGACTTGGTAATGAGTTTGGAATTGGTATCTGCGAACCTGAACACGTGCTACAAAGAAGTTATCCTGATGTGGCCACGAGGTATGGAGGTAATGAACAAACCTTTGATTTATCTCGCAAGAATCTTCCCTCTCGCAAGACATCATTTACTGATGATATTGGATTGCGACCAGACAAGACACCCTGTTCCTCGTCAGTGAGGTAGTCATTTACCAATGTTCGGACCTAAACAATTGCGTTATTAGTTTAGAGCACGACATCTACCTTGGCGTACCTCGGCCTGCACAGGCATCCAAATTTCGGATAGCGGGAACAGGGTGCCAGGCCTCGTCCCCGAAGAATCTTTGAAGTCACGCCTCTAAGTAAAATGTTGTAATGGATTATCACACGAACAAAAATTGATCCGACTGACCGATCCAATCCTATTTGCCACCTCGTACACTACTCGCAACCCCTGCATGACAGCGTCCAGTTTAGAATACAATGTCCAAAATAGATCTCGTAAAATTTCATGGTCGGCATGTTTGGTAGACGACTCAAGGGCAGTGAGGCGTAATTGTAGCGGGCTGATCTGCAGGCCGTGCCTGGCTCGAGTTGCATCTACAAGTGAGGTCGGTATGTTCAATGGAAGAGCGCCAGCAACAGCATGTTTCGATGTGACGATATATGTAGAATTATTTTTTGAGCCCGTATTGATTCCAAACAACGACGATGTGCGACGGCCATACTCAGCGCGTTCGCTAACTTCATCCACGGTGCCATCGACAAGCGCAAAGATTTCACTGGGGAGTCTCTGAGCAACAATATCAAGGACGCCACCAAGTTTCCCGAGAACAGAGAGAGACTCTAGTAACGTCTCGATATAGACAAAAGAATCTGCTTCTGGGTTTCGCTGGTTTTGACTCGGACCTGCGGTGGCCAAATTGGACAAAGACGAGAAGGAAGTGGCTGCCGAAGGTCCACCGGAGTTGGAGTATAAGGGGGTTCCTGATATGGCTTGTCCCGATGGCGAGCCCCCGTCGTCAACATCGCCGGGAGGGTCATTAGGACGGAGCGAAAGATCCTGAAGGTATCGAGATAACCTTGAGTGTTGAGTATGGGAGGTTCTCGCAGCTGGAGAGCTTGGTGAGTCGGGATGTTGAGCAGAATCGTTCGAAGACAGCGGCTCGTCTTCGAACTCGACTTTCGGTACTAACAGGAACGGTGAAATGAGGAAGGCGTGTTTCTTAATGACTCACTTGACTGTTGGCCAACGGCATAAGCGGCCCAGCGGTTCTCGCACCAGAAAGACTTCAAGTAGAGGTGGTTATGCAGTTCATCAATTAAAATATCTCTCAAAGCCTGAATGTAGTCGTTAGTGATACTAAGCATGTTGGAAGTAACAAAAAAAAATTCACGAACAGATTCCTGCCCAATTAGGTAGGCACGAAGGTCGGCGACCGCGCCAATATCGAGCATATCTTGGTTTTTAATCGTCTTCAGGCTTCGTACGAGCAGACCTGCTGCTTGCAATAGGCGCTTCTCGGAAATCAAGCTCTCTAGTACGTCAGGAACCAATCGGAGACGCTCACTAACATTAATTGAGCAGCTGTTCCAAGAAGTGGTCCGTGGATGTAAACTCACATTTGGTCGAGAATCCGTAGCATCTCTTCCAATGTTTGCCCTCTTGACCACATCTGGACGAGGTCGGCACGTTTACTGCCTAATGCGTCTTTGGCTTCTTGGAGGACGGTCCTCGCGTTCTTAATCTGAGTCTGGGTATCTCCAAGGTGACTAAGCAAAGAAGCATGGTGCGGTAAGGCAGCAGCAAATGCCTGGAAATGCTCTGTAAGAATTTAGCACATCGTTAGACAGGTAGACTATGTGACATACTATCCACGGAGCCTTGGAGTGCTGCAGACAGCATACGTTTCGTTCTGCGAAATGATTCTATGTCTTTCCCCGCTGATGAATCATCAAGAATCTGTAGAGAAAGATCGACGGGGTTGAACTGGGAAGACATATATCGTTACATGTAGCAATCTCAGCAGCTGTAAAGAAATCTGAGTCTTACTTCCGGATCGATCACGAACTCCCAGTCATCCTTTATTTGGTCTAACACAGCTGGGCAGGGAAATCAGCAAGTGATCATCCAAAACTCTATTGCGCACCATCGATGCCACCAGTCCTGGACGCGCCAGTCTGTTGACGTCCGGGCATCCTACGTCTAATGCGTTCTTGGGTAGCATTTTCTGCTTCGACGGCTTGCTGGCGCTCGTCCCATTGACTGTCACCCTGAGCCCTCAATGCTTTCTTGCGCAGACCGCTCTGAAAAGCAGACATAACGGAAGCGAGAGATGCCGGAGACGACGTGTCAGACTCCTCGGTTCCAGACCTGCCTGGCCGTCTCGACCTAGGACCGGACGGATTTCCGTTGACGGTACGGTACATATTGGGGCCAGACATATCTGATCTCGTAGTACTCGAACTATCTGTGCGGTCCCTAGAAGCACGTTCCTGGGGGGTGTCGTCAGAGACAGGGTGGTCTGGCGCCTTGTTCACCCGAAGGTCGGATCTCTGGGGACGAGAGCGTCCTGTCGGATCTCCGTTTGAGATGAGTGAGGCATTGCTCGGTCTTGGGGGACGGTTTATCTGCAAAGGCCTTGTTGCAGAGGATGGATACTGCTGCGTGTCGATAGCGGGAAAGGCGGGGCGTTTTGATGGGAAAGGAGGTGGTTGACGAGACATGCTGAGTCGCTCTGGGCCACCGTTGCAACGGGTCGATGGATTCGAGGCGCGTTTATTATGTAATAAATCAACGGGCTTTGTGCTGTCCTCCACCTTTGTCGAGGACCACTAAAGTCTCTATGACCCCGGCATCTCCGCCGTTGAGTCCCTTGACTGTAGAGAGTGACTCCGCACCAGCGTTTGCGTCATCTGGTGACGTATTCATTGCCTCAGATACCCCTAGACCAGTTCCCTTTATTGAGCTCCCTCACTTGACCCCCAAAGAACGCGTCAAATACGAAGCTGTTTCAAATCGCTATCTCCCACGGGATTTTGACCATGACCTTCCGCTATCGGATCGTGTTATCATCGGAGAGTATCGTGACGACACCACTCTTTGGTATTATGTAGAGAACGCCGATGGCATAGCGCATAGAGTGAGTGTGCAGTTATCCGTGCCTATGCTTGCTGGTAATTGATACCCTCCAATTTAAATCTACACGATACAGTTTGAAGCGTTTGCCTTCGCAGAGGCCTTCCCCTATTCTGTTTCCGAGTACAGTAAGCTAATCGCCTTTCCGCTCCCACTCACACTTGACAAGTGAATTGTTCCCACTTTTGCTACTAGAGTACAGGAAGAAGATCGGTGCACTTTCCGGGTTCGACCCTTCCGCTTCGAATGTCCACCCCGACTCTCGTCCCAAAGTCTTCATCAGGATATCCATGAAGAAGCGCAGAAAGCTACATAGACTTTCCAAGCAACAGGCTGCCTCTGTCGGATCATTCTCGGACGAAGAGTGGGAGGGCGACGTCGCAGAAGGGGACGGTGTCTCTGATCTGACCGACGACGATGACATTTGGAGTGTGGCATCATCGTCGCCTCAGAGAGGTCCAAAGCGGCCCACTATCAAAGGTCGTCGGGGACGCTCCGACCTTCCTTTCAGTCCCAGAAAGACGCGTTCCTACATGCGCACTCTCAGTGAGAGCGAAAGCTCAGAAACGAACGTTCGGGATGGCGTGGGCGGTGCTCGAAGGAATCACATCCGTAACTCACTCAGAAATAATACAATGGATCGCGACTACGAAGACGGCGAATCGGAACTTTCTGATGATTACGTTCCTCCCGTTCGTAATTCCCGGTTGAAGGGCAAGATCAAGACTCCCAAGCGTGGAAAAGCTTCCCGTGCCGCCTACGGTCACATCCGTAGCATCGCTGACTTAGAGTATGACGAGCTTGAGAACGGCCCTCTGTCTACACACAGGCACACGTGCGAAAGGTGTCAGCGTAAGCCGACGCATATTTTACTCAAACAGCAGGGGAAGAGGAGCAAAGTTAAGCGAAAGCCCAAAGATGAGTTTGAAGAGGACAGCGGCGATGAAGACAAGTTAGCCAGTTTGGGTGGATGGGTCCAATGGCAAGTTTGTGTTCTCATGCCCTAGAATCATGCGAACTAACACATCGTCTCAGCTTAAAATGTCCTCTTGCCGCACATTGGCGATGTCTCGCCGGCACTCAGCGTGACGAAATACTCCAAACTGTTCAAGCGCGAGACCTTGTAGCACTGAACGCAGCGCGCGGGAAAGATGTCAAAGATACGACGCACATGGGCGTCGATGACAGCAAAAGCAAGGATTATCTTACGCATCTTCCTCCGAAGCGGCCTGGTCTCGAATCTCACCAGACGACGGAGTTTATTTGTTCTATGTGCTCAAAGGGCGGTATTTGCATGGGCTGCAAGAGTGTTGCTCTCGAACCCGAGTCATTAGGCCCTCAGACTTCTGAGGGCCAAATTCCCCGCTCGGGTTCCGTGACTGTCACTGGTGGGGACCCTGCGGTGCCCAAAGGAACAACAGATGCTTTTTCTGAGCAGAGTCCTGCGATCGAGGGCCAGTGCGACAACCTCGCGATACCTTCCAAAGAACTTTTGTTCCGCTGCAAGCTCTGCAAGCGGCTGGCGCACTATGCGCACCTCCCTTCCGATCGCTTAATGAAGGATTCTGCTAAAGAGGTCGACATTGAAACCACTGCTGAATATTATCAGCGCGATCAAGACTGGCAGTGTGCAGACTGCGTATCCTTCGTTTACCGCGCGGAAAAGATCCTGGCCTGGCGCCCATACCCGGTCAACGCACCACAGCCTGAATTACCACATGGCGAGTCGATCAGTCCTAAAATGCACTTGCCCCGCGAGTACCTCGTTAAATGGCAAGACCGGAGTTATCGTCGAGTACAATGGGTACCCCATGGCTGGCTAGCTTCCGTCCGTTCAGCACTCCTGCGCAATTTCCTTCTACATGGGCCAAAGGTTGAACTTTTGGAACATGCTGTTCGGGAAGATCAGGTTGCAAACGCGGTTGCAGAAGGGGGGATCGGTGGGTCAAATAAAGGATCAGATGAGCCCCGACCAAAGGCCGGCGCTTCCTCGGAGGATGTTGCGCTTTTACCTTCTTTTGACGCTGAGCGGCGAATACCCCCGGCTTGGAAGACAATAGATCGTGTGCTGGACGTTTTAATGTGGTCCCCCCGCGAACAACGGCCGAAAGCAAACAAGAAAAGGCCGACGCAGAAGGAGAAAATGGCTTCCGCAGAGAGTTCCGCTGCGTCTGATGCCCAGAGAGAATGGGACGAAGCGTTTGGATTGGGCGAAGTGCCGTCAGTACAGAACACAAGAACTGCGGATCAGTGGGAGGACGATAAAGACGACGAGCTCTCTGTCGATGACATCGACCGCGTCGTGTGGGCTTTCATCAAATGGGATGACCTCGGGTATGATGAAGGTAAGCACTACTAGTGCGCACGAGCGGAGTTCTAACGTCATACCGAAAATTATAGCTACATGGGACTCTCCACCCCGTCAGAACGAGCCAGGATATTCGGCATTCAAATTAGCGTTCGAGCGCTTTCTGGATTCTCGGAGAGTTCACGTAAAGCTCCGCAACAAGAAGGAAGTCGAGGCCTTTGAAAGACGTGGAAAGAATGAATTCCGGCAGAAATTCGCCTCGAAAAGAGACCAACAGCCGGATCTTGGCCAAAAAGAACAGCTCAAACTCATGCCCTTCCAGGTAAATTAGCCCTTACGCGAACGGCTCCTATTTCTCTGACCCGCTGAGCGTTTATAGATTCAGGGTCTTTACTGGCTTTGCGACAACTGGTGGAATCACCAGCCGTGTATTCTCGCGGATGAGATGGGCCTGGTATACGCCCAGCTCGTCTTCAATCGTAATTGCTGACCCATTTTTGCAGGGGAAAACTGTTCAAATTGTCACTTTCATTGGAAATATTATTAAGGAATTTGGCGCGGCCCCTGTTCTAGTTGTTGTTCCGCATTCGACGATAACTAACTGGACAAGGGAGTTTTCGTCTTGGGCACCCTACATACGTGCTATCCCTTTTTACGGGGAAGCCAAGTCTCGTGAAGTTATAAAACGGTATGAACTAAGGCATCCGACAAAAATACAAGGGACGACTGGCTCGAAATTCCACGTTCTCATCACTACATATGATACCATCACTTCCAAGGATTTTAACACTGTGATAAAGAGTATCCCAAGATGGGAGGTTCTGATCGTCGACGAAGGGCAGCGGCGTAAGTAATATGTTTCAAGTAGTGGTTTAGATTTATGACTCCCTTTAGTCAAGAACGACCACGGACTCTTGTTCAAGAAGCTTAACGAGCTAAACGTGTCGCATCGGGTCATTATGACTGGCGTAAGTTTTCCGTGTAGGAGTGACGTTTATACTTTTCTTAAATATGCTCCCAGACCCCACTAAACAACAACATCCGGGAACTATTCAATATCATGAACTTCCTCGATCCGAATGAGTGGGATGATCTCGAACGACTCGAAAAGGACCATGAAGTGTTGACTGAGGACCTCGTAAAAGAGCTCCACAATAGGCTTCGCCCGTACTTCCTTCGGCGCCTTAAGGGTCAAGTCTTACAACTTCCCCCTAAGGTTCGTTGTCGGTACAGAATGCGAAAGCACGTCTGACCTTTTGGTTCGTAGAATGAGGTCATTGTGCCTGTATCCTTGACGCCATTGCAGAAGGAGGTTTATAAGTCCGTGCTCGGTGTGTAAAGTTTCTGCGGACGTCACCTCATTTGACACTGATTACCTATGTTTTCTGCAGGGAAGAATATCGAGATCCTTAAAACGCTAACATCCACATTCAAAACCGCCGAAAACACTTCGAAGAAGCCGAGGACAGGTAGCATGAATAATATCCTCATGGAGCTTCGGAAGTACGTATTCCAACTTTCTAGGTTACAACCTCTTACGGTCTCCACAGGTGCATACAGCATCCATACCTTGTTTCCCATGACATCGAACCGAAAGGATTGAGCCCGCTTGAGGTTCATTCCAGGCTCATAGCTGGCAGTGCTAAGTTGCGTCTTCTACAAGGTCTTCTCCCTAAACTCAAGGCCAGGGGACATCGAGTTCTACTATTCAGCCAAGTATGTATACTTTCTCATAGAGGCTAACTTCTTGCCGATGCAACCTGCACAGTTTGTTATTGCCCTGGACATCATCGAAGACTTTCTGGTTGGTGAGGGATTTCAGTACCTACGCCTAGTGAGTGAGACACGTACATGGCCATTCATCCTCCGTTTACCCGTTACCAGGACGGAAACACGAAACAATCGGAAAGACAGAAGGGCATGGATGAGTTCAATCGTCCGGGGTCCGATGTTTTCATCTATCTTCTCTCCACGCGAGCTGGCGGTGTTGGAATCAACTTGTGGAGCGCAGATACGGTCATCATCTTCGATCCTGATTTCAATCCCCATCAGGTACGCTCTTGTATTTCCCCGTATGTTACACGTATATTCATCACTCCTAGGACCTTCAAGTATGAATCTCCTACGTTTATTCTATCTCTCCATTCTCATTACGTCTAGGCAATCGCTCGAGCCCACCGCTACGGTCAAACGAAACCGTGCTTAGTGTTCAAATTGATGGCTAAAGATACGGCTGAAGGTGCGCACCAAGATGGTCCCATTGTCCAGTTACTTGCTTATTGTAATCGATAGAGCGCATTGTTCAAGCAGGGAAGAAAAAACTGGTCCTCGATCATGTAATTGTCCAAAAGATGGACGATGAGGAAGGTGGAGGCGATGTCAGATCTATTTTGACATATGGAGCTCTAGCGTTATTCGATGAGACGGCGGCCGCTCGCGAAATTACTTGTACGCTTTAAATGACCCATTTGTAAGCCCCCTACTCATGATCTTCAGATTCGGACCAGGATCTCGACAAGTTAATCGAAAAGACCGAGTCGGAGGAAACCCCTCCCGAGGAGACAGGCGAAGATCCAAGCCAGGCTTTCTCGTTTGCAAAAGTATGGACGGCAGATAATGATGCGCTGGAAGAGCTGGAAGATCAGGCACTTGAACATACGGGGGCCACTGATTCTTGGGTACATGCTTTGGAACTCATTGCGAAGGAACAGACCCAGACGAAAGTAGCAGAGCGAACTGGACGCGGTGTCCGTCGAAAAGCCGCAATTGCCGCTGAGAATCAGGTACAGTCGGTTGTGTTCCTCGCCCCTAATAATTCACCCACGTCCGTCCAGCAGAAATTAGACTATTTGGACTCACCACCCAAAAACAAACCTCGAGGGAAGAAGCAAAGGAAATCTAGATCCGCAGTATCGGATGAGTCCGACGGCTATATCAACGCTAACCACAGCCAGTCTGAGAATTCCAGCGATGAGTCGTTAGGCCATGAGGTCAGGCAAGACATCGCTGAACTTGGTGTCCCTGCGGTGAAAGGCTCCGCAATGAAGGGCTCCGAACCGCCAGTGAGACTATACACCGTCGATCCTGCCAGCCGCCGGTCGATCCCGATATTTGATTCGCACAGCAAGCCTACTCATTCACGGAATGTCGCTGTCTGTGCCATGTGCGGGAACGCCCATCAGGGTACCTGCGGAATGACTGAGCGCTCGGAGAATCTTGCGCATTACCGCCCGTTACTGTTCACCGAACAGACAGGCGAGTCGTTCGAAGAACGTGTATGTCCTTACAATACACCATGGCTTTGTGGCCTGTGACATTCATTTTTTTCACAGCGGGATGCGATTGCAATGATAGATGACACATTGGGAAGACGGGGACAGCTTCATCTTATCTATGACCAACCTCTTCGACTCGTTGAGAAAGGGAAAAGTGGGGTGTCGGGTTCTACGAAGGCCGTCAAACGCGACAATTCGAATGTTCTGCCGACGCAGCCGTCTTCTTCGCATCCCAAGACTGCCCCCGATCCGCATTTTTTCAATCGAGAAGGAGTAAGATCTTCCAAAGTTCCATCGTCTAGCACTTCTGCTACGGGTTGGCCAGCTTTGACCCCAGTACCCAAGAAACGTCCATCCGATACTCCAGATACCGCGATGAAGAGGCAAAAGACGGGCAAATATCCGGGCTGCCTTATTTGCGGAGGGCCGCATCATCTTGTTAAAGATTGTCCCGTTACCGCGGAGGGACCAAAGAGGTATTGTTTCCCGGTCAGTAATTTTATGTCGTCTTTGCTCATTACTTCATGGATAGTATACGCGCTGCAATCGCCCGACTGGAATCTCAATCAGGGCAAACTGCCACTATCGCTGCTCTCCGTGACGTTCTGAAGAGACTCAAAGAGCGCGCACTTGGTCAGACACCTTACGGCGCTCAAAGATGAAGATACTGCTGAGAATTATACGACGATTTTGATCAACTAGAACTACTAATCTTGTGCTTAAATAGCATAGCACTCTGTATAATTGTTGTAGCTGCTTTATAGTTATTGCACATCAGAAACAGGTTCTGAATTCTGGGGTGCCGTTGCCTCATCGATCGCGATAAGATAAGTCTAGACCGGTGGCGCGGACGGGCTGGGCTACGGCGGAAACTTTGCGGAGGCGTGGACACGGGACCGTTGAGTGATATCAATGCCATCTTTCTCGCAGCATACGAACCCATCCCAAACACCCACTCGTCCCCTTAAAAGGCCTCACAGTAGTAGTAGTACCTTGCCTGCGTCCAACTGGGTAGTATCCAAGAAGTTCTGCAAGCAACTCGATATCAAGAAAAATATGTACTTATCTCCTCTCCCGCCTGTGCAAAGCGAAGCCGCACTTGCGATATTTGTTCACTCATCTATCAAAAGCTCGGCACAGAATGATAACTTCGGAGATGGCGAGCGCCTCGCTTTCATTGGACGTCAAGTTCTGGGCATGGCTATCGCGGAAGTGCTCTTTGAGAAGAGACCGATGTTGGACGCAATGGAACTAGAGGTATAGTACTCATGGCTGCCTTTGATGTCCAGCTTTTGCATACGACGCCCTCACATGGATACCAATACGCTACAGTCGTCTCTACAAGGCGCACTGTCCGACGAGTCTTACGACCAGTGGGTCACTCAATACGGGATGCGGGACAAGGTCCATTGTCCCCCCGACCTTCGCCATGAATTGAGCCATCCAACTGTTAAGTGCCGATTTAAGATCAGTGATGGACTTTGTTGCTGAAACTGGGATACCCAGGAAACGCAATATTTATTTCATGCTTATGTGGGCGCTTTGCAAGTAGAACAAGGCTACTCGGCCGTCAAAACTTGGATCCAGCCTTTGATAGACCCAGATTTCAACCCAGATTCAAACCAAGGCTCGACTTCCTACGGCGGGTCCATGGGGGTTAATATGCCCAGGCCACCCCCACCTGCCTCCCCTCCGCCGCCTCTTCCGGGTAACTCGGCTGTACAAGGGGTGGCCCTGGCATCGTTCAATCAGACGGCTACGCAGCGTGGGCTTAAGGTCGAATGGAAAGCAGCGCAGTCGGGGCCTGGTCATGCTCTGACCTGGAATGTTGAGTGCATTGGTAAACAAAGCCCCTTATTTGATGGTCGTGCAGATGCTTAGCTGCTCCTGTAGTTGGTGGAATATCGAAGGGCAACGGTACTGGAAAAAGCAAACAACAGGCGAAAGAAGAGGCTGCGCGACAAGCACTGAATGCTTTGGGTTGGGCCATGGTATACCAATGTGCGTTTTCTCAGCGCTTTCGATAGGATCAAGGAGAGGCTGACAGGGATATCACCACATCAGAAGGCTGTGCTGTATTTTTTGTCGTATCGGAGAGACGTATCAGATTGCTATCGATGTATATAAAATGAAATGATGACCCTGTATATATATGCGAGCGACTGGGAGCGCGTGACTAAGCACACCTCGGCACACGGAGCACGCAAGACGAGTATCCCCTTCCTAGCACGACCACTCGAAATGCAACACACTCCCCTCGCACAACCTCCTTCGACAACTCAACTCCCTGGAAATTCCTCTTTTCAGGCTCTCCCAACCCGCGACCGTCTTGACTCTTTCAAATCACTTTCCCTTTCAGCTCCCGGCCCCTCACCCCCATCCCCTTTCTTCCAACCTCTCTCTCACCCTCAACGCCTTCCATTTTCCTCTCCCCCTACAAGCCCACATCGCTCATTTACACCTAATCCGGTTCCGCACTCTGAATCCAGATATCCATATTCACAAAGCACTACGCCCGTGAGCTCACCTCACGCATCAATGATCAGCGTACCAGTGCCTGCCACCTCTATTCCCTCCAACTTACAGTCGTCGCCAGGACAGTCAAGTCACAATGTGATTGACCTGACTAGTTCACCTTCACCTCCGCCCGCCCCCCTCCCACCAACGCCCAGTCTACCCCAACAACCACCGTTCTCCCCTGCACAGCATACTACGCTCGAGAGCGCCTTGCCAAAAACACCTGTTTGCATAGGTCGTCTAGACATGACGGCTCTCATAGTGTATCCATCAACATATCTAGACATTTCCCCCTCTGAACCGTCAGGGTCCGAGCCAGTTTGGGGTCCTGTCAGACTGCAGTACGAGCGCTCACCGCACCATCCGGGAAGTGAGGATACTGTCTCCATTAATACGCCAAATAAGAGGACACCGCATGGTGAAATACACCCTGGCGAGAATTTCGCGGTCATCGAGCGGAGGGTCGCGTCAGTTCTCGGACCTATGCTAGGTAAGGGCCTAATACGCGTGGACTCGAGGATTCGTAGAGGAAATCGACATGTGCGTTCTATGCTGTTATGAGCTTTTCCCTCGTGTAAATTTAATTTGTACAGCTTCCGGTTCTCCCGCTCGAGGTCGTTGTATACACGCCCAAGGGTAATATTGGGGTTGTCGGAAACTTCCTCCGCCAATCTGGCCTCCTGCTCGAGCACCCCATATTAATCCCTACTCACGTCCTCTATCATAACCCTCATAATCCACCGTCAGGGTATCATGCACGTGCCCTCATGACAGGTTCGCGCACCGACTACAGCGGTCCAGGTGGTACTTCCAGTCGATGGTCGACGCCAACCGCCCCCGGAAAAACTGTTGAGGTACAACGCACTCAGGTGGATGAATTATTCAAGAACTTGCGAGGCGGTGAAGAGCTCGAAGAGACAGAACCTCGTGCGCACATCTTTCGCACCGTCTATTGCATCTCTGACCATGTTTGCTTATCTGCTTATCCAGCTCCTGAAATCGGAACCCTCCTGTATCCACATCAGAAGAAAGCTTTGACCTTCCTTCTCGAAAGAGAGCAGGAGATTGACAGAGGCGATCACCGTTCGACTTTGTGGCAATGTATACCTAACCCCATTACGGGGCAGAAGTCTTGGTGTCACCTTGTGACCCAGAAAGAGCTCTATGAAGTCCCTCATGAGTCCAGAGGTGCCATCTTGGCTGACGACGTGAGTGTGACATTAGCCGCGCGGAGGTTCAAGCCGCTGACATGTGCGGTTCACGTTCAAAGATGGGTCTGGGCAAGACAATTACTTCTGTTTCTCTTATTGCTGCAACTCTCCAGGCCGCAAAGGCTTTTGAGACCGTGCCGCTAGTTCCACCAAAACCACCGATACCCGTCCATTATGACTCTGACCTTACTGCGGAGCATTTTTCTGGCCGTGTGTGGGGAATGCCGTCGCCTCCTGCATCAACATCATCCGCCAAGGCAAAAGCGAAGGAAGCAAAGGCTCAGGACCTAGCAGAAGAGCAATATGCTAGGGCCTGTCGTATTAAGTGCAAGAGCCGTGCTACCCTAGTTGTCTGTCCACTGTCCACTGTCGCGAATTGGGAAGACCAATTTCGCGAGCATTGGGGTGGAATCGTACGCGTCTTAGGGGGATCGGGAAGCTGTACTAGCGCAGATCCAGCGGGCACTCAGACCACCTTGACAACCTTGTTCGCCAATTGTGCGAATACGGACACAGACCCGGCGGAATATAAAAGTACGGTCTTACAGGAGAAGAAAGGCACCCCTCTCCGTGTCTATGTGTATCATGGCAACGCGCGCCGCCTCGACCCTACTTTCCTTGCTGACTTTGATGTGGTCATCACTACATATTCCACACTTGCCACAGAATATTCGAAACAAAGTCGCAGTCTCGAGGACGGAGAGGATGTCGCGAGTGATTCTGGCAACGAGGCAAACGGAAAGCCCGCGAAGACCACAAAGACCGGGAAACGCAAGAGGCCAGCCCCTAGTGGGACGGAAGCCACTAGTCCTCTCCAAAGTGTACATTGGTTCAGGGTAATCTTGGACGAGGCACAGTGAGTATTTGGTTCATCAAAGAGTCTTCTTTTGTTTCGTTTTTGACTTTGACTACCCAGCTCCATCAAAGAGCTCAACACTGTTGCATGTCGGGCCTCGTGTGATCTCATGGCAGATCGGCGGCTATGCTTGACTGGGACACCAGTTCAGAACAAACTCGACGATGTGTTTGCTTTGATCAAATTCCTGAAGCTCTTCCCTCTCGACGATAAGGCAACGTGGACAGAATTCATCGGTACTCCTGTTAAATACGGTCAGCCTCTCGGTGTCGCCCGCTTACAGACTATCATGAGGAGTATCACGTTACGCCGCACAAAAGATAGCAAGACTCCGAACGGTCAGCGCATCTTGAACCTTCCCCCACGCCGCGAAGAACTCCGTTACCTGAAGTTCGACGCCCAGGAGCAGGAGCTTTATGATCAATTCTTCAACGAGTCGAAAGCAGAATTCCACGAGCTGTCCCACAAGAACGAGGTGATGAAGAACTACGTTGGGATCTTACAGAAGATCCTTCGTCTTCGGCAGATTTGCGATGATCTGGAGCTCGTAAAAGGCAAAGGTTTCCTTGGCAACACACAAGTTGATGCTTCCTACGAAGAGACTGTGGCAGCGGTTACGGCCGAAGGTATTACTCCTTCTCGTGCCGCGATCATTTTTGCCTTGCTGCGCGAAGCCGCTACTACCCAGTGTTCCGAGTGTGGCGTCGAACTCTGTCCCACAGAAGTAACATCCAGCTCATACAGCGGCGCTGATGGCGAAGTCAATTTTCCTACAAAGCGTAGCCGAAAGACAAAAGCTTCGCGGACGAACACGCGTGCGAATTCACCCGCCACCAGTACCCAAACGTCGCGCCCTATGATGACGCGATGTCAACACCTGTTTTGCACGCACTGCTTCAAGCGCAAGATGAACTGGGCTGACGGCGAGCCCGATGTCGTCAGGCCGTGTCCTGTGTGCCAAAACAATTTGCGGCTTATGGACGCTGTAGAGTTTGACATAGATGCGATGTCCACGGAAGCGAATGGGAAAAAGAAACAGGGGAAGAGGGATAAAAAGCCTTGCGCTGCTCTGGCGGGGCCTTTCCGCCCGTCGACTAAAGTCAAGGCGTTACTCAATGACCTTGTCCAATTCTCGAAAGCTAACCCGCATTCGATAAACTATGACCCCACATCATTGGAGGTTCAAATGGTTGACGATCAAGGGAACATTATCATTGAAGACAGCGTGAAAACCGTGGTCTTGTGCGATCATCTGTTTTATCGGTCATTTTTGGTCCGGATACTTACGGTAACCTTTCTTTTGCTTAGCTCGCAGTGGACGACGATGCTTGACAGAGTGGAAGAAGCTCTGGATGGCGCTCGTATTCGCTATGATCGTCTTGATGGCACCATGAAACGAGAAGATCGTAGTCGGGCCATGGATGCTTTGAAGAACGATCCTGGCTGTGAAGTCCTACTAGTAAGCCTCAAGGCAGGAGGCGTTGGCCTGAACCTCACGGCTGCCCAACGTGTATACCTCATGGATCCATACTGGTGAAAGAATACACTGCACATTCATGAAGCTTCTCGTCATCTAACTGTCTCTCTTCGCAGGAATCCCGCGGTGGAGAACCAGGCAGTGGATCGTATTGTGCGTGATTTTCTGCTTTTTTTTAATCGGAACTCCGCCGTCCCTAAACTGACGGCAATATTACAGCACCGCCTCGGTCAGACAAAACCCGTAACCACGGTCAAGTTGATCATTGAGAATTCGATCGAAGCGCGCTTGCTCGAGGTTCAGAAAAAGAAGACGGAACTGGCCAACATGACCCTAGGCCATAACTTCAGCAAGCAGGACTTGATGCAACGGCGCATGGAAGAGCTTAGACAACTCTTCAGTCGCTAAATTGTTTGCGCCATTATACTTAACTGCCCTCACTTTTGGGAGCACACTTCTGTTTGTTGTCGAGCAGGAATTTTTTTACACCTCTCACGATGAATCATATTGTTTTCCGATAATAGGTGTGTGTTGTATCGATACATCATCCATTGTAATTATTCTGTAGATGACGTAGAGTAGACATCTACACGTACTTGTGTGTTGTTGCGTCTAGAAAGCCATATCTACAGTGTTGCTCCCGGCACTGAACGCATATATAATACTTTGACTGACGAAGAGGCCGATGGTGACGCCGATTGCAACTTGGATCATGCGCAAGCCAAGTGAAAAACTGCTGTAGTACTGTTGCACGGAGCTGTCGTAGTTCCCAGTAAGACCACCAGCTTGGGCAAGGCCAGACTAGAGTATACAGTAAGCAGCTCACGCTCAGCTAGAAATCCCAAATACCATTGACACAGGCAGATAGGACATCGAGACACATACCGGTACGAGGAAGAGTACACCAGTAACCATCGACGTGAAAGCTGTCCCACGAGACCATCTCGAGTAGATATTTCCCAAGAGGCCGATGACGAGAGCCCCAGCTGCAGGCGCGAGCGCACCCTTGTCAGACAAGAACCAGTTTGAGGCTTTGTTCGCGGTGTAGGAGCAGCACGAGAAGATTATCATGATGGGCAGGCGGGAGCTCCGGAAGGACTGTAGATTCGAGAGAGAAGAGCAAGTGGAATAAAGAGGCACTAGGAAAAACATCGTCCACCATGGGAATGGCTGGCGATACCATGGCCAGGCTGGGTCGCGATAACACCCTGGTAAAACACGACGAGTTCAGCAAAAGGCTTGGGAAATGAAACGCAGCAAAGGAATGTATTGCACGAAAAGGAGAAACGGACCTCGCGAGACGTGGCTGTTTGTAGCATTGACGAAGCCGAAAGTCCCCGTGAAATTCAACTCAGAAGTCGAATTTGAGGCGTTGTGGGCCGTGAAGGTACCGTGTATGATATCAGCCCTGATGGCACTTTTGATGACTCCGAGCGAGTTGTAATGCTTGTGGTTCACGAGAAGAATGGACAAATCCGAACCGATTGTAAGACCAAAGCCCTAAAGAAAGATGAAGTCTTACAGAGGACGCTCGTTTAGCCTAATAGGAGATGGTACGCACCAGAAAGAACGTATAGATGATGGCGTATATCAATCGCACTGAACCACACAAGATGTTTCGAGAGGTGAGTTCAAGGGCGCTTATCACTGTAGAAGGCTATCGTGTCATGGCGCCAGCATGCATGTAAGAGAGCTACTACTCACATATCGTGAATCCGGGAAGAATCAAGACGACACCAGCTGAAGAAATTGAGCTATAGCAAAATAGACGACCAGGAATGCTGCTCAAGGACCGGGCGACGAACGAAACGATGATGGACACGGATATCCTGGCAGATAATTCGACGGGTTGAGTTATAACAACACCAAACTTGGAAAGAAACATACTCATATACGTTTGCATACACAGAACTCTTGGCCGCAGCTTGAAGACCCAAATACTGCAAGATACAGGCGCAAGTACCACTGACCCACATATCGATGAAACTACCCCCAAAAGCCAGAGGACAAATGACCGATGCACAAACAAAAGCCAAGCCACAGCGAGCGATGAGAGGGTACAGCGGCGCTGCGCGGAGGATACGGTCGAGTGCGGAAATTCCGTCCTGGATCGTGAGGCGGTCATCGAAGACGCCGCGGTAGACGTCGTGGACGCTGTCGAGAGCCGAAAGTGCAATGCGCCCACTGGAGCGCACAAAGTGCAGCTCGGTGGTGCGGGTCTCCCCGTCGTTGAAGGAAACCATGATGATGCCAGGTATATACGCGAACGACGCGTGGATGAGAAGCTTTTCGGCCGCTGAGAAGAGCTGCGACTCGACGCGGTGCGACGGCGCGCCAAACGTGAGGAATGCTTTGGCAAGTAGGAGGATAAATTTCTTCCGGCTGTCCAAGGCTGGAATACCATACCATATCAATCGAGAAGGAGCGGGGGTTGGAGGGTTGTCACTGTTACGCACGAGCACGACTATTCGCAGACTGAGATAATGAATGCCTTTGCTTCCACGGCACGACGGGGACCTTTTCTTTCAATGCAGATACGGCCGTCTTGGACAGCCTTCGGGCACCGTTTAGAGGGTTGGATGCTCGGCGCTTGACTGCAGCGGTCACCTCAGATCCATCATCCTCATCATCCTTTACGTTCTCGCCGAAGAAGGATCTATGGGGCTGATTTCCGCGAATAAGAGAAGAAAGGAGAGAAGATCTACGGGGTCGCATTTCCACTTCTCCAGGCCAGGAATCCAACGGGTCCCTCGATTGCTCGTATGAGAAGTCGGGTAGATCCGAGTCCAAGACCTGGCGGGAGGGTCGTGGGCTTTGCAACGGGTCAGATGTCCTTTGATCGCCGCTCTCGCCATGGGACGTATCATTCGACGATGAATCATTCGGCGGATGCGAGAAGTGTGGGAGAGGATTGGCAGTTGACTTGGGGGAGATCTGTGACATGATGGTTGTTGGGTATAGAGAATGACAGGCAAACAATCGATATCGCAACCAACAAAAAACGATCATATTCAAGACTACAATTCGACTACAGTTCTTCCACTAGAAAATACAGCAAAGCAACGGTACCAAGAAGGAAACAGACAAACCATAAGGGACTTTATAAAACTACCAAATCTGCGGCGCTGGAGGAAGATAATCATTAGGTAGTAAGAATGCATCAATGCCATCCTGGGAGAACGAGTTGCCGCCTAAACTCGAGTCAGAGAGCCAAACGGGCAGTTGTTCGTTCGAGGTCGCCTCAAATCCGCGCCAAATGTAATCCACATTGGCGACGTAGCCAAATTGCGCAGTTGGGTAAATAGGATGACCTTGATGGGAAATCACCGCACCAGTAGACGGGTCATACAAGTTTGGAGAGATGGGTGTCGGGTTGACCACCTGGTTGACGGCCATACTCGTTGGACGTTCGACCTTGGGCTGGTATGTATCACGCGGTAGTTTTGGAGAGCGGGAAGATCCTGGCTTCCTCTTCATGCTCCTCTTCAGCATCAACTGGAGAGTCAAGGCATAGCGTTTGCCCGGAACTGACGATAAATGGTGTGTTAGTTAAAGGTGAAAATAAGCCTTCCGAGAGCATGTTCTCACTTTTCGACATGAGTGAGGCCAGTGTTTCCACCTGCTCTTTGATCTCGATAATATTACATTCGTTGGGGCTAGGGAGATGTCAGCAGCAACCTAAAACTAAAAGCCCGGGAAAAGCTTACAATAACCGTGCGAGACGAAGAAGGAAAGACGCGGCAAAAGTGGCGGTAGCATGGGTGTAGTGGACAGCTACAATATCTTCAGACTCAGAGCCCGACATGTGCTACTCGAAGACTTACCATATTTCATCCCCTCTCGATACGAATCCGACTTGACTGTGATATCCAAACATTGACGAGTAATCTGAATTGACTTGATGGCGACTTCTCTCTGAGATGCAGGCATCTTTTGAACGTCCTCAGGACCATTAATGCCTCTCAGTGCCGTAGCACTGTGATACAATTCAGCGTGTAGCTGTTGGATTTGTAGGCTCTGCCGGTAGAACGCTGAACAAAACGGTGAGTTGGGGATCTGATACTTGCCAGTCATCAAATACACACCTGCATCCTCATACTTCTGGGAGAAAGCCTGATCCCAGGTCTGGTACCAATGCTTGAATTCCGCATAAGCGCTTCTCACTATTTCGAAAGTCCGCTCGTCAACAGGTTGATGCGAGAACGGTGACAGATGATTAGTGATTCGCTCCCGAATAGCCATCAGCTCTACCATAGAGACAAGACGCATGTCATCATCGATGGCCAAAGGATGCCGTAACAGTTGACGGCACTGCCAAATACTCTCGTCATCTGTAAGAATGGCGGGACGTCCAGTGCCGTACGACAACCTACCATGCACTAATTAGATGACAAATCATTATTAAATCTAGAAGGAAGGAACGCACTGATGTTCGAATAAATAAAGGCAGAACCAGGTGCGAGATGCAATTATAAGCTCTCTATCTTCAGGCCCATCTGATGCTTTGCTACCCTCTATGCGTCGCAGAAGCTTTGGCCAGAACTTATGGAGAGCTACGTCTGATATTTAGTCAAGAGGTGTGATGAAAGGCCACGGACTCACAGAGTTCCAAAGCCATACGCACGGCGTGACCACCGCTCAGCCAGCCGTTGTCGGACCATCCAGATACAAGGACTATTGGGCCAGTTCACGATCTGAACATGACTAGAGCATATAAACACTACGCACTCATCGCTTGGACGGCCTCCACACGTAATACCGGAGCAAACAGGGTTGCACATGAGATGGTCTGAACTTCTTGCAAACATTTGGTGTACACCTCACTGGGCTTGCCTGAGGGCCAAGATAAGGTTCACGACATTCCTTCCCGGACAAGGGCAGGATATCTTACCTCCACCATCACGAACTCTGGCCGCGACCATGCAAATACAACTAACAGCAAAAGGAGACCGCTCATGCAAAGACGTGAACGTATCGACCGCATGATCGAAGACCGGGAGAAAGGTAGAGCAGCCATGGAAGAATCTGCAAAAATCTTAGAAGGATCACGCGTATGAGGAAACGAAAATCACATCTTGAATAGCTCTGTGGCCTCTACTTCGGATATAATACCCTTGGACACCACTTATATATTTGGATTAGCAAAACCCGTAGGGCAATCGAGGTGGTTAAATTACCGTCCGGAAACTGGAGAACGCGAGGCATCTGCTTCCGCCTCTTGGAGGGCCTGCGCGATCTGGGATCTGGAGAGGGCGATCTTGTACGACTTTGTGGTTCGCTTGCTTCGCCATTCTCCTGCAAATGCAAATATTGGTATTGTGTGAATAAGTGATAGACGCTCGCATTGACTTACCTTTGCCGCCCGTTGGATAGCGACATCGGCCAACCCACGCAGAACCTCCCAGGGTGCTACGAGACCAGAAGCCGGGAGCTCGCCACCATCTTCTTCCTCATCGGACGAGTCCGCACTTGTTTCGGTAGATATGGGGAAAGGCCTCTTTCCAGCTATGGACCCACTCAGGACGCCAGGTTGCTTATCGAAGTGTCGGGGATGGCCACCGTCGGTATGTTGATGTCTCACTGAAGAAAGATTATCCGATGGAGGGCGAGGAGGATCCGCTTGTCCCATGCTAGATAGTGGTGGCAACGTAGGATGGACACCGGGAGACATATGATATTGGGGGGTGATCGGTTGATATGCGGCACTTCCTTGTGGTACCTGAGATACTTGTCCATCGCCGTTGGTCCGCACGGTGGTCATAGAAGGACTAGAGTACATCTATTCAACAGAATTAAAAAGAACTGGACCAGCTGGAGCTAGAATAAGACGCACTGTTGAGCCTGGTTGGGAAGTGGACATAATGGGATGACCAGAATCAAGTGTTGGGCGCGCAGAGACAGGCGTTGACATAGATGCAGGTGAATCCGCATGGACATTTGGAGAATGATGCATGTAAGTCGGAGGGAAAGCGGACGGAGAGCGTATGTTCGTTGACCCCGCGCGCAATTGGTTAACAAGTTCCACTAGGGTATTTTGAATGGTCGTTTGAGACAGTCGTATTTCCGCAACGTGCGACTCCAAGTTCCGTATCCTCCTAGTACAATGAATGGAACGCGAAATAGAAGAAGGAAATTTAGCACGCACTCTAAGCCTGCCTCCCCGGTCAAAGAAGCTTCACGATTTGGTTTCTCGAAGAGACACTCGAGCGATTGTTGCCGACATCGCTTACAAGGGGGGTTCTCGGCGCCCTCGCAACGCATTTTTTGCTTTCTGCAGGCATTCTGTGCAGGTGAAGAGGTCAGAGGGACGGCCTAGTGAATACAACTGCCGGGTAACTCACGCAAGCACCTGGCGAAGAGACAGGTTATTGTAGTCAGTAAAGATATTAAGGACAGAGACGGCCTCCAACGAACGGGGAACTCTGTTCAAGGTAGTTCTGACGGGCTTGATATCTTTCCCACCACCTCTATCCTCGGTGGGTTCGAGCTTCTTGACAAAGTGAGAACCGGGTGGACCTGAGCCGTTGACGATATTCATGATGGCCAAAGGTGGAAGGGAGACCGCCGAGAGAGGTATAAAGTAAGGCGAGGTTAAGGGCAGGGATGGGACTGCTTGTG
>WNFQ01003306.1_pt1 | contig 28075 bp, 27 predicted proteins | sample 5400171 | NCBI WGS metagenome assembly WNFQ01 (sample SAMN13153356, study PRJNA577476) | soil metagenome | isolation source: 20 cm soil under Madrone tree | place: USA:California | collected 2016-06-14
GCAGATTGACGCGCTCGAGGAACAGTCGAGACACAATGCCATTGTTCCGGGAGAGCTGCGAAGGGAGTACGGGCCGGAAGAACCGGAAACAACCAGCGTACGCAGACTTAACGGCGAGGAAAAGGACGTAGAGCACGCCCTGGCACAAGAGAAAGAGCATCTGGAGCATGCCCGCAAGGAAGCAGAACTGCTTCGCCGAGATCAGAAACTCAAGGTGCAACAGGTATATTCGAATCCCGAGCCCCGTTCCCGCAGAAATAGTCAGCCAGAGCTTGTCCGGATAGGCACGCACCTAGCTGAGAAGGAAGGCGAAGTCCAGGAAGCAGAGCAAAAGGTTGCCGACCTCGAAGACCGCCTCGAGGATTTAAAGCGGAACTCCCCTGCGATTGCAACGGAGACCGACGCCGTCGCTGCTGAATCACCGAATGATTCGGACCACGACGAGAAGAATGAAGCGTATTGGAGAACGCGGTTTGCTGCCATCGATTACAAGATTACGGCCGCGCAAACGGAACTGGATATTTTGCAGCGGGAACTTAACCTGGGGTCGGTCCAGTATTATCCCAATCCAAACACAGCGATGAAGGAGAGCCTCACGCGGAAAGACATTAACGAGCACCGCAAGGCTATCGAGGAGAAGAAGAAAGAAATCGCGGAATTGAAGAAGCAACGCGATGACCTAGAGGATGCGCTGCGGCATGCGGGCGGACCTGCAGGTTGGGCGCGCTAGGAGAGTCTGCGAGCGACAAGCATAAGAACTAAGCCGCGACCCTCGGTGAACCTATCCGTCGCGAAGCGCCAGCCGGGGCCTGCTTTTCCTTCAACCAGGCGGCGACCTCATCGGGATCAAAACGCACCGACCCTGAAATGCGAAACGATGGAATGCTTCCACTCGCCGCCATCTTATAAATGTGTTGTGGAGTCACGCCGAACAGCCTCGCAACCTCAACGACCTTGAGCGCCCCAGTTCTGCTTTTCAATGTCTCGACGAGTTTCATCGCAACACCCCGTTTCTGGCCGACGAAGGGATTGGAACTCCTAACAACTCGAAGACTCACCCAGTCTTTTCGCTGTGTCTAATACTTCTCTGTCTCAGGCTGATAGCTCCGAACTATATTGGGGTTTTGTTCAGGCTGCTCCGAATTCCGAAGGTCGGTCTCCGTTAGCACACGTCCCTGCCAGGGGACAGCTTTCCTGTCAGGGCGTTGCCATCCACTCCGGCCTCAACAAAGTAGAGGTTTCTAAGGCTTTTCGGTGAATCGCATTCCGGTTTGGTTCCTGTGCCTGTTCGAAGGAACCAACCTTCATACACCGAAAGGACAAAGAAAATGAATTCAGAAAGCATCAAGAAAGCCACAAATCAAGCCATCGAGCAGCTCGTGGAAGCGTTAAACGCTGGACACAGCGAAGCACTCACGCGGTATCTCGCGGCGATGGCGAAGTTCAGGGCGTACTCGTTTTTGAACGTCCTCCTTATTCTCAAACAATCTCCCAATGCTGGTCGCGTTGCTGGTTACCGCACTTGGCAGTCGTTCGGACGCCAAGTAAAACAGGGCGAAAAGGGCATCATGATTCTCGCTCCGATGTTCCGCAAGCGGACCGAAAACGCCGACGAATCAAGCACGACGGAGGAATCTCGCAGACTGGCTGGCTTTCGCGCGGTTTACGTGTGGGACGAACAGCAGACGACTGGAAAGGAGCTACCTCAAATCGGTAGCGTGACCGGCGATCCGAGCTTTTACCTTGAGCGGCTCGAAGAATTCGTTCGAGCAAGCAGCATTCGCCTCGACTACTCTGCCGACATCGCCCCGGCTAGAGGAATGGCCGAGAAAGGGAAAATCACCCTGTTGCCTGACCAAACTCCGGCGGAAACCTTCGCTACGTTGGTCCATGAATTGGCGCATTCCCACATGCACTTCGGGGAGCGCCGGACCGATACCAATAAGCGCGTCCGGGAGACGGAAGCGGAGTCCGTCGCTTACGTTGTTTGCTCGGCCATCGGGCTTGAAACGGGCACGGCCGCGCAGGATTACCTCGGCCTCTACGGAGGAGACTCGAAGCTGCTGCTAGAGAGTCTTGAGTACGTGCAGGCGACCGCTTCGCGCATTCTCGATGCGATTGAAGAGAGACTGCAACAGCAGGCTGCATAGCCGCAATTTCGCGAGGGCCTCGGCTTCACCGCCGAGGCCTTTTTTTTGGCCCGTAAAGGAACGAAAGTCGAAATAAGCCCTTATAGATGTTGGCTATGGCGCGCAGACGACAAGGTATTGGACGAATGGATTCGACAGAACTAGTCTCCGCCGCATATTCGGCGCGACCTTCGGTCGCGCCATTTGGAGTGACCAAGAAGAGGCGGGAGGGCCCCATGAAGATGCTCGAAGCAACGAGCTGGCAATCTCTCAAACCGTTCGTTCGGAATATCACAATCGGTGTTAGTGCGGCCCTCCTTCTGGCCCGCAACGCCTTCGCTCAGGCAGGCGGAGCCTCGCCGTGGGAGAACGCCGTGAACGTCTTGCAGACCGCCTTCACCGGTCCCATCGCCAAGGGGCTTGCTCTGGTCGCCATCGTTGTTGGCGGCCTGACGTTCGCTTTCGGAGAAGGCGGAGGAAAGAAAACCTTCGCAGGCATTATCTTCGGTTTAGGGATGGCCGTGTTGGCCGTGAACTTCCTCACTTGGCTGTTCGGCGTTTAGGTCTTTCCCAGGCCACGACGATGCAGCCTAACCCCGTGTTCCGGTCATTAAACCACCCGCTCACGATTCTCGGAGCGGAGCGAAAATTGTTCTTCTTCGCGCTGGTAATGGGCGCGTGCGTATTCAACCTGTTGAATAGTTTGGCCGGGGCTGCAGGGATATTTTTCGCGCTGTATTTGTTCGCGCGGTGGGCGACGCGGACCGACCCCCAGATTCTCCGGTTTCTGCTGAATTCCACAAAGATTCGCACGCGGTACGACCCGATGAAGTTTGAGCCGATTGCTATCCAGAGGGTGCGGTGTGTTTAAGCTGGCCCAAATTACGAAGGATTATCGCGAGGCCGCCGCGCTGTGCTCGCAAGTGAATCTCTTCGGCTTTGTGGACGACGAAACCTTCCTCACGAAGAGCGGCGATCTCGGGATGGTTTTGAGCATCGAGGGCGTCGATTACGAATGCCTCGACGCAAACACGGTTGAAAATCTCACGCGTCGGCTCACCTCCGCGTTTCGGATCTTCGATGAAAAATGCCGGGTGTATCAGTACTTGTTTAAGCGGAACCGGGAGAAGATTCCCTATCGGACCTATCAGAACCCAATCGTCAATGCGGCGATTGAGAATCGGATCGCCTACCTGAACACAAAGGCGGAATCCCTGTATTCCTTCCGCATTTATTACGTCGTTCTGTATGAAGGTTTCCGGTACAACGCCTCAATCCTCGACAGCCTCGCCAAGCTAGCTTCACGGCCCGGCGAAGCTGTCCGCGAGCTTCGCGCTCTTCTTTCCAATCGCCATCAAGTTGTGCTGATCGATAGCGGACTGGAAGGCGCGTGGGTTGCGTTGCGCGCGAAGGCACGGAGTTTTCTCTCGCAGCTTGGGGATTTTGTCAGCGCGCGGATTCTGGAAAAGCATGAAGCGTTTCGCGTTTTGAAGAAGATTCTGAATTTCTCACCATTGAAGATCGAGAATGCGCGCCTGAAGCACGACACGTTTCTCGACTACTATCTCTCGGAATCCCACGTCGAGTGCCACCGGGGATTCCTCCGCGTGGACGACTATTACGTTAAGGTGCTTACGCTCAAAGAGCCGTCTGCCCAGAGCTTTCCGTTGATTTTCAAGCAGCTACTCGAAGTCGAGGCGAACTATTTCATCTGCAGCGAGTGGCAAAAGCAGGACCAGGGTAAGAGCCGGAGTTTCATCCATTCGCGCCGGCGGCACTTCCACAGCACGAAGCGGTCGCTCGCAAGCTACATCACCACTTCGGATCAGCCGCAGCGCGGTGACGACGTGCTTGTGGACGAGTCGAAGGAAGCCCAGATTCGGGACCTGGGTGAAGCGCTGAAGGAAATCGAGATTAAGGGCAACTACTTCGGAACTTACTCGCTAACGATCGTGGTGTACCACGAAGAGCTGTCCAAGGTCGAATCGGCCTGCTCGGACTTCTACAAAGCGTTCAACGTTCACGACGCCCAGCTCTACGAAGAGAAATACAACCTCTTTAACGCCTATCTCGCTACCGTGCCAGGCAATCATGCCTTCAATCTCCGGTCCATGCTTATCCTCAACACGAACTACGCCGATTACTCCCTGCTCTTTACACTGCATTCCGGGCACCGGGTCAACGGCCATCTGAACCAGGAGTACCTCGCGGTCCTCGAAACGAACCACCGCACCCCTTACTACTTGAATCTGCATTGCAAAGATACCGCCCATACCGTCATCCTCGGGCGGACGGGGGCTGGGAAGAGTTTCCTTCTGAATTTCCTCATAACCAATCTGCAGAAATACGATCCCTATACATTCATCTTCGACCTGGGCGGGAGCTTTGAAAGCTTGACGCGATTGTTTGAAGGCAGCTACGTCAAAGTCGGCCTGGACACCGCGGCTTTCAAAATCAATCCCTTTTCCCTCCCGAAAACGAAGCCTAATCTCGACTTTCTCGCTCTATTCGTCAAAGTTCTCGCCGACAACCATAGCGGCGAAAAGCTTTCGCTCGAAGAAGAGCAGGAAATTTACCAGCAGATTGAAAATCTCTACAGCATTGACCCGGAGCTCCGCACACTTGGGGTTCTGGCCAACACACTCCCGCGCGGCCTGTCAGTGAAACTCCAGAAGTGGACGGCAGGCGGGCAGTTTGGGTTCCTTTTCGACAACGCGGAAGACACGGTGAGTTTTTCGCGCTTTCAGTGTTTCGATTTTCAGGGGATGGAACAGTACCCGCAGATTCTTGAGCCGTTGCTCTTTTACATCCTCCATCGGGCCAACCACGCGATCACCAATCGCGAAATCACGCACATTTTCAAAGCGTTTTTCATCGATGAAGCGTGGACGTTTTTCCGCAATCCCCGCATCAAGGGCTATATCGTCGAAGCCCTGAAGACCTGGCGAAAGCAGAACGCCGCGATGATCCTGTCCACGCAGTCGCTCGATGAACTGCGAAAGTCCGACATTTTGGATGTCATCATCGAAACCTGCGCAACGAAGATTTTCCTCGCCAACCCCGACATGGATCGCGAGCTCTACCAAAACCAGTTTCACCTGAACGACACGGAAATTGATCTCATCTCTACGCTGATCCCGAAACGTCAATTTCTTATCAAGAACCATGAGGTCGCCAAGGTTGCGAACCTGGAAGTGGACGCGAAGAGCTATTGGCTCTACACGAACGATCCCTTTGACAACCGGAAACGGGCGGAAGCATTCGAGAAGCACGGTTTTGAAAAGGGCCTTGAGGTCTTGGCAGGAGCGAAGCCATGAGCGAGAGGCTCAGCGTTTTCGATCTCTGTCTCCCAGGCATCGTCGCCGGAATGATCTTGGCAGGGGCAGTGCTAGGCGTGGGGGATGCCCTGTTTCCCGACAGTTTCCAGAAGGTGTTCCCACGGGAAACGTTTCTGCTCCTAGCGGTCGCGATCGCCGCGGCCAGCGTTATCGGTTTTGTGAGTCTCTTCCTTTCGTCCCACGAGGAAGAGGAATCTCCGAAAGACATCTCGTCGAAGTTTCCATCAGGAGGAACCCGTGATCCGTAGAATACCTTTCTTCAGAATCACTTTCCTTTTATCAGTCATTTGTGGAGCGCTGCTTGCGGAGACTCCCGCGGTCCATCCGAACTCCGGAGCTAGGACCGTCAAGTATGCCGAGACGGACATTATTCCCATCCACGCCAAGATTCGGTTTTCGACGCTTATCGTGTTGCCGGTAAACGAGGAAATCCTGGACGCCACCACGGGCGACAAAGAGTTTTGGATCATTAACGGCGCACACAACCTCTGCTATCTCCATCCCGCGCAGCAAGGCATTCGCAGCAACCTGAATCTCATCACCTCAACGGGACACGTCTATTCCTTCCTCCTGACGGAGATCAGCAACGAGCCGAATGTGGAGCCGGACTTGAAGGTTTTTGTCGAGCGCAAAGAGGAATCAACGATCAACGGAGCCTCGGGAGTGCCGCCGCTTGCCCGAGCTTCGGAGGTGCAGGCTTACAAGGCCGCCGTGGACGCAGCTCGCGCAGATGCGGCGCAGGCCGTCCGTGCTGCCGAGGAGCGAGCCCGGAAAGATATCAGCGAGTATCGCGAGCAATACGCAGGAAAGCTCGAATTCGACTACAGCTATAACGCCAAGGCCGCCAGGGCGCCTTTTTCTGTCGCTGCGATCTACCACGACGACAAATTCACCTATATCAAGTCGAGCGCCCAGGAGAAGCCAACGATTTACGAGTTGAAAGACGGCAAACCGAATTTAATCAACTTCGAGCTGGCGAACGGCGTCTACGTCATTCCAAAGATTGTGGACCAGGGTTACCTGGCCCTTGGGAAGAAAAAACTGAATTTTGAGCGGCACGGAGGCTAGCGGCAATACGCGGTGCCGGAGAGTCCCATGCCCGACAAAAACGAACAGACGGCTCAGGCTGAAACCAATACGCAATTGCGCGGCACGGTCGAAAACAAAGCGCCAAAACCAGCAGGACTGCTTCCGAAGAACACGCAGCAGCTCGTGATCCTAGGCGTGGCGGTCGTCATGGTCCTCATCATGTGGCTTACCGGAGGAACAAAGCGTGCGAGATCGACGGCTTCTCTACCACCAGCGACGCGGGTGCAGCCTCCGAACCCGGCGACGGTCGAGGATTTCAAGCAAACGATCCAGCAACAACAAGCGGCGACACGACAGCCTATTTCGCCATCGAATCTCGAACGGCTGAAAGCCTTGGGGTTGGCTGGCGACGTACCTCCAGACGGCGCAGCCGTGCCCCCAGGCGACGCAAGCATTCCTCAACCAGGAGGCATCGTTGGCGGCGCGGCGGGCCAGCAGCCGCCACCTCCTGACCCCGTAAAAGAAGACCGGAAGAAGCGACAGTATCTGTCCCTGTTCGCCCCCAATGTTGCCTTTACCTACCGCAAAGGCCCGGAGGCCGAGCAACTCGCCGGCACAGGGGCTAAGAGCGGCAGTCCGAGTCAGGACGATTCGGTGCAGCAGCGTCCGAGCAATTGGGATGTGCAGCTTCGCGAAGCGGAGGCGCAACTTGCGGCACTCGGCCAAACGGGGCAGCGCGATACACCGCCAACAACGTCCACCTCCGCACAACAACAGAAGCAGTCTACCGTCGCGTCAGAGCGATCAAACCCGGATGTATCCCGGCCGGGCGTGTTCAATTCGTTCACCGGAAAGCGATACGTGGCATTCGAGGGCACGGTCCTTGAAACGCTTTTGACCAATCGCCTCAACGGTTCCTTTTCGGGGCCGGTCAACTGCTTGGTGACAACAGATGTTTATTCGCACGATCGCCAGCGCGTTCTGATCCCTGCCGGGACGAAGGTGCTGGGAGAAGTCAAAAAGGTCGAAGCATTCGGACAGCAACGGCTGGCCGTTTACTTTCATCGGCTCATCATGCCGGACGGCTACTCGGTGAGCTTGGACCAATTCAAAGGACTCAATCAGATAGGCGAAACCGCTCTCCGCGACAAGGTGAACAACCACTATCTGCAAATCTTCGGAGCCTCGCTGGCCGTGGGCATTCTCGGCGGTGTCGCCGAAGCCGGAACCGGCAGCGTGCTCACTAATTCGCCTCTGGACCGAGTGCGCGAAGGGTTTGGCGCGAGTATTGCGAATTCTTCGATGAACATTCTCGACCGTTTCCTGAACGTCTTGCCTACGGTGACGATCCGCGAGGGCAACCGCGTGAAGGTTTATCTCTCGGGAGATTTGTTGTTGCCGGATTACGCGCAGCACACCATGCAACCAGATTTGTGATTGGAGGGAAACGAATGAGAGGTCTGAGGTATGTAGCAGTTGCAATCCTTGCGTTAGCCGCCGCCGGATGCGGCAAGAAAGAAGAAGAAAGCGAAGTCGTTCCTCCTGGCTTCTGCAAGACCGAAGCCGAATGCCAGCCAACGGCGGACCGACAAAACGCCTATCAAAACGACCTTCGGGAAAAGCTTGCGTCCCAAGGCGTCCACCAGGAATACCTGCCGTGTGGGAAGTACGTCGTAAGGAAGGCCCCGAACCGCTTCTGGAATGTGACAAAGGACACTGGCGCATGCCTTCCCACCGCGAGCCAGCAGGACCCACACCTCGATCTTGGCAAGGCCAAGAAATCAGCACACTAGGAAGGAGAACCGGATGAAATACATCGCAAAAAGGAGCGCCGTTATCGCTGTGGTGATAGCGTTGCTTCTTGTCCCCGCCGCATCGCAAGCGCAGTTCGGATTCGGCGGAATCGTCTACGACCCAACCAACTACGCCAATGCAGTCCTGCGTTACAGCCAACTTGTCCAGCAACTTGCTCAACTCAGGCAAACCTACCAGCAGGTCCTGAACCAGTACAACCTGGCACTTCAGATGTCCCGGAATGTACAGAACATGCCGGCGCGTTATCGGGCCACGTTTTCACAATGGCGTACCTTCACGGCAAACGACCTCTACGGAAACACGCGCGGGTGGGTTGGCTCTGCAAACGGCTCGGGACCCCAAACGGTGAGTCCCGCGTATCAGCAGGCTACGATTCCTCTTCTGGCCTACAGTCAGGCAGACCTCAACGCGATCAATCCTGCGGATGCCCGAAACCTGAAGTCTGTTTACGCCTCGCTTCAACTCTCGGACGGAGCGAACGTTTCCGCATTGACCACAGTAGGCAATGTTCGCGCCAATGCCCAAACCGTGCAGCAACAAATCGCCAATCTCGAACAGGACTCGCTTTCCAACGATGCGGGCCTGAACACCGAAGTGGGCGTTCTGAACAAGATCAACGCCAGCAACGTGCTGACGTTGCGCACGCTGCAAGACAGCAACAACCTCAGAGTTGCGGCTCTAGAGCAGCAAGTTCTCCAGGCCAAACAACAGCGGGACACGGATGCCGCGAATCTCAACTTCGCCATCCAGATGCGGCAGCAAGGGACGCAGAACCTCGTTCCCTTTAACAACAATCTGACGCAGAGCATCGGAGCTTACCGGCTCCCGTAGGTATGTGGAAGGCTCGGAGCGAATGACAGCGGAGAGACCATGAACTTCTTCGACGCAGTGCTACAGGCAGTCAACACACTGGTTCAACAGAACCTTGGGATCTTCGATGGCATGGGGCAAAACTTGTTCCGAGCCTTCGCCACCATTCTCGTGGTTTGGTATGGCATCAAAGCGGGCCTAGCCTCCGGCGAACATCACGGCGGTTTTCATTTCGCGAACTTCGTCACACTGATTCTCATGATCAGCTTTGGATTCGCGATGGTGAATTACTATGACGCGCCCATCCCTGGCTTTGGGCGCGACTTCCATCACCTCATTACCGATGAGGCTGCGAACCTGTCGAATCAGATCGGCCAGGCCAACGCGCAGCGGATCGCCGACGACACCCAGTATGTGCTGAGCAATCTTGAAGCACCGGGAATCACCCAGCCAATTGCGACCTTCCTCTATTCCTTGCTGTGGCTTGGGGCGGTTGTCACCGAGGCCTTGGCGCTCATCATTGTGGCCTTCGGCGTTGTGGCCACGGCGCTTTGTATTCTCTTGGGGCCGGTGTTTATTCCATTCTTCATTGTTCCCCAACTCGACTGGCTCTTCTGGGGTTGGCTGAAGGCTTTCATTCAATACTCGTTCTATCAGGTGGTCGCTGCGGGTGTGCTCTACATCGTCAGCCAGTTCACGTTCGGCATCATCCACGCGCAGATTACTGGACTTATTTCGCCGACTGACCTGATCCGCATATCGCCGGTTTTAGTGGTCACGTACCTTGCGGCCATCTACGCGATTATCAAAGTTCCGATGCTCACCAGCCACATCTTCAGCGGTACATCGGGCGGATCGGCGGCGAACCTCTTTGACACGGTTTCGCGAGCCCTGGGAGCCGCGGCATGAAAGACAGCACATTCAACGAAGCGAAGCAGCTTTACCTCGAACAATATGCCTCAGCCATCGTCACGGGCGGCTATCTGAAGATTGCGGTTGCCGTGCTGTCACTCGTGGTTCTGGGGCTAGTTCTCGTGAATGTAAAGATTGTGCGGACGCTCGAGGGCTTCAAGCCGATGGTGATCCGCATTGACGAAATCGGCCGGGCCCAAGCCGTCGGCTACGAAAACCTCGTCTACAAGCCGGAATACAAGGAGACGAAATACTTCCTGACGCGCTTCTGCCAGCTCTATTACCGGCGCAATCACGCCACCATCAACGAAGACTTCACGCAGGCCTTGTATTTTCTCGACGGAAAATTTGCGGGGGACACGATTCAGCAGTTCAAACAGAAAAACATCATCAAGAGCTTTCTTGCCGACAGCCTCGCTCCAGAGAGGGACGTGGACGTGCAACAGGTAGTACTCGAACCGATGGAAAAGGCTCCCTACAAAGGCACCGTTGATTTTTTCGAAATCGAATACTCCCCCTCGGACCATTCGGTTGCGAAACGCACTCTCTACACGGCGAGCTTTCTCTTCAGCTTCCGCGACCACGTTCCCAACGCCGAGATTCTTACCAATCCGCTGGGCCTGACGATCACCTATTTCCGGGAAGACGAGGCCTTCATCAAGTGATTCGCAACTCTCTTTTCGTTTCAGCGACAGCACTCATTCTGGTGCTGTTTGGCCTCATGAGCCGGCTCGACTTCCTCGCCGCATCGAAGAAGGCTCTTTTCCTCTACTGTGGCGGCAGCATCGCGTTGTTCGTCGCTATTTTGGGTGTGAATCTCTTTGCAGCGGCGCTGGCCATCAACCGCAAAATCCTGCTGAAAGACACCTGCAGCAAGCTGTCTCACTTCGACAATCAATTGCAGGCAGGAGGCCCCGAAGGCCTTCCGCCGTTTCTGACGGAAAGGCGATAGCGATGCCTCGTTGGGACATTTCGGACCCTGACCGCGTGCATACCTCTGACGTGCGCGTTCCCCCTGAAGACCCACGGACGCGCTCAAACCGTTCAAGCCCATCGGTTGGCCGGGCAGGGAGTGGCAGCGACTCTTCCGTGAAGAAAATGGAGCGTCCAGAGCGATCCCCGGAGGCCAAGACACAGAGACCAAGCGAGCGTCGGAGGAAGCATGAAGATCACGGTCACTCTTATTCGCTTCGTGAGTCGGACATGCGCGCGATGGCCGATATTGGCCGGTTCCGGGCCGTAGACGTTAAAGACCTAGCTCAATTCGCTTACCAGGGTGATGAAGCCCGCATGAAGTACGACCTCGAAAGCCTTCGCACGCAGGGATTGGTCCAGGAAAAGACGTTTTTCCGAGCGCACCAATCGGCGCGCAAGATCGTGACTTTGACGCAACGCGGCCACCGGATCGCCAGGCAAGCAAGTGGCCTTCCCAAAGAGCAAAGGATTTATCACGGCATCGTCAAACCACGGGAGCTCGACCACGACGCCGACCTATATAAGGTGTACCAGAGGGCTGTCAAAGAGATTCAAGAGAAGGGTGGCAAACCCGTACGGGTGAGACTCGATTTCGAGATAAAGGAATCGATCAACCGCGAAAAGGAAGCGGCAGGACATCTCTCCGAAGAGATGCGGAGGAAGTGGCTCGAAGCGGTTGCACAAGAGCATGGATTGACGATGGATGGCACGACCATCCACCTTCCCGACACCGGGAAGAGGGCATTCGCGGCAAGGCCGCAGCAGGTTTCAAGATCTACGCCAGGACCCGAGACACGAACCGTATCCGTCGCGCCCTTCACGACACCGGCCTGGTTCGCGAGGTTCTTTCGGTATGAGCATAACGGGATTCCAGCTCGAAGGGCTTCACCTTCTCGGCTACACAAAGCGCGAAAGCGAGTTTCTTTTCCTGGTCGCCACGCACTCCGGGTACTTCACGAACCGCCAATTCAAATCCTTCGCCCAAACGGAATCAGGTTCCGTATCCCATGCCTTCATTCGCAAGCTTCTGGAACGAAATCACGCTACGTATCACGCCTATCGCTCCGGGGGCCGCGTGTACCACCTGTTCGCCCGTAAGGTCTACCAGGCAATCGAGCGAGAGAATCTCCGAACTCGCAAGAAGCACGAACTGGAGTACGTCAAAACGCGCTTAGTAGCGTTGGATTTTGTGTTCGGACATCCGCAGCACCGATATCTCGAAACAGAGGCAGAGAAAGTCGGCTTCTTTGAGAAGGAATATAACGTGGGCCGCGAGATGCTTCCGGTGAAGTTGTATCGGGCGCGAAAGTCTGCGGAAGTCACACCGCGTTATTTCGTGGACCGGTTTCCGATATTCCTAAATCGTAGCTTTGCTCCGCCTGTGCCGACCTTCACTTATGTCGATTCAGGAGCAGTGACGCTCGACGGTTTTGGCACGCACCTGCGAGCCTATCTCGGATTGTTTCAGGCAGTTCAAAGGTTTGAATTTCTTTATATCACTCCAACGCCTCGGTTATTCCAGGCGGCGGAATCCGAGTTCCGTCATGTGCTGTACGGTCGGAGCGAACCATCGAAATGCGTGAGTCTTTTGGAGTACTTCCGTGTGCGGAAGGCCTGGGATGGAAAAGAGCGCGTGGCGAGCGCGGACGTTGTTTTGCTGAAGGAAGCGCAACGGTGCTATGCGGGGAGAGACTTCGAGGAGCTGTACGAACGTTGGAGGAAAGGGAGTGTCAAAGACAGCGATGTGATGCGAGTTGCGGAGCAGCCTTTCGAAACCGCGAGGGGGATATTTCGGACTCTTGTGTGTGGGTCTTCGCTGAGAATATTCACCGATCCACTGGGAATTACTGCGGAAAGCTCGCCGGAAGCAGAGCTTAACGATTCCTTGCACGGGATTTCCGGGAGCGCGTCCGTTGAGGCATCCAGGTCATGATCAGCGAAGTGATGTGGTTACAAGAGATTGCGGAGAGAAGCAAGGGCAATTTGGACGGCAGAAAGGGATGCCCCTGGGACACCGGAACATGCCAGTGGAGTTTTTGCCCTTGGGCGGCGGCCAGTTTTCCAGTTGTCGCAGTCGGAAGGTGCAAGAAAAGAATGAAGATGACCGGCGACGGAGCGTAGGAATGGACGGAGGAGAAAACCGTTTTTTGGGCGGTAGCGACCCCACTTTGAGCGGCTTGGGAGCCGCCCAACGCCTCCGGCGCCGGGGGTCGCTACCGCCCAACTTGTCCAGCAGACTTCCTCGCTCCGTCGCCGGCAGAGTTGCATGCAGAGAGCAAAACGACTTTGAATCAGTAACAGCAGAGGAGATGAAGAGATGGCTCTGATTCCGAAGGTAGAACCCAAGCAGGAAAAGAAAGTAGTTTCGGCACGTCTCGACGAGGAAGCGCACACAATGCTTCAACGCTATGCGGCCTTTCTCGGAGGTGCTACGCACGAGTACATCATCGGAGAATCATTGAAGCGTCTGTTCCGCCGAGACAAGGAGTTCAACGAGTGGCTTGAAAAGAATCATTCAGGTTCGGCAACAAATTCAGAGGCACCTCAACACGCGAATGTGACTGGCAAGAGCACAGCAAGAACCGCACCAACCGCCGCATGATCCAACGCGTTCTAAACTCGAAAAACTTCCTCGCCATCTTGCTGGCCATAGTGACGGGCACCGTGTTGTATTTCAAGATGTCTTGGCCGATGACTGCTTCGCTCGTTCCACAGACCTGGAACGAGTACTTCCTTCGATTGATCGCCCTTCGGGACCCGTGGACCTACGCTGAGCTGAAGGCCTCCTATTACATCATGTTGTTCACGACCCCCTACATCGGTTATTCCGTCTTGCTGTCCGCGCTTTACATTTTCACGCTGAAGCCCAAGCGAGCAGGAAAGCCGCAACCGCTGCCGCCTTACCCACCCATTCAGACACGAAACGAGCTTTACGTTGTTATCGGCGAAATCCACAATCCACGCCAATTCGTCGCTGCTGAAAACCCTTATTGGTTGACCATTCCTGCGCGCGGCTTGTTCACCGGCACCATCATTATTGGCGCAACCGGCGCCGGGAAAACGGCATGCTCCATGTATCCCTTCACGGAGCAGCTTCTCGGGTACAAAGCAGAAATTCCCGACGAACGTTTGAGCGGCATCGTTCTCGAAGTCAAAGGGGATTTCTGCGGCCAGGTGCGGAAGATTCTGAGAAACCACGGACGGGAATCCGACTATGTCTCCATCAGTCTGAGTTCGGAATGGGCTTACAACCCCCTTCAAAACGAACTGGACGGATATTCGATGGCCGTCGGGATCGCCAACCTGCTGAACAGCCTGTTCGGCAAGGGTAAGGAGCCTTTCTGGCAACAGGCATACACGAATCTCGTCAAGTTCACGATCATCCTCCATAAAATATGCTTTGGTTACGTGACCCTCTTCGATGTCTATGAGTCCGCTATCTCAGCACGAGTCCTCGAGAGAAAAATCCGTCAGGCCGAGGAAAACATCCTAGGGAAGTCGTTTGTCACTGTCTCGCGCGAAGTCTTTCAATCTCATGCGCGAGAACTTGCCGAGGCTGGCTTCGAGGCAGATGAATGCGGCCAGCTCTACCGAGTGCTGAATTCGCCCGCAGCCAGGGATGTTTTGCAGAGGCTCGGCATCGAACCGACTATCAAGCACGAAGGCGGCCCGGATGGTGTGGACGAAGATCGCAAGGAACGCCTGGAAGCGGTCAAGCGGTGGTACTACGACGACTGGTCAAACATTGATAAGAAGCTGCAAAGCTCGGTTGTTGAAGGCATCTCGGTTTTTCTCTCACTTTTTGACGACAATCCCCCTATCAAGCGGTTGTTTTGTCCCCCAGTGGAACTGTATGAGCCGGATGCCGCTCCCATACGCGGCAAACGGGCTCTCCCACCGATCCGAGATTTGTTGGAACAGGGCAAGATCGTCGCGCTTGATTTCCCTGCCGGGGAGAATCCAGGTTTAGCCCGCGCCATCGCCGTGATGCTGAAGATGGATTTCCAGCGAAGCATGCTCAATCGAATCGCGCGAATGGCTGTGGAACCCGACAAACAATGCAGGCCCGTTCTCTTTGTTTGTGACGAATATCAGCAGATAGCAACGGTGACCGAACACGAACCAAATGGCGACGACCAGTTCTTCAGTCTATCCCGTCAAGCAAAGTGCATTCCCATTGTCGCAACGCAGAGCATAAGCTCCCTACGGTCCATGTTGCCCGGTGAGTCTTGGCGAACCCTGTTGCAAACCTTCCGCACGAAAATCTTCCTGACGCAAACTGACGACTTCTCCGCAAAGATTGCGAGCGAACTCTGTGGACAGGAAAATGTTTGGAAGGTGAACTACAACATCTCGGAGAGCGGCCACGATTCCAAAGTCAGCTATCTCACGGGCAAGCCGTTGGCCGACAAGGCTCACATCAGTACGTCAAAGACCTACAGCCAACAACGGGACTACAGGTTCGACATGAAAACCTTCACGGAACTGAAGAACGCGCAATCCGTCACGCTTGCCTATGACGGTCTAAACCCATTGCCACCCATGTTTTGCTATCTCAAGTCTTACCGCAATGACGTAAACAAGTCCTATTTCCGCCAGCTTGCCGACAAGGAACTCTGATGAATGGATTTGAGCTGATTCTCCCTTTCCTTCGTCCGATCCAGCACTTGATTCTGGACCCGGACATCAGCGAAATCATGATCAACGGCCCAGAGCGGATCTTCATTGAAAAAGCCGGCTACCTTCAAGCGGTCCCTGGAGTGAAATTGACGCCCGAATCCCTCATCGTGGCAGTCAAAAACATCGCCAGACGCCTAGGTGACGATATTTCGGAAGCAAAGCCAATCCTCGATTCACGGCTGCCAGATGGCAGCCGCGTTGCTGCGGTGATTCCACCGTGCAGCGTCCACGGTGTGGCTCTGACTATCCGAAAATTCAATTCCCACAAATTCAAGATGAAAGACCTCATCCAGATGGGAACGCTTACAGCGGAACTAGCCACCCAGTTGGAAGATTACGTTGCACAGCGCAAGAACATCCTCATCTGCGGGGGAACGTCGAGTGGCAAGACGACTCTCGCGAATGTGTTGACGGAGTTCATCCCGAACCATGAGCGCATCGTCTTGATAGAGGACACAGCAGAAATACAGATTCAGAAAGAGAATGTCCTTCGATTCGAAGCTCGCCGCGAGCAGAACGGCTTACCTGCGGTGACAATTCGCGACCTTCTAAAAGCGACACTACGCCACCGGCCCGACCGCATCATCTTGGGCGAGATTCGCGGCGGCGAGGCCTTCGATCTGCTTCAACTCTTAAACACAGGACACAGCGGGACACTTTCTACCGTTCATGCCAGCTCCGCAACCCAAGGAATCTCGCGGTTTACGACGTGCGTGTTACAGAGCGGCGTCGAGATCCCCTATCGCGCAATTAAGACTAACATCGGCGATTCGCTCAACATCATCGTACAAATCGAACGCCGCCCAGGAGTTCGCTTTGTGTCCGAAGTGCTCGACATTCGTAAATACGACCCGGAGTCAGACCAATATGAGCTTCAGGAAGTCTACAAGTCTGTCATTCGTTCCTACGGCGTACACTTCTGCGCAATGGTTTACCGGCGCGCGATTCTTCAAAAACCTCTTCGGGCCTTTTGGACCCCACAAGATTGATTGCTGTGCGTAATTTCACCCCATATAGGGCACCAGCGAGAGCGCGCGCCATAAACCAAAGTTGTTTTAGACGAGATGTGGGACGATCTGATACTGGAAAGCGTTTATCATTCTTGGCTGCGATGAACTCTGAGGCGTATTCAGACAGATATCTAGGAAGGGGACTTCCAACAGGGATCGGCCAGTTCGGCATCCTCACTTCCTTTGTGACCCCTGGCTCAATTTGGATGATTCTTGGCACAAACGCGTCTTCGCAGATCTTCCGCACGTCCTCAGGAGTTCTGGCCTGCAAGAGTGCTCTCATAACGTCCGGCCTACCGGGGACCTTCACTTGCTTGCGCGCCTCCTCTCCGGCTTGCCTGTGGAGCCAATCGCGGGTGACAAATCGGTTGCTGGCTGCTAACTCCCGTAAACGCGCTTCCTTTTCGGCCTCTGTGAGACGACCATCCAGGACTTCCCTAATTACGGCCCTCGCGATGGCGAGGTTCTGATCGTGGTTCAGCCGAATTTCTTGACTGTCAATCCCAGCGGCCAGGCGTTTGTACTCGTCCTCGTCAAACCTCCAGCGAAAAAGGCCGTCGACCATCTGCCGAAATTGCCAGTAAAAGTCATGAGCGAAAAAGTACAAGCTACCCGGGTCAGCCTTTTTCGGTCGTCCTAGGGCCATAATTATAGGGCAAAAACTCTTTGCACTTGCTTTGCCGACCCCATTATTGGATAGAATGATCCTGAAATACAAGGGCAAGAAACACGAAAGGCCCAGGCTGGGGTTTTTGGACAGTTTTGTGCTATATGCCAAAATTGGTGTTCGACTGACATCTTAAATATGTCTTTATTGATGTATCTCATTTTTGTGGTATCCTATGCCTGAGACTTGGATATGGACATTCCTTGCCTTTGAATCAGCCGACGCGGGCCGCCCAGTCCAAGTCTGGTTCGATAATTTGCCGGAAGATCACAAAGATGAGGTGCTAGACCTTCTCATCTACTTGCAACGCGTAACTAACAGCTTATGGAGAAAGCCGGAATTCGATCCGCTGATAGGTGCAGGCGACATCTCAGAGATCAGAGTACCGAATATTCGGGGCTCGAAAGGTTCGACTACATACCGCATATACGGATACTTTGGTCCTAAGAAACACAACTACACTTTCCTGCACGGAACAGACAAGAAAGCGAGGAATGACAAACATGGCAAACGAATCGCAAACGATCGACTTGACGAGCTCCGACGCGGAGCTGCCACCGTCCACGAATTTGAGTTCTAAGAGGAGCCTGTGGGCCAGACTAAGGCGGGGATCAGACGCACGCGCTAGGTTCGTAGAGTCGCATTTGAGTAAGAACCTTGCGTTTCAAATTAGGGCGATGCGAGATCAGACAGACTGGAGCCAGGAACAGTTGGCCGAACAAGTGGGAACGAATCAGAATGCTATTTCTCGACTTGAAAATCCGAACTATGGCAAAGCGACGATCACGACATTGAAAAGGATTGCCTCTGTGTTCGATGTTGCTCTAGTCGTCCGATTTGTGCCCTTCAGCCAACTAGTGGATTGGGTGAGTGGCACGCCCTTCCTGGACAGAGGGCTCTCATCGGAGTCCCTTACGGTGCCGAGTTTTGAAAAGGAGAACCAAGTTCTCGCAGCAGCTCTCGGCCCTTTCCCTGCGAATACCGGGATGGCAAGACAAACGCACGAGTTGCCATTAGGTTCGATTTCGGATGTCCTTCGCAACAAGAGCAAATCAAAAGAGCCTGATGCTCTATCTGCAGCGGCGGCTTGAGAACACGCAATGGAATTGCTCAGCGTTAATAGTGCTAGATCAGTTTGGCTCTTTGACATTTCCGAGTTGAATCCTCGGGGCAAATCGCTTTTCCCCGAGCTCTTTGAGTGGCTAAAAGACGAATATCACTTTGAGAAATCACCAGAATCTATAACCGATGTAGATGAGACAAAGGCGTTTGTCTTTTCTCGGGGAACATTTCAGGTCAAAGAGGAAATCTTCATTGATGTCGAATTGAAGATTTACAACGATGGGCTTGTGGCGAACACGTGGTCTTCTACTCGCGAAACAGATGCTTTCCTCGAAAGCGTATTGAAGTCTGCGGCGGAAGAATTCAGCTTGGCATATAAGCCAGAAATCGTTCGGAGGAAAATGTACTTCAGCGAACTTAACGTAAGGTCGCTCAGGGATCTCGCGGGCGTCAATCCACTGCTCACTCAGTTCTCGGATAAGATCGCGGAACTCTTGCCAAAAACGATGAGACTTCCATTTGAGTTCTCAGGCGTGATGTTCTCGCCCATCCAGGGTATCGCCCCCATTTCGATTTCACCGTTTCGATTTGAAAGGAAGCTTAACACTAGTCCGGACGAACACAAGTACTACTCTACAGCACCCCTTCACACTGACGACCATCTCAGGTTGCTTGAATGGTACGAACAGAATCTCATGGCCTAGTCCGTAGGCACACATTGCCAGCCTCCATATCGGCCTTTAACCTGCTGACGAAGCGGCCATTAAAGCATTCGATGTGTTCCTGGAGTGTGTCCATCTGACCAGCGTTACAGAAGTGATGAAGGAAAGACTGCGGAATATTGTGCGTTTGGAAATTGACGGTGCCGGATCGGAGCGTTGGTTGCCTTTTGCATAGTCAATACCGAAGGTACAATAATTTCATTGGAGATTTCGTGTGATTCGCAACGAAGAATTGGAACGATTCATCCTCGGATGGGCCCTCGAAGCTTCCGATCACGGACTCGGCCATCCCACGACCATAACTCCGCTCTGGCTTGCGTCGCAGGAGAAGTGTGGCGACTGTGACATGGATGAACTATTGGACGCGCTCTACAACTTGAATCCGAATGATGCGGAATTGTCTAAATGTGTTGGGCTTGGCACAGAATTTCAACTTGTTAGTTTTGAGCGGCGACGGCGCACACCCAGATGGCAGGATTTCTTCACGATTGGGGATTTTAGGATAAAGGTGTTGCCCCCAGGCAGAGTCCGTTACCAGAAGTTGGACGAAGCAGCAGCAGTGGATGCCGACCGCAAGTTTGCTCGCATAGCAATCGACGAAGCGCGAAAGAGCGTACCGGAGGAAGATAACAGGCCGCATCCAAAGGTCGGCGCAGTTGTGGTCAAGAGTGGAAAGATGCTCAGCACCGCACACCGGGGCGAACGACCCGAAAATCATGCTGAGTATATCGCCCTCGAAAAGAAGCTTGCGGACGAAGCGGTTGCTGGTGCCACGGTGTACACCACCTTGGAACCCTGCACGACTCGGAATCATCCTAAAATTCCGTGTGCGGAAAGATTGATCGAACGAAGGGTAGTCCGCGTGGTTATAGGCATGCTCGATCCTGATGACCGAATTTCAGGTCGTGGACAGCGAAGGCTCAGAAAGGCTGGGATAGTCACTGATTTCTTTCCGCACGATCTGATGACGGAAGTCGAAGAACTCAACCGAGAGTTCACGAGATTTTGTGAACAGCAGGGCCAAACGATGCCGGTACAATCCCTGCGGACCCAGCCAACTCCGAAAGCACCAAGCATTGCCGATGAGAAAGTCGCCGCCATTCTTTCACACAAAGGGAAAACCGTGACAGTCATGAACCATCCGAAAAGTGGGCGGTACCAAGGCTCTGATAGTTATTGGCCCTACGAGACCATCGTTGCAGACTGCAATTCCTTATTTGTAACACTCAAAGACTCGGCTGGAGAGTATTCATTTCCGCTCGACCAAGTCGATGTTAACTTCGACAATGAAAAGAAACGTTTGCGCTTGCAGATTGATCGATATTGAGGGTCCTACAACTCTTTGTAGCAACTTACGCGGAGATGTTTGCGGATTGTGGCCGACTTTGGGGACAGGGAAAGTGATTTGGGATTGAAGGCGGTAGTAGGACAGTTTCCCATATGTCGACTATGCGCCCACGTGGATTGGATCGGCAAGAGAGCTGCTATCTTCGCAGGCTACAAGCTGTACGTTCCACTTCTGGGGCTGCTTGCGCTAATTCGTCCCCGGTTCTGGCGGACTGCCTCGAACCTCTCGAATAGTTGCTGGTCGTATCGAACACCATCTGCCCCGCGTAGGAATGACATCTGGGCATCCCACGTCTGTCTAGCGTTTTCCTCGGTGACTTCAGCCGCTGCACGAAATAACTTTTGAAATCGTGCTGAACTGAACCACGATTGCGACACAGATCCATTTTGACCACACCACATCTCAGCAACCTGGATCATATACTTGATCCTGACTGGCGGAGGAGGATGCCTGAATTGATAAACCGACGCCATGTCGATGTCTCCGTGCCAGAACTCGCAAAAGAAGGCCAGCACTCCCAAGAAGAAACACGTGAGAAGTAGCTCATCGCCATCTGTGCCCGGCACTTCTGACCGACCCAATTCCGCCAGCGCGCTCGGTCGCATCTCTCCACGGAGAAGATGCGCCAAAACGAGATACGCGGCATAGCCGTCCGCATCAAGCTCTTGAGCTTGGGAATTCATGCTCCCACACGTTGCATCGTGCAGAAACTCGGTCCATAACCCAATCACCCCGGTCTGACTTTCCACACAGTGTCGATGGACATGGTGCGTATACTCATGCGAAACGAGGAAAGCTAGCTGAATCGTGAAGAGCAATCCCTGAAGCGCGTCTGGCACCACTTTTACAGGATCAAGATGCAGCAGTTCTGCAACAATTGGTGATCTGCTGAGGCGCTGTGAAAGGTGCCAAACCGACTCAACCAAAGGCAGGGTAACTACGATGAATGAGAAGTCGGCGTGCTGAAAGGCAAGGGCATTCTTGATTCCAACGCCTACGTCAAGGTAATCGAAATGAAATGGCGGGTGTTGGACGGCACCCGAGGCGTTCACCCCTTCTAATCGGAGCGTCTCATTCATCGTTTGGAACGACGGCGATTCGACTCTTTCAATGTCTAGCTTACCTACGTAGTCCGAGAATCCATGTTCGTTGCGGAGTTGGGTTCTTACAAAACGGTCGAGAATGACTTCCGGCGGGGCCACAGTAGGATTGTAGCGCCCTGACGGATGTTCCGATGAAAAATCCCGTCTCGGAAACTGACCCACTACCGCTCAGACCAGGGGTTGACATGTTATTCAACCCATGCTAAGAATGGTGCATGGAGTTTGGGCAAATACTTCGTGATCTGAGAACAAAGAGCGGGTTAGGCATTAAGCGCTTAGCTCCCGAGCTTCAGGTGAACTATACGTACTTGAGTAAGCTTGAAAATAACGAAATCAGCCCTTCTGCGGAGCTTGTCACCAGGGTTGCTGAATACTTCAACTACGATCGCGATGCCTTGCTTCTGTCTGCGGGCAAGGTACCTCAGGAAATACTTGATATTTTGCGTGAGCACCCGGACGAGGCTTTGAAGTTTCTTCGGGACAGATTTGGCGGAACGCATGGCAACCGATCCCGCCCGTGACGGTTTTCTTCGGCTTATAGAGGCAAAGCCTGATATCGGGGGCCGTTATGTACGTCTGAAGCGGGTGGGCACCAAGGGTGGAGAAGGTCACTTTTCCCTCGTTTTCAGTGCGACCGATAAAGAGACAGGACGCACGGTTGCAATAAAAGTCTTTCGGCCAGACCGATTAATCGAAACCTACCGCTTCCAGTGTTTTTGTCGGGAAGCGATCTTGCTAGAGCAACTAGTAGGAAATGCAAATATCCTGGAGTGGTTGGGCGCAAGGGATGAATTCGTTGAGCAGGTTCAAAGCAGCACTGGAATCCCTTTCGACCTTAAGTTTCCGTACTATATTGTTGAGTTAGCGGCGACCGACGCCGCCGAGATTATTAGAACTGGCCAGTGGAAACCTGAACAGAAACTCGTCGCGTTTCGAAGCATGTGCAAGGCAGTGCAAAGAATTCATCGGCGGGGAATCGTGCATCGAGATATAAAGCCATCTAATTTCCTCTTAATGTCGGATGGGGATGTCAAACTGTCTGATTTCGGGACCGCTCGTAAGATCGACGGAACTGAATCAGCAATCCTCGCCAATTATCCGGCTGCCCCAGGAGATTCACGTTATACCTCGCCAGAGATGCACGCGCTACTTCATGATGATGATCCAACACTTGCTCGGCAGGGAGACATTTTTGCGCTTGGTGCAACGCTTTTTGAATTGTTTTCTGGAGTCATTCTTGGGGTTCAAATCTTTGACGCGAGCTTCGCCGCCGACTTGGCACGGGCCATGGGAGCCGTTCAAAAGAGGGACAGGAAACGAGTGTACTTGCAATTCGTCCAGAGCTTGGATGCGGGTCACCCGTTGCCATCGATTTCAGCCTACCCGAACGATACTCCTGCCTGCATTCGCCGACTTGTAGACAATCTTTACAAATCAATTTCCACTCTGGACTATCAGAAAAGACTTTGCGATTTCGACACAATATTTTTGAAAATTGACCAATGTCTCTTAGTGCTGCGGAATGAAGAGAAAGTGAGGCGGTGGAAACAACAAAAAGAACAATACAGATTGAACCACGCCTCAAAATTCGCGCGTCGAGAATCAAAAAGGATACTGACTAGGTTAGGGGCATCCCAATGATAATCACTTCGAACCAAAAAGAACAATTCATAGTCTCCCCGCCTCAGTTCCAATTGGGGCCTCCGGGGGAGAGTCCATTCGAAGCCATACCAACAGCGTCGGTGACAAGCTTTAAGGGTTCCTTTGGCATCGATTGGGTGGACAGGCCAGCTGAGCTAGGGATATCAAAGGTTGAAGGAATTCTTGAAGACATAGTTGAACGATCAAAACGTGATGCGGAACGATTCCCGTCTAGCGCACAAGCACATGCAAATTACGGCCTGGCTCTTATGAACTGCGGCAAGCCTGACGAGGCTGTGGTCCAGTTCGGGACGGCTTTGAAACTGTCGCCGCACCATTTCATGTCGTTGGCGAACCTTGCTCGAATCAGTGCCTCGCAGGGACGATTTGATGAAGCGCAGAGAATCTACGAACAGTTGTCTACTCTATATCCAGAAGAGTTGTCACCTCTGGTGAATCTCGCTTATATATTTCTGCGAACCCGCAGAATTCAAGAGGCAACTGAAATTCTTAATAAAGCTATTCAGATTGACTCTGAGGCGGTATTTCCACGCTATCTGATGGCCATCTCGCTGCTAACACTTGGGAAGTCTCACGAAGCAATTAGACATCTTAGATTTGCAGCTAGAACCGAGGTGCGTTCGCCCGCGATTTATCAGGCGCTCGGAGTTGCTTACGTTATGGCGGACGATGTGAAGAGCGCAGTCCGTTCATTTAAGACAGCCCTCACGTTGGCGCCTGAGATGAAGGATGCCGTACATGCACTTGCCAACGTCCTTTTGCAGCAGGGGCACACCAGTAGTCTAGTTGAACTGCTGGCAGCTTATTTAGAGCGACAGCCAAATGATATCGCTGCACGAGAAATCCTGTCTGACGCCCATTCTCAATTAAAACAATATTCAGCAGCGCGACTACAACTTACAACTGCGCTTCGTCAGCTTCAGGGCGATGACGAAGCCGACCGAAAGCAGAAGGCAAAGGTGCTGAATAATATTGGCTACTGTTTTGACCGCCAGGATGATAGTGATACGGCCGCTCAGTGGTTTAACCGTTCAATTGCAGTTGATCCGGCGTTCGACCCGGTTCCATACCATAATCTTGCAAGGTTCTACACGAGAAAGCGCCAGTTTGCCCAAGCTTGGCAAATCCTCGAGAAATGCACAGAAATTTTCCCCGCAAGTCATAGCACACCGGAAGTGCAAGCTTACGTTCTATCCGAAGAGAATCGCTTCGAAGAAGCTATAGATTTACTGTATAAGGAACTCGCTACAGGTAATGCGAGCGCCGGTTCATACGCCGAACTCGGCTGGTTTCTCACCGACGTTACCGGTGACTTTGAGGCTGCCGAAAAAGTTTTGTTCGAGGGAGTGACGCGGTATCCTCAGTTTCCTGGCCTGGTCAATAATCTCGCTTATGTCCTTCTCATGCACGGGCGGCCAATCGAGGCACGTAGAATTCTGTCCTCTTTACAGAACACCAAGGAACTCCGGCTGGTTGATACGGTCGCACTCACAGCTACATGGGGGCTTCTGCATCTCTGGGAAGGCGACATTGTAGCAGGCAGACATTACTACCAGCAGGCCGAGATGATGGCACATGAGTCGTCAGATAAGAATCTGTCCAAGATTGTCCGACAGAAAATGCACTTAGAACTGGCGAAAGCCTTCCTGCGAGAGAACAAAATCGACGTTGCGAAGTCCGAGACTCTGCAGGGTCTCTCGATCAAGGGAGGACGTGAGTTCTACGAGCACGATCTTACATCTCTGAATAAGCAGTTGGAAAACAACTCCAGCGCTCACTGAACTTAATAGGCATCGCCCCGTCTTGTACGTCTATGACAGAGGGGTAGAACTTGGTCACGCCGTGGTGGTCACTGACGTGGAATATATCCCCACGCCGGACGGCCCCGTGGTGACGTGGCTTGCTTACCGCGACCCCAAGGAGACGACAAATGCCTTGTATGTTTTGTTGGTCTAAAGAAAAGCTTACTCGCGAGCACGTCTTCCCGGCATTCATGGGTGGCGAATTGACGGTGCCCGACGGGAGCTGCGAACGCTGCAACGGCGAGTTCGGGAAATTGGAATCAAAATTAAGGGACAACACAAAGTTCCTGTTACATCTCCTCCAAATCGAAAATCGCGACGGTGAAGTTCCGACGGCAAGAGTCGACGTGGAAATTCGGGGCATGAATGTAGAGGGGCTCTTCGGATTCAGGGAAGCAGGCGGGATGGTCAATCTGTCGGACGTGGTTCTGGAGGGCATCAAGGAAGACGGAAAGAAGCACAGACAGGGGTTTTTTGTTTCGAAAGAGAGTGCCGAAAGGTTCATCGAGCGCTCGCGCGCCAGGGGTGAAAAAACGACAGAATTGCCGGTACCTGAAGAAATTGTCCTCGATGCCTCGTTTACCCAAACTTTGCAATTTGCTTTCACCCTTGAAGCTCGCAAGGTAATTGGGAAGATAGCGCTCGCATCCATCGCCCACGAGTACGATTTGCCCTACGCGCTGTCTCCTCAATTCGACACGCTCCGTCAAGTCCGCACGGCAACAACTGAAAAAGAACTGCCCCTGAGAGTGTTTTGCAATAAGAAGTTCATGGCGGCTCACGCGCGAAACGCCCATCAACACAGCGTTATGTGCTACCTCAGCGCTGGAATGAGAAAGGGATGGGCGTTGGTGACGCTGTTCGGCGGCCTCTCCTACATCATCGAAGTGACGGGCAAATACGACGAGCGATCGAGCAGGCATTTCAGCATCTTCTACGACGCGGCTGTTAAGAAACCGCAGAATCCGGTCGTGCTGGCCGATGAAATGTCGCTCATTGGAGAGGCGCTATCAAGGGCGACCGTATTCGAAGATCGGGACGCTCTCGACGAACAGTGGTTTCCGATTCTCGCGGCCTATTGCGCCGACGCCGGTATCGATATCGAACGGACCCCTCCGAAGAGCACGCCTCCAGCCGCCTCGGCAACCACTGTTCGTCGAGAGCGTCCCGATCTTCGAATACGGTCGCCCTTGATAGTCTATCGGGAGATCTTTTTGTAGAAGGCTATAAACCATCTTGCGAACGAGCTCCTTGCTTCCTTGGTGCCAAGGCGCGCCTTGGACGCACCTGGATCAACCCCCGTAATTGGGAGACCCTCCAAATCCCCTTTGGCAACGATGGATGGAAAGTAACAGTTCTCGTAACACGTTGTTCCTCGATCATGGTCCAAGGTACCGTCAACAAAGTGATAGATCTGTTCACCGACGTCGGCGATGCCCACTGGGTTTAAGACGACATGCAGCGCGTGCATGATAAGTGAGGAGGCGAGATGCGTGCTGAACGGAAAAACGTTCTCGTTTCTTCTCAATGCATGATCGGTAGGCAGATTCTCAATATAACTCGGATCGTCGAGATCGCCGCGTCTTTCCACGTTGACGAAATCGGGGTCATATTGCCCGATGCATTGAAGACAACGCTTCCCAGGATACACGGCATGACTTCTCCAGCTGGCATTCCTTAAACGACCTCCGCGCATGCGGATGAGAATGCCTCCGTCGATCACCGGTATCAGATACGCGTACGCGATGTAATTGAGCACGTGCCGGGCCCAAGGCCGATCCACGCAACTGAAAAGGATGTCGCAGTCCAAAGCTTCCTTGAAACCATCCATTTCCGCGATGGAGAGGGGAAGTCTCTCAATGACGGGTTCGGCAGCCGTTGCACTCCTTTGAAGTGCCGCGCCGATCAAGTCCACCTTTAACCGCTTCGCGGCTGCGTCGGTGATGCCTGCGTGAAGCAGGCGATCAAGGTTGTGACGCTCGATACGGTCATAGTCGATGAGCTTTATGTGCTGAACGCCCATGCGCGCCAAGCACTCGGCTACAACCGATCCGACGCTCCCAACTCCTATGACTCCAAAACTAAGCCGGGCGATCTTCTGCTGAGCTTTCTCGCCCCACGCTGAAATTGTCCGCTTCAGCTCCTCGCGGAACGCCGGTGGCGCGAGCAACTCATCGTTGAAAGTGGCCTCGATGCCATTCTCACCAATCACGCGAACACTTTCACACCAACGGCGCTCGTATGTTTTGGGGGCAGTCTTTATCCAAACACGTCCGCTCCACGCGCCGTCAGTACCGAGAGTCATTCCGATAAGGGGCATGCCAGTAGTCGCCTTAGTCGCCGGGGCTTGGCGAAGCTCTGTCCCTACATCGTCACGACTCATATCTTGCCAGCCGATGTAAGGGTGGCTATGTAAAAACACAACTCCCGCACCCTTCTCCATCGCTAACTTCATGGCACGCCCAAGGTATTCCCCGGTCGTGCTGGCATTCCCGTGTACCTCGCGCTCACCGCCCATTGGCAGAATCGGTTCCGAAACGAGTGCAGTCATGCGGTTCGCGCCTTGACCTGGGCGCCAGAGCGCATAGCAGATATCCTCCTGTCCGTCTGCCCTGAGGAGATGGGCTCTGAGCACGTCGTTTGTGCCGGACGTGAGTGCGACGCTGTACTTCATAGCGTGTCGAGAATGCGCTTAATGTGCTGCATGTACGCCTTCACGTTTCTGCTCGTGCGGTTCCATCCCGCTTGTTGGTCCACAAATGGCCTGCTCAAGTACTGCCATTCGGATCCAAAGTTGGGACTCTCCGCGGAGCGGTCATTCCCCGCCGCATTGGGATTTATCGCAATAAGCCGCGGTGAAATGTGTGGCCCGGTGGGACAAGTGACATTGAAGTCCGGTGGAACTTCAATGCCGACGGTGATTACGCTGTCCTTAAATCGCCCTGCGTTAATGGTGTACTTAAACGCGAGACGGTTATCTTTGCCGTCCTCGGGAACGTAGCCGAGCTGCT